>Ga0306920_100005740_pt1 | contig 16078 bp, 19 predicted proteins | sample flu12Cox44000170_FD_204666 | JGI IMG/M metagenome (GOLD analysis project Ga0306920, IMG submission 204666) | Lab enrichment of tropical soil microbial communities from Luquillo Experimental Forest, Puerto Rico - flux4day.12C.oxic.44.000.170 (v2)... | ecosystem: Environmental > Terrestrial >... | reverse complement strand
CACCAATGGGGAGGCCGGCAAGAGCGGCCCAACGTTCGAAGTGAGCGAATGAAACCGGGCTGCGGGGCCGCGTATCTGGGATAGGGAAACAGATTCGAGATGTCGAAGCAGTTACGGAGAATCGTCTTAACGGTCTCTCTCTTGTGCGGGGTCGCGGCGTTAGCTGACAGCCTGTTAAAGGTGTCGGTCGAAGATCAGAGCAGCCAGCCGGCTGCGGCGGTGGTGGTAACAAATCATGCGAGGCACGGACGTGCTTGCCTCCTCCGACACTGACGAAACAGGCGCCGCAGCTTTTCCCCGACTCGCGCCGGACATTATTCCGTGATAGCGACGAAGCAGGGGTTCGAGCCCGCAGCGAATTCGATGTTGGCAAATCGGGATCCTCCGCGATCGAGTTGACGCTGGTTCCCACGCTGGCGCGCCATGAACAGATCGAGGTGCACGACACCGTGACGCCGCTGGAAGAGGGAGCCTCCCCTCCCAGCACTGTGACACCGCAATTGGCCAGAGAGCTGCCGCAGCGGCCGTCGACGGTTACGGATGTTCTCCCTCTCGTCCCGGGCGTATTACGTGCGACTACCGGCGGGCTGCAGATCTCCGGCGCCGGCGAGCATCGCGGCGCGCTGATCGTAAATTCGGCTGATGTTACCGATCCAGCTACCGGTCAGTTTGGGCTGACAGTGCCGGTCGATGTAGTGGAAAACCTGAGCGTTTATTAAACGAACTTCCTGGCGGAGTACGGGCGGTTCACCGCAGGCTTGGTCTCAGTCGAAACGCGGCGAGGCGGCGATCAGTGGAAATGGGAGCTGAACGACCCGTTCCCCGATTTCCGCATCCGCAGTTACCACATGCAGGGCGTTAAGGACGCCACGCCCCGCCTGAATTTCGGCGGCCCGCTAATCCCCGGAAAAGCTGTACTTTACCAAAGGCTTTGAATACGAGATACGCAAAATGGAAGTGTACTCGTTGGCGTGGCCGAATAATCAAAAGAAGCAGGAGGGGTTCAACTCCTTTGCGCAGTTGGATTGGGTCACTTCGGTGCGCCAACTGGTTACCCTCTCCTTGCACATCGCGCCGCAGAAGCGGAAAGGGAGAGCGCGCGCGGCCTGCGCCGCGGCGGCAATCCTTTCGACAGCCAGGCTGATATCGTAAAGGGGACGATCTGGATTGCCAGTTGAATCCTCGATCGTGCACCCGACCAGTCCCACCTCCGCCGCCATCCGGATTGTTTCTGCCACGATGTCCGGAGCGTCACCGAAGCCCTTTCCCAGGTCGGCAGAGACCGGCAAGTCCGTCGCATCGACAATCAGGCGGCTGTGCGCCAGCGACTCCTCTCGCGTCAGTTCGTGATCCCGCCGACCAAAGGCGGAGGCGGCAGCGGCGCTTGATGTGGCCAAGGCCTGGAAGCCGAGGCCGGCTAGAATTCGCGAGGAACCGACATCCCACGGATTCGGCAATACGAAGGCGCCGGGGCTTTCGTGAAGTGCGCGGAACCGGTCTGCCCTTAGCTTCTGGGTGGCATTCATAGGAGTTAATCTAGTCCAGTTCTCAAGATTCTACTTCTCGACACCGCGTAATGCCGGTGACTGGTACCTGAAGTATCTGGCCGGCGAAACCCTTCACTGTTTCCCTGAGAGGAAAAGCGCCTTCGCCTTGCGGACGGGGTTGCCCTCATAGGACTTCTGCGCTCGCGCGTACTCGTCCGCCACGGCTGCAGCCCCGGCCGATCCACCCACTGCCAGCTCGGCAATCCCCACGCCTGTGCAAACTTGATCGGCACGAGTCTTTCTGGCCGCGTCTAAAGTGATGTCCGCAATCCCAATCCCTTCTTTGTCGTCCATCGACTGAAGCACGGTCCCGTCGGAGTCAACGATCGCGGAACGACCGGGGAAAACCCCGTTGATCTCGTTGGGCGGTGGCTTGTACGAACGACCAACCTTATTCACCATCGCAACGGGTACGCCAAGTTTTTTCGCATACCACGAAGCAAGATGTGTTCCCGGCGGTGATGGTAACCCACCGCCATTGCTCATGTCCGGCGACGAATGTGGCATGACGATGAAATCCGCCGAATCCTTCAGGAATTGAGACGCCGCGAAACAGTAATAATTCTCCGCACAGATTCCGACACCGATTTTTCCAATCGGGGTCGAGATCACGTGCGGGCCCACCTCTCCCCGAAAGAAATAGGCTTCCGCTCCTGCAGGAATCTGCTTGCGCACGCGCCCCGCCTCATTTCCCGAGGGCGCCGTGAGCACGAAGGTATCGTAAAAATCTGAACCGCTTGCTTCGAAAAAGCTGGCACCCAGCCAGATGTGAAGTCGTCGGGAAGTTGATTTCAGCCACTGCACGGATTTGCCCTGAGGGGGCTCGGCGGAGTCCCACGTGTCGAAAAAGAGATAGGATCCAGTGGCCATGAACTCCGGGAACAGAGCGAATTGCGCCCCCCGCGCTGCCGCTGCATCTGCGTACGTGGTGGCCAGTCTCAGATTTCCGTCGACGTCATGGTCCAGCGACTTCATCTGGATAACCGCAATCCGCAACGTCCTCGCTCCAGATTTAGCTGCCTTCCCAAGGCCTGGGCCTTGACCATTCAGCGGAATCTCTAACGCCCCTGATCCGCCGAACAACAAAAGAACCATCAAGTACAGGGACACTCTCATGCGGTGCAAACCCTCCCGGTTGTCATCAGAATAGCGCGTGGCCAGCCTCTTCGAGCCGCCGGGGCAGGCCGGACAAAGGGTTAGCGTTGGTCGACCATCCGGAGCTGCCCGGGCTTAAGGGAACGACGGCGTTAACTGACAATATCGGGAGCTAGCACGGAGGGCCCTCAATCGCGTGCTGCCCGGCGCGATCACGCCCCAGTAATATCGTTTCTGCCAGCGGTTAGGCTATCGCTAGGAAGACTGAAACGAGGTCGGAAAGCTGTATCGCGACATACCTAACCCCTTTAATCCTATCGGGTAGTTTTTGCTGCCCGGATAGCTTGCGCAAGCTTCTCGGCATCCTCGGCGGAGCATCCGGCCAGATAGGAGGCCAGACAGGCGAGCCACTCGTGGCCCTCCGCCGATATGCCCTCGGCCAGGGTTTTGGCGATGCGCTCCCACTCTCCGTCGGCCTCCCGCTCGATCAATTGCCGGACGCTTGTCACCGGCGCACTTGCACGTTCGGCGACTACCTCCAGAATGTCCTCTGGGGTGATCGTACTTCCCTGGGCCGGCTTCTGCCCGAGTTCGTCGCGGAGCCGGGAGAGGTTCTGGCGCTCAGATCTTTCCTCTTCCGCCCACTGGCGGGCTTTTTCAGGCTCGAGGTTAGCGATGGCGCTTTCCACTGCGCGAGTGATGCGCCGGATTCGTTGTCGCAAGGCGATCAATTCCGCTGACTCGGTCTCGCGCCGCATTCTGGCACGAGCGCCGGCTTCGTCGAGCAAGTCGATCACACGATCGGGCAGTTGACGGCCGAACAGAAAACGGCGGGAAGCAGCCGTAGCTACTCGGATGGCGCCCTCTTCAAAGACGACACCGTGAAACTTCTCGAGCTGTTCTTTGGCACTCAACACGATCCGGAGTGCCTCATCTTCGCCCGAAGGCGAAACCCGAATTACCTCGAAATGGCGGCCCAAGCCCTCGGCTTTTTCGATCGTCAGGAGGAGCCCCTCCGGCGTTCCCGTCGCGATGCACTGCAACACGCCGTGCGACAGGTGCGGTTCGAGAATCCGGATCGCTTCGGTGACGCCCCAGCCGGAACCGGTGCCGGCCAGATCGAAAAGTCCTTCGACGCACAAAATCGCCTGGCTGGGGCTGACAAGCTGAAAAGGTTTGCCGGCGGGGCCGCGCGGCGCGATCAATTCGGTGGCATGGATAGCGAGGATGGCGCGGTCTGCCAAGGCGGGCGGGACCGTGCCATCCGCAAACAGCTGCGCGAGTCCCCTGACGATCGCCGTCTTGCCGACACCGGCCGCACCTATCAGAACCGGACTGTTTTTCGTGCGACGGGAGAGTATATAGAGCGCACGCTCCACTTCGCGCTCGCGCCCGATGAGAGGTTCCAATTTGCCTTCGCGCGCATCCCGCGTGAGATCGTGCGCAGCTTTCTCGATGGGGGAAACGGCTTCCGAGGTCCTGCGCACAGCTTCGCTCAAGCGCCGCGCCTCTTCCCGCAGCTTCTGTGTTGTAAGCCCGTAATCCCGCATGACCTGCGCAGCGAAGCACTTGGCTTCCCGCGAGAGTCCCAGCAGCAAGTGTTCCAATTCGATGTGGGAACTGCGAAGCATTTCTGCCTCTTCCGCGCCATAAGCGAGCGCCCGTTTACATTCGTGACTTAGAGGTACGTCCGTGCTGGGGGGAGTCGAGGCCCGTGTACGCCGGGGGGCCTGCTTTCCAATTTGGTCACGAATCAATTCTACTTTCGCAGTCGAGCCCAACAGGCGCACTGTGAGTGGGGCGTCGGGGCGTAGGATGCCCAACAGAAGGTGTTCGCTCTCTGTCGCGGCACAATTGGACTGGATCGCTTCGTACCGTGCGAGGAAGACGGCTTTCCGAGCGGTTTCGGTAAATCGTTCAAACAGATGATGATCCCCCCGAGAATTCCTCTCTTAGGATATGCCTCGCTGCCGCCGGGCGCCACGACGTGCACTCGCTGCCCGGATGGATGGAGTGTCAGTCTGCTGTGAATCAGGGATAGAGCGAGCCCAAACCTTATGAAAGCTGGAAAGCGATATTTGTTATTATCGGTAGCTAATCCGAGGGGTTCTCAAAGCGTGTTCCGAGCGCGTTCAGTGCCCCTTCGGCCCCGCCATTCCGAAAGGCGACGGCTTCTTTGCATCCGTACCGTCCGTCTCCTGCGGTACCGCCCGAAACGCGAAGCCGGCCCACTCACTCTTGATGCCGGGCCGCGAGCGAGCATCCACCGCCCATACACGCCACCGCCCCTTCTTATCGGCCCAGAATGTGAACGTGTACGCGATTGCCGTAAGCTTGGGCACGATGTAGCCCATCCCCTGCGCATCCGAACACCATCGGTCCTGGGCGCAGCAGCCGTAACAGTCAATTTCGATACCGTAGCCAGCGGCCTGCGGCACACCGGACCACGCAAACCCGACCGTCCGCGGATAGTTGCTGAACACCTCCTGATCGCGCGGAGCAACCAGCGCCGGCGCAGGCAGCCTGCCCGTACGGGTCACTCTCGCGTGACGTTGAGAGCAGCCCGCCAGAAAGACCAGGGCGCCCAACACCGCGTACCGAGTCTCGCGCCACCGCTGCATCGGGCCCACCCGCCGCTATTATCGCATCGGCTGACCGGACCGTCCATGAGGATGGCCTGATCGCGCCTTAACCCAGCGTCGTGCGCCCGCCGAAGACGGTGTCGTACCAGGCGCGCACACTGAATTCGTTAAGAACGGTAACGTCCTCGCCACGCGGGCCAAAGGCGTCAATGGCCTGTTGGGAGTGATCCGCGGACCGCGCCTCGGCTCCGTGCGGCCAGTAGCCGTGCCAATTCGTCATCCTCGAAGCCGATCAACTCGAGACTGAAATCTTCCTCCCGCAGGGCAGCGAGTTCGACGCCAAGCAGGTCTTCGTCCCGGCCAGCATTCAACGCCAGGCGGTTGTCCCGAGGATGTAGGCCCGCTTTTGCGTTTGGTGAGGGGTCGAGAACGATGACGGGAACCTCCTTGAGCTGAAGCTTTCACACGGCGAGGAGGACGCCGTGGCCAGCGATGATGCCGGCCTTGGGATCAACCAGTATCGGGTTATTGAACCCGAACTCGGCGATGCCGGCGGCGATCTAAGCGATCTGGGGCGTCGGAGTGGTCCGGGGATTCCGGGCGTAGGGCATGAGCTTCTCGATCAACCAGTGCTCGATCCGCTAGGCCATCGCATGGAGGTTCATAGAAACGATTGCGCTTTTTAGATGCTTATAAGTCGATTATAGGCGTGGACAGTTTCTCGGTAAAGCGATGTAATTGCAGATAGTTAGCTGTTGCTAAGGGAGATCACAGTGACTAAGAATCGAACGTCGGCAGTTGCCCTGACTGGCGCGAGTGCCTCAAGAGGAGTCGGGACACCTCCAACCCAATATTCACGAGCTTGTCCGTGTGCCGAGTTGTCCCACTCAAAGACAACATGGGTGGGCGATACTGATCGAGCGTGCGGGTGCCTGTGACCGGAGTCCCATTGTCGGACAAGTAATCCCATCGGTGAACACCCGCTGCCGTCGGCACCCAGAACAGTGAAGCGCTTGTGGTGGCAGCGAGAGTGCTCGGCTGCTGCGGGAGGCAGCCATGCGGGAAAGAGAGTACTTTGGCGAATCTCCAGTGGATCTCCTTACGCCCGACCACCTCCAGGAGCGGCTGGCTGCTGGATGGAAGCTGGTGGCGCTGGAATGGGAGCGGAGCGGAGACGAGCCGGGCAGCGGGCGGGAAGCCTGGGTTGAAGAGATCCCTTATGGTCTCCAGATCTCCAGCGATTGCCTGCGGCTGGTGGAGAACCCTGGTGAGACTCAAGTCATCGTAGCGGCGCTGGACATGATCGTTGACGATTGTCCACTCTCACGTGTAGTCGAGGAACTGAATCACCGAGGGTACAGCACCCGCGACGGAAGACCTTGGACCAAGACGGCCCTGTTCAACCTGATGCCCCGGATGATTCAGGTGGGGCCGCGGGTTTTTTCCAGCGAACGATGGACAACTCGGCGGCAACACTTGCCGAGATTCGTGTGAGCCGGCGGCGCATTTGACGGCCGCGACCCCGAGCATGCGTTTACAGCGCAACGAAAGTCGATTTACTCTCCCTTGTTCTGTGTTTTGAAGGCGACTCCAAGGACGTTGAAACAGCATCCCCACAAAAGTCCCCACACTGTCACCGTTGGCGGGTGTTTTGCCGGGGGCTTGGAGGCCCGTAAATGCTTGAAACTTTGGCTCCCCTTCGTGGACGCTTTTAGAACTTTTTGCCTCCACCCCCTCCGGAAGGTCGGGACCTGCTGTATGGGATAAGACAGTTCGGGCCGCCACTCTCCTGACTGGCCGCCCCGCTGGAGGGGTTACGACCAAATCTGGAGGGGTTACGACCAAATGACGATACGGGTGTACGTCAGGGTATCGACTGCCGACCAGCGCTGTGAGCTGCAAGTACGGGAGCTCCGCGAGTATGCCGAACGGCAGGGGTGGCAGATTTGCGGATATTTACGAGGATGTGAGCAGTGGCGCGAAGGCCAGCCGTCCTGCGCTAAACCGGCCTATAGACGACGCCCGAGCAAGAAAATTTGATTGCCTCCTGGTGTGGAAGCTGGACCGTTTTGGCCGCTCACTGGTCGATTGCCTGAAACATAAGGACCCTGGAGGAGAACGGCATCCGGTTCATCGCGGTCACTCAAGGATTGGATACGGATCTCCAGAATCCGGCGTCGCCATTTCTGTTGCATGTGCTGGGCGCCGCAGCAGAGTTTTAACGGGCACTGACTCGGGAGCGGACGCAAGCCGGCCGGTTCCGTTACAAGCAGGATTTCGAGAGCGGCAAGGCGGGCAGGACGGTCTACAGCCGGTCCGGGCGGAACCTGCCACCCCACCGTCCCAGGAGAGTATCCGACCGGGACAAGGTACTCCGGTTACGCCGCCAAGGGTGGTGATATCGTCAGATTGCGAAGTCTGTGGGCTTAGGACTGGGGACGGTCGTCCGGACGCTGCAGCCGTGTTCCAAAGGCTCGTAGTGGGCATTTGGAACAGAGGAAGCGGCCAGGGACGATTGCTTCCGAGTGGCGTCATCCGGACGGAGCGACTCCGGTCAGTGTCGACAAGCCGACATATCGGGACTAATCCGGCGACACTCCCTCGAACCCCCGTTTGGAGAGTGCAGCAGCCTCGGAGTAGCGCGTCATCGAGGAGCAATCCGGACGGAGCGCATTCAAGTGGCGTCATCCGGAACGTGTATCGCGGGCTGAATAGGGCTTCGTCGGTGCGAGCATCTTCTTTCTGCGGGAGCGACGCTGCGGCGTGGCAGCTTCGCCGGTCTCGCGGATGGGGTGGCTCCCGGCGCAGCCACACATCCCCGTGTGCCCTCGCGCCGTCCGTATTCCGCCTGCCGCTCGCGCCGACCGCATCCACGGCCAGGCGCGGTCAGTTCCCGGTGCGGTCTGCCGACGGTCGACCTCAGCGCCGATCGCCGCCGTTCCTGCCGCTCACGTGGGGCTCACTTCAGGTATTTATCAAACCACGCCAACTCTTCATACAAGACGTGCTCCATGGTCTCCTTAGCGCGATACCCGTGCGCCTCGGCCGGAAGCATCACTAGGCGGACCGTGCCTCCGTTGCCCCGAACCGCGGCATAGAGGCGCTCCGATTGGATCGGGAATGTGCCCGTGTTGTCATCGGCCTCGCCATGCACGAGCAGGATCGGCGCCCTGATTTTATCTGCGAACCAGAACGGCGACATCTTGGTGTACACGTCCGGAACCTCCCAAAACGTCCGCCGCTCGGTCTGGAAGCCGAAAGGAGTCAGCGTGCGATTGTAGGCCCCGCTCTCGGCGACCGCCGCACGAAACATATTCGAATGCGCTAGCAAATTCGCCGTCATGAACGCCCCATAGCTGTGTCCGAACACGCCAATGCGGTCGCGGTCTATCACACCCATTTCCACCGCCTTGTCGACGGCCGCCTGCGCGTCCATCACGAGCTGCTCGATGTACGTGTTGTTCACAGTGTCTGCGTCGCCGATAATCGGCATGGCAGCATTGTCGATCAGCGCGTATCCGTGCAACACGCCCAACTGATGATAGTTGAGCGATGGAAACGCTTGCTCATCATGGCCCGTTACCTGGCCAGCAGTATCCGCGTCGCTGAACTCGTAGGGATACGCCCACATCAGCCCTGGCAGTTTCGTGCCGGGCTTGTAATCCCTCGGAAGATACAGCGTGAACGACAAGGGCACGCCATCGGCGCGCCGGTAGTTGACCAGTTGCTTCTTGATGCCGGCGGTCTGCGGCGTGGGATTCGCAAAATGGGTCAAGGCCCTTAACTCAGTGCCGGCCCGAATATAGTAGTCGGGAGGCTCGGTCGGGCTCTCCCGCCTCGTGAGAATTCGCTCGCCGTTCTCGTCCAGCATCGCGATGAGATTCTCATAACCACTACTCGATTGAAACAACCGCTGCACCTTGCCGGTCGCGAGATTGAAACGATCGAGAAACGGCTTGTCTCCCGCGGGGGAGGAACCTTGCCCGAAAAGGTAAATTTCGTCGCCGCTCTGCACTACTTTCCGCATTCCCTCAGGCGTGACCTCGGTCTGAGGAGTACCGGGATCGTGATATGAGTCGCGCTCATTGCGGTTAAAGATGACGCGCGCCGTCTGATTGGCCGGTTTGTCGATATCGATCTCTATCGTCCTGCGCATTCGCGTGATGCGTTCGAAGTCCTCCACCAGTGCCTTGCCCCGCGCCAAGGCGTGCAGCCCGGTGAACCGTTCTTCGGTGCGGAAGACCTCACTGGGCGGCCCCTGGAACGGCGCCGCCAGTATCATGATCCGGTCGCGATTGGGGGCCTTCTCTTTCGGATTCCCGCCGTCCAATGCCTCCGCCCAAGTAAGCGTTGCGTCACGGTCCGACAGCCATTCGTAGTTCCGCGGTCCCGTCCGTACGCCAGCTAGCGGAATGTGTTCCGCGAGAGGAAGGCTCGCAACCTTATACTCGACTTTCGCGTTGCGGTCCCACACTTCAACTTCCGCAGGAAACAATGTCGCCGGAAGCTGATATGAATACGGTTTGTGCACTCGGCTCACCAGAAGATGCTTCAGGTCCGGCGACGGCCGCAACAGCGCGTAGATGCCGGGCGGCCCCAGCGGCGTAATTTTTCCACTGGCCGCGTCGACGTACGCCGGTTGCATCGTCGCGTAATAATCGAACAGATCTTCATCGTGGGGCGTGGCCAATAGGTCTTCGAAAGTCGGCGCCGGACCGGCGTGTCCCAGACTTTCCTGTACGTGTGGGCCTTTGGGAACTGCAGATTCCGCCCGGAGCGCACCGCGCCCGCCCGGTACCAGCGTCACGATCAGTGTGCGGTTGTCCCCCATCCACTCCACCGGCGTCCCGCCTCCAATGCGCACTCCGTTGATCGGCGCCCCGGCCACGCGGCGAGTCTCCCCCGTCACCGGCGAGCCAATCCACAACTCAATGCTACGCGTCGTAGTGTTAGTAAACGCAAACTGTTTGCCATCCGGGCTCCATACCGGCGCGCCGAGCTTTGCGCCCTTGGGCGTAGCTATCGCCGCGCCACCACCATCAGCGAGGCGCTTGATGGCGAACGAAACGAAGTACACCTGCAGGTGCATGCCGTTGGTATTGGTGTCGATACGAATGCCGGCCAGTCGCAGCATGGCTTGCGCGACCTCAGCGATGGGAGGATAGCGCACGCCCTGCATCAGGATCGCGTAATCGCGCCGCGGGCTCACTGAAATCTGAGGAGTCGGCGGAGCATTCAAAACTTCCTGAATTTCTTTGGAAGGCTGATGGTACAAAAAGTCTTCGGCTTGCATCAACGGGGATGCGGCCATTACGGTTGCAAGCAGAAGTGGGTGTCGCATCCGGCCGATTTTATCAGAGAGGAGACTGCGTGAACCGGACTGTCGAGGACTGCTGTCACTGTCCGCAACCGGCCGTCGAGAGGTGTGAATCTCACTGCACTCGGCATAGCGGTTCTCCCAATTAACAGATTCCGCTTAAAACGCCACCGGTGTGCGGGCCTATGTTCGCTGGTGTTTTGGCGTGCGTGGAGTCGCCGGTTCGGATTGGTGCAACCCAGCCCTGCTATGGGCCAAAATCGGTCTCGAACCGACTGCGTTGTCAACGCTGTAAGCGCCACGTTGGCCGACTTGTCGAGGGTAATCTGGGTACAGGATACGGCTCTTGTCGACGGCTCCTGATTGGGATAGCGTATTCGTGTGAATCCGAGAATTACAGCCAGAGACATTGCTGCACCGATCGCATGGGGGCGCCTCCGACCGGGAATGGCATGGCACCACATAATCCCCTTCTCGGTCCTTCGTGAAGTATGGAACCGTCTGGTAGATCAGCACATTGTCACGCAACTTCCGGAGGCGCGCGTTGCGATACGACAGTATCTACTTCTTGCAGACCGCAAGATGCTGAATCTCGATGATTGATCGCATGCGCGCCGAGAACACCTCTCAGAGACGCGCTGCGCATCATGCATTGCGGCCGCTCGAGGTCGCGGAAGCTCATCGCCTCGCGACGGCCGCCGTCTGGCCAGCTTGGAACGCGGTTGAAGGTCCACAACATAGAACGATGATCCTCAGGATCGCGATTTCGACCGGTTCACATCCGGACTCACGCTCGAAGACGCCTACATGAAATCCGCTGAAGCGCTGTTCGGGGATTTCCAAAGATTCATCAACGCTGGAGTTGCACCTGGTTCCGGCAGTCTACGGGCACTCGCAGACGCGATGTCCAGAGTGCGATCGATTGTTTCCTGCGATCTGCCCATCCGGCATCGGGCAGAACTGTGGGTGGATGAAGGCAGCGGCAGATGGCGTAAGCGCCGTGATGGGGAGCGCTCGACGGCTGCAAGAACGTAAATTCGGGCGCACCGGGTTCGTCAGCTAATGGACACCAGCAGTCGGTCAATTGTTCCTGAGCGCTCATGGCCGGGTTGGGCCGGAATCCGCCCATATATTGCTTGGGCCCGTCTCAGCAGAGGTGATGAAAGGAACCGCGTGCTCGAGGCATCCCTGATCATCAACGGGTTCTGGGAACTCGCCGGCCAGCGGCGCCGTCGAATGGTCGGAACTCAACTTTCGATGGTCAAGGCCCAAGGAGGTGCGAAATGAAATGTACTGCTGGGGTTATTGCGCTGGCAGGTACCGGTATCTTTATGTGGCGTGGCAGGTTTCAGCCAATCACACAAACCGCCCCAGTCCAACGCTCCAAAAGCCCACGAGTCGGCCGACTCTGTCAGATCAGGGGATAGTTTCGGTCCAGTCCCTTTTCAGTCTCCTGACGGCAAGATCGTCGGCTGGCGACACCGGCGGTGGTCGACGGCATAAGGCCGGTTAAGTCCGCTTCTGGGAGATCAGGAACGGGAAACGCGGTTGCCTCCGGGAATGCCCGCTCCGAGAGTATCGTCATTCGGCGATCCAGAAACAATTCTCGGCCATTCCTGTTGATGCCTTGCGCACTTTCTTGATTGGTGCGGCTCGAAACCTGCATTCCGAAAGTACTCCTTGTGTTGAACGCGCCAGCAGCACTGATGGATACCGTTCCCAAAGTCTGAAGTTCTGGAACAGCGCATCGGTGCCGAATCGTTGTTCTGTCGGTCGAATGCTTCTCGCCCGAGGTACTTCGGCGCTAACGAGAAAAACCAGGACTCACGTACACTCGCCATCGCGAGAGCCAGAGTAGTGCTGTCTTGGCGAAATCTACCGTACAATTGCTTGAACGTCTATGCCTCGCGACAGAGCACGCCTCTCCAGCCCGCTCTCGGTTAATCCGCCTGACCTCGAGCGCACAACCTTGCAAGCGGTGAGCCGGAGGCTCCTCCCGTTCTTGTTTGTCCTTTATGTAATCTCCTTTCTGGATCGCGTGAACGTAGGCTTCGCTGCGCTACAGATGAATCGCGACCTCGGCTTGAGCCCTGCTGTTTACGGCTTCGGCGCGGGAGTTTTCTTCATCGGGTACTCCCTATTCGAAATCCCGAGCAATCTGATTCTTGCGCGGGCAGGAGCACGTCTGTGGATTGCGCGCATCATGATCACCTGGGGCCTCATTGCGGCCGGTATGATGTTCGTTCACGGAGCTTTCAGCTTCTACGCGCTTCGATTTCTGCTTGGTGTCGCAGAGGCCGGCTTTTTCCCAGGCATCATTTTTTACCTCACTGAATGGTTCCCCTCACAAGCTCGTGCCCGCGCCTTCGCGAAGTTCGTCATCGCCATACCGCTGTCCGGAGTCATTGGTGGACCGGTCTCGGGGGCCTTGCTCGGCCTGAATGGCCAATTTGGCCTGGCGGGTTGGCAGTGGCTTTTTCTGCTGGAGGGCCTGCCGGCAGTCCTGCTCGGACTGATCGTGCTGGCTTATCTTCCGGATCGTGTGGCGAGCGCGGCGTGGCTCCGACCGGAGCAGCGCGATTGGCTCACCAAACAGCTCGCTAAGGAGCGTGGACGATGCCTCGAACACCACGGCTATACTGTCCTGCGGGCACTGACCAGCGGTGCCGTGTGGAAAATGGGTCTGCTTGGCTTGCTGAGCATCTCTTTCGGGCAGTATGCCCTCAGCCTGTGGCTCCCGCAGATTATCAATTCGTTTTCCGATTTCACGAAATTTCAGGTTGGACTCATCTCGGCAGTGCCGAATCTGGTTGCCGTAATCGCGATGGTTCTGGTCGCCGCCCACTCCGATCGGACCGGTGAACGGTGTGCCTACATCGCCGCGCTGTCTGGACTCGCGGCGGCCGGATTTGTCGGATGCGCGCTTGCCCGAACAGCAGGGTTACAGGTCGCCTTCTTGTCTATAGCGTCTGCGGGCGTATTGAGCGCGCACGGTCCGTTTTGGCCCCTACCCTCGAAGTTCCTGTCAGGCGCCGCAGCTGCGGGCGGGATCGCGCTGATCAACTCCTTGGCGAACCTTAGCGGATTTGTTGGTCCTTACGCGATTGGCGTATTAGCGGATTCCAGCGGGAACTTCCGAGCCGGATTTGTACTGCTGGCGTTAGTGCCGTTAGGTGGGATGCTTCTGGCGCTGCGTTTCCGACACGCCGCTGTCCTCCGCAATGACGGAGAGCGGACGTCCGTCGTAAAATGACAGCCCCTGCGCCGGCGGCGCCCTGAAGTAGCCGCCCTGCCAACGCGGCCCAGTGCGTGCAGGAGGCTACCGCACCGAACACGTCTTCGGTTACGAGACAAATCAGGAGTGACCACGCCGAGGACTAGAATCGTCACTGAGTCCATCGTTCGCGTCTCAGTCGTCAGTGATGAAATAACCGGAGGTGCGTGTGTACCAGTGCCATGCCATATCCACGGCAAGCGTCAACCACGTCTGTCTCGCGCACCGAACCACCCGGCTCGGCCACATACGAAACACCGTGTTTGTGCGCTTGCTCGATATTGTCGCGGAAGGGAATAAACCCGTCACTAACGAGTGACACTCCGCTCATCCGCTTGAGCCAGTCTCTTCGCTCGTCGTCGCGGAGTAGATCGTAAGGCGAATCGAGCGCTTCTCGCAATGACCTTTCTTCATGAGGCGAGAGATCTCCCTGGATGTAGCTTATACGCGCGTTGATGCGGTCCTGTCTCTTTACGTTAACTTTGAAGCGAAGCCCAAGGACCTTGGGATGTGTGTGTAGCCACCACACGTCGGCTTTGACACCGGCGAACTTGGTGCAGTCTACGCGCGACTGCTGGCCTGCTCCGATCCCGATCATTTGTCCGCCAAACACGTAACCAACGGAATTCGACTGTGTATATTTGATCGCGATCAGCCCCAACAGAAGATCTCGTACCGATTCCGGAGTGAGCGTGCCGCACACGATGTCCGCGAGATCCGCTTTGGTTACTTGGTGGTTATTGCGGTCTTGAACCAACTCCATGCCGAACAACTCGCGGCGCTCGCGTGCCGGCGAGATGAACGCGGGGTCAGCTTCCATCACGATGAAAGATCCCTGCCTTTTCGACTTAAGAATCTCAAGCGCGCGCGCATTAAATCCCGGTGCAATGATGCCATCGGATACAACGCCCTTGAGGAACTCGGCCGTCGGGACGTCGACTACTTCAGAAATAGCCACAAAGTCTCCGAAGGAGCATTTCGGATCAGCGCCCCGCGCGCGCACGTAGGCCACTGCGCCAGGCGTGAGCTCCTTGCTCTCTACCTGATAAGCTTTCACGAGCTCGGGTGTAAGCGGCTCGGCGACTGCTGCACCCGCGGGAGACACATGCTTAAACGACGTGGCCGCTGCCAAGCCCGTGGCGACCCGCGCTTCGCGGACAAGTTGCCAGGCATTCAAAGCGTCGAGAAAGTTGATGAAACTGGGAGTGCCGTTCAATACACGGATCGGTGAATGCGAAGAATCGACAGGTCGGATCGCAGCGTACTTCTGATGTGGGTTACAGCCGTACTTGAGCAGCAGATCTTGGCTCCCCGTTCGCAGAGTATAGTTTAGTTCTCGTGGTTTGCCCCCCGGCCTTTCTATTATCTACTGGCTGCGATCTCGTGCGAATCAATGCTCCGATATTTGGGACTAATTGGGCATTCCCTTGACGGAAAACGCCTACACGCGGTTCTGCCCCTTTGACTGGGACCGACTGTGTTATCTGCCAGAGTGGGACCAAAGGTACGTTACGGGTCCTCTGTATTTCGTGGCGCGAAATCCGATCCCCAGCATCTACTCGCTGTATTGCTCAGGGTAGGAGGTCGAAAAGGAGGGAACAATGTCCCCAGCTCACGTCCCATCACCCGCCGACAGAGAAACCGGGCTTAGCTTTCCCAGGGCGGCGGGCCCTGCCTGGCGCGATCACGGCCCGCAATATGGCCTCTGCGAGCGACAGGCAGTGACATCCATACGCTGGTGGTATGTAGCTCCCACTGCTTCGTAACGGCGGCGAATGCGTTCTTAAAGGTATTCGACCAGGCGGCGCGCTTCCGGACTATCCTGCGGCGGCAGCTGCGTGTAGCTCCTTGACTTGCCTCCGGTGGTCCAGCAAATGAAGCCGCTGGAGCAATGCGTATTCCTTCCAAGTAAGCTCAACAAAAAAGATCTGCGGTTCCGTGCTCGTGTTCTCAAGTTTCCGTAAGGCTACCATGACGGTTCTGACGGTGGGTGCATTCCCGTCCGACGGATGGTCAGAGGCGGCTTCCAGGACCTCGATCATCGCGCGGTTCGCCTGATGCAGTTCTTCGACGAGGAGTTCCCAAGGGGCCCACTGCCCGGCGCCCGAGCGGAGGGCTTCGTAAACGGGTGGAAGGGGCGGACGCCGCCCGGCCAGCAGATGGCGCAGTTCCTCGGCCCCGCGCACCTGGGTTTGGGAGATGTGATCGACCACTTCGGCAATTGTCCATTTGCCGGCGAAGGGGCGCAACCGTGCTTCGGATG
>Ga0306920_100005739_pt1 | contig 16081 bp, 11 predicted proteins | sample flu12Cox44000170_FD_204666 | JGI IMG/M metagenome (GOLD analysis project Ga0306920, IMG submission 204666) | Lab enrichment of tropical soil microbial communities from Luquillo Experimental Forest, Puerto Rico - flux4day.12C.oxic.44.000.170 (v2)... | ecosystem: Environmental > Terrestrial >... | reverse complement strand
CCTCGGGTCGGGCATCTTCAACCCCCTCCCGCAGGTCAACCACCCGGTCAAGGTCGCCGAACGCGCGGCCATGCTCGACCACCTCTCGGACGGCCGCTTCGAGTTCGGCACCGGACGCGGCGCGGGCAGCCACGAGATCCTGGGCTTCCTGCAGGGTGCCGTCGATCTCAGCTCGGGATCCAAGGACCTGAGCATCACCCGCGAGATCTGGGAGGAGACGATCCCCGAGTTCGCCAAGATGTGGACCCAGGACACCTACGAGGGGTTCCAGGGCAAGTGGTGGTCGCTGCCGCCCCGCCAGGTGCTCCCCAAGCCGTGGAAGAAGCCGCATCCCCCGATGTGGTACGCGGCGGGCAACACGAGCAGCTACGCCATGGCGGCCCGCAAGGGCCTCGGGGTCCTCGGCTTCTCGGTCGGCGACCTGACCGAGATGGAGCCGGTGGTGTCCGCCTACAAGAAGGAGATCCCCAACGCCGAGCCGGTCGGCGCCTACGTCAACGACAACGTGATGGTCACGAGCGCCGCCTTCATCGACGAGGACCACGACCGGGCGGTCAAGTCGGCGGTCGACGGCAAGCTGAGCTACCTCCAGAGCAACGTCTTCCGCTACCACGACACGTTCCCCCACCCGGAGCAGGTCCCCTACTGGCCCGACCTCATCCCCGACTACGACCGGGACGTGATCGAGGGCCTGATCCAGATCGGCGGCCTCATCTGCGGAGACCCCGACGAGGCCCTGGAGCAGTGCCGCCGGTGGGAGAGCGCCGGCGCCGACCAGCTCGTATTCGGTTCGGGGATGGCGACCCTCGACGAGGAGCTCGAGACAATCCGGCTCCTGGGCGAGCACGTGATCCCGAAGATCGACACCGACCCGGTCCACCGCACGTCCCGGTTCCGGGACGCCGCCGCGCGGAATGGTTGACTCGCCTCCGCCTCCTGGCGTCGGCTCGTGTGCGCCGTGGGTCCCACCCCACGGCGCGCCGCCACGGGCCGCCGAGCGGCCGGGTGCGGCCATCCATGGCCGCGACGACCGTCTCGAACTGACACGTCGTCAGGTGGTGCGATAGCTTCACCGGGTCAAGCTGTCGGCAGTGGGGTGAGGGGGGCAGATGGCCGAGGACCGCCTTGAGCAGTTCAAGTCCGACATCGCCGAGATGCGGATCAAGGACCCCCACGTGGGGCTCGAGACGGTGCTGTTCTGGCTGGGCGTGGTGGCGATGGTGGCGGGGATCGCCGTCACGGTGGTGGCCTACTTCCGCTCCCACAACACCTCGTCGGCCCTCAACCAGGGGGACGACCACATCATCGCCCTCATCGGGGTGGCGATCACCATCGCCGGGGCCGCCGTGTTCCTGCGCTACTCGCTCGCGGCGTTCCTCCGGTTCTGGCTGGCTCGCCTGATCTACGAGCAGCGGACCCAGACCGACCGCATCGTGTCGGCCCGGGACGGCACCATGACCGCCCGGGACGGCAACGTGACCAGCGGTGTCTGAGGCCGACTGATATGGTGCCGATAACTGACGCCTCGTCAGTTTTTCCACGTACGTCGTAATTCGGGGGGAGAGCGTGATCCGTTTGCGAACCGCGGCCGTGGCCGCCGGTGTGTCGTTGGCCCTGATCGGCGCCGGATGCAGCGGGCGGAGCTCGAGCTCGTCGTCGGCCACGACCCAGGCAGCCGCCGCGGCGGCGACCAGCACGACCGCGGCCGCGGCGGGCCCCGGCGACTTCGGCACCTTGAAGGCGGTGTGCGGCCCGGGCAACGCCTCCGGCGCGACCGACAAGGGCGTGACCGACACCGACATCCGGGTGGCGACGATGTCCGACCCGGGCAACACCGCCGTGCCCGGCCTCAACATCGAGATCTTCCAGGAGTCCCAGGCCTTCGTCGACTGGTGCAACGCGGCGGGCGGCATCGCGGGACGCAAGATCGTCCTGGACAAGCGCGACGCCGCGCTGTTCAACGTGTCCGCCCAGATGGTCGCGTCGTGCAACCAGCCCGACTTCATGCTGGTCGGCAACGGTGAGGCACTCGACGCCACCGGCGTGCAGCAGCGCCTGAGCTGCGGCCTGCCCGAGATCGCCGCCTACGACGTGTCGTCGGCGGCGGGGAGCGCGGCCTTGTCGATGGACGCTCTGCCCGTGCCGAACTCCGAGAGCAACCTCGGCGGCGCGCTGCGGGTGCTGAAGGCCGCCGACCCGGCGTCGGCCGCCCACTACGGCCTACTGAGCAGCACCCAGCAGTCGATCAAGGACTCCGGCAACCGGGACAAGCAGGCCGCCGCCCAGCTCGGTTACACGCAGGTGTACTACGACGAGCTGCCGGTGCAGGTCAACAACTGGCGGCCCTACGCCCAGGCCATCCAGGCCAAGGGCGTGCAGGTGCTCGGGATCCAGGCCCAGGCCAACCAGGACGCCCAGCTGTTCAAGGCGTTCGCCGACATCGGCTACTTCCCGAAGTGGGTGCTCCTCAACTCGAACAACTACGACCCGGTCATGCTTACCGAGGGCGGGGCCAACCTCGACAAGTTCACGGGCGGCGTCCTCGTCAACAGCTTCTTCGCCCCGTTCGAGCTCGGCCAGAGCGACCCGGCGAAGTACGCGTCGACGGCCCAGTTCGTCAACCTGGTGAAGCAGTACCAGAACGTGGCCCCCAAGTCGCTCGGCGTCAACTCCTGGTCGGCGTGGCTGCTGTTCGCCGAGGGCGTGAAGAGCTGCGGCAACAACGTCACCCGCCAGTGCGTCTTCAACTACGCCCAGTCCCAGAGCAACTGGACCGCCGGCGGTCTCACCGCCCCGGTCAAGCCGAGCAACGCCACCGGGGACACCTCCCAGTGCTTCCTCCTGACCAAGGCCAGCTCCACCGGCTGGACGCTGGCCAGCGACGTGTACAAGCCCAACCAGGGCGTCTTCAACTGCGACCCGGCCAACGTGTTCAAGCTCCAGGGCTTCCCCCAGAGCAGCTGACCGGGTAGAACCGCTTCGCCCGCCGCGCCCCGGTCACGGGGCGCGGCGGACCGTCCGCCAGGGAAGGGGATCGTGCGGGAGTTCATCAACTTCGGGTTCAGCGGCCTCACGACGGCGGCGATCTACGCCATCGCCGCCAGCGGGTTGGTCCTCACCTACACGACCACGGGCGTCTTCAACTTCGCCCACGGGGCGATCGGGATGGTCGCCGCCTTCACCTACTGGGAGATGCGCTTCGGCTGGGGGTGGCCGGCCCCCGTGGCCTTCGTCGTGTGCCTGCTGGTCCTGGCCCCGCTCTTCGGTGTCCTCCTCGAGGTCGGCATCTTCAAACGCCTCGAAGGCACGTCGGACGTCACCAAACTCGTCGTCACCATCGCCCTCATGCTCGGCCTGTTCGGCGCGGCCAACTGGATATGGAGTCCCAGTAAGGACCGGCCGTCACGGACCTTCTACCAGGGCCACGTGGTCAAGATCATCGGCGTCCGGCTGTCCTACCACGAGGTCACCGTGCTCGTCGTGGCCCTGCTGGTCGCCGTCGGGCTGCGAATGCTCCTGTACCGAACGCGAGTCGGCGTGTCGATGCGCGCCAGCGTCGACGACCGCTCCCTGGCCACGCTCAACGGGGCCCGACCGGCCCGGATCGCCATGCTGTCGTGGGCCGTCGGGGTCATGCTGGCCGCCCTGGCCGGGATCCTGATCGCCCCGACCCTGCAGCTCTCGCAGTACTCGCTGACCCTGCTGATCATCGACGCCTACGCGGCCGCGGTCATCGGCCGCCTGCGCAGCCTGCCGATGACGTTCGTCGGGGCGCTGATCCTCGGCCTGGCCAACGACTACGCCCTCGGGTACGTGTCGCGCATCCACACCGCCGAGCAGTACTTCCAGATCCTGATCCCGTCGATCCCCGTGATCGTGCTGTTCATCGCCCTGCTGATCCTGCCCCAGGCCCGGCTGCGGGGCGTCCGGCTCCAGCGGACGAGGGAGATCGCCCGCATGCCCACGTGGTGGGGGTCGCTGTTCTTCTGCGCCGTGGTCGTGATGGGCACGGTGGTGGTGGCCACGGTCGTCAGCGACGCCGACCTGGTCAACCTCCAGCGCATCTGGGGCATCGCCATCATCGGCCTGTCGCTGATCCCGCTGGTCGGCTTCGGCGGGCAGATCTCCCTGTGCCAGCTCACCTTCGCCGTGATCGGCATGATCGTGGTGGCCCACGTGGGCGGCCACACCCCGCTGGCCTGGCTGTGGGCGGCGCTGATCACCGGCTTCGTCGGCGGACTGATCGCCCTGCCGGCGCTGCGCCTGCAGGGCATCTACCTCGCCCTGTCGACCGCCGCCTTCGCCGTGTTCTGCGACCGGTCGATATTCCAGTTCCCGGCGTTCACGATCTTCGGGCACCGCTTCGACCTGTTCCAGGCCGGCTCGCTGACCGTCAACCGTCCCCGCCTGTTCGGACTGGGGGTGGAGGGCTTCAAGGCCTACTTCATATTCGGGGCCGTCGTCTTCTGCATCATGGCGCTCATCGTGGTCGCCATCAGACGCGGCCGCTTCGGCCACCGGCTGCTGGCCATGAAGGACAGCCCGGCCGCCGTGTCGACGCTGGGCCTCAACGTCACGTTCACCAAGTTCGCCGTGTTCTCGACGTCGGCCGCCATGGCCGGGATCGGCGGCGCCCTCTACGGCGGCGCCCTGCACGCCGTCGACGGGATGGCGGTGGACTTCTTCGCCGGCCTGGCCATCATCATGCTGATGGTGATCGCCGGGATCGACTCCCTCGGCGCGGCCGTGTTCGCCGGGTTCTTCCTCGGCGCCCCCGTGCTGCAGAACGTGTTCCCGTCGCTCAAGCAGCTGTCGACCGTGCTCGTCGGTTTCGCCGGCATCGGGCTGGGCATGAACCCCAACGGCTTCATCGCCAACAACATGCGGCCCCAGTGGGACGTGCTCCTCGAGGAGCCGGCAGTGATCGTCGGTCTGATCGGCACCCTCCTGGCGCTGTGGGGGCTCCGCCTCGGCCACGTGATCAACAACTGGACGTTCGCCATCGTCTCGATCGGTCTGGCCGCCGTCACCCCGCCCATCGGCGGCGTCATCCACCAGCGGCGGCTGGCCCGGGCGGCGGGAGCCGGCGGCGAGGTGAAGGAGCGACCGGCGACGGTCCCGCTCGAATGGCTCGGCATCACCGCCCCCTACCGTCCCGAGGACATCGCCAAGATGGACCGCGTCCTCGACCTCAAGCCGTTGCCCGAGGAACGGGTGCCGGTGGCACAAGGCGGGTCCGATGGCCCTCCTTGAGCTGACCGGCGTCACGGTCAGGTTCGGCGGCCTGATCGCGGTCGACGACGTGTCGCTCAACGCCGAGGCCGGCCTCATCACCGGCTTGATCGGGCCCAACGGCGCGGGCAAGACCACGCTGTTCAACGTCGTCACCGGGCTCGAGAAGCCGACGCGCGGCCGCGTCACCCTCGACGGGGAGGACATCACGTCCTACCCGCCCTACCGCCGGGCCCGGCGGGGCATGGCCCGCACGTTCCAACGCCTCGAGCTGTTCGGGACGCTCACCGTGCGCGAGAACGTCGAGGTGGCCGCCGGCATCGCCGTCCGCTGGGCCGACGCCAAGGAGTCGCCCCCCGACCTGGCGGCCCGGCTCATCGACCGCGTCGGCCTGAGCGCCGTCGCCGACGAGCGGGCTGACGCGTTGCCGACGGGCCAGGGCCGCCTGGTCGAGCTGGCGCGCTCCCTGGCGACCAACCCGAGGGTGCTCCTCCTCGACGAGCCGGCCTCGGGGCAGAGCACGTCCGAGACCGAGCACTTCGCCGACCTGCTGCGGGCGCTGGCCGCCGACGGCATGGCGGTGGTGCTCGTCGAACACGACATGAACCTCGTCATGGCCGTGTGCGACTTCATCAACGTGTTGGACTTCGGCAGCCTGCTGGTGGCGGGCCCGCCGGAGCAGGTCCGCAGCGACCCGGCCGTGCTCGCCGCCTACCTGGGCAGCGAGTGGCAGGCCGATGCCGTCTGAGATGAGCGTCGGAGAGGAGCGGCCGTCCACGGCCGCATCCGAGCCTGAAGCGGCACCCGAGTACGTGCTCGAGCTGCGCGACATCCGCGCCGGCTACACCGAGATCGAGATCCTCCACGGGGTGTCGCTGGCCATCCCGCCCCGCAGCGTCGTCGGCGTCCTGGGGCCCAACGGCGCCGGCAAGACCACCATGCTGCGGGTGGCCGCCGGGCTCCACCAGCCGACCCACGGCGACCTGCTCGTCGCCGGCCGGCGGGTCAACGGCGCCTCGCCCGACGAGCTCGCCCGGCGCGGCCTGTGCACGATCCCCGAGGGGCGCGGCATCTTCCCCAACCTCACCGTGCGCGAGAACCTCTGGATGGCGACCTACCGGGGGATGAAGCGCGGCGAGATCGAGGACGCCACCTACGAGCGGTTCCCGCGGCTGGCCGACCGCCGCCACCAGCGCGCCGGGACGCTGTCGGGGGGCGAGCAGCAGATGCTGTCGATCGCCCGCGCCATCACCACCAACCCGGCCCTGCTGCTGCTCGACGAGCTGTCGATGGGCCTGGCCCCCCTGATCGTCGAGCAGCTGTACGAGGCCGTCCACCAGATCGCCAAGGACGGCGTGTCGGTCCTCGTGGTCGAACAGTTCGCCAAGACCGTCCTCGGCGTCGCCGACCTCGCCGCCATCATCGTGGGCGGGGTCGTGCGGCTGTCGGGGACCCCCGCCGAGGTCGAGGCCGGGCTCCAGGCCGCCTACTTCGGCGAGGAGGCCGCCGGCGTGCGCTGAGCGCACCGTGCCCCTGACCACCGCCACGTCCGCGACCGTCTGGGTCCGCCTCCGGCGCCGGAGGGCCGCCGCGCCGAGCCGACGGGACGGTCCCTGAGCCGGCGGCACTGGCCCTGGCCCACCCCCCGGCCGGCGTCGGTGCCGCCGACCCGTGCCCGCCCGAACGGTTCGGGCTGGCCCTAGCTGTTTGTGCTGGAGCCCTATAGCCTTTGGTCATGACGCCCGCACCCGCTGCGCCCGGCGTCCTCGACGGCATCGAGGTGCTCGACCTGTCGTGGGGGGTGGCCGGTCCGATGACCACGATGCTGCTGGCCGACAACGGCGCGGCGGTGACCCGCATCGAGCCGCCCGGCGGGGACCCCTTCGGCGGCCAGTCCGGCGACGTCGTGTGGCTGCGGGGCAAGCGCCGCTGCGCCCTCGACCTGCGCCACCCCGGCCAGCGGGCGGCCTTCACGGACCTCGTGGCCGGGGCCGACGTGGTCGTCGAGTCGTTCGCCCCGGGCGTCACCGGCCGCCTGGGGATCGACTACCACGGACTGGCCGCGGTCAACCCCCGCCTGGTGTACTGCTCGATCACGGGGTACGGGCGGGACAACCGCCACAGCGCCCGGCCCGGCTACGACGCCCTCGTGGCGGCCCGGACCGGGATCCTCTTCGACCACCGGGGCCGGCCGGGCACGACCATGGAGTACATCGGCGGCCGGCCCGGGCCCCACCCCGAGTTCGGCGTGCCCGAGGGGTTGGTGCGGGGGGCCGACCGCGACGGGCCGCTGTTCCCTCGCTCGACGTGGCCCAGCCTCGGCGCCACCTTCCTCGCCACGCTGGGCATCAGCGCCGCCCTGCGGGCGCGGGAGGTCACCGGCGCCGGGCAGTGGGTCGAGACCTCGCTGCTCCAGGGCGCCCTGGCCGCCGTCGCCCTCACCTGGCAGCGGGTCGAGAACCCCGACGCCCCGCTGTACTGGATGTGGCCGGTCGACTCCCGCTCGATCGAGGGGCTGTTCGAGTGCGCCGACGGGCGGTGGGTGCACCACTGGACGGTGCGGCCCCAGTGGGTGACCACCGTGTCGGCCGGCGAGACGTTGACCGTCCCCGACCTCGAGCACGACTACCGCAGCGACCCGGACCGGATCGGCATGGAGGCCCCCGACCTGCTGGTGGGCTCGTTCCTCTACCCCTCGCTGGCCGAGGCCTTCCGCCGGTTCCCGTCGGCGGACTGGCTCCGGGTGGGCGAGCAGTCGGGCATGGGGGTGGCCCTGGTGCGCAGCCCGGCCGAGGCGCTCGCCGACCCCGCCCTCCTGGCCGACGGCTGCGTGGTCGAGCTCGACCATCCCGACCACGGGCGGATCCGCCACGTCGGCAACGTCCTCGAGTTCTCCGCCACCCCCGGTGGGGTGGCGGGGCCGGTCACCCCACCCGGCCCGCCGCCGCCGGCCCGCGCCCCGGTGATGGCGGGCGGCGGCGGCGCTCCGCTCGGTGCACCGCTCGAGGGGATCCGCGTGCTCGACCTCGGCCTCGGCGTCGCCGGCCCGTTCGGTCCCAAGATGCTCGCCGACCTCGGCGCCGACGTGATCAAGGTCCACGCCCTGCACGACACGTACTGGGCCGGCACCCACATGGGACTCGGCACCAACCGGGGCAAGCGCAGCATCGCCCTCAACCTGAAGGACCCGAAGGGCAGGGAGATCCTGCACGCCCTGATCGACCGCAGCGACGTCGTCGCCACCAACTGGAGGCCGGGCGCGGCGGCGCGGTTGGGGATCGACGACGAGTCGCTCCGCCGGCGCCACCCCCGGCTCGTGTTCTGCAACACCCGCGGCTACGAGAAGGGTCCCCGGGCATCGCTCCCCGGCACCGACCAGACCGCCAACGCCCTGTCCGGCACCGAATGGGAGGACGGGGCCTGCGACGCCGGCAACCCGCCGCTCTGGAGCCGCAGCGGCATGGGCGACACGGGCAACGCCCTGCTGGCGTCGATCGCCATCACGCTGGCGCTGTTCCACAGGGACCGCACCGGACAGGGACAGGCCGTGAGCACGTCGATCGTCAACGCCTGCCTGCTCAACACCTCCTACGCCTGGATCCACGCCGACGGGACCCCGGGCTCGTGGCTCCACGCCGACCGGGACCAGTACGGGCTCGGGCCCTTCTACCGCCTCTACCGCGTCAGCGACGGGTGGGTGTTCGTGGCCGCCGTGACCGATGACCACCGGCGCGCCCTCCTCGACGCCCTCGACGTGGCCGGGAGCGGCGATCCGGCGGTCGCGCTGGCGGACGCCCTGGCCTCGCGTCCCGCCCTCGATGCGTTCAAGGTGCTCGACGACGCCGGCGTGCCGATCGAGATCGTCGACGAGCAGTTCTGCCGCGAGGTGTTCGACGACCCCGACCTCCGCCGCCGGGGATGGGTGTCGTCGACGACGGCGGGCGGCGTGGGTCGCTTCGAGGATCCGGGGTTGCTCGTCGACCTCTCGGCCACGCCTGGCGTGATCCGGCGCGGGCCGTGCCTGTGCGGCGAGCACACCCGCGAGATCCTCGCCGAGCTCGGCTACACCAACGAGCAGGTCGCCGAGCTGGCAGCGGCCAAGGTCGTGCTCGACGCGCCCGTCGCGTGAGCCGCGCCGGCCCCGTTCGACCGCCGGTGCGGCCCGACGACCCGCAGCGCGTCGACGTCGACGTGCGTCCGGTGGCGCCCGCGGGCGTCGGCAGGCTCGCCGGCGACCTGTTCCTCCCCGCCCGCCCGCTCGACCCGCCGGTGGTGGCGACGTGCCTGCCGGGCGGGGGCATGACCCGTCGCTACTTCGACCTCGACGTCGAGGGCGACGCGGGGTCCTACTCGATGGCCCGCTTCCTCAGCCGCCGTGGCATCGCCGTGCTGACGCTCGACCCGCCCGGTGTGGGCGACAGCGACATCCCCGACGATCCGTGGGTGCTGACCGCCGAGGTGGTCGCCGCGGTGTGCGCGCACGCGTCGGCCGACGTGGTCGCCCGGCTGCGGGCCGACGTGTTCCCGGGCCTGGTGTCGGTCGGCGTCGGCCACAGCGCCGGCGCCCTCCTCGCCGTGTACGCGCAGGCGGCGTCGGCGCCCTTCGACGCCCTCGGGCTGCTGGGCTTCGCCGGTGGCGGGCTCCCGCGGGTGCTCGGGCCGGCCGAGCTGGCGGTGGCCGGCGAGCCGAAACGGGCCCATCGCGAGATCGTCGGGCTCGCCCGGGCCCGCTTCGGGCGGCCGCTGCCCGTCGGCACGACCGGCGCGTCGGAGCTGCTGCTCGGGGTCGAGGTGCCGGCCGGGCCGCGCGCCGCGCTGGCCGCATCAGGGGGAGCGCTGCTCGCCGTCGTCGGGCTCACGTCGATGATCCCGGGGGCGAGCGCGGCGCAGCTGGCGGCCGTGGCCGTGCCGGTGTTCCTCGGCGTCGGAGACCGCGACATCACCGGGCCACCCGCCGCCATCCCGGCGTCGTTCAGCGCCGCCCGCGACATCACGCTGTACGTGCTGGACACGAGCGGGCACAACCACAACGTGGCGCCCACCCGGCACGCGCTCTGGGACCGGCTCGCCCGCTGGGCCGCCTCGCTGCCCGCGCCGGGCGCACCGCCGGCGACCACCTAACCTACGGCCGTGCTCGTCGGCGTCGTCTCGGACATCCACTGCAACCTGACGGCGCTCGACGCCGCCATCGACGCCATGGACGGACGCGTGGACGAGATCCTGGTGGCCGGCGACTCGGTGTACGAGTACCGCTTGTCCAACGAGGTGGTGGAGCGGATCCGGGGCCTCGGCGTGCCGTACGTGCTCGGCAACCACGAGATGGTGCTCCTCTCGCCGGCTGGATCGGCGGCGAGGGCCAGGCCCGATGTGCGGGCGTCCAACCTGGAGTTCCTCGCCGAGGTGCCGACGAGAGTCGACCTCACCGTCGGGGCCAGCCGGCTCACGATGGTCCACGGCAGCCCGTGGGAGCCCTACGACGAGTACCTGTACGAGTCCAACCCCAACTGGCAGCGGTGCGACTCGTTGGCCGCCGACATCCTGGTCCTCGGCCACACGCACGTGCCGATGGCGGCCCGCAAGGGACGGACGCTGGTCGTCAACCCGGGGTCGGTGAGCGAGCCCCGCGGGCCCGACCCCGCCCGTCGCGGCAGCTACGCGCTGATCGACACCGACGCCGGCGAGGCGTGGATCGAGTATCTCCCCGCCACCGCCGGGCTCCACGACAGCTCACGCCCGTAGCGGCGCTCAGCCCGCGCCGGCCACGAAGGCGTCGACCACGTCACCGATGTAGGCGCAGTCGTCATCGGTCAGGCCGTGGTGGTTGGGGAGGACCAGTCCGCAGTCCATCACCCGGTCGGCGTTGGGCAGGCCGGCGGCCGGGACGCGGTGCGGCACGTCGCGGAAGGCGGGTTGTCGCGCCGCGTTGCCGGTCCAGACCATCCGCGTGTCCACGCCGTGGGACTCCATCCACTCCTGGAGTGCGGCCCGGCGGATGCCCGATTCGGGGCGGATCAGCACGGGGAACATGTGCCAGCCGGTCTCCACGCCGTCGGTGGTGCGGGGAAGCACGAACGCGTCGCGGTGACGGCCGAAGCGCTCTGAGAGCAGCGCGAAGTTCCGGCGCCGCCGCTCCAGGAAGCGCGGGAGCTTGCCCAGTTGCACCAGCCCGAAGGCGGCCGACACCTCCGACGGCTCGAAGTTCCACCCGACCTCGTCGAAGATGAACAGGTTGTCGTACTCCAGGTCGTCGCCGATCCGGGAGAAGAAGCGGCGGTCGACGCCCTTCTTGGACCCGTAGATCTGGACTTCGGAGCGGCGCCCCCAGCGGCGGAGGAGCAGGCAGCGGTCGACCCGCTCGTCGTCGTCGAGAAGGACCATGCCGCCGGTCCCCGCCGCCGTGATGATGTGGGACAGGGCGAAGCTGGTCACGCTGATGTCGGAACGCGTCCCGGTGGGTGTCCCCCGCAGGGTGGCGCCGAGCGCGTCGCACGAGTCCTCGATCACCTGCAGGCCGCGTGCGTCGGCGACGGCGCGGACGCGGTCCCAGTCGGGCGCGTTGCCGATCAGGTTGGGAGCGAGGATGGCGACGGTGCGGTCCGAGACCATGGCCTCGATCCCGCCCACGTCGATGTTGAAGGTATCGGGCTCGACGTCGACGAACACAGGCACCAGCCCGGCCCGGACGAGCGGCGCGATGTCGGTGGAGAACGTGACCGCCGACGTCACCACCTCGTCCCCGGGCCGGGCCCCGAGCAGCTCGACGGCGAGGTACAACGCCGATGAACCGGAGTTGCACATCACCCCCCGGGGCTTCCCGAACAGGGCGGCGACGCCTGCTTCGAAGGCGCGCACCTGGGGGCCGATGCGCAGCGCCGTCGGCCCTCCGCGCAGCACGCCGACGACGGCGTCGATCTCGGCGTCGTCGTGGACGCTCCCGGCGTAGTCGATGCGCCGGATGTCGGTCGTCATTGTTCTCCCTCCCCATGGGACTCGACCACCACGAGCACGGCCCCCGTGTCGACCTGCTGCCCGGCGACGGCGCGGACGTCGGCGACAGTGCCGGCGTGGGGGGCGCGGACGGCGTGCTCCATCTTCATCGCCTCCAGGACGACGAGGGTGTCGCCGGACGCGACGCGGTCGCCGACGGCGACGTTGACGCGGGCGATGGTGCCCGGCATCGGCGCGACGAGCGATCCGGGTGCGGCGGCCACGACCGGCGAAGGGAAGCGGGCGACGTCGGCGAAGGTGCTGGATCCGTCGGCGTCGGCCACGAGCACCGACGGGCCGGCGCGGTGGATGGCGTAGTGGCGGCGGACGCCGTCGAACTCGCCGGCCACGCGGCCACCCCCGGCGGTGACGTCGACGGCGTGGATGCACACGCTGTCGACCTCGGCGGTGACGTCGAGGGCGCCGACGCACCCGTCGTCGACCCCGGCGGCCGCGCCGCTGCCCTGCAGCCGATAGGCGACGGCGACCTCGCCGGTGGCGTCGCGGTAGGCCGCCCGCTGCCACGGCCGTCCGACGTTGCGCCAGCCCGAGGGGATCGCCGGCTGCACCGGCGCGCGCGACCGGCGGGCCGCCTGATCGGCGAGGGCGGCGGCCAGCGCGTGGTGGCGGCGGGCGCTCGCGGTCGGAAGCGGCGCGGCGAGCGCCGCCGGGTCGTGGCGGTCCAGGAACCCCGTGTCGGTGCGGCCGGCCAGGAAGTCGGGGTGGCGCAGGACGCGCACGAGCAGCTCGCGGTTGGTCACCACGCCCTGCACCTCGGCGGCGGCGAGCGTCCGGGCCAGGAGGTGGGCGGCGCCGTCGCGCGACGGCGCCCAGGCGACGACCTTGGCCAGCAGGGCGTCGTAGTAGGGGCTCACCACCGAGCCGTCCTGCACGCCACTGTCCACGCGGATCCCCGTCCCGGCCGGCACGCGGAAGCGCGAGATCGTGCCGCTGGCCGGCAGGAAGCCGGCGGGGACGTCCTCGGCGTAGAGGCGGGCCTCGATGGCGTGGCCGTCGAGCCGGCCCTGCGTCGCCTCGGCCGGGAGGGGGTCACCCTGGGCCACGAGGAGCTGGAGGCGGACGAGGTCGAGGCCGGTCACCAGCTCGGTCACCGGGTGTTCGACCTGGAGGCGGGTGTTGACCTCGAGGAACCAGAACTCCCCCGTGGGGGCGAGCACGAACTCGACCGTCCCTGCTCCCACGTAGCCGATGGCCCGGGCCGCCGCCACGGCCGCCGCACCCAGCTCGGCCCGGAGTGCGTCACCCACGGCCGGCGAGGGCGACTCCTCGATCACCTTCTGGTACCGGCGCTGGATGGAGCAGTCCCGCTCGAAGAGGTGCACCACGGTGCCGTGCCGGTCACCGAGGACCTGGATCTCCACGTGGCGGGGTGACTCGACGAAGCGCTCGGCGAACACCGTGCCGTCACCGAAGGCGTGCTCGGCCTCCCGCCGGGCCGACGCCACGGCGTCGGCCACGTCGTCGGCGGAACGCACCACCCGCATGCCGCGCCCGCCGCCACCGAAGACGGCCTTGACCAGCAGCGGGAACCCGACCGACGCCGCGTCCGACGGATCGGCGACCACGACGCTGGGAAGGACGGGGACACCGGCGGCCGCCATCAACTGCTTCGCCGCCAGCTTCGACCCCATCTGCTCGATCGCCTCCGGCGTCGGCCCGACAAAGGTGAGGCCGGCGTCGGAGCAGGCGCGGGCGAAGGCCGCGTTCTCCGACAAGAAGCCGTAGCCGGGGTGAACGGCGTCGGCGCCCGTCGCCGCCGCGGCGGCGATCACGGCGTCGACGGCGAGGTAGGTGTCGGCGGGCGCCGTGCCCGGGAGGTGCACGGCCTCGTCGGCTTCGTCGACGAACGGCGACCGGGCGTCGGCGTCGGAGAAGACCGCCACCGTGGCAATACCCATGTCGCGCGCCGTGCGCATCACCCGGCGGGCGATCTCGCCGCGGTTGGCGACGAGGAGCTTGGTGATCGCCGCCATCCGCCCTACATGCGGAAGACGCCGAACCCGCGGCGTCCTTCGACGGGGGCGGAGTGCACCGCCGAGAGGGCGATGCCGAGCACGGTGCGGGTGTCGCGGGGATCGATGATCCCGTCGTCGTAGAGCTTGCCGGTCATGAACAGCGCTTCGGACTCGCGTTCGATCTGCTCCTCGACCGCCCGCCGTTGGGTGGCGTCGGCCGCCTCGTCGAAGGGCCGGCCGGCCGCCTCGGCGCCCTGGCGGGCGACGATCGACAGCACCCCGGCCAGCTGCTGCGGGCCCATCACCGCCACCCGGGCGCTCGGCCAGCTGAACAGGAACCGGGGTTCGTAGGCCCGGCCGCACATCCCGTAGTTCCCCGCCCCGTACGACGCGCCCATCATGACGGTCAGGTGCGGCACGGTGCTGTTGGCCACCGCGTTGATCATCTTGGCGCCGTCTTTGATCATGCCCGCCTGCTCGTAGTCCCGGCCGACCATGTACCCGGTGGTGTTCTGCAGGAAGAGCAGGGGGGTGTCGATCTGGTTGGCCAGCAGGATGAACTCGGTCGCCTTCCTCGCCTCGTCCATGAACAGCACGCCCTGCGCGTTGGCGAGGATGCCGACCGGGTAGCCGTGGATGGCGGCCCAGCCCGTGACCAGGCTCGTGCCGTAGCGGGCCTTGTACTCGTCGAAGTCCGAGCCGTCGACGATGCGGGCGATGACCTCGCGGGGGTCGAACGGCACCCGCAGGTCGGCGCTCACGATGCCGAGGAGCTCGTCGGCGCCGTAGCGGGGGTCGACGACGGGCCGGGACGGACCGGGGCCGCGCTTGCGCCAGTTGAGGTCGCCCACGATCTGGCGGCCGATGCGGATGCAGTCGTGCTCGTCGGTGGCGAAGTAGTCGCCCAGACCGGAGACCCGGGTGTGCATGTCGGCCCCGCCCAGCTCCTCGTCGTCGGACTCCTCGCCGGTCGCCATCTTCACCAGCGGGGGCCCGCCGAGGAAGACCTTGGCCGCCCGGTCGACCATGACCGAGTAGTCGCACATGCCCGGCATGTAGGCGCCACCGGCCGTGGAGTTGCCGAACACGAGGGCGACGGTCGGGATGTTCATCGCCGACAGCTGCGTGAGGTCGCGGAAGAGCTGTCCGGCCGGGATGAACAGGTCCGCCTGGGTGGGCAGGTCGGCGCCCCCCGATTCGACGAGGGTGACGAACGGCAGGCGGTTGCGCTTGGCGATGTCGAGCGCCCGGAGGTGCTTGCGCAGCCCGATCGGGTTGATCGACCCGCCCCGCACGGTGGGGTCGTTGGCGGTGACCACGCACTCGACGCCCTCGATGACGCCGACCCCTGTCACGATGGCGGCGCCGACGTGGAACTCGGTGCCCCACGCCGCCAGCGACGAGAGCTCGAGGAAGGCGGTGTCGGGGTCGACCAGCAGCTCGATGCGCTCCCGGGCCAGCAGCCGTCCCCGCTGGCGGTGCCGGGCGGCGTAGCGCTCGCCTCCGCCGGCGATGGCGCGCTCCTGCTCCTCCTCGAGCACGGCCAGGCGCTCGAGCATGGCGGCGCGGTTGGCGGCGTACTCGGGGCTCGCCCCGTCGACGGCCGAGTCGAGGACCGGCACGGGCCGGGAGTCTATTGGGCGCCCTGCCTCAAGCACCCTTGTTGATCTCCAAAGGGTCCTAGTACGGTAGGCCAATGCCCGCGGTGGTGGCGCCCGTCACCGACGACGACAACCGCTTCTTCTGGCAGGGCGTGCAGGAGGGCCGCCTGCTCCTCCAGCGGTGCTCGGGGTGTGGAGAGCTCCGCCACCCGCCCGGGCCGATGTGCCCGTCGTGCCTCTCGCTCGACTGGGAGGCGGAGGAGGCGAGCGGGCGGGGCACGGTCT
>Ga0306920_100005738_pt1 | contig 16083 bp, 14 predicted proteins | sample flu12Cox44000170_FD_204666 | JGI IMG/M metagenome (GOLD analysis project Ga0306920, IMG submission 204666) | Lab enrichment of tropical soil microbial communities from Luquillo Experimental Forest, Puerto Rico - flux4day.12C.oxic.44.000.170 (v2)... | ecosystem: Environmental > Terrestrial >... | reverse complement strand
GGGCTCATGGGCCTTGCCGCCATCGACCAGCGGACGGACCTGCCTTGGGTTTTCGATGGGACGCCGGCGGATCCGCATCCACAATAACCAGGTCCGCAAATTTTCCCTGCTTTGCTTCCTTTCGCGCCCGGGGTATGCTCCCGTTCCCAAGGAGCTCCAATGACTATGCGCCGTTGTTTTGCCGTGGTTACTCTTCTTGCGTTTTCCCCTGCTTTGCTGGCTGGGCAAGCGTTTCGCGTTGGCACCGCCTCCGCGACGCCGGGGCAAAAAGCCACGGGCTATCTTGAAGTGCCCGCGGGGGTGGATGCGGGCACGAATATTCCTGTGGTGGTGGTGAACGGGGCGAAGCCCGGCAGAGTGCTTGCGCTCGTTTCGGGTGCGCACGGCACGGAATACGTGTCCATCATCGCCATTGAGAAACTCATCGCGAAACTCGATCCCGCCGAGTTAACCGGAACGGTCATTCTCGTTCCGCTCGTCAACATCGCTTCGTTCGAGCAAAAAGTCCCGCACCTCAATCCCATCGATAACAAGAGCATGAACCGCTTTTATCCGGGCAAAGCCGATGGCACGCAGACCGAGCGCGCGTCTTATCTCATCACCAAACAAGTCGTCGACCCTTGCGACTACCTGATCGACTATCACGGCGGCGATCTCGACGAGAGCCTCCGGCCGTATGCGTACTGGGGGCCAACGGGACACCCGGAGCAAGACCACGTCTCCAAGGAAATGGTTCTCGCCTTCGGCCTCGACCACATCATTATATGGAGCGAGCGACCCACCGATCCGAACGCCACGCGCTATCTTGACAACACGGCCACCGTCCGAGGCAAGCCATCCATCGTAGTCGAGGCGGGCCACGCTGGGACGGTCGAAACCGACGACCTCAACCTTCTCGTCGACGGCACGCTGAGTACCATGCGCGCCCTTAAAATGCTGCCGGGCGAACCACGATTCATCGAAAATCCGGTTTGGATAGAGAAGCTGTCAGACGTTTTGGCGGACGGTCCGGGAATCTGGTATCCGCTCGTCAAGCGAGGCGCGTATGTTTCTGCGGGAATGAAACTCGGCACGATCACCGACTATTTTGGAAAAGTCATCGCTGAGCCGCGTGCTCCGGTCTCCGGAGTCGTGCTCCACGTCAACGCCGTGCCTTCCCTGAAAAAAGGTGACAACATCGCTGACCTGGGGGTGGTGGCCGCTCACGCGCCCTAGCCGCGTCTCGCCGCAGCCAATTCCCTTAATTCGGGTGTGTACCGCTCCGGTTTTTGTGATAAACGCTCGGTCATCCCTTCGCGAACATACAACTCGGTCGTCAATTTAGCGCCGAAACAAAAACGGCGTTCGCGCCCTCGCGCAACGCCGTTTTCTCCACTCCAGGAATTCACCGGATTAGTTCTTGCTCGCTACCGCCTCGCGACGATCTTCCCGCGGAGTCATAGACACGACGATGTACTCGCGCTCCTTGTCGTCGCCTTCAGCCACTTTCATGATTAATTTGTCCTTGTGCAGTCGGAATTGCGCGGTTTCGCCGATAGGCAGCAACGCCGGATGTTTGTCATCTTTCGGACGGATGCGATAAACGACTTTCTCGCCTTGCAACACATATTCCTGGCAGAGCACTTCCTGGGTCTTTTTGTTCTGCGAGTCGGTGCCCAGAAGCTCACCCGTCACGGACTTCCCGCCCTTTTCCTGCATGCCGCAGGGAGCCGAATCCATCCGCAGCAAAGTTCCCTTTTGATAGTCCTCATGCTCTTTCGCCGAACAGACTCCGGCAAGCAATAAACAGCCCGCTAAGGCGCACAACTTGGTGTTCATACGCGTGTCCCCTTTCTTCACAAGATAAGGGAGCCGAGCAAACCACAAAATAGCCCGAAGGTAACCCTGTGCCCAATTTATCAAGCGGGGCCGCCCTCCAACGGCAGATTTCGATTACTCTTAAGGATCGGGGGGACGCCTTTATGCTCGAATGGACTGGACTATTTGCCTTGTCTGTTCTTTTGGTGGGTTTAGTCCTTTTGTTTCTACGGCATCCGCGAATGGGCGACCTGTTTCACCGGCACGTCCGTGATCGCCCTAGGCGCCGCTTATTCCTTGCTGCGGTCGGATTCTTCCTCACCTTAGCCCTGGCGCGGGGCGCGGCTTATGCCGCGGCCCGGGGATTTGGCCCGTTCCATTACATTTACATCCGCGGCACCCACGTTCATCACCTGGTTTGGGGGATTTTGTTACTGCTCGTCGTCGGGTTTTGCTGGTTAATCGAGGTGGGGACGGGGGAAAGGGCTTCCTCTCTGTTGGCGAGCCGTCTGATGTCGCTGCTTTACGGAGTCGGCGCCGCCCTTACGCTGGACGAATTTGCCCTCTGGCTCAACTTACAGGACGCGGTATATTGGACGCGCGAGGGCCGCGCCAGCCTTGATGCGGTGATGCTTTTTGCCGCAGCGCTGCTCATCGGCATTTGGGGCCGCAACTTCCTGAAAGCCCTCCCACGAGAAATCTTCCGTCCTGGCGGGAAGAAAATGTGAAAACTGTTACCCCGTCTGCTGCTTATGCCACCACTCCCGTAGCCAGGTGCATTTTCCTTCGCCATCGAGGGCCAGGACGAAGATTCCGTCTAGCTTGGTCCGGAGTCCCCGGGGCACGATTACAAACGAGGCCCGCCATCGCGCAATCCCTTGCTCGGACGTCACCGCCAGGATTTCGTAGCCGAATTGGACTTGCTCCTCGGTTTCGGCAACGTGTGTCCAATAATCCAGAATCGCCGCTTGCCCGCGGATTGGCTCGACGAACGGCGTGACTTGGTAGGTTCCGTCCTCGGCGTAAAGCGCCGCCGCTGCCTTGGCATCCCGCGTTTCCCAGGCTCGGCCATACTTCTCGAGCCACGCGCTAAAGCTGTCGCGGGTCATGCCCATGCCTGTCCTCCGTCTAGCAGTCTGCTCAACCATGCTATATGTTCGGAGCAGGCCCGTAACCAAAAACTGAATCGTCAGGCCAAGGAGGCGCCCTTGTCTGCGGCGTGTGCCGACCGCCCGGGCGCGACAAGTGTCCTGGACAGATGGATGAGTTCTACAGATGGCTGCCCGCGTTCGGAAAGGTCTTGATTTCCAAAGGCGGCGCGGGCTGGGGCGTTCTCGGGGATCGTGCGGCCTGAGGCGTCCTGCCACTTGGGCTGAACGGGGACCACTGCCCGCAAAACGGCTGCCCGGACGCTGTTGCTTACGGCCGGGTCGCCTGGCGCTCGGCACTTTTGCACAGCCATGCACACCAATCCACAGGTAAGATTTGAAAAACCTCTTGCAAAGCAAAAACGGCGGGCTTACTCTCCGTTTCAGATTGAGCCGGGAAGCCTCAAAAACTTTGCGGCACAATTGAAAGAGGGCGCAATCGCTTAACGGCGGCTGCGCCCTCAATCTTTTGAGCCGCGCTGCGCTTTCTTCCCCTCCTTACTCAAATGCTCTGCAGATTTGCTCCCATCGGTTCGGCAGAGTATGCTCTCCGATTTCGGGGAGGTGCCGGATGCGTCGCTTCGCTCGGGGTTATCGACCAGGGAAATGGTTCTATCGGGGAGTGTTCGTCGGAGTCATCTTTTGCTGGGTCTTCGTTCGACCCGCGTATGCGCGCCAGTCCCACAGGAACGCGCTTGCGCCCCCCGATCCGCACTCTGCGCCAACCTTCGATCAGCAACTGTTTGGCGAGATGCGCTGGCGCTGCATTGGGCCCTTTCGCGGTGGCCGCACCGTGGCCATTTCTGGCGTCGCGCATCAACCCAATGTCTTTTATATGGCCGCAGTCAACGGGGGCGTCTGGAAAACCACGGACTTCGGGAATACCTGGAATCCTATTTTTGACGACCAGCCCACCGGTTCGGTGGGTGCGTTGGCGGTGGCCCCTTCGGACCCGAATGTAATTTACGTGGGCAGCGGAGAAGGTTTGCAGCGGCCGGACCTGGCAACCGGCGACGGTGTATATAAATCGATTGACGCGGGAAAAACTTGGACACACCTCGGGTTGCGCGATGCACAGCAGATCGCTGCGATTGTGGTCGATCGGAAAGATCCGAACCGCATCTTCGTTGCGGCCTTAGGGCATCCCTATGGCCCGAACGCCGAACGCGGAGTTTTTCGCTCGACCGATGGTGGCCAGACGTTCCAGAAAGTTTTGTATAAGGATGAAAACACGGGTGCTGCCGACTTGGCGTTTGACCCGTCGAATCCGCAGACAATTTACGCGACGCTCTGGGCCGCTCGGGTCGCGCCCTGGGAGGTTCGCAGCGGTGCGTCGTTTATCGCCGCAGGCAGTGGAATTTTCAAATCGACCGATGGAGGAACGAACTGGAGCCCGCTAACGAAAGGATTGCCCGGCGCGGACGAAGGATTGAGCCGCATCGGCATCGCGGTGGCACCGAGCGAACCGAACCGCATTTATGCCTCGGTGGAAGCCAACAAAGATGGCGGTGTGTACGTTTCGCGTGACGCTGGCGAAACCTGGAAGATCATCAATGCGGATCACCGGATTGGGGGGCGCGGTCCGGGGGCGATGGGAATTGCGGTTGCGCCGGACAACCCCGATGTTCTTTACGTTGCCAATACCACCACCTGGAAATCTACGGACGGGGGAAAAACGTTTGTGGGTTTCAAGGGGGCGCCCGGCGGAGACGATTACCAGCGCATCTGGATTAGTCCGGAGAATCCACGAATCATCGCGCTCTCAAGTGACCAAGGCGCAGTGATCAGCGTGAATGCCGGCGAGACGTGGAGTAGTTGGTACAACCAGCCCACCGCGCAGCTTTATCACGTTACGACGGATAATCGCTTTCCCTATTGGGTATATGGCGCGCAGCAGGAAAGCGGTTCGGTAGCGACGCTCAGCCGCAGCGACTTCGGTCAAATCACCTTTCGCGACTGGCGGCTCCCCGGCATTTTCGAGTACGGCGCCATCGCCGTCGATCCGCTCGATCCGAACATTCTCTATGGCGCGTGGCTGACGCGCACCAAACAGGACATCAGTGAATACGCGCAGGTTGCTCCCGAGCCCATTCGCCGTGGCGAATATCGCTACGTGCGGACGCTCCCGGTGGTCTTTTCACCGCTCGAACCGCACACGCTGTATTTCGCGGCCAACGTGCTCTTTAAAACTACAGACGCGGGAAACAGTTGGCAGGCGATCAGCCCAGACTTGACGCGCGAATCGTATGAAACTCCCGCGAATCTTGGCGTTTTTGCCGCGGGCGATCCGGAGAAAGGGAAACATCGTGGCGTTATCTATGCGGTTGCGCCTTCCTTCAAAGAAGCGAATACCGTTTGGGCGGGCACGGACGATGGGTTGATTCACATCACGCGGGACGGCGGAAAATCCTGGCAAAACGTGACGCCGTCGCAACTAAGGCCCTGGAGCAAAGTCTCCATCATTGAAGCTTCGCATTTCGATGCGGGCACGGCCTACGCGGCGATCAATTCTTTCCGGCTGGATGATTTGCGCGCGCATATTTACCGCACCCGCGATTCTGGGAAAACCTGGACGGAGATCAGCAGAGGCCTTCCCGACGGCGCCGCGAGCAACGTTGTACGCGAAGACCACGAGCGACAGGGATTGTTGTTTGCAGGCACAGAAGGCTCGGTCTTCGTTTCTTTCAACGACGGCGATGACTGGCAGCCGCTCGAACTCAACCTCCCGCACACCTCCATGCGCGACCTGGCGATCCATGGAGACGATCTGATTGTTGCGACGCACGGGCGCTCATTCTGGATTTTGGATGACATCACGCCGCTGCGCCAATGGAATGCCGGCACGGCCAAAGAAAGCGCGCATCTCTTTACGCCGGAGACGGCGATTCGCTTTCGCTGGAACCGCAATCCCGATACGCCGTTGCCTCCCGAATTCCCGGCAGGGAAGAATCCACCGGATGGAGCGATCTTCGACTACTACTTGGCGTCGCCGTCGAGGAATCCCGTGACGGTGGAGGTTTTGGACGAGCAGAATCAGGTGGTGCGGAAGTACTCCAGCGCAGACAAGCCTGAACTGATGGAAAAACTCGCCAGGGAGAATCCCATTCCCATGTATTGGGTGCGGCCCATGCCCATTCTTTCCCAAGAGGCGGGGATGCATCGGTTTGTTTGGGATATGCACTACGCGCCACCAGAAGCGCTGGGGCACGAATTCCCAATTTCCGCAATCTATGGCGATACGCCGAAGTACCCCCTGGGCGCGTGGGCATTGCCGGGGAACTACACGGTGAAGCTCACGGTGGACGGCAAGACTTACAGGCAGCCTCTCGTGGTGAAAATGGACTCGCGCATCACCACCTCTTTATCGGACTTGCAAAAGCAGTTTCGAATGGAAAGCGGTTCGGTCGAAGGCATGAATCAGAGCTACGAGGCCCTGGCGCAAGCGCGTTCCGTGCGGGCGCAATTGAAAGAGCTGGCTGCCAGAGCCGGGAAGGGCAGGCTGGCCGAGGCAATCGCAACGTTAGACAAGAAAGCTGCTGAACTGGAAGGCACGGCGCAAAGCAGCTTTTACGGATTACCGCCCAGGGGAAAGCAGCCGGAGAATTTCGCTACGCTCAACCAGCATTTTGCGGGCATGCTTGCTGTTGCCGATAGCGCAGATGCGGCACCGACATCGCAGGCCACGGCAGTATTTGGTGAACTCAGAACGGCGCTCGAGTCCCTACTATCTCGTTGGCAAAACGCGAAAGAACAGGACATCCCGGCGTTGAACAAACAGCTAAAAAAGGCCGGGTTATCGGAAGTGGAAGCAAACAAACCGCCGGCGCAGGGCCCTTCAACCGAGACCGATGGAGATGACGAACCATGAGCAAGGGAGAATGTGGGAGGGCTAGAAAGCGGATAAAGCGCAAAAACGGTCTCCGCAGCACAGCCGGTCTCGTGCTTCTGCTAACCGTGCATATAGTAATGACCGGGCTTTCGTTCGCGCAAGAGGTTCCTCCCTCGCTGTATTCGGAAATGAAGTGGCGAATGATCGGGCCGTTTCGCGCGGGCAAAGTGAACGGTGTCGCTGGCGTCCCGGGAAACCCAGCCATTTATTACCTGGGCGTGGATGGAGGTGGCGTATGGAAGACGACGGATGGCGGCGTGACATGGAAACCGATTTTTGACGGCGAGTCCGCCGCATCGATGGGAGCAATTGCTGTAACGGCATCGAATCCCAACATTATTTATGGGGGAACGGGAGTGAACACGATTTACGGCGACGTTTCGTATGGAAATGGCGTTTACAAGTCGACAGACGGTGGGGAAACCTGGCAACACCTGGGTCTCGAAGATACGCGGCATATCGCACGCATCCTGGTGGACCCGCGCAACCCGGACACTGTCCTGGTAGCGGCGATCGGCGATGGTTATGGGCCGAACGAGCAACGCGGCGTTTTCCGCTCGACCGATGGCGGAAAGAATTGGAAGAAGGTCTTATTCAAGGACAACACCACCGGCGCGGTCGATCTCTGCTTCGAGCCGGGGAATCCGAAGGTGGTTTATGCGACGCTCTGGCATGTGATCTGGAAGCCCGAGGTGAAAGATCAGCCGTTCGAGCCGGGTAGCGGGCTTTATCAATCGAAGGACGGGGGGATCACCTGGACGCGGATCAAAGGAAACGGGCTGCCAACCGAGAATTGGGGCCGATCGGGCGTGGCGGTGGCGCCCGGAACCCGCGGGCAGCGTGTGTACTTGACTATTGAAGCGAAGGACAAAAAAGGCGGTCTGTTCCGCTCGGACGATGGCGGAGCCGCGTGGCGCCAAATAACCGAAGACCCGCGGATCGAGACGTCCTGGTACTGGGCTGAGATTTTCGCGGACCCGAAAAATCCCGACGTCCTATACGTGCCGTTGCAGAATTTCTACCGGTCGACGGACGGCGGAAAGAGTTTTACCGCCATCAAAGGCGCGCCTGGCGGCGATGATTATCATACGATGTGGATCGATCCGACGAATCCGCAGAGAATGATCTTGGGGACAGACCAGGGCGCAACCATTAGCATGAACGGCGGCGAAACGTGGAGCCCGTGGTACAACCAGCCAACTGGGGAATTTTACAGAGTTGCGACGGACCACCGTTTCCCGTATTGGGTATACGGACCGCAGCAGGATAGCGGCACGGCGGCAATCGCAAGCCGAGGAAACAACGGACAAATCACCGTGCGGGACTGGCATCAAGTAGGTCCGGGAGAAAGCGGCTACACCGTTCCCGATCCCCTGGACCCGGACGTCGTTTACAACGCCGGCCCCGCGGGCAGCGTGGTTCGGCTTTCCAAAACGACGGGCCAAGTCCGGGATATTTCCCCCGCGCCGATTCCTCAAGGAAGCAAGTACCGTTTCAACTGGACCATTCCCATGGTTTTTTCCCCACAGGATCCCCACATTCTCTATCTGGGCACGCAATTTTTGATGAAGACGAGCAATGCGGGCACCAGCTGGGACGAAACGAGTCCTGACCTGACACGGATTCGCGCAGATGAAAAGGACACCAAAAAGCGCCGCGGCACGATCCTGACGATTGCGCCCTCGCCCGTGAAAGAGGGGATGATTTGGGTCGGGACCGACGACGGTAACATCCAAATCACGAAAGACGGTGGAAAAACCTGGAAAAACGTGACACCGGCGGCCATCACGGAATGGAGCACCGTGGGCATCATCGAAGCGTCACACTTCGACCCCGGGACGGCGTATGCCGCGGTAAATCGCAACAGCCTGGATGACCTGCGACCGCACATTTTTCGCACGCGCGATGAGGGGAGGAGCTGGCAGGAGATTGTCAGCGGAATTGGCGAAAGAGATTTTGCGCGCACCGTACGGGAAGACCCGGTTCGCAAAGGACTGCTCTACGCGGGAACGGAGAAGGGCGTGTACGTTTCGTTCGACGACGGCGACCACTGGCAAACACTACGGCTCAACATGCCGGTGGTCTCGATTCACGATCTGGCGATTGAGCAAGATGATTTGGTGGCAGCAACCTATGGACGCTCGTTCTGGATTCTAGACGACCTAACGCCGCTGCGCCAGGTGAACGCCACCACGACGTCGGGTGGAGTACACCTATTTGCGCCGAGAAGTGCGGTTCGCGTGCGGCGCGACGAAAACCAAGACACGCCGCTGCCGCCAGAGGTTCCGACGGGGAAGAACCCACCGGATGGCGCCATCATTGATTATTATCTGCCGTCGAATTTTTCCGGCGACGTTCAGGTAGAAATCCGCGACGAATCCGGGAATTTGATTCATGGTTATTCGAGCGCGCCCCTTCCCAAGGGAGAAGGCGAGGCCCCGTTTGTGGCGGAGTACTGGCTCGCCCATCCGCAACCGCTTCCGATGTCACCAGGGATGCACCGGGTTGTCTGGAATTTGCGGTATGCCGATCCTCCGGCGGTTCATGTGCAATCTCCCTACAACTATCCGATAGCGGCAATTGTGGGTTCGACGCCGTTGCCGCCCGAAGGTCCGCTGGTTCTGCCAGGGAAATACGAAGTTGAACTGAAAGCGGGAGGGCGAAGCCTGCGACAGTCGCTCGAAGTGAAGCAGGACCCGCGTGTACATGCCGCGCGCAACGAACTGGTGAGCGCGCTCGACCTGCAACTGAAGATTTCAACGGTACTCGGGCGAAACTATGAGGCCTACCAGCAGGTGAAACAATTGCGCGCGCGGCTGGGCGAGCTGCTGAAACGGCCCAAGGAGGATCCGGTTGCCGTTTCCGCGACAGTTTTGGACGCGAAACTGCGTGCTCTCGAAGGCGAGGCCACTCCGATACTGCAAACGCCGAAAGGCATGAACTTGATGACCGTGAACGACAGCTTGACGGCGTTGATGGCGCTCGTGGATGGAGCGGACTTTGCACCTTCGGAAGAATCGTTTGCGGCGCTTCACCGGGTGTGCCAGGGGTGGAAGGAAGAACTTGCCGCGTTGCAGGAATTCAAGAATAAGGATGTGGAAGCTTTGAACCAGTTGCTTGGAAAGAATAACCTTGCGCCGGTGTCCGCCCTGCCCGCAGTGGCGGCTGATACTTCCTGCGGAAATTGAACGATAGCCAGGTTCATTCATCACGCGTCGTGTGTGGAGCCGAGGTGCTTCGACACCCTCCAGCACGACGCTGCCAATGCCGCGATCAGGATGGCGGTGAAGGTTTTTGCAGTTCCGCCAAATCCGCGAGCACTTCGGCGCTGTGCCTGACGGGGTCGACTTTCAAATACACCTTTCGAATCACGCCTCCGGGATCGATGAGAAACGTGTGCCGCGCGGACAGCCGGGCCACGCCGAGATTTACCGCCGACCCGTAACGCTCAGAAAGTTCGCAGTGGGGATCGGCCAGAAGCTTGAAGTGCAGGCCTTCGGCGGCACAGAACTTTTTGTGGGAAACCTGATCCTGGCCGCTGACGCCGAGAATGACCGCTTTTTTTTGTTCGTATAGCGCAAGGTCATGTTGGAAATTGCGCGCTTCTTTGGTGCAGCCGCTCGTGAAATCCTTGGGATAGAAATACAAAACCACCCACTGTCCTCGAAAATCGTGCAGGCTCGCCGGTTTGCCGTCTTGCGCGTTTAACGTAAAGTCCGGCGCGGGGGTTCCCGGGTTGGGTGCCTTGGTCCGGTCGTGTGCGGCGCGGACCGCGGCAATCCCGAAAAGCAATAAGATCGCCACAATAAAGGCACTAGTAACAGTTAGCATTCTCATCCCGCTCTATTCCTTCTGACTGAACCAGCCAAAGCCAAGCCGCAGTTGAACCGTGTTGATACCGGGATTGGGGTTTGCTAGGCCGGCATTCGAAATGTGCATGAAGCGGATCTCTGTGCTGAAGTTGTGCTTGCTCCGCAAAAAATGCAAGCCCATGGCTCCGCTGGTGGTGAAATTAACCCGTGAGGTTCCCGCCGGCACCTGAGTATTTGTGAACAAAGTGCCGCCGCCTATTTCGAAATAGGGAACAACACTTCCACTGGTATCGAACGCCCATTTGAACGCGAACGGATTCACACCCGCGCCGTAGGCGGTATTGTGTTTCTGAAACACCAAAAAGGCTGGCACTGCTTCGACGGCGTACTCTAAACGGCCCCGGAGAAACCCGGGGCCATGAGGCGCCGTTAGAATCAGACCATAGCGCAGACCGACATTCCAAACGCCGTCGCTCGATTGACTGCCATTGGTGCCGTGCCCCCCGCCGGTCCAAATCTGCACTTCATGCTGGCCTTCGACCGGGCCGGCCTGCGAGTGTGCCGGGGGGACGCAGAGGAAAAGTACCAGAAACAGTGGAACGGAAATTGTCCTACGCAACGAAGAATCTCCTTGCAATCATTCGATTTCTGAAGCGCCGAATTGGATGTACCGAAGATATAGAAAAACGAGTAGAAACGCGACTCTTCTCCTGCGAAGCAACCGGTCTTGCCTGCCTCATTTCAGATAGGTACGGACGATCTGGATCACGTCGTCGGCGGCTTCTTCCGAGGACTTGGAGTTGCGCGGCATGTGGTTGCGGATGTGATCTTCCATCAATTCCCCCATGAGACTGTTGATGGCCCCGCGGGCGGCGGAAAGGCGCTGGAGAACTTCGGCGCAAGAGTCGTCGTCGTTGAGCCCGCGCAAGACGCTTTCGAGCTGGCCGATGACTTTCTTGGTGCGGTTGACGAGGTCGAGTTTTTCCCTTGAAAGATGTGACATTTTTGCTTTCCTACCCTAGGGGGGTATGGTATCAAGAGATACAGGGCTATACAAGCCCCAGAAACACTAAATCATAGGGGTAAGGGGTTTCAAGAGAGCGCTCCGGTCGCGGGATTCATCATTCGTTCACGCGCGACAGGTACGCTTGGGCGAAGAGCCGGGCATTAGACGAGGCAGAAGTCTGAACGGGAATGCGGCGAAACCTGCAAAAAGCGTGTGTGGCCATTGTTCTGAGCGGCGGCGGACTTTTGCTCGCATCGCAAGATTTGCGCGCACAAGACGACCCGAAAAACCCGCCTGCAACGAGTTCTCCGGCGCCAAGGGAAGCCCCCGATGATCCTCTCCTGGCGATGTTCCCGCACCTGGAATCGGACCGGGTGTGGCTTTCCGGACAATCGAATTTTATCTTCCAAACGCACCCTCCCTTCCCTGCCGCTTACAGCGGAACAAACAGTCTCGACCACAACTATGAGAAAGCCACGTCTCGGGTGTTGACGCTCTACACCGGAATTCAGCTGAATGATTCTATCGAGTTCCTGCTGGATATCGAAGAGGCGGGGGGAGCGGCGCTAAGCACGGGCCTCGGTCTGGCCGGCAATACAAACCTGGATATCGTGCGTAACCCGTTCCTCAGCAAGGCCCCCTATCTTGCCCGGGGAATGATCCACAAAGTGTTTGCCCTAAGCAAGGACAAGGTGCCGAGCGATCGCAATTTCTTGTCGCTGTTTAAGGAACTGCCGCGCCGGCGGTTGGAAATCCGCTTCGGGAAGTTCAGCATGGTGGATTTTTTCGATCAGAATTCCGTCGGGTCAGATACCCACTTCCAGTTTACAAATTGGACCGTAGACAACAATGGCGCCTACGATTACGCTGCCGACACTCGCGGCTACACGGTTGGAGTTATCGCGGACTATGAAGACCGCAACTGGGGATTTCGTTTCGCCGAGGCCCTGATGCCGAAGGTAGCCAATGGCATTGATCTGGTGTGGAAACCCTGGCAGGCACATGCCGAGAACTTCGAATATGAATTGCGGCATGGTGTGATCCGCAAGAAACCAGGCGTGATCCGTTTGTTGGCCTTCACGAATTACGCAAACATGGGGATTTATCGCGACGCCGTTGCTCAATTCCAGCAAGGCCTAGTTCCCGTGCCAGACATTACGAACCATCCGTGGCACATCACGCGCAAGTACGGCTTCGGCATCAACTTGGAGCAGAGTCTCGCGCGAGACCTCACCGCTTTCGCGCGTTTCGGATGGGGCAACGGCAAAACGGAGTCCTTTGCTTATACCGAAGTCGACCAGACCTTCGCCGGGGGCTTTCGCGCTAACGGTGCGCTGTGGCATCGTCGGTTCGACCGTGCGGGCGTGGCCGTGGTCACCAATGGAATTTGCAAGGACCACCAGGTTTACCTTGCCGATGGCGGGCTGGGTTTCCTGCTGGGTGACGGTGCGCTTCGCTATGGCCGCGAGAACATCGTGGAAACCTACTATACCGCCCACGTGTGGCGGGGAATCTACATCGCTCCTGGCCTCCAGCACATCAGCCATCCGGGCTATAACCAGGATCGTGGTCCGGTGCTCGTGCCCTCCCTGCGACTGCACGTGGAATTCTAGCCAGAGCACGTTTAGCCCTCCCTCCACGGTCAGCGCTTGAGGCCGCCTTGGTGAATTCTCTTGGCACCGGCACGAAAGTCTGCTAACTAAGAGGACCCGGTTCCGTCCTTATGGCAAAGGTGTAGTCCGAGTCTTTCCACCTAATGCACAGTAAGCAGCGACCTTCTTGGGGGAACGCATGAAGACAGATATCCGCGCGGCTGTTGGGGCGAAATTCGCCCGAACCTGCCGGTTTTTCCTGCCCGGGCTTGCCGTATTTGCGCTGATCGCGGCTGGCACGAGTGCGCAGACCGTGGATGAAATCATTGCGAAGAATATCCAAGCTCGCGGGGGGATGGAAAAACTGAAAGCCATTCGCACTTTGAGGACGACCGTGAAGTTCAGCGGCGGCTCGTTTCGCGCGGAGTTTCGGCAGGAAAACAAGCGCCCCGGCAAGGTGCGAGAGGAATTCATCATCCAGGGCATGGCGCAAATCCAGGCGTACGACGGGAAGATGGGCTGGCAGATTTCGCCGTTCGGCGGGCGCAGAGATCCAGACCTGATGTCGCAGGACGACATGAAGAGCTTGATCGTACACGGGGACATTGACGGCCCGCTAGTGGACTACAAAGAAAAAGGACACCTAGCGGAGTTGGTGGGCCACGATTCTATGGAAGGAACCGATTGTTACAAGATCAAACTCAGCATGAAAAATGGGGACATTCGCTACTATTACCTGGATACGGATTCCTACCTTGAGCTGAAAGTGGAGATTCAGACGACCATCCGTGGCGCGCTCCGGGAGTCAGAGCTGTATTACGGAGACTACCAGCAGGTGAACGGAGTTTATTACCCGTTTGCGGTGGAACAGGCGCAAAAGGGAAGTTCCTCGCGCCAACAGTTTTCTGTCGAAAAGATCGAACCGAACGTGGACCTGGATGATTCGCTCTTCGCGATGCCCGCTACGAAATCAGAAGCCAAGGAACCAGCGGCTGGAAAATGATCTGCCGCACCAGGAATTCCCTCGATTGGCTCGATTGGAGGATGCCGTTGCGATACAAGATCGCCAAGGATACCGCCCGCATGAACAAGTCAACTCACTGCCTTGCTGCTGTGACGATGTTGGTTGCTGGTGTGCTGCTTTTCGCGGATCCTGCCTTAGCGCAGGAAGCCAAGTTCGACTCGGACACCATTTCTGGCCTCGGCGCGAGGAACATTGGCTCGGCCGCGATGAGCGGCCGCGTCGCAGCCATTGCCGCGGTTAAAGAGAATGGCCGGCTGACGGTATATGTGGGAGCGGCGAGCGGCGGCGTCTGGCAGTTGACGCGCAAGGCCTGGGATGCTGCCAACGGCGATTCTGGTGGCACAGGCGGGGCCCCCAGCGCCGCATTCCCCCGAGGGTCATTGCCAACTGTCAGGGGCCTGATGCCTTGATGCTCTCGACCCGGCTCGCTGCCACTTTCCTCTCTCGACCATGAGTTATTTCTGACCAATGAGTCTCTCCGGATTCCGAATCGTAGGGGAGAAAAAAGCCCTTGCTTCCCTGTGTCTTCTTATCTTTGGCGTCATGTTCGTAGCCGCGTTTTGGCCGTTTCGGCTGCATCCAAAGAATCGTGTGACTTGGCTGGCGCACGAGCATGGCCTGCGCTTCACCGGAGCTGGAATCGTTTTGAGTTCAAAAAAGTTCGAACTTCCCAATTCCGGCGCGCCCGCCGGGGTAAGTTTCGAGATATGGCTCAAACCCTCTCAGGAAAAATACTCCACCGCCTTGTTGGCCGTTTCCTCCAGTGCAAATCCGAACCAATTCCGCCTTCGCCAAGCCGGCGATACGTTGTTAGTTTTGGAGCAGCCGTTTGCCAGCAGCCGTCACTCCGCGGCGACGGGGCTGTGGGTCTCGCATGCCTTTCAAGCCCGTCAGCCGAGTTTCATCGCCATCAGCGCCGGCGCCGAGGGTACCACCGTTTACGTGAACGGAGTTCCGACAAAGGAGTCTTCCACCTTTAGGCTTACGGACAGGGATTTCTCCGGGCAGCTCGTTGTCGGCAGCTCTCCTGACGCGTACGACACATGGCGCGGAGAGCTTTTGGGGATGGCCCTGTTCAGTCGGGAGCTCACTCAAGCCCGAGTGTCGGAACACTACCAGGCCTGGCTTCAGGGGCGGCCCGAGGTCCTAAAGAATGACCAGCCCGCGGCATTGTATGTTTTCGAAGAGGGGGTAGGGAATGTCGTGCATGATCAGATGACTTCCGGCTCTGATCTTGTCATTCCGCAGAGCTTCCGCATCCCATTCAAGCCATTTTTGAAATCTCCATGGAGAGAGTTCTATTTGAACCGGGCCTATCTTCGGGACGTTCTCATCAACGTTTCCGGATTTGTGCCTTTTGGGTTCTTCTTTTGTATGTACCTCTCTTGGGGGCAAGCGAGCAGAAAAACGGTGCTCGCAACGATTGTCCTGGGCGCCTTGTTCAGCCTAACGATCGAAGTACTGCAGTGGTACATCCCGATGCGGGACTCCGGCACCACGGATATTCTGACCAATACTCTCGGGACGGCCCTTGGAGCGGTGCTATACCGCTCCGGGACCCTTCAAGCGTTATTCAACAGGCTTCCATCTCGAACGACCGCGTGAAGGCTCCCCGGTCCCCGCCTGCCTCATGCGTTGAAACCCAAGCTCCGGCGAGCGCACAAACTACCGACGACTGAATCCGCCAGAACTATAACGGGTCGACGCCTGCAGACTACCGGGTGGCTGTCCTCACCCGCGCTCCTATGACGAAGCCTTCCCGCCCGCGCTGGCTCGTTCACAAAACAATCAGCCGGGAACTCTTTTGGTTCCCGG
>Ga0306920_100005737_pt1 | contig 16083 bp, 19 predicted proteins | sample flu12Cox44000170_FD_204666 | JGI IMG/M metagenome (GOLD analysis project Ga0306920, IMG submission 204666) | Lab enrichment of tropical soil microbial communities from Luquillo Experimental Forest, Puerto Rico - flux4day.12C.oxic.44.000.170 (v2)... | ecosystem: Environmental > Terrestrial >... | reverse complement strand
ATAGCTGATGAAATGAACGTCATGCCCGCGCGCCGCCAGCTCCTGGCCAAGTTCGGTGGCCACGACGCCCGAGCCGCCATATGTGGGATAGCAAGTGATGCCGATGCGCATAATCGGTGCCGGCTGTAAAGAAAGTCAGGCTAGTACACCCCCAGGGCGCGAAGCCCTGCTAGAATGTCCGCCCATCGAGCAATTCGATTCGAAGACCTGTCCGAACCGGATGACCCATTAGACGCAGAGTACCGCAAAACCGTTAAATCGGATGACCCGGGCGGAACGGGAAAGAGCCCCTCGCCGCTGGAGGTTCGATGAAGTTCACCAGAGCGCATCTAGAGTATGCTCGCAGCCGCGTCAAGCTCAGCAAATTCAGCGCGCTGATGGGCTTCGAGGTGGTCAAGCTTTCAAAGGGTGGGGCCGTTCTCGAGGTAACCACCGCCGACCACCACCGCCAGATTCACAACGTCATGCATGGCGGCGTGATTGCGGCCTTAGCCGACACGGCGGCGGCCATTGCCGCCTATACGGTGGTGCCGCGCGGCGCCGAACTGGTTACGATCGAACTCAAGATCAACTACCTGCTGCCGGTGAGCGGGGGAAAGCTCGCGGCTGACGGCAGGGTGCTGCGCGCCGGACGCAACTTCATTGTGGTCGAATGCGACGTGACGAGAGAGGACGGGGCGCTGGCGGCCAAGTCGCTGCTGACCTTTGGCGCAGCTCCAGGGCACGCCATGGGGGCCAAAGCCACCCTGGCTAAACCTTCCGTCACCCAGAAAAGAGCAAAGCTTGCCGTGGCGCCGCAAACCGGCAAGAAACCAAAAAGCTAGGCCCCCGGGGAAGTCACTCTTCGCCGCCCTCTTCGCCTTCCTTGTAGACGTACTTGATGTTCTTCTTGAAAATCATGAGGTTGGCGCTGCCTTGGCGGGTCAGCTTGATGCAGTCGCGATCGTACCACTCGATCGTTCCGTGCAGTGCCTCACCGTCGTCGAGTACCACCACCATGGGTGTGCGGGACTGCATCTGCTTGATCCAGTAGAAATTTTCGGCGTGGGTAATCTCCGGCGGCGTAGGCTTTTTGCTGGGCGCGGGCCCGCCGTTGTGCGGCTGATGGGATGGATGGTTGCTGGAGCGCACCGGAATAGGCTCTTTGGCCTCGGCAAAACCAGGACGAAACATACGACGATTCACCATTATAAAAGACTCCTCAATGCCCAAGGGAGTGGAGTTTGAGCAGCAATGTTCATAAGACGCGAATTGCGAATAGGCGGTTACACGCAAATCGGATGAAAACCTTCCAGGAAAAGGTTGCCGCTTTTTTGACTGGGATTACGGAAGCCTTTGTCCTCTATGATGACAGGTCAGCCGCGAAGGCTTCAAGTCCCAGCTGCTTATTCAGATTTCGGCGGGCCCCGGCCGCGAGCTGGTCGAGCCCGCGAAGCGCTCGCTGGATCGCTTGAAGGTTGAAGCGGCGGGCTGTTTCTTCCAATTCCTTGCGGAGGGGCAGGTTGCGGATCCGCGGCGTACGGATTCCGGAAGAAATCTCCAAAAGATCGGAAAGCAGGCTATAGAAAACAGAAAGCTGATCCTCGAACGAGACTTCTTTGTCCTTTGCCAAGCTTGCGGTCTGGGCAAAAATCGGTCCAAATTCCTCGCCTCGTGAAGCACGATCCAGAATTTTCAGGGCTTCCCGCCTTCGCTGGGACTCTTTTTCCACATCCATCCGAAGGGCGTAACCCGGGCTGCCTTCGGCAAGTTGCGCCGCAATGCGTAGGGCGGCCGGTGATAAATCGGCCTTTTCCCTGAGGATGGCCTCGACTTCGCCGGTCCCCAGCGGCGCGAAATGGAACTGCAGGCAGCGCGACACGATGGTCGGCAGGAGACTGTAAGGAGACGGTGCGGTGAGAATCAGGGTGGCCGATCCCGGTGGCTCCTCCAGAATTTTCAGGAACACATTCGCCACGTCCCAGCGCATGGTTTCGGCGCCGTCGATGATGAAGACGCGGCGACGGCCGAGCGGCTGGAAATAGGCTGCACGCTGTACGGCACGCAGCTGACCAATGCGCAGCATCGGCCGAGCGACGGGTGTCTTGAGGCGAACCGGGTCGGGCACCAGCGCCCAAACATCGGGATGGGATTGCAGAATCAGGGGAATGCGCTCAACCGTCGCGGCATCGGCGCTCTCCCCGCGCTCGACGAGCCCCCGTTCGACCAGGCGCTGCGGCTCGGCAAGCAGGGCGATGCGTTGGCACGGGTGGCATTCGCCGCACGCGTCGTCGGTGAGACGCTCGCAGTTTGCCGCCTGCGCGAAAAGGCGCGCCAGGGTGAACTTGCCAACGCCGTGCGGGCCCGAGAACAGCAAAGCGTGGGGGACGCGGCCCGTGCGCAGTGCTCCCTGAAGGGCGGCCACGATATGTGGGTTACCGCGAAATTCGGAGAAGGCCATGGTCAGTGTCCTCCGCCCAAAGCCGGCAGAGCGCCTAAGACGGCGGCTAGGATTTCTCGCGCGATATCTTCCGGAGCGCGCAGAGCCTCGGTCGAAGCATCCACGCAATCGATGGTCTTCCAATTTGGCGAACGGGCGAGGTGGTCGTAGATGTCAGAGGCCGTCTGCAAGTGTCGGACGCTCGCCTCCAGGATGTCGTGTGCGGAATCGGTGTAGGTGCGGGCCGACTTCTTCGCCACCAGCGATTGCGCATGATGCGGTGTGATGCGAAGGTAGAGCACGAGATCTTCCTTGGGCAGCCCGTAGATGCCGTATTCCAAATGCTCGATCCATCTGCGGAATTGCGCGCGCCTATCCGAAGCGCTGCGCGCGGTCTGGTGTGCCAGATTGGAGGCGATGTAGCGGTCGGCGAGAACCACTTCGCCGCGGTCGAGGGCCGCGACAATGGGGCCCTTGTTCTCGAAGCGATCGCCGGCGTAGAGCAGGGCGGCAAAGTGGGGGTCGACGGTGTCGATGGAGCCCAGATCGCCGTTCAGAAATTGCCCGACCATCTTGCCAAACCAGGAATCATATTGCGGGAAGCCGGTCGAGAGCACGCGGTGCCCTCTGGACTCGAGAGCTTGCGCAAGAAGGCGAACTTGGGTTTGTTTGCCGCTGCCGTCTATGCCTTCGACGGCGATCAACTTTCCGCGAGTGGTCATGAAATCAATATGCGAGGGTAGTGTATCCGAGTAGGGAGCATCGGCAAAGTTTTGCAGGCGCGTTTCGGCTGGTGAGATTGCGTCGGGAGAATGCCGCCATGGCCTCGCAAGCGGTTCTGCCCGCGCGTGCGGACCGCGACGCCCACCGCGTCAGAATGCTCCGCGGTGTGCCTAGTCCGCCTCTTCGGCTGCCAGCTGTGGCGGAGCAACCGCCGTGGAACCGCTGGTCGTAATTACCACGACGCTGACCAGCACCAGCAGGGTTCCCAAAACTGTTCGCAGGTCGAGCGCTTCGCCGCCAAGGAAATAGCCAACGAGTACGGCGACAACCGGGTTCACATAGGCGTAGGTGCCGACCTTGGTGGGCGATTCCCGATGAATCAGCCAGAGATAGGCGGTGTAACCGATGATCGAACCGGCCACGATCAGATACAGAAGTGCGAACCAGGCGCCGCGCGACACCTCCCTGAACTGGAAGCCGCGAAACTCTCCCAGCCCCGCGGCAAGCAGGAACAGGAGTGCGCCGCCGGCGAGCATCTGCGCGCCCGAGCTCATCATTTTGGATTCGGGCAGCGGCACTTTTCGCGTCAGGACGGACGAGACCGACCAGCTGAGCGAGGCCACGATGAGCGCCAGGGCGCCCATGCGGTCAATCGGTGTTCCACCGAGATTGACCGACCGGCTCATCAGAACACTCACGCCGCCAAGCCCGACCGTCAGCGCCAGCCCGAGCCGCCAGGTTAGTTTTTGCGTACCGAGAAAAATAATTTCTGAAAGCGCCATGAACACCGGGATCAATGCCAGCATCACGGCCGCGATTCCGGAAGGCACGCGCTGTTCGGCCCAAAAAAGCAGGCCGTAGTCGCAAACAAAGACAAAGAATGCCAGCAGTGCCGCAGCGCCCCACTGCCGCCTGGTCGGCTGGCGCTCTCCGCGCGCCGCCACCCAGGCATAAAGGAAGAGTCCCGCCAGAAAAAACCGCATCGCCGCGAGCAGCAGCGGAGGAACCTCCCGCACACCGATGCGAATGGCCAGAAACGTCGATCCCCACACGAAGTAAATAATGGCGAACGCCAACAGCGTTTTCCACCGTTCGGCGCTGCCATGGCTTGGCATGAATCGGCCGCTCCTCTCCGCTTTTGCCGCTATTGCCTATCTCCCGATTCTCGCCGCAAATCAGCCGTTCGTCGCCCTCCAATTTGTCTCGGGAAGAAGGTCTCGGGAGCCCATCGTTTACCTTCTGCTGCCCTCTTGTCGGGCGTTGATTGCGGCCTCTGCCGGAATCGGTTACAGTCAAGCCAGTGGCAAGCCCCCAGGCGGCGGCATCGACGCATGAGCTACGGCACCCTCCCCTCCAAGATGCTGTATGCGGTGGACACGTGGCCCAGTCCCCGCGCCCAAATGTTCCGTACTTCATCGGGCTGGAAGAATATTTCGAGTGAAGAGTTTTTGCGCCGCACCGCCGGCCTTTCCCAAGCCCTCTTTGAACTGGGCGTCAAACCGGGAGATCGCGTGGGCTTGTTCTGCGCCAATCGCCCGGAATGGCATACCGCCGACTTTGCCATCAACGGCAACGGTGCCGTCACCGTTCCGGTCTATTTCAAGGAGTCGCCCGACCGCGCGGCTTACATTCTCAGCCACGCCGAAACGCGCATCGTCTTCGTCGCCGGTAAGGACCAGCTGCTCACCCTTTTGGCCATTCGCGAACAACTGCCGAGCCTCGAACACATCGTGGTGACCGACGCCGGGGACCACATCCCTAGCGACTGTCTGCGCTATGAAACGCTGGTCGCCTCCGCCGGTGGCGGCGAGGTGGCCGCCTATCGCATGCGCGCTTCGCAAGTCTTGCCCGGCCAACTCGCCTCCATCATCTACACCTCAGGTACGACCGGCGAACCCAAGGGCGTGATGCTCACGCATGCCAATTTCTGCTCCAACGTCAACGACGTCGGTTCGGACTTTGCGCTCCTTTCCCATCAAGACGTGGCCATTTCGTTTCTGCCGCTGGCCCATGTCTATGGCCGCACGCTCGACTATCTCTATCTATTCAACGGCGTTCCCGTCGCTTACGTGGAAGCGGTCGAAAGTGTCGCGGAGGCCCTGCTGGAAATTCGTCCTACGGTGATGGCCGCGGTTCCGCGCGTCTTTGAAAAGATTTACGCGCGGCTGATGGAGCAGGGGAGTACCGCTCCCGGCCTCAAGAAGAAGATTTTTTCCTGGGCCATGCGAGTTGCCGAGCGGTCCGCATCATGGCGCTGCCGCGAATCCTCCGCCGGTCCGCTGCTGAAGATCGAGTGGGGCCTGGCCGATAAGCTCGTCTACCAGAAGATTCGCGAAGGCACCGGGGGGCGACTGCGTATTGTCTGCTCCGGGGGAGCGCCGCTCGCGCGCGCCCTGTGCGAATTTTTCTGGAGCGTGGGCATTCCGATCTATCAGGGCTACGGGCTCACCGAGACTTCGCCGATTGTATCCAACAATTTCCCGCGCAATCGCGCGGGCAGCTCCGGACAGCCTATTCCCAATTGCCAAGTGAAAGCCGCGGATGACGGCGAAATCCTGGTTCGCGGACCGATGGTGATGCAGGGTTACTACAAATCGCCCGAAGCGACGCGCGAAGTGATCGATGAAGACGGTTGGTTCCACACCGGCGACATCGGCTACCTCGACAAAGACAACTACCTGTTCATCACCGATCGCAAGAAGGATCTGCTCAAGACTTCGGCCGGCAAATTTATTGCGCCGCAGCCGATCGAAAATTCGCTCAAGACCAGTCCGTTCATTTCCAACGCCATGGTGCTCGGAGACCGCCGCAAGTTCGTCGTCGCGCTGGTCGTTCCCAACTGTAAGACGATTTCCGCCAAAGCCGCCGAGCAGGGAATTGCCATCTCCAGCGGCAAGGAAGTCGCGGCGCACCCCTTCACGCGAACCTTGATCCATGCGGAAATTCAGCGCCTCACGACGCATCTGGCGCAGTTCGAAACCATCAAGCGTTTTGCTTTGCTTGCGGGAGATTTCACGTTCGACAACGGCGCGCTCACCTTCACCATGAAGCTCAAGCGTCGCGTGGTCGAAGAGCAATACCACGACGTCATTGAGTCCCTGTACGCGGACGTGGCCGAGCCCCGTCCGGTCATCCAGAACTGATCCTGAGCCGGCAATTTGTGCTGCACTCGCCGACGTTCTACAATTTTGTAAAGGAACCAACATGTCTGACCAGCTCGTCATCGCGGGCCGCGCGTTCAGGTCCCGGCTGATCGTCGGAACCGGCAAGTACCGCAGTTTTGAGGAGATGGCACGCGCCCACGCCGCTTCCGGCGCGGACATGGTCACCGTCGCCGTCCGCCGCGTCAATCTCGCCGATAAGTCCAAACCATCTCTGCTCGATTTCATCCCGCGCGACAACATGTTCATTCTGCCCAACACCGCCGGGTGCTACACCGCCGACGAAGCCGTTCGCACCGCTCGCCTGGCGCAGGAAGTGGGGCTTTCGAACTGGGTCAAGCTCGAAGTCATCGGGGACGAGCAGACTCTCTATCCCGACACCGAACAGCTGATTGCGGCGACGAAGATCCTCGTCCGCGAAGGTTTCATCGTCTTGCCGTACACCAACGACGACTTGATCGCCGCGCGGAAACTGATCGATGCCGGCGCGGCGGCGGTCATGCCCTTGGCGGCCCCGATTGGTTCCGGACTGGGCGTGCAGAATCCTGCCGCTCTGCGCATCCTGCGCGAGCGTATCTCGGAAGTGCCCCTGATCGTGGATGCAGGCGTAGGTACGGCGTCTGACGCCGCTGTGGCCATGGAACTCGGGGCCGACGGAATCCTGATGAACACGGCCATTGCCGAGGCCAGCGATGCCGGGCTTATGGCCGAAGCGATGCGCGACGCCACCATCGCCGGCCGCAAGGCTTATCTGGCCGGTCGCATGCCCAAAAAGCTCTACGCCTCGGCTTCCTCGCCCTTGGCCGGCGTCGTGCGCTAATCCGCAAAGAGCGGCAGCGCGATCTTTCAGGCCTGGGCCTGGGCGGCTGCGACCTTTTTCGCTTCGGCGGAGTCGTAGCTTTCCCCGTAAATAGCGGGCACTTTGCCTCCCATCGGCCGCAGGTAGGTCGAGAGTTGCCCGCGGTGATGGATTGTGTGCAGAAGCCCGATTTGAATGAACAAATATGCCGGCCTCTCGAAAAGTCCGCGGAAGTCCACCCTCTTGAGCAAACTCTCGGCCGGCAGGTTTCTGACCGCAGCGAAGCTGGTGCCATAAGTTCGTTCGTACCAATCGGCGATGTCAACCGGCGCCTTGAGTTCGTCCGGAACGCACACAGCCTTGGGGTTGAAGACCCCGTTGACGACGGTCTCCAGGAAGAAAATATCCGCCAGTGCGATGTGCCGGAGCAGTTCATTGGCGGTCTTGGCGCAAGGGTCCGGACGATAATCGAGGTTGGTAGGGGGCACAGCCGCTAGCACCGACTTGGTTGTGCGGCTCTCGGTCTTGATGGTCCCGAGCAAGACGCTTTGCACCAGCGTGTAAGCCTGCTCTGCAGTCAGTTCGCGCACCAGAGTTCTCCTTTGTGCAGCCGATCGAGGGATCAAAACGCGCCCAAACCTATGAGCGCAGCACCAGGCAGCTTGCGATCATGTCGTGCAAGGCCTGTTTTTTCTCGGTGAAGCCCGCCATGATGTAGCCGATGCCCAAAGGGATCATGCCTGAAAGCATCTTGGCGAAAAAGCGCCCCGACGCCCGTCCGAAGGAAACCCGATTGCCGGTGAGATCGGTAACGATCAGGTTCAAAACCTTCTTGCCGGGAGTCGCTTGCCAGTCCGAACTCTCGCAATAGGCGTAGTACAGCCAGCTGCCGAGAATGCCGGCAAGGATCAGGATCCATAGCGACGAGAAGAGCGCGAAGAAGATGGCGGGGTCGGGCGGCTCTCCGGGATGAATTCCTTTCAGGACGCCCCCGAGGCCGGTGGCGAGCACCAAAGGAATGAGCAGTGCGCAGAGGACGGCGCCCGTAATAGTGCCGTCAATCAAGTGCGCCAGCAGACGGAGCCAGAATCCTGCGTAAGCGCGCGTGGGTGTGGGCAGCCAATGCGGAGAGACACTGGTTTGCGCGATGCCGCCTGCCATCGCCGGCACTACCGATCCGCCGGGGGCCGGGAATACCGAGGATGCCGGAGTGCCACAAACCTGGCAAAATGCCGCGCCCGCGGCCAAAGGGTTGCCGCATTTTGAGCAGTACATAGGGCTCCTGTTTGGACGTTAGAGATGGCGCATCCGCTGGCAGGCATCCTACCGCAACTCGAGCGGGAGTTGTAGCCGGCGACGGCGTTCGGTGAGACGCCAGCGGCCAGCCGGCAAAGCTCAGGTGCCGGCGAGGATAGTTGCCCCATAGCGCTTGGCGAGAAGCTGCGTAACCTGTTCGGCGAGCGGGCCAAGCCCTTCCACTTTGGAAACAACCGCGTCCACCCCGACTTCTTCCGCACGCGCGTCATGCATGGTGAATAGCAGGATGGGAACTTGGGGCACGATCCGCTTCAACTCGGCCGCTGCCTTAAAGCCATTCATGCCGGGCATGGAGAGATCGAGAATGATCAAGTCGGGCTCTCTGGCTTGCGCTATCGCAATGGCCTGGCGGCCGTCAGAGGCCTCCTGAAAAGCTTCCACGGAAGTGTGGCGGGTCAAGAATTCCCGCAGTATGCGACGGACGATATCGCTGTCGTCCACAATCAAGATGGTTTTGCGCATAAATGGATTGGGTGGGAAAGAGATTCTGTTACGGAACCTGGTCGGCGGAAAATACAGCGATGTCCTTACGTTGCCGCGGCAGTAAATGTGAACGAACGGTGATGATTTGGTGGCGAGATGGTCCGTGCTTGGAAACCCGTCGACCTATAGAACGCTACTCGTCCTTCCGGGTCGTGTCTTTCGGATCGGCTTCGACGGTAAGTTCCACCTCAGCCCCCTGTTTCAGCTTGACCTTGTGCCCCTTGGAATCTTCGAGAGTGTTTTCGATGCGTATTTCCTTGTAGAGATCATCGGCGTCGTGGATGGAGATTTCCGCTTTCTCGGGGACTCCGGGAGCGTAAGGCTTGATGATTTTGCGCACGGTAGCCGGTTTCTTGGTTTTTGGTTTGCGCGACACAGGGTTGCCTCGGGGCCGAATGAACCGCAGTGACACGGCGCTCGGCTGCATGCAAAGTGTAGCAAAACCGCCGACCGTGGCGAATAGCTCTGCCGGCGCGCCTCCTGCCAGGACATAAGTCGAACCGAATCCATCGCTTGCGTCCGTCGGCCCGAGCGGATTGGACCTCAGGGATTCGAACCGGCGCCTGGCCAGGAACGTTAGTCGAGTTTTTCAACCTTCGCGGACTTGACGGCAGGAGAACGCTCCTGGCGGGCGGCATACTTATGGGCGCGTTCTCGGTCCGTAAATACGCGGGCGAATTCTCCGCCATCATGGTAGGCGATGACCACCCGAAACTGATCGTGTTTGCGAAAAGGTTTGCGGCGGGCGCGCCACTCTTCTCTGGTGAGTTTCATTGCGGAAAGGGTATCATGTCCAGCCATGGCAAAGACCAAAAAGCAGCCTAAACGGAGTTCGACGGCACACCGGTGCCGCTGCGGACATGGGAAAGCGATCCATCACGCGACGCGCAGCGGCAAAGTGTTCAAAAGCGTGTGCTGGCATCCGGGCTGCAAGTGCAAGGACTACACGCCGGAAGCCAAGGCGAGATAAGAAGTAGACGACGCGTTTGCCCTAGAGCCCGGCGTCGCGAGCGAGTGCCGCACGGCCCGACTCCTGACCAGCCCGCGCCCGACAACCTTCTCGTGAAAATAGGACTTTGCCTGTAGGGGCGCTCGTGGTTTGCTGCGTCCTTCTAGCCACGGTATGGGCAGCCCGCCCGCGGCGTCGAAATGCCTGTAGCGCGCCCGGTGGCGCCAGTCGATCTACGGCGGCCTCCCACAGCGGATAGGGCTTGCGGAGAAGGGATGCTCCGGAGTACAAATCAAGGAATGACGGAGAACTCCCAGCCGCGACACTCGCTATGGGTGCGCCTAACGCATTGGCTGACGACGCTGGCGTTCCTGGCGCTGCTCGTTAGCGGACTCGAGATTGTCGTTTCGCACCCGCGGTTTTATTGGGGTGAGGTCGGCAACGTCAATACCCAACCGCTTTTTCAGATCCCGATCCCCGCGTCGCGAAGCCTTGTCCCTACGGGTTACGGATATACCCTGCCCGACCAGAATGGCTGGAGCCGGTACCTGCATTTTCAATCGGCGTGGCTGCTCGTTCTGACCGGCTTGCTGTATGTCGTTGTGGGATTCATCCGGGGCCATTTCCGGCGCGAACTGGTTCCTTCGCGGTCGGACCTTTCGTCCAAGCGGCTTTGGGCCTCGATCATCGACCATTTGCGCCTCCAGCGGCCGGGACCTGACGAAGCGTGGTCGTACAACGTGCTGCAGCGGCTGGCGTATCTGCTGGTGGTCTTTGTGGCGTTTCCGCTGATCATCTGGACGGGACTGGCGATGTCGCCCTCTTTTGTGTCGGCGTTTCCCGCCGCGGTGAACGTTTTGGGAGGGCAGCAATCGGCACGGACGCTGCATTTTTTCCTGACGGCAGCGCTGCTGCTGTTTCTTGTGGTTCACGTGCTGATGGTGATTCTTGCCGGATTCTGGAGCCGCGCGCGGGCCATGGTTACCGGACGCGCCGGCGCGCGATGAGTACCGGCCGGGGTGTCGCCGCCAAGGAGGGCGCATGAGCAAGCTCTCGAGACGTCAACTGATTGCTGCGGGCGCGGTCACGGCCGCGGGCGCAGGGGGACTGGCGGTGGCGGCGAAACTTGCGCACCGCTATGGTTTGCTGCCGCCGGACGGGGGTGGAATTTACGGACCGGGCGAAACGCTGACGTACGCGGCACAGCGTCTCCTGACGAGGCGTTCGATGGCGCGCGAGTTTCCGCGCAGCCAGATTTCAGGGAAGCCCCTGCAAAATGGCGTCGATCCGTTGGGCGACGAGTTCGCGCGCTTGCAGAAAGCGAATTTTACCGACTGGCGGCTGACTGTGGACGGCACAGTCGCCAAACCTACGACATTCTCGCTGGCCGAACTGCGCAGCTTCCCGCGGCATAGCCATATCACCATGATTCAATGTGAAGAAGGCTGGTCGTATATTGCGGAATGGGCGGGCGTACCGCTGAGCCAGGTGCTGACACTGGTTGGCCCGGCGCCTCAGGCGACGCACGTGGTCTATCGTTCCTTCCAAAAGGACTGGTGGGAGAGTATGGACATGGTGGACGCGCTGCACCCGCAAACACTGCTGGCGCTAGAAATGAACGGCGGGGAACTGCCGGTCGGGTTTGGCGGACCGGTGCGGATGCGTGTGACGCGGCAGCTCGGTTATAAGAGCCTGAAATACGTCACGCATCTGACCGTGACCGACAACATCAGGCAATTCGGCCAAGGGCTTGGCTCGGCTTCGTCCGAGGCTGGCTACGCCTGGTACGCCGGCATCTGACGGGCTGCGCGGAGAGGCGGTCAAAGAGCCTATACTTCGGACGTGCTTCTGATTTCGCTCGGTCTCGGGGTGGCTTTGGCCCTGTTCATCTTCTGGGCCGAGCCGCTCTTCGCGCTTGGAGCTCTGGAACGGCTTACCCCCCAGCTTCTTTATCGCGTCCGCACGGACCACAAACTGGTCGCGCTCTCTTTCGACGATGGCCCGGTGCCCATCTTCACGCCTCAAGTCCTGGACATACTCGAAACTTACCACGCCAAGGCTACATTTTTCCTGATCGGCGAGCGCGCCGCGAGAAACCCGGAGTTGGTCCTACGCATCAAGTCCGCCGGCCACGAGGTCGGCAATCACTATTCTAGGAACGGCCCGATGGTGTTCGACTCGGATCGAGAGTTTTTGATGAATCTGGAGCGGGCAGAGGCCGCCGCCGGCTTGAGCGATCGATCCGCCTCGCGTACAAAGCTATTTCGTCCGCCTGGAGGTTGGGCGCGTCCACGCCAGGTCGAGCTGGCCCGCCAGCGCGGTTATATCACGGTCCTGGGCGACGCATACCCGCACGATCCGATGCGCCCTCCGGTCTGGTATATCCGGTGGCTGGTAGAAAAGAATTTAGCGCCGGGTACCATCATCATTCTTCACGACGGGATCTCCAGCGCAACGCGTACCATCCAGGCCCTTCCGGGGATTTTGGCCGAAGGATGTCGACGTGGGTTTTCGTTCGTCTCGATCGGCGAACTTATGAAGCACGGACCCGCGTGCGACGAGCGATAGCTTGAATTGGCTCTCGATTTGCCGCTAGGCTTCGTACCATCCTGGAAGGGGCGATGGCTCGAAAAGGAAAAGGAAGTATGCGAAATGCATGGAAGGTTGTCATGTGGTCGTGCCTGGTTTCGACCGCCGGATGTGGTTCATCGCGAGTCGTCGACGACAGCGCTGCGGCGGCGGAACAGATACGGAAGCTCGATGAGCTATGGTCGGCTACGGCGGCGAAGAACGATCTGGAAGGCACGCTCTCATTTTATGCGGACGACGCCGTGGTGCTGCCGGGGAACGCGCCGATCGTTACGGACAGGAAAGCGCTCCGCGAACTGTGGGCGGGGATGCTCGGACCGAACTCGGCCGTGTCCTGGAAGGTGACGAAGGCGGAAGTGGCGAAGTCGGGCGAACTCGGCTATCTCTATGGAACGTACGAACTGACGGTCAAGGATTTGAAGGGCGGCCCGGGCGTTCACGACGCCGGCAAGCTGGTGGAGGTCTGGAAGAAGCAAGCCAACGGAAATTGGAAGTGCATTGTGGATACCTACAATTCGGATCTGCCGGTGCCGGAGCCTGCGGCGCGGAACTGAATGAGGAGTGCCAGTTGATTGGATTGTGCTAGCCGGTTAGGAAAGAAAATTGACGGGTTTTCCTGCGCCAGACAAGGAGCAGGACGATGCCGATAAGGATCAGGGCCAGAGAAAGGCCGATCCATAGGCCGAGGGCGCCCCAGCCGCGGCGAAAACAGAGCCAGGCACCGAGCGGGAGGCCTACGATCCAATAAGCCGTGAAATGGCAGAGCATGGGGGTGCGTGTGTCGCCGGCTCCGCGCAGTGCTCCGGTCGCCACGGACTGGATACCGTCGAAAAGCTGGAAGGCGGCGCCCGCGGCAAGCAGCGCGGCGGTGTTGCGAATCACCGTCATGTCCGTGGTGTAAACGCGAGCGATCCACTCGGGAACGGCAAGAAGAACGACGCCTGCCAGGGTCATGAAAGAAGCGCCGATGAAGATCGCGGTGCCGCCCGCCACGGTGGCTCCGTGCGGATCCTTTCGCCCGAGAGCCTGGCCGACGCGCACGGCGGCTGCGGAGGCAATGCCGAGGGGAACCATGTAGGTGAACGCCACGGTGTTGAGCGCGATCTGATGCGTGGCGAGCGGAATGGCACCGAGGCGCGCGATGAGCGCGGTGACGGTGGCAAAGACCCCGCTCTCGAGCGTGAACTGCACGGCCGCGGGAATGCCGAGCGCGATGAGGCGGCGGATGCGCGAGAGGTCCACGTCAACGGGAGTCTTGAGCAGCTCGGTGCGGTGCTTGTGGTCGTACCAGAATAGATAGCCGATGAGGACGCCGGCCATGTACACGCGCGCGATGGCCGTCGACCAGCCTGAGCCGACCGTGCCCATGGCGGGGAGGCCGAGCTTGCCGTAGATGAGCAGCCAGTTGAAGACCGCATTGACGATATTGGCCGTGACCAGTGCGAAGGCGACAGGGCGAACCATGTTCATGGCCTGAAGGCAGCGCCGGACGGCGAAGTAGAGGAGAAGCGGCAAGAGTCCCCAAGCAAGGGCTTTGGTGTAGGGAACGGTCTGCGCAGCGACGCCGGGGTCGACTCCCCAGCCAGCGAAAAGGCGGGGGAGCAGCCAGACAGGTCCGGCCAGAAATGGCGTGAGCGCAATGCTCAGATAGACACTGTTGACGAGAGAGCGGTGGCAGTCTTCGCGTAGGCCTGCGCCGAAGGCCTGCGAAACAAGGGTGTCGAGGCCCAACAGCAGGCCTTCGCCGAACAGCGCAAGAACCATGAAGACCGCGGACCCGAGGCTCACGGCGCCCATGGCTACGGCAGAGTTGGGCAGGCGGCCGACCATCATGGTGTCCACGATGGCCATGCTCATCCAACCGAGTTCGGCGAGCACGAGCGGGAGTGCGAGGTGAAGCGTCGGGCGGATTTCCGCGGCGAAAGGTTGTAGGCGGGAAGACATTTTGCAGGGTGCAAGAAGTTTAAGGTTCCCGCTTGAAAGTTCAAAATTGCGGAGGGACCTGAAGAGAAAGCGCACAGAGAGCAGAACGCGAAGAAATAACGGGAAGATGAAGTGAGAAATACGGTGCCCTGCGGTATGCTGTGGCGCCGGAGGAGACATGAAGCTCGGCAAGATGCGAAGGAGTCGGCGGTCGGCGGTGTTCGTTTTGACGGGAACGCTGCTGGCGGCAACCGCGGGCGCACAGCAGCAAGCGCAAAGCGGGGAAGTGAAGAAAGTGCCAACGCCCGGGATTCCGTCGACCGGATTCGCCGGGCTCGATCAGTACCGATCGTCGCGCGTACCGATGCTGCTCGATGATTACGGACAACTGGCGCGATATCGCACTGCGAATGAGGAGTTGCTGAAGGCGGGACCCGTGCAGGGCCGCGTGGTGTTTTTTGGGGATTCCATCACGGACAACTGGAAGCTGGAGCAGTATTTTCCGGGGAAGCCCTATGTGAACCGCGGCATCGGCGGGCAGACGACGCCGCAGATGCTGGTGCGGTTTCGCCAGGACGCAATCGCCTTGCAGCCGAAAGCGGTGGTCATTCTGGCCGGCACGAACGATATCGCAGGGAATACCGGGCCCATACGAAACGAAGACATCGAGGCGGACCTGGCCACCATGGCGGAGCTAGCGAAGGCCCACGGAATCGCGGCAGTTTTTGCTTCCATTCTGCCGGTACATAACTACACGCCGAAGGCGGCGGACTTCTTTGCGCAGCGGCCGGGTGCACGCATCCTTGAATTGAACCGCTGGCTGAAAGAGTACTGCAGCAAGAACGGAATGGTGTACCTGGACTATTTTTCCGCGGTGGTGGATGACAAGGGATTGTTGAGGAAAGAGCTAGCCGAAGATGGACTGCATCCGAATGATGCAGGTTACAAGATCATGGCGCCGCTGGCGGAGGCGGCCATCGCCGAGGCTGCCACCCGCTAGCCTGCGGGGACTTGGTTTTTGGACTTAACCCATGCGTCCGCCGCAGCGGCCGGCCGCTTCGAACAGCGAGAGCAGGTTGGTCATGCTGAACAGGTCGCGAACCTGTTGGCGCGCGTTGACCACTTCCAACTTGCAGCCGCGGGTGCGTGCGGAAACGTGCAGCGTAACGACCGCGCCCAGCCCGGAACTGTCTATCATCGGGACTTCCTTGAGGTCGAGCACGATGCGGCGCTTCTTGCTGCAGGCGTCGAGCATCGCTTGCTTCAACGCGGGCACGTTTTCGCTCACCAGCTTGCCGAAGCATTCCACGACCAGGCAATCTTCCGTCTCGGTTTGCTGGACGCGGAATCCCCTGGTGGCGCTGGCTAGATCCGTGGCTGGCATGTTCTTCCCCGGCGACGACGTCCGTGCGTGGCGTCTTAAACGTTGTACCGCACTTACTGCGATTTTCCTAGCGGGGAGTCGCAGGTTCCCTAGTGCAGCAGCCTCGCGAAGACGGCGGAACCGACAAGGATCGAGACGGCGTTGATATCGGGCGCCAGGGGCCGGTCTTCGGTCACCTTGGGAGAGCTGGAGCGCACCGCGACATAGGCCGCTGAGGCCAGCGTCCCGGTCTTCAGCGGCGCCAGCAGATCGATGCCTTGGCAGGCGCAGAGCAGTTCGATGGCGAGAATGCTGCGCAGATTGCCGAGCATGCGGGAGAGGCGGCGTGCGCCGCTC
>Ga0306920_100005736_pt1 | contig 16085 bp, 11 predicted proteins | sample flu12Cox44000170_FD_204666 | JGI IMG/M metagenome (GOLD analysis project Ga0306920, IMG submission 204666) | Lab enrichment of tropical soil microbial communities from Luquillo Experimental Forest, Puerto Rico - flux4day.12C.oxic.44.000.170 (v2)... | ecosystem: Environmental > Terrestrial >... | reverse complement strand
TACGAGACCGTCGAGCAGCCGTTGTAGGCCCGGCGACAGCGCCTCGTAAGCTAGGTACATATTGGCGAACAAGGTGTCCCCGCCAAAGGGCGGCACCTCGCGGGCGAGCAGCATTGTGCCCATCGGCGGGCGTTCGAGGTAGGCGGTATCGGTGTGCCAGAGGCCGCCGAAATTGACCCTCTCGTGCTCGAGCTTGACGACTGGGGTGATCTCGGGAAATCCGTCGATCCCCTTGATGAAAGGGTATTCGACGACCTCGCCGAAGCGTCGCGCAATAGCGAGAAACTGCTCTGACGTAAGTTCCTGCCCGCGAAAGAAGATCACGAGGTGGTCGAGCCAGGCGCGCCGGATCGCCGCGATCATGCCGCCGTCGAGGTCGCCGGCAAGGTCGACCCCGCCGATCTCGACGCCCAGCGCCCCAGCGATAGGGCAAATCTCGAGTGAGTGGCCGGCCATCCCGAACAAGCTCCGGTGCGGTTTACGCCCTGCGCGGCGCCGGCTTCATTGTAAGCACATTCGATCCCAGTTGGGGGGCGTCGCGGCGCAGCGCCTGGGCGACGCCCTCGGCGAGCTTCTCCAGCCGATACGGCTTCTGCAAGACCAGGTCGCCCTCGGCCGGCGCGAAGGCGGCAATGTCGGCGTAGCCGGTGACCAGCATCGCCCTCAGCCCGACGTGATGCTCGCGCGCGCGCCGGATCAGCTCCACCCCGTTCATGCCGGGCATCGCCATATCCACGAGCAACAGATCGATAGGCTCGTTCCGCGCCAGCACATCGAGCGCGGCCGGGCCGTTCTCGGCTGACAGCATCCGGTAGCCCAGGCTTTCGAGGCTGCTGACGGCCACTTCCCGGACATCCGAATCGTCATCGACGATCAAGATAGTTGCTCGCTGATGGACTATCGCCGGTCCAGATTCATTATCGCGCGGTGCTGCCGAGACACGGCGGGCACGTGGCAGATAAACCCTGATCGTCGTCCCGCGGCCGAGGCGGCTGTCGATATTCAGACCGCCGCCCGATTGCGTCGCGACGCCGTGCACCATGCTGAGGCCGAGACCGCTGCCTTTGCCGAGCTCCTTTGTCGTGAAGAACGGTTCCACCGCTCTTCTCATCACCTCCTCGGGCATGCCCTGACCGGTATCCGAAACCGAGATCAGCACGTAATCACCGGAGGTGAGGTCCGCAGGTGCGTTACGCCGGCTCACATTAGCCGTGCGAATTGTGAGGCGCCCGCCTTCCGGCATCGCGTCGCGTGCGTTTATCGCCAAGTTCAGCAGCACCAGCTCGATCTGCGTTGGATCGACCAATGCTGGCCATAAGCCTTCGGTCAGAACAGTTTCGATGCGCACCGTGGCGCCGATGGTGCGGAACAGCATATCGCTCGCTTCGCTGACCAGCCGGTTCAGATCGAGTGCAGTCGGGGCGAGCCGTTGCTTGCGCGAGAACGCAAGCAACTGGTGAGTCAAGCGAGCGCCTCGTTCTGCCGCCGCGCGAGCGGCGCGCAGTCGCCGCAGTGATTCATCGCTTTTGAGCCGGCGCTCCATCATCTCCAGATTGCCCAAAACACCGGTCAACAGGTTGTTGAAATCGTGCGCGACGCCGGATGTGAGCTGCCCGATCGCTTCGAGTTTTTGCGCTTGCAGCAAAGCCTCCTCGGTTCTCTGCCGCTCCGCCATCTCGGCAGTCAACCGGTCGTTCGCGGCGGCGAGGCTGCGGGTTCGCTCGGCAACCAGCCTCTCCAGTTCCTCGCGACTGCGCCGCAACGTCTCTCGAGCTTCGACGGTATCGGTGATGTCGGTGCACGTGCCGAACCATTTGACGATCCGTCCGCCGTCGCGGACCGGTGTGGCGCGGGCCTTGAACCAGCGGTACTGGCCATCGGCTCGTCGAAGACGATATTCCAAATCGTAGTCGCCCCGACCCTCCGTCGCCGCGGTCCAGCACGCGTGAACCCGCTCCCGATCGGCCGGATGGACAACCTTGTCGAGCCAGGCCAGCCCGAATTGCTCTTCCTCGGGAATGCCGGTGTACTCAAGCCATTGGCGGCTGTAATAATCGCGCTGACCATCGGGCCGACTGGTCCATACTAACTGCGGCAACGCTTCGGCCAGGGTGCGATACCGGCGCTCGCTAGCCGTTAAAGCTTCGAGAGCGTCGTGCACCTCGTACTGCCGTCCTCGCGCGCGCAATGCGGCGCGAACGGCGCTTACCAGCGTCGCAGTTCCGACTGGGCGCTCCAGCAATGTAAGGTTGCCCGCAGCTTGCAGAGCATCGCGCTCGGGCGCGCTGGCCTCGGCAGAGGTGCCGGGCGCTAAAAGCAGTATGAACGGAAAATCTGACCAGGAGGGCTGCTGGGCAATCCACTCGGTCAGGCCCCGAACCTCGCGCCCGATCAACACCTCTTCGGTAACCACAGCCGCGCCGGCGCCCTCGGCCAGGCTTTTCTGCATATGATCGAGATCAGCGCATGCCACGCTCGTGAGACCAGCACGTTCCAGCAACGCCCGAGTGAGCGCGGCGTCGCGACCGACCGGTGCGAGGATGACGACGCGCGAGCGCAGAGCCGGATCAGCTGCGTGTGTCATCGGAGCCTGCTTTGATCATGGATTGCGACCCGAGATAAGTCGGGATACCGGACATAATGCCTTGAAAGTCGGTGAGCGGCGCACCGACTTGCATACCCTGCGAGCTCAACCGCAATTCACGAATGCTGTCTTCGTGGGCGCCGACGCGTTTCTTAACCACGGAAATTGCTTTGCGGATCTTTCCCTGGGCCTCGAAGAAACGCAGCAACAGCACCGCGTCGCTAAGATAACTGAGATCGACCGGCGATTCGACGGCACCAACAAGTCCGTGCTGGGCCATAACCAGGATAGTCAGAACCCCGTGCTGGTTCAGGTAGGAGAGAAGCTGATGTATCTCGAGTGGGAGAAAGCGTTCCTGCGGCATCGCCTGCAGGTAGCCGTTCAGGCTGTCGATGATGACGATTTTGGCGTTTCGTTCAACCACGCCGCGGCAGACGAGCGCCGAAAACTCGCCCGGTGACATCTCTGCCGGATTGATCTCTTGCAGATCGATGGCGCCTGAAGCGATCAGCGGGCCGATATTCATCCCCAGCCCGCTGGCACGTTCCTGGATACTGTTCGGGCTCTCGTCGAAGGCATAGAGGCACACGTTCTCCCCTCGCGCTGCGGCGTGGTAGACGAAACTGACGGCTACCGACGACTTCCCCGAGCCTGCCGGCCCGACGAGCAGTGCGCTCGTGCCGCGGCGCAACCCTCCGCCGAGGAGCGCGTCGAGTTCCTTCGAGCCGCTGAGGACGATTTCCTTCGGGAGCTCCTGCGGATGCTCGGCTCCAATGAGGCGCGGGAAAACCTCCAATCCGCCTGTTCGTATCGTGTAGTCGTGATAACCGCCGCGAAATTTCACTCCCCGCATCTTTGTAACGCGTAGCCGGCGCCGCTCCGCCCCATAGTCGAGCGCCAATTCCTCCAAGTTTACGACACCGTGAACGAGGCTGTGCAACTGCAAATCGGGGCCAGTGGCGGTCATATCGTCAAGCACGAGCACAGTGGCGCTCCGCTGCGCCAAGAATTGCTTGAAAGCAAAAATCTCGCGCCGATACCGTAGCGGGTTCTGTGCCAGGAGCCGCATCTCCGAAAGCGAGTCGACGACGACCCGCGCCGGAGTGATGCGTTCGATCTGGTCAAACAGCAGCCGCATCGTCTCGCCGAGCTCGACTTCCGACGAGCGAAACAGCGTTTGACGGTTCTCCTCTCCCTCAATATCCGGCGGCACCAGCTCGAATAGTTCGACGCCCGCAAGCGACCAGCCATGCGCAGCCGCTACAGCCTCTAACTCCGCTCGGGTTTCGGACATGCTGACATAGAGGACGGTTTCCGATCGATCCCGCCCGGCCAAAACGAATTGCATAGCCAGGGTCGTCTTCCCGGTGCCCGGCCTGCCTTCGATTAGGTGAAGCCGGCCCCGAACGAAACCACCGCCGAGAATACCGTCGAGGCCCACCAGCCCTGACGAGGCTCTATCGCTGCCACTCAAAGTGCGCCCTCCGCTGAAGTCCGGCGTGGCGGTCCCTCGCTCAGAACAACAGCAGATCGGCGAATTTGTTCACCGCGTGGGTCAGCTGCTGGCCCGGCTGGAGGTCAAATGCGTGCTGTGGTACTGGCCCGCAAGGCCAGCTCGATCGAGATCACCGGCCCATCCGCCGCCGCTACAACAGTACATTGCACGATTGGACAGCCTGCCCGTAACGGTATGCCCGAACTGAACGGATCCTGGGACGAGCGCAGAGCGTCCTTCGAGACGGCCGCTTCGCGTCCTCCACAGGATCAGGTACTTTCCTCGATGCAATCAAAGTTTAGTTCATGCTGAGGAGCGCCCCCCTTCGAGATGCGCCTGCGAGCGGCTCCCCAGGACAAGGGGCGCGTCTCGAAGCACGCACGGGGCTGATGCAGCATTATCGCAAGGAACTCCGATGACCGATCCCTATGCTCGCTATACCCGGCTCAAATTCGACCGGCCGCATGCCAGGGTCCTCCGCATTACGATGGAGAACGGCCGCATGAACACCACCGACGCCGCGTTGCATGCCGAGCTGGGCGACATCTGGCGCGATGTCGACCGCGATGCGAGCGTCAACGCCGTGATCCTGACAGGCGCGGGGAAGGTGTTCTCGGCCGGCGGCGATTTCGCGATCATTCAGGAGAACATCGACGACTTCGGCTCGCGCGCCCGGCAATGGAAGGAAGCGCGCGACATCGTCTACAATATCATCAACTGCAGCAAGCCGGTGGTCAGCGCAATGCGCGGCGTCGCGGTCGGAGCCGGGCTCGTCTGCGGGCTGCTCGCCGATATCTCCATTGCGACAAAGGACTGTCGCATCATCGATGGGCACACGCGCCTCGGCGTCGCTGCTGGCGACCACGCAGCCATCGTCTGGCCGCTGCTCTGCGGTCTTGCGAAGGCCAAATACTATCTACTGCTATGCGACCAGGTATTGGGCGAGGAAGCCGAGCGTATCGGGCTCGTTTCGCTAGCAGTCGAGGATGCCGAGCTCGACACAAAGGCAGTGGAGATAGCTACCCGTCTGGCCGAAGGCGCGCAGAGCGCGATCCGCTGGACCAAATACGCGTTGAACAATTGGCTGCGCGCTATGGGGCCGACATTCGATACGTCACTGGCGCTCGAATTTCTCGGCTTCACCGGGCCGGAAGTAAAAGAGGGCCTGGCATCGCATCGCGACAAGCGCAAACCTTCCTTCTCGCCCCACAGCCCATTCTGAGAAGGCTGTGGGAACAACTGTTCGGCGGGCTTCCCGGACGAAAATTGCGTTGGCAGAGGCAGTGCTGGGTTGCCTCGGCATTGCTGAAGACCACCCGTGCTTCCGGCCCATCGTCGCCGGACCATTGCGCCCCGTACGCGCAATGCCCGAGCGATCATTCCTCGGGCACCCCGGCCTTGCGCAGGCCGGCGAAATAGGTGGATTCGAACAAGGCGCAGACCTTCGGCATCCCCCAAGAGCCGAGGGCCCGCAAGCGGGCAATACTGGCGTAACGATCGTCCCCGACCAGCCTGCGCGCTTCGGTGAGTTCCGCGGCGGCGCGTTCCGTGTTTCCTTTCAGCGCATGAGCGGAGGCAAGGAATGCGTGGAATTCTGGATGCCCCGGAGCAGAGTTACGAGCTTTTTCGAACCAGATGATCGCCTCGCCGACGCGCGACTGCAGCAGATGAACGAGCCCAATCCTGCTGTAGAAAAGGCCGATTTGGGGATCGCGGGGACTCAGCCGGATGGCTTGCTCTTGCGCCGGGATGAGTTCCTCGATCGACCCGGTCATGAACTTGCACCAGCCGTTATGGGAATGAGAGTTCGCCCAGTTACGATTGAGCGCGATGGCAGTCTCGTATTCGAGAATAGCTTCCTCATACCGGTGCTGCGCGCGCAACACCTGGCCTTTGGCGAAACGTGCGAGGGGGCTGCGGGGCGAAGCGGCCGAGGCCCGCTCGGCCAGTCCTTCCGCGCGCACGATATCGGCGGCTGCTGTGTTGGCCATAAGATCAAGGACACGGGCGGTGAGCGCAATTGCCAACCAGCTCTGCGCCACGACCGACTCTGGATCGAGTGCCAACGCACGCTCGAACAGCGCAATTGCCTCCAAGCGATTCTCACGCGACGGCGGCTTCAACCGCTCAGCGCGTCCCCGTAAGACGTAATCCCGCGTGTCTGGACGCTCGATCGGCCGGGCCGCTGCCGCATCGACCAGCTCGAGGTCAAGCGCAACCGCGATCCGGTTGGTCACCTCGTCCTGCAAGCGGAACAGATCGCCCGCGTCGCCGTCAAACCGCTGGGCCCATAGATGCGCGTCGGTTTCGGCATCGATCAGCTGGGCCGTGACGCGGACCCGGTTTCCCGATCGCTGGACGTCTCCTTCGAGGACATAGCGCACGCCGAGCTCCCGGCCGATCTGCTTTGTATCGACCGGATTGCTCCGGTAGGTAAACGCGGTATTACGCGAGATCACGAGCATGTCCGGGATCCGCGACAGGTCCGTAGTCAGATCGCCGGTGATGCCGTCCGCGAAATATTGCTGTTCGGGGTCGTTGCTCAGATTCACAAACGGAAGCACGACAATCGACAGGCGCGGCGCGATCGACGGCTCCATCACGGCAGGTGCCGCCTCGACCCGCGGCGCGGGCTCTTGCTCCTCGCTCACCTCGCCGATAAAACGCACGCCCTTCCGGTGCATCGTGCGAATAACACGCTGCGCCGCACCACTGTCGTCGACAGCCTTGCGTGCTGCATTGAGGCGCGTCGTTAGAGCCGAGTCGGAGACGATCCGTCCGCCCCATACGTCGTGGATCAAATCATCCTTGCTGACAACCCGGCTCCGGTTGCGAACGAGGTAGACAAGAAGGTCGAACACTTGAGGTTCGAGCGCGACCGGCTCGGCTCCGCGGCGCAATTCGCGGCGCTCGATATCGAGCACGTGATCGCCAAACCTGAAAACCACCCGGCGCTCCCCCAGCTCGGCGCTTTTCTAAAGGGAAAGCCGATCTTAACGAAAAGACAAGCCCAACTTAAGAGTCAATTAAGGACCTCTTAAAGTCTTCAGCGCCGAATTCGGGCATCCCTCTACTCCGGACGCGTAGCCGTCTCGCGGGGAAGGAAGGGAAATGCCTGCTGCTGCTTTCAGGCAAGAACCGAATGCTGGTATAGCCATTCGGCTTGCGGTTTCTTTGTCGATCGCCGGGATTGCCATCGCGCTGCGCGCGATTGGGGACAATGCCCTGCCGCTGTTGCGTGATATCGCCGCATTCATTTCGAGTTTGAGCATCGCCGACGGTCTCAGTCTCACGATGATTGGTGTCATTACCGTCGTGCTGTTTTTTGCCGGCGTCGTCAGCGGGCTCTCAGGCTTTGCATTCTCGGCGGTGGCCGCCTGCATCATCTGGCTATTGCCGCCGCTGAAGGCTGTTCCACTGATCATGCTGCTCTCTGCCTGCAACCAGCTGCTGTCCTTGGGCAAATTGCGGAAGGAGATGGTTCTGCGCAGCACGGTCGAGCGCGAAGGCGCGCTGGCCTATATCGTCGGCGGTGTAGCCGGTGTGCCGATCGGCCTTGAGCTGCTGCACAGTCTCCCGAGCAGCATGTTTGCTGGATGGCTCGGTCTCTTCCTCATCCTCTATAGCGTTTTCGCTCTGCTCAGGCCCGACAGCCTGCGGATCAAGCTGTCCGGCTGGAGACCGGCCGCGGCAGTGGGAGCGGCCGGAGGCATTGTGGGGGGATTTAGCGCTTTCCCCGGATCGATGCCGGTGGTCTATCTGGGACTGCGCGGATTGAGCAAGACGGAAACGCGTGGCATCACCCAGCCTTACATTCTGGTGCTGCAATTGGTTTCATTGGGCATCCTGGCGCTCACCAATTCCGCCATCTTTGATAGGAATTTTTGGCTGATTTGGGCGCTGACATTGCCGGCAGTGTTGCTCGGGTCCGCTACCGGGGTGGCCCTCTACCGCCGGATGAGCGAGCTCAATTTCCGCCGCGCGGTGCTGATCCTGCTGATCGTTTCGGGCGTCAGCCTGGTGACGAAGGCATTGATCCGGAGCATGTGAAGACGCTCGTGCTAGAGCAAATGCCGATCGAGTCGACGCATGCTCCCGCGAGATTGGTTCGCTTCGCTCGCAATGACAGTACCTGTGTGGTCATTGCGAGGAGCTGAGCGACGAAGCAATCCCGATCCGGCGATGCAACTCGATCGGAAACCGCTCTGCCCTAGCCGCTTTTGCCGTTCGCGTGCAAGACCCGAAAAAGATCAATGGGGAGACATCAGATGTCCTATTGCATTACGCTGCGATCTAGGACCGATCGAAGGATCACCGGCTGGTACGACGGGAGTGACGGCCGATGGTCTACCGATTTTGGACGGCAGAAAATCTTCGAGAAAAAACACGACGCTAAATCAGCATGTCATGAGCTACGCAAACTCTGCCCGAGCAACGCCAATCTCATAAACATCGAAGCGCACAATTTTGCGTCGCGACCTCGCGGGAGCGCTTCTTTCGAGCCTCGCGGAGAGTAAGATTTCCGTCAGAAATCAGGACTTGCCCGCGTCTGTGTTGGCGTGCGGTTCGAGGCGATCAGCCGGCGAAGCGCCATTGTCGAAGTGATCTCGGCCTGTAACGGGCTCGAGTTGGCCATCTGAGCTTCCCAGTTGCCGAGGCGCCGACTGGGCGAGAACGCGTTCAATATCACGTGGTCCTCGCCAAATGGCGGGTGCCGAATGGTGATGAGATTGAAGAGGTGAGCGGGCGATGCAATTCCTAGACGCGGCAGCGTTGCACCAAAGAAGGAAGATCTACCAGCACCTTTATGTTCAGGTACTCTGCGCAATCGCGATCGGCGTCTTGGTCGGATATTTCTATCCAGGGGTGGGCGCGCAAATGAAGCCTCTCGGCGACATGTTCATTCAGGCGATCAAGATGGTCATCGCACCGCTGATCTTCTGCACTGTCGTGCATGGCATTGCCAGCATGACGGATATGAAAAAGGTCGGTCGCATTGGCCTCAAGGCGATCGTCTATTTCGAGGCCGTGACGACACTGGCTCTGGTCATCGGCCTCATCGTCGCCAATCTGTGGCAGCCCGGAGCCGGCCTGAACGTCGATCCCGCCACGATCGATGCCAAATCCATCCAGCAATATGTCGCAAAGGCGCACGAGCAGAGTGCGCTCGACTACGTCACTCACATTATTCCGGCCACGATAGTCGGCGCCTTCGCCGAAGGTGAGATCCTGCAGGTGCTGTTCGTTTCGTTGCTGTTCGCGTTCGCACTGGCGTTCATTGGCGAGCCGGCGAAACCGCTGTTGCGGATTATCGACCTGATCGGACGCGGGATACTCGGTGTCGTCGCGATCATCATGCGGGCGGCCCCGGTCGGCGCCTTTGGCGCGATGGCCTTTACGATCGGCAAATACGGTCTTGGCACGCTGTTGTCGCTCGGGCATCTGGTGGCCGGCGTCTATATCACCTGTCTGATCTTCATTTTCATTGTACTGGGCGGCATTGCGCGGATCAGCGGCTTCGGCATTCTCAAATTCCTCCGCTACATCAAAGAAGAGCTGCTAATCGTCCTCGGCACCTCTTCTTCCGAGTCGGTGCTGCCGCGGATGATTGCAAAGCTCGAGAAGCTCGGCTGTCATGAATCGGTTGTCGGGCTCGTGATCCCGGCCGGCTACTCATTCAACACAGACGGCAGCTGCGTCTATGTGACAATGGCGGCGATGTTTCTGGCGCAAGCGACAAATACCGATCTGACCTTGGCGCAGCAGGCGGGCATCATCGGCGTGTTGCTGCTGACCTCGAAAGGGGCGGCCGGGGTGACCGGCAGTGGTTTCATCGTGCTGGCGGCGACGCTGGCCTCGGTCGGGACAATCCCGGTGGCGAGCATTGCGCTGATCCTGGGCGTCGACCGCTTCATGTCCGAGGCCCGCGCGCTAACCAATCTGATCGGCAACGGTGTGGCGACCGTTGTTGTTGCGAAATGGGAGGGCGCGCTCGACGAGGTACGCATGCGCGCGCACCTCGACGGAGAACCGAGGCTCGAGGCGGACGAGCCGAAGAACGTGTTACCCGTTCCTGAGCTCTGGTGCCGTGGTCTCTGACGCGCGCCCATGGCCGGAGCCGAGCTGATGGGCCGCGCTAACGCCGGCGGCCCGCGCACCAGTGCATCAACTATGGAAAGAGCTGTTCGCCGGTCTCGGCATCCTCTACGAAAATGGCGCTGACCGGGCAGTTCTCGGCCGCCTCGAGGACCTTCTCGACAGTGTCGCCCGCCGGGTCGACGGCTTCCGACTGGCGGTTCTCGTTGAGGCGAAACACCTTTGGGGCGATCGTCTCGCACATCGCATTCCCGACGCAGACGTCGTGGTCTACGCGGATGCGCAACTTGCGAGCCACCGTGTCCGCTCCTATTGCCAGGTGACTGGGAGCGATTTTAGCGACCGGAATGTGATGCTGGGCTGATATTCCAGCTCCTCCGATTCCATCTGCAATCCCGGGAAGCGCTCCGCCAAAGCCTTGAATACCTCCTGGCCCTCGACCCGCGCTAGCGTCGCCCCCAAGCAATGGTGAACCCCGTTTCCGAAAGCCACATGCGGGTTTGGCTGACGGGTGATGTCGAACGTATTCGGGTTCGCAAACTTTTCAGGATCCCGATTGGCGGAGGAGATGAACCAGCGGATGCGATCGTTCTTTTCCATTACTTTGCCGCGCATCTCAATGTCCTGCGAGGCGAGCCGCTGGATCGATTTGACTGGGGCATCATAGCGCAGGCATTCCTCGGTCCCCCATTTGGCGCGGCCGGCCGGGTCCTCCTTGAACAATGCCCATTGGTCGGGATGCTGGATAAACGCCAACACGCCGTTGCAAATCAGATTGATGGTCGTCTCGTGCCCCGCCAGCAGCAATAACGAAGTGTTGACCAGCACTTGATGCCGGGTGAAGACGCCTTTTTTCTCGCCCTCCGCCAATACCGAAATAAAATCGTCGCCGGGCCTGACGATGCGTTCGTCAACGAGCGGGGAGACGTAGTCGATCATTCCCTTCATGCCGTCGGTCAGGATCGGCATGCGGTCGTGCTCACCGCGGGCGATATACAGCAGCTTTTCCGCGAGCTGCCGCACATAAGGGCGATCCTCGGCGGGGACGCCCATCATCTGGGCGATGACGAGCACCGGCAGTGGCGTCGCCAGATCCCGCATCACGTCCATGCTGCCCTTTTCTTCGGCCGCGTCGAGCAGTTCCTTGATCGCATCGACGACAAAGGGGCGCCAGGATTCCATCGCTTTTGGCGTGAAATAGCCGTGCACAATCCGCCGCATGTCGAGATGCACGGGGCGATCGTGCTGGATGAACTGGTCGGCTTGGTAATTTCTGACGTACTCGTAGAGGCCCAGATCCGACTCGTCGATGTCGGGATACGCGGGCTTGGGGTCGTTCCTGAAGACGGCAGACGAGAACAGCTCGTTATGTCGGGTCATCCAGGTCACATCGTCATGCCGGGTGATGACCCATAGCGCGTAAGTGTCGTTCCAGTGCACCGGATCTTCGCCCCGCAGCCGACCATAATAGGCATAGGGATCGGCGATTACGTCCGGGGTGAACATGTCGTCTTGAACCACTGTACCCATACCTCCCTCCTTTGTTCGTCATTCCCGCGGAAGCGGGAATCCAGGTCCCAAAATCGCGGTGCTGGTCCTGGGCCCCGCTTTCGCGGGGGCGACGAGGACCAATATTTTTTAGTTCAGCCCGTAGAGGCCCATCGCACCGCCGGCCATGACCTGATGCTTAGTCTGCGCCGACAGACCTTCCATGCGATCCATGATCATTTTCGGGGCGCCCGGGAAGAAGCCGTCGGGATGCGGATAGTCGGTCGCCCACAGGATCTTGTGCGGACCGATATAGTCGGCCAGCGCCTTGATGCTGCCTTCGACCGGCTCAAAGGAGATCCAGCAATTGCGTTGGAAGAGCTCGCTCGGGCGCGTGCTTAGACCGGAATCGTTGAAGCCCTGGTCGTCGAAGTGCCGGTCCATCCGATCGAGCCACGGCGCGATCCACCCGCCGCCAGATTCGAGAAACGCGATGCGGATCTTCGGATGGCGCTCGCAAACGCCGCCCCAGATCACACTCATGCAGGCCAGCATCATTTCCATCGTATGCGAAATGATATGCCGGGCGCCGCGGCCTTCGAAGCGGTCGACGCCAACGGTAGGCATGCCGCTCGAGGCGCCCTCGTGGAAGCCGATAGAGAAATCGAGATCCTCGGCCGCGGCCCAGAAGGGCTCGTAGTCCGGGTGATGGATCATTTTGTTGTTATAGGGGTTGGGCCGCAGAAAGCCGCCGCGGAAGCCCAGCTCTTTTTTGGCAAAGCGCATCTCGGCGATCGCCAGATCGACCGACTGCATTGGCAACATCGCGACGCCGAACAGACGGTCGGGATAGGGTTTGCAATAATCGGCGAGCCAGCGGTTGTAGGCCCGGCACACCGCGGCGGCGAGCGGCGGGTCGTGGATGGCGCCGGAGAACAGGCCAAGGCTCGGATAAAGGAACGCGGCGTCGATACCGTCGGCGTCCATGTCGGGTATCCGTTTGTGCGGATCGAACCCGCCTGGCTTGCCGTCCTTGTATGCCATTGTGTCGCCTTCGACGACACCTTGGCGCGCCCCAACCGCGCCGATCCGCCCAATCCCGCGCTGGCTGTCGCCGACCGCGTGCTCCTCAATGACGAGCCGCTCCTTGCCGTTCTCCCCCTTCACGATCCGCGGCGCGCGATCACGAAAGGCCGGGTCAGTATATTTATCCCATAAATCGAGCGGCTCGAGGATGTGTCCGTCGGCATCGATGATATTGTAAGCGCGACCCATAACCCAGCTCCTTTCGGATTGAACGGCGAGGTGAGGCGACCAAACGCGCGTTTGGTTTTGCGCGACGCTATGCCGCGGAACGGGAGCTGTCAACCCCGGTCAGTTGAGCCCGTAAAAGCCTATGGCGCCCCCCGCCATGACCCCGTGCTTTGTCTCCGGCGATACCCCTTCGAGGCGATCCAGCAGCATTTTCGGCGCACCCGGGAAGAACCCGTCGGAGTGTGGGTAATCGGTGGCCCACAGAATTTTGTGGGGGCCGATGTAGTCGGCCAGCACCTTGAGGCTACCCTCGACCGGCTCGAACGAGATCCAGCAATTGCGGCGGAACAGCTCGCTGGGACGCGTCTTGAGGCCGGAATCGTTGAATCCCTGGTCGTCGAAATGGCGGTCCATCCGGTCGAGCCACGGCGCGATCCAGCCGCCGCCCGATTCAAGAAAGGCAATGCGGATTTTGGGATGGCGTTCGCAGACGCCGCCCCAGATCACACTCATGCAAGCCAGCATCATCTCCATCGTGTGGGAGATGATGTGCTGCGCTCCGCGGCCTTCGAAACGGTCGATCCCGACCGTCGGCATGCCGCTGGACGCCCCCTCGTGGAACCCGATCGAGAAATCGAGATCCTCGGCCGCAGCCCAGAACGGCTCGTAGTCGGGATGATGGATCATCTTGTTGTTGTAGGGATTAGGCCGCAGAAAGCCGCCGCGGAACCCCAGTTCCTTGCGGGCAAACCGCATCTCGGCGATCGCGAGGTCGACCGACTGCATCGGGAGCATCGCGACGCCGAACAGACGGTCGGGATAGGGTTTGCAGTAATCTGCGAGCCAGCGGTTGTAGGCGCGGCAGACCGCAGCAGCGAGCTGCGGGTCATGAATGGCGCCGGAAAACAGACCGAGGCTCGGATACAGAAAGACGGCGTCGATGCCGTCGGCATCCATGTCGGGGATCCGCTTGTGCGGATCAAACCCGCCCGGCTTGCCGTCCTTGTACGCCATCGTGTCGGCCTCGACCACGCCTTGCCGGGCGCCGACCGCGCCAATCCGGCCGATGCCAATGCGGCCATCGCCGACCGCGTGCTCCTCGATGACGAGCCGCTCCTTGCCGTTCTCCCCTTTTACGACCTTGGGCGCACGGTCCCGGAATTTCGGGTCGATGTATTTGTCCCACAAATCGAGCGGCTCGAGAATGTGCCCGTCGGCATCGATGACGTTGTAAGCGCGACCCATAGCCCAGCTCCTTTCGGGTAAGTAGCGTACCCAGAAACCAAACGCTCGTTTGGTATGCTCGAACGCTAGGAGGCACGGTCCGGACTGTCAACCCCGACCCCAAACCTTGCGTCAACGAGGCGAGCTGACGCGGCTGCGTTTGGGTGCTGCGGCAGTGGCGGCAAGGCCGGCGAGAGCCAGGGAGGTGAACTGCACGGCGACCTGTTGCACGCCGAGGCGGCCTTGCGGGTCATACCATTTGTAAGCCCAGTTCAGCATTCCCAAGAGGCCATAGGAAGCGACCTGAATGTCGAGATCGGCGCGAAACTCGCCGGTGTCGACGCCTTCCCGAATGATTTGCTGCCAACAGCGTTCGTAATCTTTCGGCGAGAACCCGATCTTTTCGCGGAAGCGGCGCTTCACCGACTCGCGCTCACGCAGATAGACAAAAAGGTGCGGGTAGTGGCGGTCGAAGGCGTCGAGATGGGCCGATATCGCCCGCCGCAGCTTTTCCGTCGCGGTCGCATCGGCAGCTGCGATATCATTGATCGAGCGGTACATCTGCGCGATCGGCTCCTTGACGACGAGGTAAAGCAGCTCCTCCTTGCTGTCGAAATGATGGTAGAGGCTGCCCTTCAGGATGCCGACTTCGTCAGCGATGTCGCGGACCGTGGCGGCGTGATAGCCTTTGGTCCGGAATATCTTCGCCGCTGCTGAAACGATGTCGTCGAGCGTGGCCATTGTTCCGTCAGGTGGCTTAGATTCCGTTCCAATGCAAGCTCATAATGGCGGCGCGGGGACGATGCCGGAGCGGCGGACCGGCGAAAAATCCCCACTTTAGAGGACATCCGAGTCTCCCTTCCGGCTCCTTCGCCCAGCGAACACTGTCATTTTTCTGCAATACCGATGACCCCGATCGGTAACAGTCGACCGGTAGGGTCCCGGCGCCGAGGCGACAGTCCGGCAATCTCAGCAACACCGATTGGGGGGATCCTTTAGATGAGACGACTGGGTTTTTTCGCGGCCGCTGCATTGCTTGCGGGTGGGCTCAGCCAATCGGCGTCGGCGCAGTGCAATCTCGGCAACGGCATCAAGCACGTCGTCTACATTCAGTTCGACAATGTCCATTTCCGGCGCGACAACCCCAATGTGCCCTCCGACCTCGAGCAGATGCCGAACCTGCTCAGCTTCCTCGAAGGCAATGGGGCGTTTCTCACTAACCATTGGATGCCCCTGATTTCGCACACTTCGGTTGACATTGTGACGGCGTTGACCGGCGTATATGGCGATAAGTTCGGCGCCTCTATCGGCAACAGCTTTGGTCTATTCAACAACAACGGCATTGCCAGCTCTTTCCCGAGCTCCTTCACCTATTGGACCGATGTCCTGGCCGACGGTCTGCCGGAAATGCTCGATCAGCGCGGCAAGAGCGCGCCGGCTCCATGGGTCCCTTTTACGCGCGCCGGTTGCGATGTCGGCGCCTTCTCGATCGCCAATATCGAATTTGAGAACGTCAGCAGCGACATCAACACCGTATTCGGAGCACATTCGCCGCAGGCCACGGAGGCAGCCAGCAACCACAACAAGGCGGTCGCCGATTTCGAGGGCATCATTGTCCATTGCGCGAAGAATAATGCCGTATGCGCCAGCACGGGCGCGCCCGACATCTTGAACGACGAGCCCGGCGGCTATGTCGGGTTCAGTGCACTTTACGGCAACGCCAACGTCCAACCTCGGATTTCGCCCGGCGGTCCAGTCAAGGACCTTGACGGCAATCTCATCGCCGACAACTCCACCCCGCCCAATCTCGGGTTCCCAGGGTTTAGTCCGACGGCGTCGCAGACATTGAGCTATCTGGCAACGATGCTCGAGGCTGGCGTACCTGTGGTGTACGGCTACATCGAGGACGCACACGATAACCACATAACTGGGAGTGGCACGTTC
>Ga0306920_100005735_pt1 | contig 16085 bp, 12 predicted proteins | sample flu12Cox44000170_FD_204666 | JGI IMG/M metagenome (GOLD analysis project Ga0306920, IMG submission 204666) | Lab enrichment of tropical soil microbial communities from Luquillo Experimental Forest, Puerto Rico - flux4day.12C.oxic.44.000.170 (v2)... | ecosystem: Environmental > Terrestrial >... | reverse complement strand
TGATGTCGCCGGACTGAATAGTGACAAGCAGAGCTCGGTGTGATTCTGCCAGGTTGCTCAACTCCGGGAATGCCTGGTGATCGAATGCGAAGAACAGACGAAGCTGAGATTCCCAAGAATTCCACGCTTCAAGGAGGACCTGGTTGCCCGAGGCACGATAAAGCGCGCGGTGCACCGCTAGGTGAGCCTCAATGCTGCCGGCCCGGTCACCCTCGTCGGTGCGCGAGCCGAGGGTCTCGACCGCCTCGACGAGCTCGGCCAGCCCGTCGGGGCCCGCCAGCGCCGGCAGCGCGCGCTCTACAGCGTATGGCTCGAGCATCGTCCGCAGTGACGCGATCTCAATTGCGGTGCGCGAGCTGACCTCTGCCACATAGGCGCCGCGATAGGGGATCCGCTCGACGAGGCTCTCCTGCTCCAGCCGGTGCAGGGCTTCACGCAGGGGCGCCCGGCTGATGCCCAGTTCGGCGGCGATCTGCGTTTCGCGGAGCTGGCTTCCGGCCGGGAAGCTACCGTCGAGGATGGCGTTCCGCACTGCCCGCAGCGCACTGTCGGCCGTCGTCGATTGCTGGACTCGCTCGAGTGCCATGTAGCCTCCTGCTGTCTATTGTCGACACATAGTACTGCCCGCGGCGCGAATCATCCCGTCCTAGTCCCCCACTCTCCAGAGGTTCCGGTCGCGGTCGGCGGGCACGGCCAGGCAGACCAGCTGCCGAAACAGGTGCGCTAGCTCAGGAAAGGGGCCATCGCTCGATGGAAGCCAGAGACCGCGCGTTGAGGATCACAGGGCTTGACTGCTTCGGGTATGAGCTCAAGTACGCCCACGGAGAGTACGTGATGTCAGGCGGCCGCGCCGCGGTGACGCAAACCGGCACTCTTGTGCGGATCCGGTCCGATGCGGGCATCGACGGCTGGGGGGAGATCACCCCGCTCGGCTCAACCTACCTGCCCACCTTCGCTGAAGGTGTCAGGAGCGCCCTGCGGTTTCTTGCGCCGCACCTTATCGGGCTCGACCCGACGAACATCTCGTCTATTCGCCGCACCATGGACGCAGTGCTCATGGGCCAGCAGTACGCGAAAAGCGCGGTGGACATCGCTTGCTGGGATCTGCGCGGGAAGGCGGCGGGCCTGCCGGTCGCCGCTCTCCTCGGCGGCGTGCTACAGGAGCATTTCCCGCTGTACGAAGCGATCCCCCTAGGCTCTCCCGAGTCGATGGCGGCGTTCGCGGGGCGCCGCATGGCCGCCGGAATCAACCGCTTCCAGCTCAAGGTGGGCAACAATCCGCGCGAGGACGCGGCCCGCACCAAGGCCGTGGCGGAGACGGCAGCTAATGACACCATCGTCATCGCCGATGCGAACGGGGGCTGGAACCTGCTCGATGCGCGGATCGCCATGACGGCCATGGCCGGCCTTTCGGTCTATGTCGAGCAACCGTGCCGGACGCTCGAAGACTGCGTGCTTGTGGCCCGCGACAGCGGGCTTCCCCTCGTTCTCGATGAGCCGATCATGACGATATCCGACGTCTACCAGGCCAAGCACGCCGCCGGTGCCTCATCCATCAACATCAAGATCAGCCGGGTAGGCGGCCTGACGAGCGCCGCGCTCATGCGTGACGTGATGCAGGAACTGAACATGATGGTGTCTATAGAGGACATGTGGGGCGGCGACGTCATTACAGCCGCCGTCAGCCACCTCGCGGCCAGTACCAGGCCGGAGAGCCTGCTGATGGTCTCGTTCTTCAACGACTGGACCGACGGCCACGTCGCCGGTTATAGTCCGCGGTCGGTGGCCGGCGTGGGTTCGGCCCCGGCCGGGCCCGGCCTGGGAATCGAAGTCGACGTCTCGCTGCTCGGCAACCCGCTATTCTCCGTCCAGGCCTGATGCCGTCCTGAGCACGGAGGCTAGGGTCATCCACCCGGGCGGTGCCCAGCTTCATGGAAGAGTCAAGAATATTGCGCCTTCCCTGCCGTAGGGCTAGCCTGAGTGTAAATTGTCGACAGTAGGCGAAACACCAGCTGCCGCCGTTGAGGGGTGACCATGACTCGGCACGACAGTAAGCAGATCGATCTTGGCCAGCCAGCTGAAGGACCGGCCGGCCTGGGAGTGTCACGGCGGGGATTCCTGTTGAGCGCGGCTGCCATCGCTGGGACCAGTGGCCTGCTGACGGCATGCGGCGGCGGTTCATCGGGCAGCGGTTCAGGAGGAGGTACGTCTCCGGCCCCGAACGCGGCCGGCGGCGTCCGTGCGCTGCCAGGCGGGACCCCGGTCCGAGGGGGGACGTTCACGCTCGGCGTGCTGACGCAGGGCAGCGAGGAGAACCTCTTCCCTGGCACCGCCATACCCAACCCAGACTGCGCGCGCGACTATGCCCTGTATGACCTGCTCTTCTATCCCAACGCAGGCAACAACCTTTATCCGCTCGTACCGGGTCTCGCGGTATCCGCCGAGCCGAACGCGGACGCTACGATGTGGACCTTCAAGCTCCGTGACGGCGTCACCTGGCACGACGGCAAGCCGTTTACGGCCAATGATGTCGTCTACAACTTCACGCATTTGTGGAACAGCGCCGCCAAGAACTATTCCTCTTCTTTCCTGGTCGGCCTCGTCAACTTCAACGGCGTCAAGGCTGTAGACAAGCTGACCGTCCAGATTCCCCTGGTCGAGCCGTCCGCCCAGTTCCCCACGATCTTCGCGTGGTTCAATTTCGGCGTCCTTCAGGAAGGTGCCACCCCGGCGAGCACGGCCCGGCATCCGGTCGGCACCGGGCCGTTCAAGTACCAGTCCTTCACCCCGGGGCAGAAGAGCGTATTCGTGCGCAACGAGAACTACTGGGAGGAGGGCAAGCCCTACGTCGATACCCTTGTCATCGACTCCTCGTTCACTGACAACAACGCCATGCTAAACGCCCTGCTCAGCGGGCAGATCAACCTGCTTGCCAGTCCCGCCCTCCAGCAGGTGCGGGAACAGGTATCGCAGAAGCAGGTCCAGATTCTGCAGTCCGCGAGTGCCTCGAACACCTATGCGTTCGGCATGCGCGTGGACGTCGGCCCGTTCGCCGACCCTCGGATCCGCCAGGCATTCAAGCTGCTGACGAACAGGCAGGAGCTCATCAACGGCGCGCTCGCCGGCTTCGGCTCGCTCGGCAACGACCTGCAGGGCCCCAACACCCAGTTCTTCGCGACCGACCTCAAGGCTGCGTACGACGTGGAGAAGGCGAAGTACCTGTTCAAGCAAGCCGGAGCCGCTGGCAAGACATATGTGCTGCCGACCGCGAACGTGCTGCCGGGGATGATCGAGTCCTCGACGATCTGGGCCCAGCAGGCCCAGGCCGCGGGAGTGACCATCAAGCTGAACGTGCTCCAGCCAGGGAACTACTGGACGTCCGCGGGAGGCGCTTACGTACGCCCGTTCTGTCTCCAGGTGGCGCAGGCACTGCCATCCCTGACCGGCCAATACCGCTCGCTGATTCAGTACCAGGCACCGTACTGGGACACGCACTGGGGCGCACAGCAGCCCGGCGGCGCCGCGGCCACTGCGCTGATCAAGGCGGCTGAGGGCGCCGTTGATCCGACGAAGGCGAATGGCCTTTGGCGCCAGGTCCAACAGGAGCAGGTCCATGACGGCGGCTACGTTGTCTGGGGCTGGCTGCCCTACATCGACTTCGCGGCTAGCAATGTCCGCGGGCTCGCCGCCTCCTCCGCCTTCAACTTCAACAACTGGCGGTTCCAGGACGGATGGCTCGCGAAGGCCTGACCCGGGCCTTCGGCTCCGCGCCCAGTCCGGCAAGAGGCGTCCTTTGAGCTAGGAGAAGCCGTGGGCACTCCCGTTGCGATATCCGGTGCGGACCCCGGAACCGCTCCCGCGCCAGCCCGAAGCGCGCGGCCCCGCTCGCATCCGGTGCTGATGTTCGTGCTGCGGCGGCTCGGCGCCGCACTGGTGACGCTCCTCATCGTCTCCGTTCTGATCTTCATCTTCACCAGCGTCATCCCGGGCAACGCGGTGACGATCATCCTGGGCAAGAGCGGCACGCCGCAGACGATCGCTGCTCTGGAGGCCCGGCTCGGTCTCAACAGGCCGCTTTTCGAGCAGTACTTCAGCTGGCTGTTCGGGATTCTGCACGGCAACCTCGGCAACTCGGCGGTAGCCCTTGCGCAGTCGCAGCCCAACCCGTCAATCGCGGGGACGATTAAAGACCCCCTGATGAACAGCCTGATCCTCGGCGGCATCACGGCGATCCTGCTGATCCCGCTGACACTGGTCCTCGGTGCCCTGGCAGGGATCAAGGCGGACAAGCCGCTCGACCATGCCGTCTCCATCCCGTCCCTGATCTTTGCGGGCCTGCCCGAGTTCGTCACAGGCGCCCTGCTCGTCTACATCTTCTTCACCAGCTTCCATCTGCTGCCGCCGGTCTCGCTGGTGGCGCCGGGCGCGTCGCCGCTGAGTACGCCAAAGATCCTCATTCTTCCGGTGCTGACCCTGCTCATCGTCGCGGTCGGATCCGGCGTCCGGCAGATCAGGCTTGGCATGATTGACGTGCTGCAGACTGATTTCGTGCAGTTCGCACGCCTGAACGGAATCTCCGAGCGGCGCGTCCTGGTGCGGTACGGCATGCGCAATGCCCTGGCCAACAGCATCCAGACGATCGCGCAGAACCTCCAGTACCTGGTGGGCGGCATCATTGTGGTCGAGTCGGTGTTCGCCTACCCGGGCATCGGCGTGTACTTGGTCAACGCCGTCCTCGCCCGGGACACCAACAAGGTTCTCGCGGCGGCGATCATCCTGGCCGCGTTCTACACGCTCATCAACATCGTCGCTGACCTTCTCGTTGTTTTCATGGTGCCCAAACTGCGGACGGAACTGGTATGACCACGCTCGCTGCCGCGCGCGGACCGAAAGGCACCCTGTCCGGGGCCCGAAGCGCCCTGTCCGGGATCTTGCGCACCAACAGCGGCCGGGTGGGCGTCGTCCTGCTCGCGATCGCCGTTTTCATCTGCCTGTTCGGCGGCTTCTTCGCGCCGTACAGCCCGACCGCAGTGGTCGGCCTCCCGGGTGCGCCGCCTGGGCAGGGCCACCCGCTCGGCCTGGACTTCATCGGCCGGGACGTGCTCAGCCGGGTCCTCTACGCTGGGCGGTCGACGCTGCTGCTGGCCGGCCTGGCGATCATCCTGACCTACGCCCTCGGGGGCGCCATCGGCCTTATCGCCGGCTTCAGCCGCTCAATGGTCGACCCGCTGCTCATGCGCGGTATCGACATTCTGTTGTCGGTGCCGGCGCTGCTGGTGATCTTGCTATTCGTCACCGGCTTCGGCAGTGGCTCTTTCGTGCTCGTCATCGCGACGTCGCTGGTTCTGCTCCCCGGCGCGGCCCGGATTGTCCGCTCGGCGACACTCGAGGTCTCAACCCGCGGCTATGTGGAAGCGGCGATCGCCCGCGGGGAGCCCACCCGCTCGATCCTGACCCGCGAGGTGCTGCCCAACGTCAGCGGCGTGGTCTCCGCGGACCTCGGGCTACGGTTCAGCTGGGGGATCATCCTGATCGCAAGTGTGAACTTCCTCGGCGTCGGCATCCAGCCGCCGACTCCCGACCTCGGCCTGATGGTCTCCGAAAACCGGGTGATCATCGGCACCAACTCGATGGCCGTCATCGGCCCCTCGCTTGTCCTTGCCACGCTGATCGTCGGGATGAACCTGGTCAGCGACGCTTATGTCCGGCAACTCGACCGGTCGGGGGACTAGCCATGGCAAGCCCCACCGACATAGTCCTCCAGCTCGAGGGCGTCCACGTCGGGGTGCTCAAAGGACCGACGGTGATCGACGCCGTCACGCTCGACCTACGGCGCGGCGAGATCGTCTGCCTGGTCGGGGAATCGGGCTCGGGCAAGACTACAACTGCACTCACCGCGTTCGGTTACTGTGCGCCGAACCTATCGATCAGCGAAGGCAAGATCGCGGTCGGCGGGAAGGTCGTCGAGGGTGCCGCCGAGTTCGCCAGGATCCGGGGCACCGAAGTGTCCTACGTCCCGCAGAATCCCGCAACGGCGCTGAACCCGTCGATGCGGATCGTTGACGCGATCGCTGACACCATGCGCGGTCACACCGCCGCGGAGGCGGACCGGCACGCGGTGGCGGTGGAAATGCTCAAGCGCGTCGGCCTGCCCTCGAGTGCAGAGTTCGGCCAGCGTTATCCGCACCAGCTCTCCGGCGGGCAGCAGCAGCGCGTGTGCATCGCGGCAGCGCTGGCCTCCAAGCCCAAGGTCATCGTCCTCGACGAGCCAACGACCGGGCTGGATGTGGTGACCCAGGCCCGGATCCTGAACGAGCTGCTGCGGCTGCGCAACGAGGAGCACGTGGCGATGCTCTACGTCACCCACGACTTGGCGGTCGCCGCGCAGATCGCGGACCGCATCGTAGTGATGTACGGCGGCTATATCGTCGAGGAAGGACCGGCCAGCGAGGTGCTGCGCCGCCCCCGGCATCCCTACACCCGCGGCCTGATGGCGGCGACACCCGATCACATCGTCGCCCGCGTGCTCGAGGTGATGTCGGGCGGCCCTATCGACATCGCCGACCGTCCTCCTGGCTGTCCGTTCACCCCGCGATGCCCGCAGAAGGTCGCGAAGTGTGAGACTACCTTCCCTGACCTCGAGCTCAAGGGTCCCAACCACTATGTGCGCTGCCCGCAGTGGTCGCATACCACGCTCATCGACTGGACGGCTCAGGCCGCCGCAGCGGAGCAGGAGGCGGCTGACCTGACCAGCCCGGTGCTCCTCGAGGTCGTCGGCCTACGCGCGGAGCATCGGTCGAGGAGCGGCACCGTGGTCGCCGCGACCGGAATCTCGTTCGCGATCCACAAGAGCGAGTGCGTTGCGCTCGTTGGCGAATCGGGCAGCGGGAAGACCACGATCGCCCGTGTCGTGGCGGGCCTTCATCCGACCTGGAGCGGGCAGGTGCTGCTGGCCGGCGAGCCATTGGCGGCCCAGGCCCGTCGGCGGAGCCGCGAACAGCGCCGGCGCATCCAGATGGTTTTCCAGAGTCCGGCCGACGCGCTCAACCCCCGGCATAGCGTGGCGGAGATTCTTTCGAGACCGGCGAGGGTCCTTCGCGGGCTCAGCCGCAGCGCGGCTGGGGACGAAGTCCGCGCACTGCTGGACGCCGTCGGGCTTCCGGCCAGGTACGCGGGCCGGTACTCGCGCGAGCTCTCCGGTGGGCAGCGCCAGCGGGTGGCCATCGCGCGCGCACTGGCCGCCGACCCGGACATCATCATCTGTGACGAGATCACCTCGGCGCTGGATGTCTCTGTGCAAGCACGCATCCTCGAGCTGCTCCGCGACCTGCGCCGGGAGCGGGGCGTGTCGCTGCTGTTCATCACCCATGACCTCGGGGTCGTGGCGACGGTCGCTGACGAGGTTCTCGTCCTGGACCAGGGACTCATTTGTGAGACGGGGAAGACTGAGACGCTGCTGGCCAGCCCCCAGGAGGAATACACCAAGCAGCTCCTGCAGTCCGCTCCGAGCCTCATCGAGGCCATCGGCGTGTGGAATGTCACCGAGACCTGATACCGCGCCAGCCGGCGCGTGCGGCCCGCCAGCGCAGACCTGGACAGCCTCGCAGCTGCCAGGGCGATTGCCGACAATCGACAATTTTGTGCGGGAGATGACCGCACCTTAACCGAAGGATGAGCTCGTGGATCGGTTGCAGAATTATATCGCCGGAGCGTATGTCGAAGCGCGATCGCAGGCGACGTCGCCGGTGATCGACCCAACGACCGGCACGGAATACCTGGCTGCGCCGGTATCCGGGCCGGAAGACGTGGACGCCGCCTGCCAGGCCGCGCAGCAGGCGTTCGACGCCTGGAAATGGGCAACCCCGGCGGAGCGGAGCCTCGCGCTGTTCCGCATAGCCGATGGCCTTGAGGCGCGGGCGGACGAGTTCATCGAGGCCGAGGCCCGCAACACGGGCAAGCCGCTGTCCTTCCTGCGCGCCGAGGAATTCCCGATGGCGCTGGACAACTTGCGCTACTTCGCCACGCTCGCGCGCAACCTGCCGGGCGTCTCCACCGGTCAGTACGTCCGCGGGTACGACTCCACGCTGCGCCGCGAGCCCGTTGGGGTCTGCGGATGCGTGACCCCGTGGAACTACCCTCTCGCCATGGCGGTCTGGAAGGTCGGTCCGGCCCTGGCTGCCGGGAATTCCGTGGTGATCAAGCCCTCCGATACCACGCCGGTCACCACCGCGATGTTCGCCGAGATCGTGGGCGAGCACATCCCGCCGGGTGTGTTCAACGTCATCGTGGGGGACCGCGACACGGGACGGGCCCTCGTGCGTCACCCGCTGACCGACCTCATCACGGTGACCGGCAGCGTCAGGGCCGGGATGGAGATCGCAGCTAGTGCCGCAACCGACCTGAAGCGCGTCCAGCTCGAACTGGGCGGCAAGGCACCGGTGCTCGTGTTCGCCGACTGTGACGTCGAACGCACGGTTGAGGGCATATCGAGCGCGGGCTTCGTCAACGCCGGACAGGATTGCGCCGCCTCGACCCGCGTCCTGGTGCACGACTCGATCGCTGGGGAGATCACGGGCAGGCTTGCCGAGCGCGCTGCGCGCACCGTGTACGGGCGCCCGGACGAGGACGACGCCGAGTACGGGCCGCTGAACAACGAGACGCAACTTAGCCGGGTCGAAGGTTTCCTGGAGCGTCGTCCCGGCCACGCGGAGATACTCGTGGGTGGCACAGCCGATCGCCGTGACGGCGGCTACTACTTCCGGCCGACTGTGATCACCGGCCTGCAGCAGCCGGACGAGATGATCCAGCAGGAGATCTTCGGCCCGGTGATCACGATCCAGACCTTCAAAGACGAGGCGGAGGCCGTCGCTAAGGCGAACGCCGTGAAATACGGGCTGGCATCCAGCATCTGGACAACCAGCCACGAGACCGCGGTGCGGGTGAGTTCGCTGCTCGATTTCGGCAGCGTGTGGGTCAACTGCCATCTGGTCATGGCCGCGGAGATGCCGAACGCGGGATTCAAGCACTCGGGCTACGGCAACGACCTCTCGGTCGCCGCGCTCGACACCTACACCCGGGTCAAGCACGTAATGTCCGCGATTCCCCGCAGCTAGGAAGGGATGCGAGGCGTGAGTGAAGTCGCGATCAAGCAGATCGGCAACGTCATAGGCGGCGAGGTCGTGGCCGGCTCGGCAGACGACATCGTCGAGGTGGTGAACCCGTCGAGCGAAGAGGTGCTAGGTTCCTTCGCGGCATCCACGGAATCGGACGTCGCGGGCGCGGTGGCAGCGGCCAGGGCGGCTTTCCCCGGCTGGGCGGCGCTGACCCCGGGGCAGCGGGCCAATCTGCTGCGGGAGGTCGCCGACCTCGTGGAGCAGAACCTGGCCGAGCTGACCCGGCTTGAAGTGGCCGACGCCGGCAAGCCGCTGAGTGCGGCCCGGGAGGTTGAGATGCCGGGCATCGTCGATGCGCTGCGGCATTTCGGCGCGGCGGCGCGCATGACCATCGCGCAGTCAGCGGGCGAGTACGCCGAGGGGAACACGACTTACCTGCGTCGCGAGCCGATGGGCGTAGTGGCAGGCATCACCCCATGGAACTTCCCCCTCTGGCAGGCCATCTGGAAGGTCGCCCCGGCGATCGCGGCGGGCAACACGATCGTCGTCAAGCCGGCTGAGAACACGCCGCTGTCGACGATGCGGTTCGCCGAGTTGGCCGGCGAAGTGCTGCCCGCCGGCGTTGTAAACGTCGTGCAGGGCCGCGGCCCGGTCGCTGGCAGCGCGCTGGTCAGGCACCCCGACGTCGCGTTGGTCTCGTTCACCGGGTCGACGCGGGCAGGAAGGCAGATCGCCCAGCTCGCCGGTGCCGCGCCGAAGCCGGTGATACTCGAGCTCGGCGGCAACGCGCCGGTCATCGTGTTCGACGACGCGAATGTCGGTTCGGCCGTCGAGATCCTGACCAACGGCGTCCTGTGGAATGCCGGGCAGGAGTGCATGTCAGCGACCCGCCTGCTGGTGCAATCCGGCATCCGCGCAGAGTTCGTGCAGGCTCTCGCCGAGCGGCTGACCCGTACCACGGTGATGGGGGACACCTTCGACGAGCGGACCACGTTGGGTCCGCTGATCTCGACGGTCCAGCGCGAGCGGGTCCGGAAATTCGTGGATGGCCGTCCCGCGCACGCGGAGGTGTTGCTCGGCGGCACGGCGCCGGACCGCACCGGGTTCTACTACGAGCCCACGCTGGTCGGCGGGCTAGACCAGCAGGACGATCTCGTGCAAGAAGAAATCTTCGGGCCGGTGGCGACCGTGCAGGAATTCGCCGACGAGTCGGATGCACTGCGGCTGGCAAATGATGTCCAATACGGCCTCGCGGCATCCGTCTGGACGCGGGATATCGCCAGGGCGCTCCGCTGCGTTAATTCTCTGGAGTTCGGCAATGTCTGGGTAAACAATCACATGGTGGTCGGCCCGGAGATTCCGATTGGCGGATTCCGCGGCTCGGGCTACGGGAAAGAAGGCGGCTTCGCAGGGATCGAGGCGTTCACGCGGCTGAAGCAGGTCGTCATCAATCTGGAGCAGTAGGCCGCATTCAAGGAGAAACGCCCATGACCGAAATCAACGGGCTCCTGGCTGCCCTCGTCACGCCGTTCACGGCCGACGGTGTGTCGGTCGACACGACCATGCTCCGCAAGCTCGTCGAGCATACTGTCACCTCCGGCGTGCACGGGCTCGTGCCATGCGGCTCTACCGGCGAGTTCGCCTCGCTCACCAGTGCCGAGCGGCGGCAGGTGGTGGAGACGGTGATCGGCCAAGTGGCTGGCCGCGTGCCGGTCCTGGCGCACACCGCGGCCATGACCACAGCGGAGGCGATCTCGCTCTCCCGCCACGCGGAGGAGACTGGAGCCGCGGGGCTGATGGTCGTGGCGCCCTACTACGAGCCGCTCACCGTCGAGGAAGTGAAGACGTACTACCGGCAGATAGCCGACTCCGTCTCGATAGACATCATGATCTACAACCTGCCGGTGGCGACTGGCGTCAACCTCCGTCCGGAGGACATCGCGGAGCTTGCCGCTAGCCACCCGTCCATCCGCTACGTGAAGGACACGAGCGGCGACTTCAGCCAGGCGGCTCGCCTGATCCACGAGTACCGGGATCTGGTGTCTACCTTCGTCGGATGGGACACGCTGTATTTCGCCTCGCTCGTCGAGGGGGCGAGCGGGTCAGTGAACGGTGCCGCGAATTTGCTGCCTGCCGAGCTTGCCTCCATCTACAACCTGGTGCAGGCCGACGATGTCGCGGCCGCGCGCCGGGCATGGAGCCGGGTTTACCCGGTCATGCGGTTCCTGGTCTCCGGTGGCTATGTCGCCGGGGTGAAGGCCGCCCTGGATCTCCTGGGGCTGCCGGTCGGTCCTCCTCGCGGTCCGGTCGAAGAGCTGGCCGGGGCCCGGGCCGCCGAGCTCAAGGAGCTGCTCCAGGACCTCAGCCCCCACACCTAACCCTCACCATCAAGATCGGAGCGCGCGATGCGCTGGGCGCGAACTGTCAACGTCGTCGGATGCCACGCAGAGGGGGAAGTCGGCAACGTGGTCGTGGGCGGTTTCGGCGACGTGCCGGGGCCGACGATGTACGACAAGATGTGCTACATCCGGGAGAAGGAGGACTGGCTGAGGCAGCTGCTGCTGCGCGAGCCGCGCGGCAATGTCGTCCGCAGCGCGAACGTCGTGCTCCCTGCCAGCAACCCGGCGGCCCAGATGGGCTACGTCATCATGGAGTCGACGGAGTATCCGGTCATGTCCGGCAGCAATACGATCTGTGTGGCGACGGTGCTGCTCGAAACCGGAATGCTGCCAATGACCGAGCCGGTAACCGAGCTGGTGCTGGAGTCACCTGCCGGGCTGATCCGCGTCCGCTGCGAGTGCAGGGACGGGAAGGTCACCAGCGTCAGGTTCATCAACCAGCCCGCGTTCGTCTACCACCTCGCGGCCCCCGTCGAGGTCAGCGGGATCGGCACCCTGTCCGTCGACGTCGCCTGGGGCGGGATGGCCTATGCGCTCGTCGACGCCCGGTCGGTCGGTTTCACCGTCACCCCGGACGAGGCACGTGAACTGGCCGAGATGGGTCAGCGAATCAAGGCAGCCGCGGCCGCGCAACTCGAGGCTGTCCACCCGGAGAACCCGGACTTCGCCGGGATCACGCAGACAGAGTTCGTCATGCCAGCCAGTCGCGAGGACGGCGTGCTGACGGCCAGGAACGCGGTGATCGTGTCGCCGGGCAGGATCGACCGGTGCCCGTGCGGGACCGGAACCTCAGCCCGGCTAGCCGTCATGCACGCGCGCGGCGAGATCGCCATCGGCGAACGGTTCCTGCACAAGTCGATCATTGGCACGGTGTTCGACAGCGTCATCGAGTCCACGACCACGGTCGGCCCGGTCCCGGCGGTGGTCCCCGCCGTGGCCGGGCAGGCGTGGATCACGGACCTGTCCACCATCGGCATCGATCCCAGCGACCCGTTCCCGGCCGGATACACGCTCTCCGACTCGTGGCTCGGGTCCGGACCCGCCCACCCCGTGGGGGCTGGGGTGACGGGCCGTCCCGATGAATGACTATGCCGCAGGCTGCGTCGTCGTCACAGGGGCGACGTCGGGAATCGGCCTAGAGGTGGCGCGTATCGCCGCGGCCCGTGGCTCGCGGGTGGTGCTCATCGCCCGCAGGGCCGATGCCCTGGCTGACGTGGCCGCTGGGCTGGCGCCGCATCCGGCGGGTCCGCATCTTGGCCTGGCTGGCGACGTCGCCGACGAGTCGGCCGTGGAAGAGGCCATATCACGGGCAGTGGCCGAGGCGGGGGTGCCATGGGGTCTGGTCAACTGCGCCGGCATCGTCAGGCCCGCGCTGCTCGCAGACACGTCAGCCACGATCTGGCGCCAGACGATGGAGACCAACCTCACCGGGACCTTCCTTATGACCCGTGCCGTTGCGACCCGGCTTCAGCAAGCGGGCCTGACCGGCTCCATCGTCAACGTCGGCTCCGAGGCGTCATTCCTGGGAATGCCCAGGTATGCGGCCTACTGCGCGAGCAAGGCCGCGCTCCTCGGGCTCACCAGGTCGCTGGCCGCGGAACTGGCTCCCCGCATTCGGGTCAACCTGCTATGCCCGGGCCCGGTGGACACGCCGATGCTGCATGCTGAGCTGGCCGAGCTCGCTGGACCCGGAGACGTTCAGCGACTCTGGGAGTCAGAGGCTGCGAGGGTGCCGCTCGGCCGGATCGCCACCGCCCGGGAAACCGCCGAGGCCGCGGTCTGGCTGCTGACCGACGCCGTCTATGCCACCGGGTCAGTGCTCTCGCTGGACGGCGGGACGACCGGCGCATTCATGGGCGCGCAGCGCTGAGACAGCTGCCTAGCGGCAGGCCTATTGCGCGGCTTGTCCAGTGCCCGCGCGGATGATCTTGCTTGCGTGCCATCCGATCATCGTGGCGGTCGCGTTCGTGTTCGCGCTCACGATGCTCGGCATGATGGAAGCGTCGGCGACGCGCAGGCCGTCCACTCCCCTGACCCGGAGCTGCGGGTCGACGACACAGTCGGCGGTCACTCCCATCCGGCAGGTCCCGGCCGGGTGGAACGAGGTCCCAGCCGCGCGCCGCAGGTACCTGGCAAGCGCCTGGGCGGTCACGGTGTCCGGCCCAGGTACCACTTCGCCCCGGGTCCAGCCCGCGAGAGCAGGGGCCGTCCCGACGGCCCGTGCCATCCCCAGGCCCGCTGCCAGCGTGCGGACATCTTCATCCTCGGCCAGGTAAGCAGGATTGATGAGCGGCTGCTCGCTCGGGTCATCCGACCTTAGTCGCAGGAAGCCTGAACTAACCGGGCGCATGACCTCGGCAATGATCGCGTAGCAGTTCGGCGGGGCCTCGAACCCCTCGCCGAAGATGTTCTGCCGGACCAGGGACACCTCCAGGTCAACGGTGGCGCGGCGGGCATCGGAGCGCGCGAACAGGCAGCAGTCGGTGATGTACTCATCGCCGCCCTCGATCGGCCTGCTGGCCTCGTATACGACGCCGGCCATGACGTGATCTTGCAGGTTCCGCCCGACGCCGGGCGCATCCACCGCGACCTCGATGCCCAAATCCTCCAGGTCGCGAGCGGGCCCTATGCCTGACAACAGCAGCAGCCTGGGCGAGTCGATGGCTCCGCCGGACAGTATGATCTCGCGGGAGGCGGCCACCAAGCGCAATGTGCCGTCGCGGGTATAGCGCACCCCGGTAGCCCGTCCGCGGTCAAAGGTGACCTGATATGCGGTCGCGCCCGTGAGCACGGTGAGGTTCGGGCGGTTCGCCGCCGGCTGCAGGAAGGCCCGTGCAGAGCTCTCCCGCCTACCGCCATGGATGGTCAGCGGCGTCCATCCCGCACCCTCGAGGGTCAGCCCGTTGAAATCGTCATTGCGCTCGTGGCCGGCCTGGATCGCGGCCTCGATAAACAGCGCGGATAGCTCGCTGGGGCTGGCCGTCACGGCCGGGTGCAGCGGCCCCGAGTCGCCGTGGTACCGCCTGTCACCGGCCGGCACACTCTCGATCTCTTTGAAGGACTCCAGCACTCTTCCGTAGTCCCAGCCGGTGTTTCCCTCGTAGGCCCAGGCATCGAAATCAGCCCTGCTGCCCCGCAGGAACATGGTGCCGTTGATGCTGCTGGAGCCGCCAAGGACCCTGCCCCGCGGCCAGTAGTGCCGGCGGAAGGCCGTGCCGGCCTGGGGAATGGTGCGGTAACCCCAGTCGTGGTCCGTGCCCCAAAGAGCGAACCATCGGTTGGGTGCCGCGATATCGGGGTGATCGTCTGGGCCGCCCGCTTCCAGCAGCACCACGCTGACGTCTTGGCTCGCCGACAAACCGGACGCCAATGCGCATCCGGCCGATCCGGCGCCTACCACGACATAGTCGTATGGCCCTTCGGCCTGCGGCAGGCCGGGCGGTTCCGTCATGATCCTTGGTCATCTGCCTCAGAGTCAGGGGCTAGCGGCCTGGGATCCGCCCAGCGCGACCGCGGGATCGGAGGAGCAGCGCAGCGACGGGTCGCTGTTGCAGCCTGTCAGCATATGGCTGCCGATTCCACTCAACAGGGACTCGAACTGGCCGGATCGCGTCTCGGTCAGCGGGAGAATCGGCGCTCGCGGGTCACCGGCGGGGTGACCCGCAAGGCGCATGGCGCCTTTCACGCCCGAGATGAAGTCCGAGCAGGCCCCCAGCGCCTGCAGCATGTCGAATATCGACTTCCAGCCTGCTATCGCCGCGGAGATCTCGCCCGCCATTACCTGGTCGTAGATCTGGGCGAGGCCCGGGCCGAGGAAGTTCGCGGATCCGAGCACGGCCCCGCTCGCCCCCTCGACCAGGGACGCGAGATAGCAGGTCTCCACGCCGACGAAGGTGCTGATCACATCGCTGTAATCGTGAATGAGCGCTGCCGCTTGGCCGAAATCGCCGCTGCTGTCCTTCACGTACCTAATGTTGGGAGTGTTGTCGGCGAGGTCTCGGATGTCTGCCGGGGCTAGGTTCACCCCCGTTGCCGATGGCAAGTTGTACACCATCACGTCTGCAGACACCGAGCCGGCTACTCGGCGGTAGTAGTCCTTCACCTCGGTGGGGCTGAGCGGCTCGTAGTGCGGGGCCACGACCATGACCCCGGCTGCGCCGGCGCGGTCGGCGTGCTGCGACAGTTCTACGGCCTCGCGCGTGGTCATCGCGCCCGTCTGCGGCACCACGGGAACCCTCCCCGCAGCCTGGTCGATGACGACCTCGGTGACGGTGCGCCGCTCCTGCTGGGTCAGTGACGCGAACTCGCCCGTGGATCCGCAGGGGATCAGGCCGTGCACGCCGTCCTCTATGAGCCTGTCCACCAGGCGGCGCAGCCCCTGCTCGTCGACCGACTCGGTATTGGTGAAAGGCGTGACGAGAGCCGCGAAGACGCCCCGGAGGGTACCCATGACGACCTCCCCATCGGCGACTGTCGACAACCTACACTATGCGATCTACGGCCCTCCTGGCCACCATCTCTTGTCGATAATCGACTTAGACATCCGTGGTGAGGCGGTCGTCAAGACAAGCGC
>Ga0306920_100005734_pt1 | contig 16085 bp, 10 predicted proteins | sample flu12Cox44000170_FD_204666 | JGI IMG/M metagenome (GOLD analysis project Ga0306920, IMG submission 204666) | Lab enrichment of tropical soil microbial communities from Luquillo Experimental Forest, Puerto Rico - flux4day.12C.oxic.44.000.170 (v2)... | ecosystem: Environmental > Terrestrial >... | reverse complement strand
ACTTCCCTACAGACCGCCCGATGAGTTCGCAAGCACTACTTTGGTGTTAAGTCTATGATTTTGTGCACCAATCTGGTGCAACCTTTCGTTGATCTTGCTGAACAAATTGAAGTTGTCCTCTGGGAGACGTTGGAGCGTGGCCTCCCGGAGGACGCGAGACGCCTTCGTAGCAAATTTCCTCGAACTGCAATCGGCGCCGCTGCTCGGGTGATTCGCACCGGTGTCGCTCAAGCCTAGGGCGGCGCGATAGCGCACAGCTCGGCAATACAGGCCAAGCAGGCATATCTTTCCCTGTTATTGCCGTCCGTTTCCCTGTTATTGCCAAAACAGGCCCTGTTATTTTCGGGAGGCGAAAAGATCTAAAAACCCGCATGAATGCTGCGTTTCCTTCAATCGCACCCACATTTTTGGCCCTAGCTCCTCATCTTGCCCTGTATTTATCCCTGTTATTCCCAAAAGAGACCGGTTTCGCTGGACTGTTATCCGCCACCAAGCAGTCTTCCGAAACTTGAACATTGAGACAAGGAAGCGAGAAGGCCGCTTTTGCGGCCACGGCTGTTTAATCTCTGTGCACGTGGAGCGTCTCTGGGGCGCCTTCCGGGTATCCGTCTCCAGAGGCAAAAATCCCGTTCCCGGCAGGGCTCGGAGAAGACGGAAACCTTGGTTCTAACCTGGACTAAGGCCCAGGTCCGCCACCACTAAAGTCTTCCGAAACCGGAAGGTCAGAGCCTGTAGGCAAGAATACTTATGCGGTCTCGGTAAGCAGAGCCTTGGTCCGCCCTAGATCCGGGATCGTGATTTTTTTGTCAAAGCTCGCAGGAAGCGGAGCCAACAAAGCGCGCACTTCTGGGGTCCTGCCCTGAGCACACCATAGCCCGGCGAGGGCGTTCGAAGCGCGCAGTTGCCAAAGGCGCGCCCCCTGCCGAGCAGCGACAGCGATGGCTGTTTCGTAACAGACTTCCGCAGCAGCCGGAGAGGCGCCTCCACGAACCAGCAAGTCACCCTTTAGACGATGAAGCTCCGCCTCGTACCAGCGTCCGCTGGTCCCAGCCATCATCAGCAAAGTTTGGTCAACCAGTTTCATGGCGTCGGTGAATTGCTCCGCTTTGGCGAGAGCCTGAGCGAAGAGATAGCGAGCGAACTGCACCCAGACGAGCGCACCGGTCACTTCCAACGCCTTCACACTTTTGCGAATCTCGGGAAGGCCCTGTTCGACATGCCCGAGATTGGAACTTGCCCAACCTCGCAACATCTGGCCGCCAGCCAACCAAAGCGGAAACGCATACTCGGAGGCCAACACGACCGTTCGTTCGGCGACTGGATAGGCGGCCTCAGCGTCTCCGCACACCACGTGCACTCCTGCCAGAAACGCCAGAGCATTGCAAAGGCTGTGCGGATGCCGGAGCTGTTCGGCGAGGTGCACCGCATCCTGGCCAAATGCCAACCCACGATCGATATCTCCCAGCAACGTAGAGGCAAGTGCTAGATAGGTTTGCGAAGAAAGCGGGGCCATGGAACCGTGACGCGCAGCATCGCATAATTTGAGTGAGTTGCTCAGGTGGTCACGAGCAGGCTCCAATTCGCCAATCAGGAACAGTGCCTGGCCGAGAGCACGATGACCCATCAGCTTGGGCGTCGGATCGTCCTGCTGATGGGCTAGTGTCAATAAATCCTCCGCCAATACCCGAGACTGTTCGTAGTCGCCTCGTGTAATATGGAAGGCGACTATTCCGTTGAGCGCTGCAAATCTCTGGGGAGAGTTTTTCATGCTGTTGCATAGTTCAAGCGCCCGTTTGTAAGCCTCAACGGTTTCGGCGGCGCCAAACCCCTTTGCTGCCGCGAACGCATTCCCCAGCGACTGCTGGATTTGCAGCTCAAGATCATCACGCTCTATGCCTGATGGAAGATCGACCAGCCGCTTGAGAGCCATTTGAAGGTGAGTACTTGCTTCGACGAAAGCCGATCGTGCACTGGTTTGCCGAGCAGCCTTTATCCAATAGTCGATTCCTGGTCTGGCTTGGCCAGCTTCCGCATAATGTTGCGCCACAATCTCGGGGGCTGCATCAGCAATTTCTCGGAAATCTCTGCACAGAATTTCAGCAATTCTTCCGTGCAGCCGTCGGCGCTGATCGTGAAGTATGCTAGCGTAAGCCTCATCTCGAAGGAGGGCGTGCTTAAAGGAAAAACTCTGCCCGCCTACGTGGCCGGTTCGGAACACCAGACCAGATGCAAGCAAGCGATCAATCGCCGCTTGAACGTCGCTCTCCGAGAACGGGGCCGTCGCCCTCAATAGCTCGAATGAGAATTCACGACCAATCACGGCAGCAATCTGCGCCACAGTTTTCACTGGCGCAAGCTGGTCTAAACGTGCCATCAGCGAATCATGCAAGGTGTCTGGCACCAGCAGCGTAGACTGTGTGCCGGAACGTCCGTCATTGGATCCACAAATTGCGGTTTCAAGGACCGCCTTTGTGATCTCCTCAACGAAGAGTGGCACGCCATCGGTCTTGGCCAAAATCTGATCTATTGCGGTTTGCGGTAAAACTTTTCCCTTGGTCAGGGATTGGACCATCGAAGACACCTGCACCGTGTCGAGGCGGTCGATCGTCAGCGAGGTCACGTGTGGCTGCTCGGCCCAAGGCAAAGTAAGATCTGGACGATACAATAGGATCACCAGCATCCGCCAATTCTTTACGGTATTGCGGATTTGCTCAAGCAGCTCCAGGGAAGTCGGATCCGCCCAGTGCACGTCTTCAAAGACGAGTATCACAGGCTGTTGCTCGGCGCTGGCCTGCAGCAGATCGAGAAGAGCGCTGAATGTCTGCTTCTTGAGTTGTTCGGGTGTGAGCTGTCTTGGGGAGTAGCGATCCTCGGTCGGAATGGACAGCAGAGCCGCTAAAAGCGGAACAATTGATTTGGTTTGTTCTTTCGCCCGGCCTACCAGGCCCTCCAATTTGTCCAACCTAACTGCAGGTGTGGTATCGCGAGCTATGCCTGCGGCATGCTCCAGATAGTGAATGACTGGATGCAGCGCGCTGCTCGTGTGATACGACGAACACTGAAAATGTAAGAAACCGTATCTCTCTCCGGCTAATCGGTTTCGTAGCGCCAGGATAAGTCGAGACTTGCCGATCCCGGGCTCGCCGGAGACCAGGACTATCTGGCCTTTGCCTCGCCTTGCCTTGCTATACTGTTTTTGCAAGAGGCGCACCTCGGCTTGCCGACCGATTAGGGGCGTCAAGTACAAAGACGTGCGCGCCTCAAAGCGACTCGATGCCGAACCCGGCGCTACTACTCTCCACACGTGAATGGGCCGCTCGAATCCCTTTAAGTTATGATCACCGAGATCGGCAAATTCAAACAACGTGCCAAGAAGCAGCCGAGTGCGGGGAGCGACCAATATCTGGCTCGGCTCGGCTAAGGCTTGTAAGCGGGACGCCAGGTTTGGAGCGTCGCCAACAAGGGCAAACTCGCGCGCGGGGCCCTCTCCGATCAGATCACCGACAACCACGAGGCCGCTTGCAATTCCGATCCGGACCTCGAGCCTTTCGGCGACCGGGAGGATTAAAACTGGGACTGATTCAACTATCTCCAGAGCCGCCTTTACCGCGCGTTCGGCATCATCCTCGTGGGCCGTTGGAAAGCCGAAATAGGCGAGCACTCCGTCGCCCATAAGACGTGCTATGTGTCCGTCATAGCGACGAATGGATTCGCCACAACAGCGCTGGAACTCATGGAGGATTTTGCGCAATTCCTCTGGATCGAGCCGTGCAGATAAGGAAGTCGAACCCACTAGATCACAAAAGAGCACAGTAACATGGCGCCGCTCAGCACCATCCGTTGCCGACGGCGTCGATCGGGGATCAACGGACCGGTTAGGGACTTGCAATGAGTTGCAAGCAGCCTGTACCGCCTTGATTAGCTTTTTGCGGTGCCCCAGAGAAACGCCGAGCTTTTCCAAATCGTGCTCAGTCAGCTCCGGCAAGATTTCCCAATCGATGTCATTCTTGGCAAACAAGTCGGCATATTGAGCCAGCCCAATCTTTTCCAGCCAGTGCTGCAGATCGGTCATTTTGGCACACAACCCGAACGCTTCCGGCGGCCGTGCCAAACTCGGCTACGGGGGCACGGCGACACCGCGCGAGGAACGATATCCTGCGCGTGGATACTCCGGTAGGCAAGCTCAAACTTGTTGTTGGAGGCGGCGTCGCGGCGCTTCTGACCTGGCAACGCGCAGGCGCGGTCGCAAATGCACGACGGCTCTTGGCGCCAGCCGACAAAATCCAACGCCGGTCTCGGCTGCTGGGTAAGGCCGCAAATGGCGATGCCGAGAAGCCCGGCGCCCGAGATCGAGCGCCGCCTCCGGGGTAGCCCAGGCGAGCGACAGAAGGATCGGGCCAAGCAATCCGATCGGGTGTTTGCACATCATGCCGGCCTCGTGGCCCAAAGCGATATCTCAATGCGCTCAGCTCATGTCCGTTTTCCGGGAATAGCGGACATCACGCAAACGCCGAGAATGTCCGCTTATGACCCACAGCTGTCATCGTGAAGCCGATGGACACGCCCCGGTTCCGACCCATAGACTGGCCGCACTACTATGCTGGGTCAGAGGGCATTAAATGGCCGAGGCGAGGGTCGAACGCCGGCTTGCCGCCATCCTTGCAGCCGATATCGCGGGCTACTCGCGGCTGATGGGCGCCGATGAGGTCGGCACCCTCGCGGCCCTGAAAGCGCACCGGCGCGAGATCGTCGATCCGGCAATCGGCCAGTATCACGGCCGGATAGTCAAGACCACCGGCGACGGCATGTTGGTAGAGTTCGCCAGTGCGGTCGATGCCGTGACCTGCGCGGTTGCCGTTCAGGAGAAGATGGCGGACCAAACCGGCGAAGGGCCGCGTATCCAGTTCCGCGTCGGAATCAACATCGGCGACATCATCATCGACGGTGACGACATATTTGGCGACGGCGTCAATGTGGCCGCGAGGGTCGAGAATGAGTGCGAGCCGGGCGGCGTCTGCCTGTCCGGCAATGCGTTCGAGCAGGTCAGAGGCAAAACCGGATTTGCGTTCGACGATCTCGGCGAGAGATCGCTGAAGAACATCGACCGGCCAGTGAGGCTCTATGCGGTGCGTTCTTCCGCATTTTCGACCAAGGCAACCCCTGCCGTGGGCGAAAAGCCACTCCCACTTCCCGACAAGCCTTCCATCGCCGTCTTGCCGTTCCAAAATATGAGCGGCGATCCTGAACAGGAATACTTTGCAGATGGAATGGTGGAAGAAATCATAACCGCGCTATCTCGAAACAAGCAGCTTTTCGTCATCGCACGAAACTCCAGCTTCATGTTCAAGGGGAAGGCGGTTGACATCAAGCAAGTGGCTCGAGATTTGGGCGTACGATACGTTCTGGAAGGAAGCGTACGCAAATCCGGCAATCGCATCCGAATAACTGGCCAGTTGATCGACGCTGCTTCTGGTGCGCATCTGTGGGCAGACAGATACGATGGAGCACTTGAGGACGTTTTTGACCTGCAGGATCAGGTGGCAAGCAGTGTGGCGGGCGCAATCGATCCGAGTGTGACCCGCGCTGAAATTGAACGGGTTAGCCGAAAGTCGCCCACCAGTCTCGATGCCTACGATTACTGGCTGCGCGGCCGGGCGGCGCATTTGCAGTTCACGAGAGAAGGCACCAACCAAGCAATTGCCCACTACGAACAGGCTATCAAGCTAGACCCGCAATTTGCGCTGGCCCACGCAAGTTTAGGGAATGTGTTTAACAATCGAAAGCAGTGGGGGGGCAGCAACGATCCAGCAGCGGACGCATCTCGGTCGGTTGAGTGTGCACGAAGTGCTTTAGCTCTGGAGAGAAGTGACCCGTTGGTATTAGTGCAATCGGCAGTTTGCCTGATGGCTAGCGGTGAAGTCGAATTTCCCAATAGCCTTTGCGAGGAAGCCATTCGCCTCGATCCCAACAACGTGAGCGCATGGATATTTGGTGGGTGGGCAAAAATCCTGCTCGGTGACTACCAAACTGCAATCAAGTACTGCGAGCGTGCACAAAGATTAAGTCCGATTGATCCCCGGATTGCGTTTGCAGAAACGACGTTAGGCTATGCGCACTTCTTTCTTGGGAACTATGAGGAGGCGCTGAAGTTTGCAGCGTCCTATGCGCGTCGTGTTCCGAACGACTTGGGACCTCTGCGTGCCGCAATAGTCTGTAATGTGTACCTCGGTAACATTGAGGCGGCGAAGAGTCTGTGGCGAGAACTTGCCGTGCTTTCTCCATCTGAGTGTGTCTCTGATGTTCTCAAGCGATTTCCAGGTAGACCTCAAGACGTTGCGAAATTGCAGGAGGCCTATCGCTTAGTCGGCGTGCCAGAATGACCCTAGATGAGCTACGGCATTCGAACCCACAGATCGTCTGGAGGTATCGCCGAGCCTTGGACAGTGAGTGCTAGGTTGACGAGGGCAGGTCTCAGCCCCAGACTGGTCGCCACAGAGGTGCCATTGGGGCCCCCATGTCAGACCCTACGCAAGTCAGCCGACGCCTCGTCGCAGTCTTCGCAGCGGATGTCGAAGGCTACAGCCGCCTTATGGGCGCAGATGAAGTCGGCACGCTCAAGGGCCTGACCGAACGGCGCGCGATCCTCGACAGGTTCATTGGTGAGCATAGGGGCCGCATAGCCAACACGGCGGGCGATAGTGTCCTTGCCGAGTTCGGGAGCGCCGTTGATGCCATAGAATGTGCGGTCGAGGCTCAGACGACCTTCGCTGAGGCGAACTCAAGTGTCGCACCTGACCGCCGCATCAACTTCCGTATTGGCGTGCACATCGGCGAAGTGATGGTCCAGGCAGGAGACCTCTTCGGAGATGGCGTCAACATTGCCGCACGGCTGCAGTCCATCGCGAAGCCGGGAAGTGTGTGCATTTCGGGCGCGACATACGATCAGGTACGCAAGGTCTTGCCGATGACCTTTGTGGACCTTGGTGCCCAGCAGGTGAAAAACATTCAGGAGCCCATCAGGGCCTATCAGGTCGGCGCGCCGAGTGAAACGCGAGAGGCTGCTCCCGCGCGTGTTACCGAGGCTGAGAGCCCGCCGCCGCTCCCTGACAAGCCATCCATCGCCGTGTTGCCGTTCGAGAACATGAGCGGTGATCCGGAGCAGGAGTATTTTGCCGATGGGATGGTCGAGGAAATCATCACGGCGCTCTCGCGGTTCAGATGGCTGTTCGTCATCGCCCGCAATTCGAGCTTTACGTTCAAGGGCAAAGCGGTCGATGTCAAGGAGGTCGGACGCAGGCTCGGCGTGCGCTACCTCCTTGAGGGGTCTGTGCGCAAGGCGTCAGGAAAAGTGCGCATCGCAGGCCAGTTGATTGATGCAGTGACGGGCGCGCACATCTGGGCAGACAGGTTCGAGCGTGACTTGACGGACGTTTTCGCCCTTCAGGACGAATTAACCGTCGCCGTTGTCTCGGCCATTGAGCCCAGGCTGCGTCAAACAGAAATTGAAATGGCGACCCGCCGTCCGCTGGAAAACCTAACGGCCTATGATTTGTATTTAAGGGCCAGGCAGAAAATGTATCTAAGGACCCGAGAAGGTTATGCCGAAGCGACACGACTAGCGCATCGTGCCTTGGACCTTGATCCTCGCTCTGCTTCGGCCGCCTTTGTCGCGGCTGATGGCCACCTCAACAACGTTGCCCTGGGCTTTTCTACCGATCCTCAATTCGATCGCAGCGAAGCAATTCGGCTGGCTCGCCTGGCATTGAGCCTCGACGAGAATGACGAGAGAGCGCTGAGCACCGCCGGGTTGGTTACCGGCTACCTTATCCGCGACTACGAGACCGCCATCGAGTTCGTTGATCGTGCGGTCGCGACCAATCCAAATTCTTACATGGTATGGAACCATAGAGGATGGGTCTACCAATTTGCAGGCCAGTACGAAGAAGCAATCCGGAGCTTTGAACGCGGCATTCGCGTGAGCCCGTTGGACCCTATGCTTCAGAATGCATTTGCCGGCATCGGTCATGCCTTGATCGCGCTTCGCCGCTTCGACGAGGCGGTCGCGTTTTTTAAGCGGGCGCTTCGTCAGAACTCGTCCGATGGGATAGCTTTCCGTGGTTTGGCGTCCGCTTTGGCGCATCTCGGACGGGATGCCGAGGCGCGTGAGGCGCTGGCACGTCTGCTTGAGATCGATCCGGCCTATCCAATATCTGGGCGGATCAGTCGGAGCGGAAGCTTCAAGCTGCTATATGAAGGCCTTCGGAAAGCCGGGGTGCCCGAATGAGCCCGCATTCTCCCTGGCTGTCCTCCTAGCCGTGTGACGAATGTATGCTAGTCTGACGTGGGCAGGATGCCTGTCCTGAGCCGGGGGCAGCAATGAGGCGGCGCTCGATAGGAGGCGCCAAAACCGCCAAAGCGCAACGTCGAAAGACAGCAGTACGCAAGGGCCGTGCCGCCTCCAATGCTGCGGCCCCTTGCGCCTCGTCCGCCGCTGCCAAAGCAACAACGGTGAGGCGGCTTACCCGTGAGCTAAATGAGGCGGTCCAGCAGCAGGCGGCAACGGCCGAAGTGCTCAAGGTCATCAGTCGGTCGACCTTCGATCTGCAAACCGTGCTCAATACGCTCCTCGAATCGGCCGCACGATTATGCGAGGCCGATAAGGGCTCAATCCTTCGACCCACCGGAAACGGCACCAGCTACTATTTCGCAGCAAGCTATCGTCACACGCCTGCGTATATTAAATTGGCGACCTCTCAAACCTTTGGGCCGGGTCGCGTTGGCACAGCCGGTCGAGTCCTGCTGGAGGGTAAATCCGTTCAGATTGCGGATGTTCTCGCAGATCCGGAATATAAGCTGCGTAAAATCGCTCGGGCCGGCGGGTTTCGCACAGTACTCGGAGTGCCGCTGCTGCGAGAGGGCGTTCCAATCGGCATATTCCTCTTGCATCGTGCTGCCGTACGCCCGTTCACCCAGAAGCAGATCGAACTGGTCGAGACCTTCGCCGCCCAGGCCGTGATCGCAATCGAGAACACCCGGCTGTTCAACGAGACCAGGGAGGCGCTGGAGCGGCAGACGGCGACGGCCGAGGTTCTGAGGGTGATCGCCTCTTCGCCGTCGGACTTGCAACCGGTGTTCGAGGCAATTGCGACGCGATCAACGCAGTTGGTCGGCGGCCATTCTGCGGCTGTGTCGATTTTCGTCGGCGACATGATCCATCTGGGGGCGTTCACCCCGGTCAGTCCAGAGGCAGATGCCGCGCTCAAGGCGTTGTACCCGCGGAGGCTGGCAGACTATCCGCTGTTTGAGCTGGCCCGCGGCGGCAAGGTCGCGCAGGTTTCCGATATCGAAACAGACGCTCGGGTACTTTCGGCGGCGAAGGCTATGGCGCGCGGGCGCGGCTATCGCGGCCTGCTGTTTGTCCCCATGAACAGCGACACAGGTCCGATCGGGGTCATCACGGTCACGCGCAAGGAACCCGGGACATTCGCGGCCCAGCATATCCAATTGTTGCAAACCTTCGCCGACCAGGCCGTGATCGCCATTCAAAACGTCCGGCTCTTCGATGAGGTGCAGGCCAAGACGCGCGATCTTGAGGAGTCGCTGCAGCAACAGACCGCGACCGCGGAGGTGCTGCAGGTCATCAGCCGCGCGGCTTTCGACCTGAAGTCGGTACTGCAAACCCTTGTCGAGTCGGCGGCCCACCTGTGCCGTGCCGACAAGGCCACCATTACCCGGCAAATCGGCGGGGTTTTCTATCGTGCCGAAGCCTTTGGTCTATCCAACGAATTCATGGATTATGTCAGGAACATTCCCATCAAGCCGGAACGAGGCTCAGCGTACGGGCGCGTCCTGCTCGAAGGGAAGGCGGTCCATATATTGGACGTCGAGGCTGATCCAGAATACACCTTCCCGGCTGCTAGGGTGGGTGGCATTCGCACCTTGCTCGCTGTGCCGATTCAGCGCGAAGGTGTTCCAATCGGTGCGTTGGCAGTGTCAAGATCGGAAGTCCTGGCATTCACCGACAAGCAGATCGAACTGGTTTCGACTTTCGCTGATCAGGCGGCGATCGCGATCCAGAACGTGAAGCTGTTCGACGAGGTGCAGGCCAAGACCCATGATCTCGAGGAATCCCTCAAGCAACAGACTGCAACGTCCGAAGTGCTGCAGGTCATCAGTTCCTCGCCGGGCGATCTGGGCCCGGTGTTCGATAAGATGCTGGAGAACGCGACGCGCGTTTGCGGGGCGGAATTCGGGTCGATGTCGCTGATCGAGGCCGGCTCCCTGCGCAATGCCGCGCTCTACAATGCGCCGCCGGCATTTGCCGCAGCGCGAGCCAACTCGCTCCGCCGGCTCCATCCGGACAGTGGGATCGCCGCCGCTATTGGCAGCAAGCAGGTGGTTCACATCGCCGACCTGCGGACCACCGCCCCGTATCTCGAAGGTTTCCGAGCGACAGTTGAGTTGGCCGATTTGGCCGGCGCCCGCACCGTTGTTGTTGTACCGATGCTGAGAGACAACGAGGTGATCGGTACGATCACCATCTATCGTCAGGAAGTCCGGCTGTTCGACGACAAGCAGATCGAACTGCTCAGCAACTTTGCGAAGCAAGCCGTGATCGCGATCGAGAATACACGGTTGCTCAAGGAATTGCGGCAATCGCTGCAGCAACAGACCGCCACCGCGGACGTGCTCAAGACCATCAGCCGCTCCACCGTCGACCTGGAGACGGTGCTCGACACGCTGGTCGAGACCGTGGCGCGCCTCTGTCGCGCCGACCAGGCCCATATGTTCCGCCTGCGAGATGAAAAGTATCACATGCTCGCCGCATGCGGCCTTACCGAGGAGGTAAAGGATTTCCTTCTCACCCATCCCCTTGCGATCGACCGCGGCACGATCACCGGCCGGGTCGTGCTGGAGCGCCGGGTGATCCATGTCCCCGATGTCTTGCAGGACCCGGAATTCACCTACTGGGAAGGACAGAAGAAGCAGGGCCAGCGCACGATGCTCGGCATTCCGCTGCTGCGCGAGGACTCGCTGATCGGCGTCTTCATCGTTATGCGCACGCACGTCGAACCCTTCACGGACAAGGAGATCGAACTCGCCGCCAGCTTCGCGGACCAGGCGGTGATCGCGATCGAGAATGCGCGCCTTTTTGAAGAGCTGCGCGACCGCCAGGCCGAGCTGCGCGTGACCTTCGACAATATGGGCGACGGGGTGGTCATGTTCGATGCCGCGGGGAGACTTGCCGCGTGGAACCGCAATTTCGAGGAGCTGATCGAGCTGCCCGAGACATTCCTCGCCGGGAGGCCGAATCGTACGGAGTATTTCCGGTATCTCGCTGATCGCGGCGAGTTCTCAGCCGATCTCGAAGCGGAACTGAGCCGCACCGTCGATGACACCGGGCTGGAGAAACGCTACGAACGTACGAGACCCGATGGTCGCATCATCGAGGTGCGCCGCAACCCGGTGCCGGGCGGCGGCTTCGTGCTGATCTACGCCGACATTACCGAGAGGAAGCGGGCCGAGGAAGCTGTTCGCACCGCGCGAGACGCTGCTGAGTCGGCCTTGCGCGAGTTGCAGACGGCGCAGGCGAGCCTCGTTCATGCGCAGAAGATGGCGGCGCTCGGGCAACTCACCGCCGGCATCGCGCATGAGATCAAGAACCCCCTCAACTTCGTCAACAACTTTGCCGGCCTCTCGGTCGAACTGCTGGACGAACTGAAGCAAGCAGCGCGCGCGCTCGACGCACTCGATCCCGACAGACGCGCCGAGATTGGCGAGACAATCGGCATGCTGACTGGAAACATGGAGAAGATCGTCGAGCACGGCCGCCGCGCCGACGGTATTGTCCGAAGTATGTTGCAGCACTCGCGTGGCGGCAGCGATGATTGGCAACCTACCGATCTGAACGCGCTCGCCGAGGAGGCCCTCAACCTCGCCTATCACGGCGCCCGTGCGCAGGATCCAAACTTTGACATCACACTGGAGCACGACCTCGACCGCAATCTCGTACCCGTTGATGTCGTGCCGCAGGAGCTCACTCGCGTGCTCCTCAACCTCATCGGCAATGGCTTCTATGCCGCTAACGAGCGCAGTCGGGAGGGCGACGAAACGTATCGCCCGGAACTGAAGGTGACGACCCGGGGGTTCGACGGAAGCGTCGAGGTCAGGGTGCGCGACAATGGCATCGGGATTCCGCCGGAAAACAGGGAAAAACTGTTCCAACCTTTCTTTACGACCAAGCCGACCGGCGAGGGCACCGGGCTTGGGCTGTCGATAAGCTATGAGATCGTAACGCTGCAGCACGGTGGCACCATCACGGTCGATAGCGAAGTCGGTGACTTCACCGAGTTCACGGTGCGGCTGCCGCGAAACCGTAGTTCGGTGACGGGAAGATTGGGTTGAGCCTCGGAATGTCGGCAAATGGCCCTTGGCGGACATGACGACCGTGCTGATCCTTGTTCGCTTTGGGGGTTAAAGCGGACATCCGTCGAACTTGGCGAAATGTCTGCTTATGGCCCAGAGCGGACATTCGATTATATTCAGCCGCGATTTGTCTCGATGCATCTGCGCACGATGTGATTTTCCGCCGGAGGATGCGGCTGAACATCGCGCTGAGTTGCCAACAAAAGATGCCGCAAATAACAAAAGATTGGCGGTCATTCGCAAGATGGAACCGCGGCGGATCGACTACACGCCGCTATATGGCCTCGTGTTCATTGGCCTTGTAACCATCGCGACCATCGTCGCGCCCGCTGCTGCTATGGCGCAGTAGAGGGGATGGCAAAAAAACGGTGCGCGCGCCAGCACACCGAAAAAGCCAAACAATCAATCAAGGAGTTGTTTGATGGTGTTTCGCTTGGGCACCGCAATTTGCGGTGCCGTCATGATGCTTGCTTTTTCATCTGTTGCCAGGGCTCAAAGTGAAATCGATGCAGGTCAATCAGATGCTGTCGTTATCGCCGCTTCTGGGGCCGGGTTCATTGGCGCAGCATCCATGTACAATCCGTACCGGCCTGGATATCGGGAGGGCGGCGTGAATACAGCTTCAGGGGAGCGCTATGATTCCTCTGAGTGGGCGGCTGCCATCAAAACGAATTTGCGCAACGAATTTGGCGGCGTCCAATATGGCGCAAGGCCGAAGTATGCCCTCGTTGAGGGTGCAGGCAAAAAGGCCATCATCAAGATAAATGATGTGGGGCCTTTAACGCCCGGCCGCATCATTGATTTCAATGAGCGGACGATGCGCTATTTCGATCCAAGCCTGCGACGGGGAGTAATCGATGGCGTAAAGGTTACACCGCTTTTCGGCGAGGACTGGACGCCCGGACCAGTTGATGCATAGAAGCGATCGCAGGTGAGGGAGGTGCTGTGGCACAGCCTTCCGGACGCGAGTCGCCTCGCTCACTACCATCTTGAGACGATGCCACATCTTATGGCGACGCGCGACCAACCCGCATCGCTTGGTGGACACCGTCGCGCCAGAAATCCGGCTGCCTTGCTGGATACGGCAGCGGCCGCTTCGGGGTGATCCATAGCGACGACTGCATCACACCTTCAACTTGGGAAAGCAATCAATGAAAATTCAGTCTGCGCTGCTCACGGCAGCGTTTTTGCTCACGGGTGTAGGGTCGGGCCATGCGGCGGTTCGGATTGTAAACGACCGGGGTGGGCGGATCGGGGAATACCTCTACAAGTACCGCGAACTTCGCGCTTCGGGCCAAATGGTGATGATTGATGGCCTTTGCGCTTCGGCCTGCACCATCGTCTTGGGGGCAATCACTCCCGACAGGATTTGTGTCACCTCGAACGCGACACTTGGGTTTCACGCCGCCTTCGATTTCGCCGGCGATGGCCGAACTGTCACTAATCCTGAAGCAACTTGGTTGCTCTATTCGGGCTATCCCTCCCAGGTGAGGCGGTGGATTTCAAGGCGCGGCGGTCTTACCCCCAGGATGATCTTTCTTCACGGCAGACAGCTGCAAGCCATGTATCGCCCGTGCTAGTTGGATGCCGTGCTGCCGCGCCAACGCTAACCCCCTCTCGGTTTTATCGCCCCAGGAACACGAAATTTTTCTGGCGCCTAACAAAGCGTTGATGTTTTTTCAGGTTTAGCGATGCCGGCGCCTGGGCGCGAGCATCGCGTAAGTCATTTGGTGATGCCGCTGCGACTGGCGTCTCGCCGTCGGTCTTTTCGCGCCCCACCTCGCGGCGCGGCCAGGCAAAATCGTCGGCGCGGCCGGGCGGAGGATTGAGCGCTTCGCCCTTAACCAGCGTGCGCGTGACGAGCGCGTCGCCCGGCGCAGGCCGCGTTCCCGGACCGCCAAGCAAATGATCTGTGGAGAGCGACGGCGCCGTCAGTGGCAAAATCGGCCCCGCCAGCGGACGTGGGGCGGGCTGGCCGGGCACCGCGTTGATGTCAGGCGTCGCGGGCTCGGTCGGCATCGCGATCGGCTGCGAGCGGGCCGCAAGCAGCCGGGCAATCTCGCGCTCGACGAAGTGTGCCAGCTTGCGCGCGCCTGCTTTCGTGAAGAAGACGCCGTCGAAAGAACGCAGTTGGCGGATCTGGCCTTCGAAGTCGGGCCCCTTCTGCTGGAACAGGCCATGTTCGTCGACAAATCCGTCCCAAACATCGACATAGGTGATGCCAGTCCTGCCGGCGACCTCGCGGTAGATCGAATCGAGGAACAGCATGTCGGAAGTGCCTTTGGACCCGGAGATCGCAGGCAAGCCGACCCAAATTACCGGCACGCCCTTCGACTTCACCGCCGCAATCATCTCCTCGATCTTCTTCGAGTAGAGTTCGACCCAGCGGTCTTCGCGAAACTCATAGAGACCATTGGGTGACCGTGGGCTCATTTGCGGCGGCACCCGGGCGTTGTCGGCATCGTCTTGCGGAAGCTCGGTATCGACCTCGGGCTTCCGCGCCGCCTCAGGCTTAGGCTCTGACTTGACGCCGCCCTTGCCGTCCGACTTGCCGTCGCCTTTGGCGTGCGCCTCCTTATCGCTTTTCTTGTCGATGGGCTTGTCACGCTTTTCTGTGACCGGCTCGCGAATTGCGACGCGGTCGTTGAGACCGAGCATCACGACGATGACGTCGGGCTTCTCGGTGGCGAGAATGCCTTTTGCGGCGGCCGCCCAATTGGCAGGCTCGCCCTTGGGCTGGTATTTGATCAGGCCTGAAGTGTTCTTGGCCTTTCGAATCACACCCGTATCGGGCTGCTCTGCGTAGGCATCCTCCAGCCCGTAGGCAAGCCAGTCGGCCATGCTGTCCCCGAGCACCAGGATGTGGCGCTCTGGAGCAGTTTCGCGTTTCTCGGGCGGCGGAGCCCTTGAAAAATCCTCGCGAACGGGCGGTCGGGCTTGCCGAGGTGGGAACACGCGCCGTTGGTAGGGATCAAATGTGCCATTCCCAAACCAGCCGCCACCATACCAGCCGCCACCGCGCTGCGGCTGCTGCTGATATCCGCCGAAATTGAAAAACTGCGCTGAGGTGGGTCCCACCACCGTAAGCAGCATCCCCGCCGCGATTGATAGCACAATCAGCAGGCCGCTTCCGCTAAAGCTGCTATTCTTTGGCTTGTCGGGCATGCTCTTGGACCGCACAAGCCCCCACACCAACATAGCACTAAAAGCGCCATTATCGAATCTCAGATCAGCGTGAAGTACGTCCGCCTCCCCTCCAGCGCGTGGCTGAGTTCGGCAGGTCAGCAGGGTGACGGTTCCCGCAAACCTCTTTTGGCCGTCGCTTCAGCAATTGATGCTTAATTCCTCATTCTCCCTGTAATTTTCCCTGATACCGGCTATTTGCGCAAAGAGACGGGTTTCGAAGGACTGCGATCCGTCACCACGCAAAATCAAGCACCTGGTGCCCCACACTCCAACCGTCGCGCTCGCAATGGTCGGCGTGACCCAAAGATCGAGATGCGCTACCCTCGCGAGCCAAACCAGGGGGAGCCTCAAAGGTGTACGACTTCATCATTATTGGTGGAGGCTCGGCGGGATCGGTCCTTGCACACCGGCTCTCCGCCAAGAGCGCCAACAAGGTCCTGCTTTGCGAAGCGGGACAGGACACGCCACCCGGC
>Ga0306920_100005729_pt1 | contig 16088 bp, 14 predicted proteins | sample flu12Cox44000170_FD_204666 | JGI IMG/M metagenome (GOLD analysis project Ga0306920, IMG submission 204666) | Lab enrichment of tropical soil microbial communities from Luquillo Experimental Forest, Puerto Rico - flux4day.12C.oxic.44.000.170 (v2)... | ecosystem: Environmental > Terrestrial >... | reverse complement strand
ATTGGTTGTCGCTACGCTCACGTTCTTCCCTGACGGGCTCGCTTCGGCGCTGTGGAGGAGAAGAAGAACGCGCCACCGTCGGATCAAACCAGACACTTCGCTCAAACCAGCCAGCGTGGAGCTTGCCCCCATAGCCGAGCTCTTTGCCGCTACCGAGGCCCTCGGGCTCGCTGCTGCAGGACGGGATGGCGCTGAGCCGATTCTTCTTACAGTCGAAGGGGTTTCAAAATCGTATGGAGCGTTGCGGGCAGTCGACGATGTCTCGCTCGTTGTCTCAGCCGGAGCCTTGCACGGCCTCATGGGGCCGAACGGCGCCGGGAAGACGACACTGTTCAACATTGTGTCGGGGTTCGTGGCGGCTGATACCGGCAAGGTTCAAATGTCGGGCGCTCTGCTGCACGACATCCCGCTCGAGGCACGAATCCGGCTAGGGATGACAAGAACTTTTCAGCACGCGGCTGTATTTGAACGGCTGTCCTGCCTGGATAACGTGATCATCGGTCTTGGGCGCAACTCGATCGCTCAGGGCATTCTTCGCAGCTTTGGCCAGGCCTACGCGAATGCCGGCAGCCGGAGCGAGCGGCGCGCAGCCCAAGCCGCACTCGTGGCGGTGGGTCTTGGCACGCGAGTGGAGGATGTCGCGGGAGCGCTGCCGCTGGGCGACCAGCGCCGGCTGGAAATTGCGCGCGCAATTGTATCGCGGCCTCGGCTTATGCTCCTCGATGAGCCCGTATCTGGCGTATCGGTCGAGGAGGCGCGAAGGTTGCGGGAGCTCCTGCTCGCCATCAATGGTCAGCTCGGCATCGCTATGGTGGTTATCGAGCACAATATCGGTTTTTTATCTTCGCTGTGCCGGCGGATCTCGGTCATGAGCCAAGGGCGCATCCTGGCGGAAGGCGATGCGGCTAGTATCATTGCCGACCCACGTGTGCGGCACGCCTATTTCGGCGAGCAGGAGGCGGCCGCCTGATGCTGGAAGTATCAGGGCTGCGGGTTGCCAGCGGGGCGATGATCCGGGTGGATGCTCTGAGCCTTTCCTTGCCAGAGCGCGGGTGCATTGCTCTTTTGGGGCCAAATGGTGCCGGCAAGACTGCCAGTGTCGAAGCCATCAGCGGGTTATTGCGCAAAGCCGCTGGAAGAGTGATCTTCGACGGAACTGACATATCGCATTTTCCGGCCAACAGAATCGTCTGCCGCGGACTGGCGCTAGTTCCTCAGCTGCGTGAGCTGTTTCCGAATTTTTCGATCCATGAGACCTTGCTCGCGGGAAGCCACGCGGCACGCGGTCGCTCGGCGATCCCCTTTGATGCGATCTACGATCTCTTTCCGCGCTTGGCGGAACGGCGCGATCAGGTTGCCGGCTCTCTCTCCGGTGGCGAGCAGCAGATGCTGGCGATAGGGCGCGCGTTGGTGAGCAATCCGAAAGTCATGTTGCTGGACGAGCCATCCGCAGGTCTTGCGGTAGGGATCGTTCGCGCCTTCGTGGATGCGCTCAGGCGCATACGCGATAGCGGAGTTGCTATGTTGCTCGTCGAGCAGAATCTGGAGATCGCGGCTGCGCTCGCGGACACCTGCATTGTGCTCGCGGCAGGCCGGGTTGTCTGGCGCGGTTCAACGCGCGATGCCACAAGCAACGAGGAAATCCGGCAGGCCTATTTCGCTTGACCTTACGATCCGCAAACGCCGCCCACGCACGCACACGACCATTCGCCTACGGCACGCGGCCGGAAGCTGCATTGTCCCTCTGCCCTACGGGGCGGCTACAGTCAGAGCTCCCGCGCTCCCACAGGCAGCTAAAACCCGGTCGGGACGCAAGGGCAGCGAGAACAGAAATTTTTCGTGACCGGTGCAAACAGGATCGATGGCACGCGCAACCGCGTTGGTGAGCGCGGCTGCAACAGGAATGATCCCTCCCTCCCCTACGGGACGAACGCCCAGCGGGTTCGTGTTCGAAGGAGAATCGGTATGCACAACCCTGATGGGGGGAATCTCGGGCGCGGTCGCCAAGAGGTAATCCGCAAGCGAGCCAGTCAGCGGCTGGCCGTTGCGATCGTAAATCATCTCTGAGAAGACTGCGCCCCCGGTACCGTCGGCAACCCCGCCAATCACCTGCCCATCGACAATAATCCGATTGAGCGCTCGCCCCGCATCGTGCGTGACTAGATAGTGCTCGATGCGAAAGAATCCGGTCTCCGGATCAAGCCGTATTTTTGCGATGTGCACGGAGAAGCCGCTGGTGAGAGGGTGCTTCGCCTCATAGACGAAAGATGCTTCCAGCGTGGGCTCCCCCGCAAACAACGCCCCACCGGGAGCCACCGCGCGTGCGATCTTGCCAACCGTCAGATCCGTGGAACGGCCATCGGTATGCGTAATCTCGCCATCGTGGATATCAAGCCCCGAGGCAGGGCATTGGAGGAGGGTGGCTGCATGCTCGATGACCTTCGCGCGCAGGCATTGCGCTGCCCCAAGCACCGCATTGGCGCCCATCACCGCGCCACGGGCGGCAAATGCGCCGCGACCGAAGGGAACCAGATCGGTATCCCCGAGACGAACCGACACGCTCTCGAAAGCTACCCCGAGCGCCTCGGCGCAGACCTGCGCGTAAGCTGTGAGCTGTCCCTGGCCTTGCGACGACATCCCGGATGCGATGGCCACGGTACCGTCCGGATCCAGGCGCACGCGGGCGGATTCGAAATTGACCAGCCCTCCGGTTTCTACCCCACAGCCGATGCCGTACGCAATGCGATCCCCGTTGGAGGCGATTTCGACCTTCTCGTCATAGCCGCTCTCCTGCAGCGCTATCGCAAAGGTGTCTGTAAAATCGCTGTTTTCGTAAACGATCACATTGCCAAACAGCGAAGTACCGCTGCGATAAGGCATCTCCTGCGGACGCACCAAATTGCGCGCGCGCAGATCGGCAGCGCTTACTCCGATCTGCTTCGCGAGGACGTCGAGGAGGCACTCCAATGCGAACGCGGCCTCAGGCTGACCAGCACCGCGGTATGTACCAATCGGAGTCTTGTTGGTTCCTATGCAGCGAACCGCAATCGCGAGGTTGGGAAACCGATACCCGCCGACGATGTGCGCCGTTGCAACCTCGGCTGTGGCGATGCCACTAGTGAAAACATAAGCGCCGATATCGACTGAGATCTCGGCTTTCATAGCAGTCAGATTGCCGTGCTCGTCGCAGCCGATCTCGAGTACGAGAGTCATGGCGCGCGAGTGAGTCGTCGCCTGTAAGTTCTCCGCTCGATCCTCTATCCACTTCACCGGCCGATTGAGCGCGCGGCTCGCATGGGCCACGATCATCTCCTCCGGATAGGGTCGCGACTTTGAACCGAAACCGCCGCCCACGTCCTCGGCGATCACCCGGACGTTCTCTTGCGAAAGACCGAGAAGAATCGAAAGATTTTGCTGTATGTTATAGTGCGGCTGCGTCGAGATCCGAATTGTCAGAGCGTTGTGTCCCCCGTCGAAGTCCGCAACGACGCCACGCGTCTCGAGAGGAGCAGGCGCTTGTCGCGGAAAATTGAATTGTCGCGAGGCGCGGTGCCTCGCACCCGCAAGGGCGCGCGCCGCATCCCCATGCCGATGCTCAAACTGTGCGGCGACGTTCCCACTCCATTCGGAGTGCAGGAGCGGCGACGCAGGATCGGTCGCATCATCAATGCTCGCGATCGCCGCCAATGGTCGATACTGTACCTCGACAAGGCGAGCGAAGTCCTCAGCTGTGTAGCGGTCAGCTGCCACGACAAAGGCGACAGGCTCGCCGACGAAGCGGACTCGGTCTGACGCAAGAAACTTCGGCAGCCCGTTTCGGATGCTCGGATGCCAATATCGCACGATCCAAGGCTGATCGTTGAAAGGCAGGTCCCGAGCGGTCAGAACGGAGATGGCGCCCGCCGCCCTTGCCGGGGACGCATTGATTGAGACCAGCTCGGCGTGGGGCAAGGGGCTCCGCACGAAGGCTCCATGCAGCATCCGATCGAGGCGAATATTGTCGACGAAGCGGGCGCGCCCGCGCAGAAGCCGAGCGTCTTCCTTGCGGAGCATCAATCCCCGAGTGCGGAAAGCGACAGGCGCTGCTGCCCGGCTTCGTCGAAGTTATCGAGCGCGAGCCAGCGCTCGAACTTTGCTTTCCGCCGCGGCCACTCAACATCGGTCATCGCATACCATGCCGTATCGCGGCTGCGGCCCTTCTGGATCATGTGCTGCCGAAACACGCCTTCGAAGGAGAATCCAAGCCGCAGGGCTGCGCGCCGTGAGGGCTCGTTCAGCGCGTTGCATTTCCATTCGTAGCGCCGATAACCAAGATCCTCGAACACGTGCTTGGCCATGAGATACATGGCTTCGGTTGCTCCGGTCGAGCGGGCGATCATTGGTGTATAGAAGATATTGCCGACTTCTATCACCCGGTGATCCGGCACGATACGCATATAGGCGGCGTGCCCGACAGCCCTTCCCGACGTGTTTTCTAGGATCGCAAGGGACAGCGGGTCTTCCGATTTAGCGCGCTTTTCAAGATATGCCCGAAACGAATCACGATCGGGGAATGGTCCTTCAGCAAGATAAAGCCATAGCTTGTGCTTTTCCGCCCCGTGCATGCCCGCAAATAGGCTCTCCTCGTCCCTATCCGGATCGAGCGGAGCAACCGTAACCCAGCGGCCGCGTAGAACAGAGCGCTGCGGCCGCGTTGCTGGCAAGGCATCGACAAGTGGGCCGATGGATAGCCCGGAGGCGGGGTCCGTGACGGTATCGACGCGCAACTCCTTCCTCCACCTCAATCTGCATTGGCGATCGCAAAGACCGCCTCGGCGAGGACTCGCGTGCCGGCGGTGGCATCTTGCTCAAGCACGCTCTCGGCCGGGCTGTGGCTGATCCCGTCCTTGCAGGGAATGAAGATCATCCCGGTGGGACAAGCGTAATGAAGATAACGTGCATCGTGGCCGGCGCCGGATGGGATATCCATGTGGGGAATTTTTAGATTGGATGAAATCGATCGGATGGTTTCTCGGATCGCACGCGGGAACTCGAGCGGAGGATCGTGCAGGAGCTCGGTAACGGTCACGACGCACCGTCGGGCAGAGGCCTCGCAGATAGCCGGGATTCGATCTCCAAGCTGTCGCAGCTCTTTTGGGTCGGGATGTCTCAGATCAATCGAGAAAACAACGTGGGCCGGCACGACGGAGGGTGCATTGGGGCTCACGCTGAACATACCAACGGTGAATCGCGTGATGTCCTCGCGGTCCCACATCCCGTCCTGCAGCGCGCGTACGATGTCGATTGCGGAGACCAGCGCATCGCGCCGAGCGCTGCGCGGGGACGTGCCGGCATGGTTCTCCTCACCATCGACCTGCACGCGAAAGGTGCGCTTGCCCTGCATCCCCGTGACCACCCCGATTGTCTTCTTCTCCCGCTCCAAGATCGGACCTTGCTCGATATGCGCTTCCAGGAATGCGGCGGCTTTCGTGCCCAGTGGCCGCTGCGGAAGCAATGGTTGCGCCGTAAGCACCTTCCGTAACTCGGCCTCGACGGTGATCCCAGCTTTGTCGCGGATGCCCAAGATGTCCTGGAGCTGCCGTGCGCCGGAAAAGACGGCGGATCCCATCATCCCCGGTGCGAAGCGCGATCCCTCCTCGTTCATCCACGCAACGATGTCGATTGTCCGGCGCGGGTGGAGCCCGCTCGCGATGATCGCCTCGACGCTCTCCAACGCAGCGAGCACCCCGAAGGCACCGTCGAATTTACCGCCGGTTGGCTGGCTATCGATATGCGATCCAGCCAGCACCGGCGGCAGGTTGGGCTCAACTCCTCGATAGCTGAGAAAAAGATTCGCGACCGCATCGGTCGACGCCACGAGGCCTATGGCTCGAGCCCAGTCCACAATGCAGGCTCGCGCGGCGACCTCCGCATCGGACAACGCTTGCCGGTCGACGCCGCCATCATCCGTTGCGCCATATCCGGCAAGCACCATTAGGCGATCCCACAAGCGTCCGCCGTTCACGTGACGGGCAATGGCAATGTTGCCGTGCTGAACGGGAGTGGTCACTGGGTCGCGTCCTTGGGAGCCGTAGCTCGACTGCTTGTATTACGGAAGACCGCAGTTGTATACAATCCGGGGCACGCTCGCCGCATGACAGGAGGGATCATTGGATCTTCAGCTGCAGCGAAAATCCGCGCTGATCACGGGCGCTTCCAAGGGGATCGGTCGGGCTACGGCGCTCACTCTGGCAGCGGAAGGATGCTCGGTCCATCTAGCCGCACGCTCAGGGGATACTCTGGAGGAGCTGCGAAAGGAGATTCTCGGAAAGCACAAGGTCCGAGTGGACCTTTATCCCGGGGATCTATCGAGCACCAAGAGCATGCTGGATCTCGCCAATGCAGTTGGCGAGATCGACATTCTCGTCAACAATGCAGGCGATATCCCCGCCGGGACGGTCGAGGCGCTTACGGACGCGGACTGGCGCCGGGGCTTCGATCTCAAGCTTTTCGGCTATATCAATCTGACTCGCGAAATCTACCTGCGGATGAAAAAACGCGGGTCCGGGGTGATCATCAATAACATCGGCAATTCAGGCGAGAACTGGGACTACAATTACGTTGCGGGCAGCACTGGTAATGCGGCGCTAATGTCGTTCACTAAAGCAGTCGGTGGCGTCAGCCTCGACTATGGAATACGGGTCGTTGGCGTCAATCCCGGCCCGATCGCAACCGATCGCATGGTCCGCATCATGAAGCGGCGCGCCCGTGACAACCTCGGCGATGAGTCGCACTGGCAGGAATACATGAGCGACTACCCCGGCGGGCGCATGGGTACCGACCAGGAAGTTGCCGATACTATCGTGTTTCTCGCCTCGCCGCGTGCTGGTTATATCACCGGAACCGTGGTCACGGTCGACGGAGGGGTTGCGGGGTATGGCTCGGTCATCAAACAGCGCCCCAAGCGGCAATGAGTACGTTCACGCAGCGCAACGCTCATTTCGACCGTCTCTTCGCCACGAAAAATCTGTTCTGGCTCGGTCAGAACACCAACCACCTGCCGATGCACCCGCGCGTGCGCGAGGCGCTGTCTCAGTCGATTGCCGCGGAGGAGTTTCACGCCTATGCACCGCCCGGTGGCTTCACCTTGCTCCTGCATGGAATCGTGGACGATCTTGGCCTGCCGCACGAGACCACGGCGGCCCTCATCACCGACGGAGCCGTTGCAGCGCTTGCAACCGTATGCCGCGCTTTCTGCGGGCCGCGTACGAACTTTGTCACGACCGACCCTGGGTGGAAGTGGCCCATGCAATTCGCGCGTCAGGCGGGGGCGGAGGTGCGTGAGATTGCAATATACGGTGCGGACCTGGGGTATCGCCTCGCTCCGGAGCAGCTGACCCAAACGGTCGATCAGGACACGCGCATTATCTATCTCGTCGATCCAAACAACCCGCTTGGCGTCTGCTACACGCGCGAGGAGATTGCCGCCTTCTGCAACATTGCGCGCAGGGTTGGTGCCTTGCTCCTGCATGATTGCACCTATCGAGATTTTGCCGACGATCACGTGTTGGCTGCACGGTATTATCCTGAAGGCGCGATCACGATCTACAGCTTCTCCAAGTGGCTTGGCTTGGCAGGCCTGCGGATTGGTGCCGTCGTGGCGAACAAGACCATCATCGAACGCCTCGCTGCCTATTCGACCGCGACGCTGGGCGGCAGCGTGATCGCGCAGCGCGCCGCGCAGGCAGGCCTCGAAGTGAAAAAGGAGTGGATGGCCGACGTTCAACGAATTCAGCGGCGCAACCAAGCGGCAATCAAGGCGGCGGTGGATGACATTCCGGGCCTATCAATTCCGATTTATCCCTCCCAGGGAAATTTCGTCATCATCGAATGCGTCGGACTTGGGCTCAGACCCGAGGCTTTGGCGGCTGTCTTCGCCCAACGCGGAATCATGATCCGCCAAGGCTCGTATCATACGCCCCGTTTCGGATCCCGCTTCGTCAAGGTCAGCACAACGGTTCCGCCGGAGTGGGTGGATGCCTTTTGTGGCGACCTACCCGACGCCATCGATGCCGCGCGCGGCCTCAACGACGTCCCCGAGCTGTTTTAGGAGCTTTCAGCGCCCGTCGCCGGCTACCGCGCCTTCGCATCCAGCAACACCGCCGCCTTTTCGGTTCGCTTGTCGCGCATGAGCCAGCGGCCGCTTTCGACCTGCGCGAAGAAGTCCTGCACGGCGAAATTGAACAGGGCGGGCTCTTCGAGATTGATCGTATGCCCCGTCTTCGGAAACACCATCAGCCCGGCGGAAGGGATTGTTCGCTTGAGAAATGCCCCTGTGCCGAGGCACGAGCGATCTTCATCTCCGTGGATGATCAAAACTGGTACCGTCATCTTTTCGAGGTCCGCCACCAAATCGAAAGGCGAGGGACGCCGCCCTTGCACGCCGCGCAAGGTCAGCGCCGCACCCTTTGCCGAGTGTTCCGATAGCTGCGCAATGAACTCCTTGAACCCGCGCGAATCCTTGAGCTCGAGCTGCTCGCGACCGGGTCCGGAGCCATAAATAGGCGCGAACTTCCCCGCCCCCTCGGTCTCCCAGCGCTTCGCCACAACCTCCACCTCTTGCCGGAACTGAGCCTGCTTGTCGGGCTCGGCGCCCATTCCGGCAGCGCCGACCACGATCGAAGTGGCGCGATGAGGATAGTGGATACCGAAATGAAGCGCGGCAAAGCCTCCCATCGAGAGCCCGACGATATGGGCCTTGTCTATCTTGAGATAGTCCAAAACGTCAATTGCATCATCCACGGCGCGCCGCTGTGAGTATTGTTCGACTGAATCCGGCACCTCGGACGGAGGATATCCCCGTGCATTGTAGGTGACGCACCGGTACCGGCGAGCGAAATACCGTACTTGCAGCTCCCAGGCGCGGTAATCGCCTGAAAATTCGTGGATGAATAGAATTGCTCGGCCGGCGCCGCTGTCCTCGTAATAGAGCTTCACTCTGTCGTTTGTCATCAGGTACGGCATCGCGCTCTTGCTTCTCCTCGTTTAGCGGTCATCATGGCGGTAGCAGGGGCGTCAGATCGCGCCTTCCTCCTGCATCGCCAGGATCTCTTCCTGTGAATATCCGCAGTCTGCGAGCACCAGCTTTGTGTGCTCGCCCAGGGCCGGAGCTGGCCCGTCGGGTGTCTCTGGGTACGTCGAGAAATGGATGGGTTGGTTGACGAAAGCGCCATACCCCGAGCGGCGGATCATGTCGCGGGCAAGGATTTGCGGATCAATTACTGCGGCCGCAATGTCATTGATAGGCCCTGCTGGGATTTCTGCCAATTCGAAGGTCGAGAGCCACTCCGCTCGACAGCGTTTTGACAGAGCGGAAATAAGCTCCGGCTCCAAATAAGCATGATGCCGCGCGCGTGCACTGGCGTCCATAAACAAAGGGTTCGTGATGAGGTCACTGCGGTCGATCGCGTCACAAAAGCGTTTCCATTGTGCCTCAGTGTCCACGCACACCACGATCGGCTCATCGCTGGTCGGGAATGCCTGAAAAGGCGCTATCAGCGCGTGCCGCGAGCCTAGGCGCTTCGGGCGCTCTCCCGTGTTGAGGTAGCGCGCAACCGCATTCTCGAGAAGCGCGATTTGCGCATCCAACATGGCGACATCGATCTGTACACCCCGTCCTGTAACCGCCCGATCAGCCAAAGCGGCCAAAATGCCGATCGTGCCGAACAGGCTTCCGCCCATATCCCCAATCGAAACGCCGACCCGAGCCGGCGGACCATTTTCGTCGCCGGTAATGCTCATCATCCCGGACATCGCCTGAATGACGGCATCGAACGCAGGCCGCTGGCTATAAGGGCCGGTCTGACCGAAGCCGGATATGGATGCGTAGATCAATCGCGGGTTTATCCGGGACAGCGCCTCATAGTCGAGCCCGAGACGCTGCATGACTCCGGGACGATTGTTCTCGACGAAAATATCCGAGCGCTCGACAATCCGCAGCAATGCGGCGCGTCCGGATGCTTGCTTGAGATTCAGGGTGATGCTGCGCTTGTTGCGATTTACGCTTGCAAAATAGAGGCTTTCGCCGAGCGCGAACGGGGCAATTCGACGCGTGAAGTCGCCGGACTTCGGCATCTCCAACTTTATCACGTCGGCGCCAAGTGCACCGAGCACCCACGTGCAATAGGGGCCTGCGAGCATGTGGGTGAGGTCGACCACCTTGATCCCATGCAGCGGTCCGACGCGTACGCGAGATGTAGCGTGACTTTCGGCAGCATCCCCGCTCCACTTCGCTAGCTCATTCACCCGTGAACTCCGGCTTGCGCTTGTTGAAGAAGGCATCCAGGCCCATCTTGAAGTCATGACTGCGGAACACCTCCGCATACCAGGGCGCCCCTGATGCGACCGTCGCCATCGGCGCCGTCATGGTTTCTATGATTTGTTTAGTCGCCTTGATGGTCAGCGGGGCATTCGCCGCCAGTGTTGAGGCCAATGCTTCGACCCGAGGCTTGAGCTGCTCCGGCTCGACCACCTCGTCGATGAGCCCGATCGCTTGCGCCTCCGGTGCCTCGATCAGCTGGGCGGTCATTAGCAGCCATTTTGCCTTGGCGGGTCCGACGAGCTGCACCAATCGCAAGGTATCCGGCACGGGAGCGATGAACCCGAACTTTGCGACTGGAATCCCGAATTTCGCGGTACGTACCGCGATGCGGAAATCGCAGGAAGCGGCAACTATTGTCCCGCTGCCGACCGCGTGTCCTCCAATCATCGCAATTACCGGCTGCGGAGTTTCGCGCAGCGCTGACTGCAGTTCTTCGGCGGCGGCATCGTATCGCAACGCGGTTTGCGGCGTCGCCAACTGCTCCTTGAACTCGCGCACGTCGGCGCCCGACACAAAGACCCGGTCACCGGCCCCGGTGAGCACGAATACCCGCAGCGTGCGATCCCGCGAGAGATCGCGCAGCGTCCGGGCGATGCGTTGGGTGATCTCGAGACTGAGCGCATTACGCACCTCGGGTCGGTTGACCGTCAACCTCGCGACAGGGCCATGCCGCTCCACGATCAGTTCATTCTCCATCTAACTGCCCGTCTTCATTGCACAGCCCCAGTCTCCATGCGGGTAGCGGCAAATGCCGCCTGCACCTCGACTTCCAGCAGAACCGTTACCCGCCGTCGGATCTCGTTGAACTCCGTCGATGTCACATCACGGGGCCGGGCAAGCTCGATTGCCACGATCTCTTTGATGCGTCCAGGGCGCGCCGTCATCACTACGACCCTGTCGCCCAGCAGGACGGCCTCTTCGATGTTGTGGGTGATGAATATTACAGTGCGCCGCTCGGCGCTCCAGACCCCCAACAGCTCCTGCTGCATCATCGAGCGCGTTTGGGCGTCGAGCGCGGCAAACGGCTCGTCCATCAACAAAATCTTCGGGTTGTTGATAAGCAGGCGGGCAAGCGCCACGCGCTGGCGCATGCCTCCTGATAGCTCCTGTGGATATCTTTGCTCAAAGCCCGAGAGGCCCACCGAGGCAATTTGCCGGCGTACGCGCTCACGCCGTTCCAGCCTCGGCATTCTGCGCTCGCGTAAGCCGAACTCGATGTTCTGTTGGACGGTCAGCCAGGGAAATAACGCATATTCCTGAAAAACCACGCCCCGATCCGGTCCCGGTTTTCGTACCGGCTCTCCGTCGAGGAGCACCTCGCCGCCGCTCGCAGACTCGAAGCTCGCAACGATGTTGAGAAGGGTCGTTTTTCCACAACCGCTTGGTCCGAGAACGGTCAAAAACTCGTCATCGGCGACGGCGAGATCGATGCCATCGAGCGCAATGACCTCTTCCTGCCGCGCGATATCGCGAAACTGCTTGCGCAGCCCGCGGATCACGATGCGCTCGGCCTGCGCGCGGTGTTGGGGCGCTAACCCGTTCACAGCCCGCGGCTCCAGCGCAGGAAACGCCGCCCGATGAGCCGGATGATCAAATCGCTGAGAAATCCAAGCGCGCCCACGCTGAGCATCGCGGCAATGATGATGTCGAGGCGCAGGAAATAATAAGCATCCCACATCGCAAAACCGAGGCCGGATTTGACCGCCATCATTTCCGCAACGATGACCAATACCCAAGCCAAGCCGATCCCGAGACGCAGCCCGGTGAAGATGTATGGCATGGCGGCGGGCAGAATCACCCTTGGCAACAGCATATAGGGCCGGATTCCCAACATTCGGGCAGCACGCACCAGGAGCTTCGGCGTGCCGGCGACCCCCGCCGCGGTGTTCACCACGATCGGGAAGAACGCGCCGAGCGCGATCAAAAAGAATGCCGAGCCGTCGCGTATGCCGAAAAAGATTACCGCAAAGGGGACCCATGCGGTGATCGGAACCGGCCGCAGGATCTGAATCACCGGATCCACTAGATCCGAGACGAGCCGAAACCATCCGATCAAAGATCCAATAGTGACCCCGGTTGCGGCAGCGATCAGAAATCCGACCAAAACCCGGTAGGTACTGTTACCTGCATGGGCGAACCAGGTGCCGGAGTAGGGATTGGCGCCGACCGGCCCGAACATCCATTCCTGCAGCGCCCGAGCCACGGTCATCGGGGAAGGAACAAACCGTGGATCGACCCAACCGCGCGTCGAGGCCAGGTACCAGGTAACAAGAACGATGAGGGGGCCGGCGATTCGGCGCAGCACAAGCTGCGCACTCGCCAGCAAGCGAACGGCATTGAACCCTTCCGCCGCGACTGTGACCGGACGCGCGGTCACTCTCGACTCGTGCGATTACTCGCCACCAAGCTGATTTTTCGATTTTCCCGTAGCCTCACTCAGCAGGGAGTAGTCGAATTGCTTGTCGACAGCACCCGAAGTGTCGATCTGCGTGAGCTTGGCGTCATACACCATTTTCAGCAGCGCCTTGGCCTCTTTTGCATAGAGATTGTAGTCGAGCTTACCGCGCGGAATCGCTTCCTTGATGACGGCGGCGGACGAACCGGTGCCCTTCATGGCAACCTCGGCATACTTGTTGGGGTCCGCATTGAGCGCGTTCGTCGCATCGATAGCAGCCCGGACCAGGCCCAACACCGCAGCCCTATGGGATGGCAGAAAGGCAGAATTGACCGCTATCAGGCCGTTGATGTGGTGGGTCGGATTAGCCCCGATATCCAGCGAGCTGTAGTACCCATCGCCCGCAATCGCAGCGTCGGCATTGTTCGGCTCCCAGGAGACGAATCCGTCAATTTGATGCTCCTTGAAGGCCGACAAGAGTGGCGGCCCCCCCGCGGCAAAGCTGACGGACTGAATCTTGGCGACATCGGCACCGCCCAGAGTGGCACTGGCCTTGAACAGCAGTTCGGAATAGCTGTTTGGGGCCGTTCCCAGCTTCAGGCCTTCGAGATCCTTCCATTGCTTTGCGCTCACACCTTTGGCCAGAGTCAAGCTTTGGCCGCCGGTGAACACGCCCTCGATTGCCCGATAATCGCGGAAGTTTTTTTCCTCCATCAGGCCGACATTGATGTATCCCATGACGGCGACATCGACCTGGTTGGTCATCAGCGCTAGCTGCTGATCGGCGTATCGCCGCATCGGGACGGGCTCGATCTCTACGTTGTATTTCTTGGCATAGTCCTGCAAGATCATCATGTTGGCCTGATGGACCTGGACTGTGTAGGCGAACCGAACTTTATCCACCGCTTGTACTCCAGTCGCGGTTGCAATTCCGCTGAGCAAAACCGCCGTTATTGCCAGTTTACGCATGTTGTCTCCCGCTCGACCGCGCTGCTTTCATTCATTCGGTGCGTACGGCACTAGCGCGGTGAGTGTGCCATAGAATTCCCCTCCCCGGCGGAATGCTCGCGCGACCACCGCTTCTCGCGGCCAGTGCTGTGAGTTCTGAGGAGCAGCAACCTGGAGGACCCCCAGCTCACGACGTATTTTGCGTGGACCAATATACAATACCTCTTCTGCCGTATACAACCGCTGGGCTGACGAGAGCGAAACGCCCATGCCGTCCATGCCTGCAGCCCTGAATCGCAGCCGCTCGGTTGTGATCATGAAAGCAAAACGCGGTGCTGTCCCCACGGCGAAGGTGATCGATGTTCCGGTGATCCGGTCCGATCGGGTACGACGCGAAATTGCCGATCGGATTATTTCAGGTGAGCTCAGGCCGGGCCAGGAGTTGGATGAGAAGAGCCTCGCGCAGGTATTTAAGGTGTCGCGCACACCAGTGCGGGAAGCGCTGCGCCAGCTTGCTGCTGCAAATCTCATCGAGTGGCGGCCGCATCAAAGTCCGGTCGTTGCAAAGATCACAGCTGCGAGCATGGTCGAGATGTTCGAAGTAATGGCGGAGCTCGAAGGCTTCTGCGGACACCTGGCAGCGCGGCGGATGACGCCTGCCGAGCACGCCGCGCTTGTCGCTCTCCATAAACGCTTCAAGCCTTACCTCAAAACCGGTGATCGCGAAGGCTATCACGCCTTGAACAAATCGTTTCATGAGCTGATCTACGCAGGCTCGCACAACCAATATCTTCGACAGCAAGCGGGCGCATTGTATGATCGACTTACGCCGTACCGCGCCTATCAGCTCAAGCAACGCGACGCGCTTCGTCGCGCATCAGAAGAACATGAGGCGATAATCGAAGCAATCATCACCGGAAGCAGCGAAGAGGCGCGCAGACTGCTGATCGAGCACGTCAGCTTGAGCAACGAGCTTTTCGCCGATCTGGTTGCCGCTCTCAGCATTATCGAGGGTCCGCCCGTGCCCCAGCGCCTGTGAGGAGATCTACGGATGAAAATCAAGCTCGCTCTTCTGCAGATGGATTGTTCAGGAAGCCGCGCGCAAAACTTGGCAAAGGCGGAGCAGTTCATCCGGGATGCAGCCAAAAAGCACAGCGCACAGATACTGCTGCTACCGGAGATTTTCCATGAATTGTTCTTCATTACAGATCTTGATCTTAAACATATGGAAGCGTCGGAAACCATTCCGGGTCCAATTACGGACATGATGCAGACACTTGCCAGGGAACTAGGCGTGGTCATCTGCGCCCCAATTTACGAGCGCGTGGGGCGCAGCGTGTATTACAACTCCGCGGCAATGATCGACGCAGACGGCAAACTCCTTGGAGTCTATCGCAAGAATCACATTCCACTGAATACGATCTTCTACGAGAAGCTTTATTTCAAGCCCGGCAATCTCGGTTATCCTGCATTCGACACGCAGTTCGGAAAAATCGGAATAATCATCTGTCATGACCGGCATTATCCGGAAGGAGCGCGCTGCTCAGCGCTAAACGGCGCCGAGATACTCCTGATCCCGAGCGCAACGCCCAAGGCGAGCCTCTCGGTGAAAGTGTGGGAGAAGGAGCTGATGGGGCACGCGATCTTCAACGAGCTATTCGTAGCCGGACTCAACCGCGTCGGTCAGGAGGGCAACTACACCTATTATGGGCGAAGCGTCATAATAGATCCGGTAGGCGAGATTCTTGCGCAGGCAGGCTCGGAGGAAGAGATACTAGTCACAGAATGCGACCTCGATCAGGTGACCGAACGTCGGCGAGCGTGGCAGTTCTATCGTGACCGCCGACCTGACACCTATGGCCCCCTCACTCAGCTCATCCCCTGAGCGCAGCGCGCCAGCACGAACCAAGACCCGTGGAAGAGCGCTTGATCGAGATTCCAATGGCGAGCGGCGCGATGGACATCTTCATCGTTCATCCGTCTCATCCCGCCACTTACCCCGCCGTCATCATCTACATGGACGTGTGGGGTCTGCGCGAGGAGCTGTTCGACATCGCGCGTCGGGTGGCAACTGTTGGCTACTACTGCGCCGTTCCCAACTTCTACTACCGCCAAGGAAAGATCAGGCATGAGTTTCGCAACGAGCGTAACCAGATGATCACCCTTGACCGGTTGGATGAGGAAACCCGCAACCGCGTTCTCGCCCCACTGCAACAGTTGACGGATTCTATGGTGATTGAGGATACGGGGGAGCTACTGGAATTCATCGATGCGGATCCTGCCGCTCGAAATGGCGCCCCTCTCGGATGCATCGGTTACTGTATGGGCGGACGACACGCTTTTCGGGTGATAGGGCATTATCCCGCCCGTTTCCTAGCGTCCGCC
>Ga0306920_100005726_pt1 | contig 16092 bp, 12 predicted proteins | sample flu12Cox44000170_FD_204666 | JGI IMG/M metagenome (GOLD analysis project Ga0306920, IMG submission 204666) | Lab enrichment of tropical soil microbial communities from Luquillo Experimental Forest, Puerto Rico - flux4day.12C.oxic.44.000.170 (v2)... | ecosystem: Environmental > Terrestrial >... | reverse complement strand
CGGTGAACCTCTCTCGATGATCACCGCGGATTTTTGTCGCCGGCTTGACATCGCGGCGCAGGTTCTCCCCATGAGCGATGATCGCGTGCGAACCCGACTTGCGACCGATCGCGGTCTCCTCGATTTCCAGGATTATTTCGTGCGGCAGCGCTGCGCGCCCGTGGTTCTAAAAGTAATTTACGAGGGTGCATCGTCGGCACGGGCGTCTACAGCCTTGCTCAGCGCGTTGCACGCTCCTGGACTGCGCGCGGTGGTCATCTGTCCTTCCAACCCGCTGCTCAGCATTGAGCCCATGCTCGCGGTTCCCGGCATTCGCGATGCCGTGGCCCAATGCGGGGCTCCCGTGGTCGCGGTTTCGCCCATCATCGGCCGCCGTGCCGTCAAAGGGCCGACTGCGAAGATGCTCACCGAGCTTGGCATTACCGCGACGGCAGCCACGGCGGCACAACGTTACACGGACCTGCTCGACGGCTATGTTCTTGATTATGTTGATGCCGCTGATGCGGAAGGCCTCGATATCCCCGCCGTGCCGGCAAGGTCGCTGATGGTCACGATGGAGGACCGCGAAGCGCTCGCGCGTGTCGTGCTAGCCCATGCCGACAGTCTGGCGCAGGTGCCTCACGAAGAGTCTCGAGAACGCAGGCGCAGCGGCAAGTCCCCGCCATGACTGCCCAACGTCCGATGTGCGCCGTCGTCCCGGTCAAGAATACGCGCTACTCCAAGCAGCGCCTTGCGGGCATTCTCAGCGCGGTGCAGCGACAGCAATTGGCGCACGCCATGCTCGATGATGTGCTGGCCGCGCTGACCGCGACTGCGGAGCTTTCCTCAATAATCGTCGTCACGCCGGATCGTGAGGCCATTGCCATTGCCGCGCGCCGTGGGGTCGAGATCTCAGGCGAACGCGCCGCGCACGGACATACGGCGGCGGTTACAGCGACGGCGCACAGGCTCCAAGCCAGGGGCTTCGACCTGCTGACTGTGCCTGCCGATATCCCGCTGGTGCGATCGCAGGACATTCACGAGCTGATAGCTGCGCACAGCGACGCGTTTGCACGCCAGCGACATGGATTCAGCATAGTGCCGGCGCGGGATCAGCGTGGATCCAATGCCATTGTCTGCTCGCCGGCGGGTGCGGTGCCGCTGCGGTTCGGCAATGACAGCTTTTTTGCGCATGTTGCGTCGGCGAAGGACCGCGGGATTGAGCCGAGGATCTTACGACTTCCTCGCATTGCTCTAGATATCGATGCGCCGGACGATCTGGCGCTGCTTCTGGCGAAGCCGGCGTGCTCACGCGCGCAACAGCTGCTCGCGCATTGGCACCTTCACGCTGATGCGGTCAGCGCATCCGTGCGGGATCAGCGAAGCCCGTGAAAAGACCACGCGAGCATGCGAGCAAAGCGGAAATCGAGCTCCGGCGTTTACAGCGATTTGTAAATCCGCTCGTCGTAAAGCGCGCCGCTCATTGGCGTGAGTTGCTCGCGGAAACTCTTGGTATGCGCTGCCGTGATGTGGGCCTGATACGCGTTCTGGTCCTTCCAGATTTCCACGACCGAGAAATGGTTCGGGCGACTGGCTTGCTGAAACACGTCAAAACGAAGCACGCCCGTTTCTTTCCGGCTCGCCTCAGCTAGGGTTTTGAGCAACGCTATGCAGTCATCCTTTTTGGGCGGCGGCACATCTACGTGCGTCACGACAAAAACTGCGCCGGCTGCACTCGCACCGCCTGTCGGCGCAACATCCAGCGCGCTGTGGAGTCGCTCGTCGATCGCGCTGATGAGGTGCGGCTTGATTTTGTCGCGAAAATCCTTGCTGTGCGTCGCCGCAACATGCGCGTCATAGGACTTCTGGTCCTTCCATATAGCGACTATCGCGAACTGGTTCGAATGCGCGGCACGCTGCAGAATCTGGAGGCGCAGATTGCCGTCGTCCTTGCGGGAGGCATTCGCGAGCTGCCGCAACAGGCCGGCTGCCGGCACGCTCGCTGCCGGCGCGACCTCGACATAGCTTACGACGTAGATCGGGTTGTCCTGCGCCTGCAGGTGAGTGGAAGCGGCTATCAACGCCATTGCCAGCAGAAGCGAGGTGGTAAAACGCATGTCACTCCCCAATGCATTCCTTTGTTTGCATCTTATCGAGAGCGCTAATCCATCGTCAACGCAGCAGCGCGGGGGCCATGGGCGCGTGATGTGAACGTAACACGCTGCTGGCCGCTGTCATCGTCGCACAGTCAGCCGGGCAAGCCGCGTTCAGCTCGGGACTTGCAGCTGCGTCTTCCCGAATTCTCTCTCCATTTCGCGACGCACCCTCACGCCGAGATCGTCCTCATCCCAAGCTACATCGCTCCATTTGAGACACTCGCCTTCTGCAATATCGCGCCTGAGCGCCACGGCATGGGCAAGCCCAAGCGGCAGCAGGCCCTCGCGCAGCGAGCGCTGGGCGGGCAGTTGCTTGCCCCAGACGCAGAAGCCGCCCTCCCCGTCGAGCATCTCGCCGCGCTTGAGCGCGCGCTTGGCGGTGGCAACCACGTCCGAATGGAAGCCCGTGGGAGCACCCGTCGGCTCACGCCGCAAGGCTGCGCTCGCAATCGAGATGCCAAGCTCGAGGCCGATCAGGTGAATCGGCCGATAGAGGGCAGCGTAACAGCCGCTTGTGTCCGGCAGCATGGCGTATTCCCTGAAACATTGCCGCGCATACTCGGTTTCGCCCTCCACGACCACGAACGTGCCGAGCGCCAGATGATGTGCAACCTCGCTGCCGTCACGACGCACGGAGGAGACGACTTCGGTAACTCCGGGCTTCTCCAGCGTTCCGCCTGCCGCCTTCGGCTTGCACACGTCGGCAAGCTCGAACCGACTGGCGGCAGGGAAGCTCAACCCGTCCCATTGCGGCACGAGCCCGGTCGCATTGCAGACCGCGGTCATCTCGATAGCCGACTTGCTGCCGTCGACGAAGCTGTTGAACATCTTGAGATTGATCGAGTCGCGATCGGTGATGTGCAGGTAGCTGTCGAGGATATCCCACACGGTCGCGGGGGTTGAGCGATGATAGTGCGGCGCATAGCGGGTGCCCTTGCCCGCAGCGACCACCTTGAAGCCGCAGGCGCGCGCCCAATCCACGTGCTCACAGATGAGCGCCGGCTGGTCACCCCAGGCGAGGCTGTAGACCACTCCTGCAAGCTTGGCCCTGCGTGCCAGCAGCGGACCCGCGAGGGCGTCGGCTTCCACATTAACCATGACAATGTGCTTGCGGTTTGCGATTGCATCCAGAGCGTGTCGGATGCCCGCGGCCGGGATTCCTGTTGCTTCCACGATTACGTCGACCTCAGGGAATGCGATCACGGCGCGCGCATCGGACGTGACATGGGTAAGAGCGCGCTTGCATGCCTCGGCCAGCGAGGTGGCGGAAAAACTTGGCTCGGGCCAGCCAGCAGCGCGAAGTTGGGCGGCTGCACGCGCGACATCCAGATCGGCGACCGCAAGCACATGTACACCGCGCGTCACCCGAGCCTGTGCAAGAAACATGGTGCCGAACTTACCCGCCCCGATGACGCCGATTCTTATCGGGCGTCCCGCAGCCTCGCGTTCGAGCAACATGGCGTGAAGGTTCACGGCGTGCTCTTATAGAGTGCCGTGCTGCAATGCAATCAGTCCCGCCGCTTCGAGTGGGCTATGCAGGCACTGTCGTGATCGAGTGGAAGGAGACCCGCCGCTATTGGCACACCGCGCGCGTGACGAACATGTGCGTAGGGCACTCGGTGTTCGTGGGCGTGCGACCCTCAAGCAAGAAGCGCGCTGACTTGCATTTTTGCTCCGACTGCGTATCGAGGACCTTGCCGGTCTGAAAACCCTTTCCACGGCAGAGCGTGACCGCCGCCGCCTGACAATCCGGCGCGCCGTTCTGCGCTAGTGCGCATTGCTCGCGCGCGTTCACGACACGCGCGTTCGGCAGTCCAACAACCGCGCCAGTGGCATCCTTGGTGGCCTCGCGCGCCTGATTGCCCAGCGTGCTCAGGTGCTCCTGAGCCTTCTTCATGTTGGTCTGAAAACCGGCGGCTCCCTGTTGCATCCACCGGGTGAACGCATCGATGAAGCCCGGCTGCTGAGCTGGGGGGCTTGCCGGCGAGGCCGACGTCACGGGCGCAGCATCGGGCGAGGCAGATTTTTCCTGGGCAAGGCCGGCTACGATAAAAAATGCCGACGCCCCGGCTACAATCGCCAACAGGCTCGATTTCACCCAATGACGAATTTGCCCCAGACCGATGACCATACCGATACCGCTGTCACAGCGTGCTGGGACTATGTCCCCGCGGATGGCGAAAATGAGGAATGCCGGGGATCAGAACAGATAAAGCGCTGCAACAATGCCGCAGACGAGCACGACCGCCGCAGCAGTCACCCAGAACTCCAGCCTTTCTTCGATGATCGCGCGCGCCTGGGCACCGAATCGATTGAGCAGAAAGGCAACGAGATAAAACCGCATGCCGCGCGCAACCAGCGACAGCAGGATGAACATTGCAAAGCTGTACCCCGCAAAACCGGAGACAATGGTAATGAGCTTGTAGGGGATGGGCGTCATCCCCTTGATCAGGATGATCCAGGTTCCCCATTGGGCATAGGCTTGCCGAAAGGCTTCTGCCTTATTGGTCAGACCGTAAAGATGAATGACCCAAAGTCCGACCGAGTCGTAGAGTGCAGCTCCGATGAAATAGCCGAGCGCTCCACCGGCAACCGACGTCAACGTGCACAGAGTGGCGTAGAACCAGCTTTTGTCCGGCCGCGCGAGCGACATCGGAATCATCATCACGTCCGGCGGGATAGGAAAGAATGAGCTCTCGACGAACGAGATGATGCCCAGCAGCCACGCCGCATGCGGCCTGTCGGCGGCGGCTATGCACCAATCGTAGAGGCGACGCAACATGGCGGCTGTTTACTGGCGAGATCAGCAGTTGTCCATGCAAGCCGGTGATCCTGCGTAGCTTGCGCCCGGCAAGCAGCCACGCGCGCGTCACCAGCATCAGCGCGCGCGGGACGGCCTCCGACAGGTAAACTCCGTGAGGCTTCACTGCCGCTTGCGAGCGCAGGCGCGCTCGAGTGCAACGATCTTGCGGGGCTCGGGCACAGCTTTGGGCAGTTTCTCGGCGATTCCGAGCAGCCGCTCACGACGGTCCATCTCCCGCCACACGTCATCGGGATGCACCCCGGAGGCGACCCAAAGCACCACGAGGTTATAGAGGAGGTCGGCGCTCTCGCGTATTACCGCGTCAGCGCGACCATACATGGCGTCGATTACGACCTCAACCGCCTCTTCCGCAAGCTTCTTGGCCATCTTGCTGCGGCCCGCGCGAAACAGCCGCGCGGTTCGCGAGGTCGTCGGATCCGCCGCCTTGGCGGCAATAACGGCCCTGTAGAGACGGGCGACCGAATCATTCATGTTTTATGAGAATACTCCAGCCGGCCAAAACTGCAGCAAAGAAATGTCGAAGGGATCAACAAATAGCCTGCGATGCGCTCCATGCGGGCGCCTTCAATGCGCGGTCTGCTTGACTGCAATCGCCGTCTCCCGGCTAATAGCTAGTCCTCCGCGGCTGCCAGCAGCGAAGCGTTGCCGCCGCTGGCCGCGGTATTGACCGTGATGACCTGCTCGCCGGCAAATCTCCGGAGATAATTCGGGCCCCCCGCCTTTGGACCGGTTCCCGAAAGCCCGACACCGCCGAACGGCTGGGTGCCAACAACGGCTCCGATCATGTTGCGACCCACGTAAATATTGCCGTTGGCGAGCCCAGCTGCGACGCGCTCGATGGTTGCATCGATGCGGGAATGGATACCGAGTGTAAGGCCGTACCCATTCGCGGCAATGTCCTCGACCAGTCCATCGAGCTCTCCCGCTCGCCACCTCACGACGTGGAGGATTGGCCCGAATACTTCCTCCTTGAGGTCAGTTGCGCGATCGAGCGCGACGATCGCGGGCGGCACATAACTTCCCGATAGGGGCAGCGGCTTATCTCTATCCCAGCGGAAAAGCAGCCGATGCTCGGCTTCGCTGGCCGCAATCCATCTATCGAGATTGGCCTTTGCCTCGGCATCGATCACGGGCCCCACATGCGTCGCTGGGTCGCGCGGATCGCCAACGCAAAGCTCGCGCGCGGCGCCCGCTATCATTGCGACGAGATGGTCGGCCACATCCTCCTGCACGCAAAGAAGTCGCAGCGCCGAGCAGCGCTGGCCGGCCGAGCGGAATGCGGATGCGAGGACATCGTCAGTGACCTGCTCCGGCAGCGCGGTCGCATCGACGATCATCGGATTTATTCCACCGGTTTCTGCGATCAGCGGCACTATAGCCGCACCTTTTGCGGCAAGCGCGCGGTTGATCACGTGCGCCACGGAGGTCGATCCCGTGAATGCCACCCCGCCCACATTGGCGTTGTGCACGAGCGCCGCGCCAACTTGACCATCGCCCGGGACGAGGTGGAGCGCGGTCTCGGGAACTCCCGCCGCATGCAACAGGCGCACGGCTTCGCTCGCCACCAGGGGCGTCTGCTCCGCGGGCTTGGCGACGACAGTGTTGCCCGCAACCAAAGCAGCGACAACCTGCCCCAGAAATATCGCCAGGGGAAAATTCCATGGGCTGATGCATACGAACACGCCGCGCCCACGATAGCGAAGCTCGTTGGCCTCTCCTGTCGGACCCGGCAATGTTTGCGGCACCAACGTGCGACGCGCTTCGCCGGCGTAATAGCGGCACAGATCGACGGCCTCGCGAACTTCCGCGAGCGCATCTTCGATCGTTTTTCCCCCTTCCGCAGTCAAGAGTCCCATGAGGGTGCCGCGTTCGGTTTCCAGCAGGTCGCTTGCGCGTTCAAGGACGCCGGCACGCCCCTCCGGCGGCATTGAGCTCCACGCGGAAAAGCCCGCCTGCGCCGCAGTCATCGCGGCCGATGCTATCGCCTCGTTCGCTTCAGATATGCGACCGATCACGCTCCCGTCGATGGGAGAGCGCAGGGACCGGGCGATGGCGCCCTGCCCCTGAGTGTCGATAACTCGGCCGTCGATAACGGGCGCCGCTCTGTCGGGCAGCTTCGCGGTCCGGATTTCCGCCAGCAGCGCGGCGAGGCTTGCGGCATCGCCAAATTCGACCCCGGACGAATTGTCCCGCACGGGAGCATAGAGATCGCGCGGCAACGGGATTCGCGGGTGACGTGCCCGCCGCGCCTCAGCGATACGCTCCTGCGGCCGCTGCAGAATTTGCCCGATCGGCACCGAAGCGTCTGCTGCGACCGATACGAATGACGAATTGGCGCCGTTCTCGAGCAGCCGGCGCACCAGATAGGCAAGCAGATCGCGGTGTCCACCGACCGGCGCGTAGACCCGAATCTTTGCCGCCGGGTCATCCGCATGCACCAGCTCGTAAAGCACCTCGCCCATTCCGTGCAGGCGTTGAAACTCGTAGCCCTCCACGCCCCCAGCGTCCTCGATGATGCTCGCGACGGTAAGAGCATTGTGGGTGGCAAATTGCGGATAGAGCCGCTCGCGCAGCGCGAGAAGCTTGCGCGCGCAGGCGCCGAAGCAGAGGTCGGTCATGGCCTTGCGCGTGAAGACCGGATAGTCGGCCAACCCACGCTCCTGCGCCCGTTTGATCTCGCTATCCCAATAAGCGCCTTTGACCAGCCGCACTGTGACGCGGCGGCGCAGCGCTGTTGCGGTCTCGGCAAGCCAGTCGATTACGGCCGGTGCCCGTTTCTGATAGGCCTGCACCGCCAGACCAAAGCCTTCCCAATCCCGCAGCGGCTCCTGCGTGAGCGCGGCGGCAATCAGGTCGAGGGTGAGCTCAAGCCGGTCGGCTTCCTCCGCATCGACGGTGAAATTGAGCTCCCGCTTACGCGCCTCAAGCGCAAGCTCGATGAGCCTTGGCAGGAGCTCGGCGAGCACACGCTTGCGCGAAACCGCCTCGAAGCGTGGATGCAAGGCAGAAAGCTTGACCGAAATGCCGGGGCGGTCGAGCAGCGGCCCTCTTGCCCCGCCGGCGCCAATCGCCTTGATGGCATGGCGATAAGCGGCAAGATAGCGATCAGCGTCAGCGGCCGTGCGGGCGCCCTCGCCCAGCATATCGAACGAATAGCGCAGCTCCGGGTGCTGTCCGGCACGGGCCAGCGCTTCCTCGATCGATTGCCCCATCACGAAATGCGACCCCAACAACCGCATCGCCTGTCGCGTAGCCGCGCGCACCGCGGGAAGTCCAAGTCGCTTGAGAAGCGCATCGAGGATGCTCTCGGGCGTCTCTTCCGGTTGAATGATGCGAGCAGCAATGCCGAGCGTCCACGCAGAGGCCGAAACCAGCAGCGCATGCGACTTGCCGTCGTGCGCGGTCCAGTGTCCGCGTGCGAGCTTGTCCTCGATCAAACGATCGGCGGTTGCCGCATCCGGCACCCGCAGCAGCGCCTCCGCAAGCACCATGAGGGCAAGACCTTCGCGAGTGGACAACGAATAGGCATGCAAGAAGTCCTCGATTCCTCCGAGTCCGCCGGCGCGTGCCCGGATGCCGGCGATCAGGCGGCTGGCGTAGGCATCAATCCTGCGTTCCACGGCAGCCGGGCGAACTGCTCCATCGAGAAGCTCGGCGGCAATCGATTCATCGGGGGGCGCATAGGGCGCGCGAAACCCCGATGCGAGATCGAGCTCATGGGCTGAGGTCAGAACCTGCGAATGGGCCGTCATGAGCAGTAGTTGGCGCTCTGACGTGCGCCATTCAACAGGGGCTTCACCGTGCGGTGAGCTTCCGACCCGGAAGGACTGCGGCGCACACTGGCTCGGGGCGGGAGCTGCCATTTGTGATTTCTTATGCGCGGGCGGCGGATCATGCCTTGCTCTTTGCACCATCATCATGTTCTTTCGTCCCCGTTCCAGTCGTGATCGCATCAGCCGGCGCGCGAGCGTAGAGATGAATGGAGTGCGCGAGTTCATCGCGGTTCTGCCGGCAGCGACCGTCCGGCGGGCTGGCCTGCATCCCGATGGATCGACGGAACGGCCGCGGCCAGCGATCCGGGATGAGATGCGTCGCCGGGCATCCCGACGCGTAGGAGCCAGTGACGAGCCTACTGGTTGCGGAAACCGCGCCGGTGTTTTCCCTCTCGTGCTTTTGAGCGTTATGCTTGCCGCCGCTAATGCGTCTCTTGCTGGCGCACAAACGACCGTCAGATTCAGTCTCAACGGACCCCTCCAGGGCCCAGAAGCGCTATTTTTTGTGCCTCAGGACAAGGGCTATTTCAAAGACTCGGGCCTGGAGGTACTGATTGATGAGGCGCTCTCCCCTGTCGATCCCATCGTTCGCGTCGCCTCCGGCGCTCATGAGCTCGGATTTGCCGACTTCAACGAGTTGATCAGATATCGGGATCAGCATCCCTCCGCGCCGCTGAAGGCCATCTTCGTGGTCTACAACAAGCCTCCGTATTCCGTGGTGGCACGCAAGAGCCGCGGCATCACCGAGCCGAAGCAGATCGAGAACAAGAAGGTGGGAGCGACAACCACTGGATCCACCTACGCCGAATGGCCGCTTTTCGCCAAGCTCAATCTCATTGACGTTTCGAAGGTCACGATCGAGAACATCGCTACTCCAGTGCGCGCCCCAATGCTCGCAGCCGGGCAAATCGATGCAGCGCTCGGCGCCTCCTTCCGCCTCTATGTGGATGTCAAAGAGCGCGGGGTGCCACTTGACGACGTCGTGCTGATGCCGATGGCAGATTACGGCATGCGGCTCTATGGCAATGCTATTATCGCGAATGGAAAGTTTGCCGCCGAGAAGCCGGAGGCAATCAGGGCGTTCTTGCGGGCATTCACCAGGGGTCTCAAAGAGAGCATCAGGCACCCTGCCGAAGCGGTCGAAACTATTGTCAAGCGCAATGATGCGGCGAGAAAAGCGACCGAGCTCGAGCGTCTACGTATGGCGATCAGGGACAACGTAGTCACGCGAGAGGTGATCGCCGATGGCGTCGGCGGGGTCGATCCGGCTCGCCTCGGTCAGTCGATCGAACAAATGGCGCTGGTCTACGCGTTTAAGGACAAAGCAAGGGCCGGGGACGCTTTCGATGCCGAATTTCTGCCTCCCGCACGCGAGCGCAAGATCGATTGAGGCATATGAGGTTCGTTCGCCTGTACATGCGTGTGCTCGAGCTCCTCGGGTCGCAGGCCCGCCTGGGGTGGATGCTGGCGATAGCCAATCTGGCGCTGGCGTCGGCGATGTTCATCGAGCCGATCTTGTTCGGACGTATCGTTGACACGCTCGCCAACGCGCAAGGGCACCTGGCCGCGTTATCAATCCCTGATCTGCTGATGCTGGTTGCTGCCTGGGTCGGCTTTGGCCTGTTCACGATCGTCGGCAGCACCCTCGTGTCACTGCACGCCGACCGACTCGCTCACCGACAGTATCAGACAGTGCGGACCATGTTCTACGAGCACGTGCTGCAGCTTCCCTTGAGCTACTACACTGGCTCGCATTCGGGACGGTTGGTAAAGGTGATGATCACCGGAACCAATACGCTTTGGGGCCTGTGGCTGGCGTTTTTCCGCGAGCATTTTGCAAGCTTCGTGTCTCTGATCGTGCTTTTGCCACTCACCTTGGTAATCGACTGGCGCTACGGCCTGCTTCTGATCGCGCTCTGCGCGACCTTCGCTGCGCTGATCGCGCTGGTCATCAACAAGAGCGAGCAGATGCAGAGCAAGGTCGAGCGCTATTATACCGAGGTGGCCGAGCGCACGGCTGACACGTTGGGAAATATTGCTCTGGTACAGAGCTTTGCGCGCATCGAATCGGAGGTTTTGGGCCTGAAGAAGATGAGCGATGAGGCGCTCAGCGCGCAGATGCCGGTACTTTCATGGTGGGCGGTCACCAGCGTGATCACGCGCACCGCAACTACCATCACCATGCTGGCCATCCTCATACTGGGCATATGGTTCTATCTCCACGACCGCACCACCGTAGGCGCAATCGTGATGTTCATGAGCTTCGCCACGCTGCTGATCGCGCGGCTCGAGCAGGCCGTTAATTTTGCCAATCGGATGGTCATGGACGCCCCACGCATTGCCGAATTCTTCGACGTGCTGGATACCGAGCCGGCGGTGCGGGATCGCCCGGACGCCGTCGAGCCCGGCCGCCTGCGCGGCTTGGTGGAATTCGTGGACGTGTCGTTCTCCTACGACGGCAAGCGGCCGGCGGTTGCCGATCTGAGCTTCTCCGCGCTGCCCGGCGAGACGGTCGCCCTTGTCGGGGCAACCGGAGCTGGCAAATCCACCGCGCTTGCCTTGCTGCACCGCGCGTTCGATCCACAGTCGGGGATGGTGAAGATTGATGGCATGGACATTCGCGGGCTCGCTCTCGGCGGCCTGCGCCGCAACATTGGTGTCGTGTTCCAGGAAGTGCTGCTGTTCAACCGGTCAATCGCGGAAAACCTACGCGTCGGCAAGCCGGATGCCAGCGACGAGGAGCTGCGCGCCGCCTGCGAGCGCGCCCAGGTGCTGGATGTCATCGAGCAGCTGCCGCAAGGCTTCGAGACCAATGCAGGTGAACGCGGCCGATTGTTTTCCGGGGGTGAGCGACAGCGGCTGTCGATCGCGCGGGCACTGCTCAAGGATCCCCCCATTCTCATTCTTGATGAAGCTACCAGCGCGCTCGATGCGCTCACCGAGGCAAGAGTGCAAGCCGCGCTTGCCGAGGTCATGAAAGCGCGGACTACGTTCGTCATCGCACACCGGCTTGCGACCGTTCGCAACGCTGACCGCATTCTCGTATTCCAGGGCGGTCGCGTAATCGAGGCTGGCAGCTTCGACGAGTTGATGCGTTCGGGCGGTCATTTCGCCCAGCTCGCCAAAAGCCAGTTCATGGCTGGCGACGTGCTAAATCCGCGGCTGCCGGAGATGACCGCGGTGCCGCAGGCCTGACCGCTCACCCGCGCAGACGCAAGCACCCGCAGCGCGACTACCCGCATCGGATCCTTAGCCAGATGTCCTGGAAGCCTGAGCGCATTTTCCCGCCCAGACTGCCGAGCCTATTTTATGCGTTCGAGAATGCTGACGTAGTTCGCGACCGCGGTGCCGCCCATGTTGAAGATGCCGGCCAGAGTCGCGTTTTTCACCTGCATGTCGCCAGCCGCCTGCATGAGCTGCATGGCAGCAAGCGCGTGCATCGACACACCGGTCGCTCCGATGGGATGCCCTTTTGACTTGAGCCCGCCGGAGGGATTGACCGGCGATGGCCCATTCTTCTCGGTGAGGCCCTCCGCAACGGCGCGCGCGCCTTGTCCTTCCGGCACGAGCCCCATCGCCTCGTATTCCATCAACTCGGCGAGAGTGAAGCTGTCGTGCGTTTCGACGAACGAGAGATTTGCCAGGGTTATGCCCGCATTCGCGAGCGCTCGCTTCCAGGCTTCGGAACAGCCTTCCAACTTAAGCACGTCGCGCTTCGACATCGGCAGGAAATCCTGCACATGCTCCGCGCAGCGGAATGCAACCGCCTTGCCAAGGCTGAGCGCGGTGGCCACGTCCGCCAGCACAACGGCAGCCGCGCCGTCGGAAACAAGCGAGCAGTCCGTGCGCTTGAGCGGACCTGCCACGCGGGGATTTTTCTCGCTTTCCGTGCGGCAGAACTCGTATCCCAGATCCTTGCGGATCTGCGCAAAAGGATTGCCCACGCCATTCTTGTGATTTTTCGCGGCAATGCGGGCGAGTGCGTCGGACTGGTCGCCCCAGCGCTGGAAATAGAGGCTCGCGATCTTGCCGAAGATGCCGGCGAACCCGCCTTCGATATCGGCCTCTTCACGCACGTAGGATGCCTTGAGCAGGTTGCGGCCAATCTCGGCCGCGGGTGTCGCCGTCATCTGCTCGGCCCCAACCACCAGCACGACACGGGCGCACCCTGCTGCAATCGCCTTGAGGCCCTGATGCACCGCGGCCGAACCGGTTGCACAGGCGTTCTCGACCCGACTTGCCCGCTTGAAGCGCAGATCGGATGAGGCTTGCAACACGAGCGAGGCCGTGAAGTCCTGCGGCGAGAAGCCGGCATTGAAATGTCCGAGCACGATCTCGTCCACATCACGGGCGGCAACACCGGCGTCCGCGAGTGCCTCCTTCGCGACGCGCACGATGAGGCTTTCAACCGTCTCTCCTTCCAGACGCCCGAACACCGTATGCGCCCAGCCAACAATGCAAGCGGTCACTGTGAGATCTCCTCGCCACGGTAATTCCGCTCCCCGGCCAATTATGGGGGAACGCGACCCGCCCTAAGCTGCCGAAATTTAGACGCTTTCCTTCGACAGGAACACCCTGCCGACAACAGGGGGGAATTCCGTACGGGGGGCCTTTGGTTTTTGCCTTTCATCGACGGTCGGCCTAGACAGATACTCCGCGTATGGAAGGTTCCCAAGGCCCGCCGCAGTTAACGGAGCCCGAGCCGTGCAGCTTTCGACATACTCGCGCGTGGTACGAGCGCTTATTTGGGCGGGCATTCTGAGCGCCGCAACTGGCCTGAGCTTGGGTCCCGTATCCGCCGAGTCGCTGCTGGTCATCGAGGCTGACACCGGGAAGGTGCTGTTTGCTCAGAACGCGGGCTATCCCTGGTATCCGGCCTCGGTCACGAAGCTGATGACGACCTACGTGACACTGCGGGCGGTCAAGGAGGGGCGGCTGACCCTCGACCAGCCGCTCACCGTATCTGCCAACGCCGTGGCGCAGTCTCCCGTCAAAATGGGCTTCGGCGTCGGCACTCAGGTTACGGTCGATAATGCCCTGAAGATGCTGATGGTGAAATCGGCAAACGACATCGCGGTCGTGCTGGCCGAAGGCGTCGGCGGCTCGATCGAGAGCTTCGCCGACCAGATGAATTGGAATGCGCGGCGGCTGGGAATGACCCAATCGAGCTTCGTCAATCCCAATGGCTTGCCGGCCGACGACCAGATCTCCTCCGCTCGCGACCTCGCCATTCTGGCGCGCGCGCTCATCCGAGACTTTCCGGAATACGACTACTACTGGCACCTGCCCGGCATTCGGATGGGAAAGAAAGTGCAGCGCAACTACAATACGCTGTTGGGTCGCTATCCCGGGGCTGACGGGATGAAGACCGGGTTCATCTGCGCTTCCGGCTTTAATCTGGTGGCTTCGGCCACGCGCGACGGCAGGCGCCTGATCGCGGTCGTGCTCGGGGCTCCCTCCTCGGCGCTGCGAGCGCTCAAGGCGGCGCAACTGCTTGAACGAGGGTTCAATACCAGCACCGGCGGATTGACATGGCTGATGCCTTCGCTGGGCACGGTTGAGATGCTGCAGCCGATCAACGCAGCGCCACCGAACCTGCGCGAACAGATGTGCGGCGCTCATCGCAAACACCCGGCCACAGAGGACGAAGACGAGATCATGCCGGCGGATAACGGACCGGATTCGCCGTACGCGGTTTTTCTGGCCAGCCTACAGCCCGCCAAAAGCAAGGGCGCGCTCCTGCAGGAGTCGAACTTGGGCGAGCCGGTGCTGGTCTATACCGGAACGAAGCCGCCGGGACCGGGCTCGGCATCCGCAGAGCCAAAGCCGAAGAAGAAGGCTGCCGCAACCGTCAAGGAAAAGGATAGTGACTCCTCGGGTGTAACCGCATCCCCGGCCGGAGAGAGCTCAGCGCCGAAGAAGCCGAAGACCAAGAAGGCGGCAGCAAAGCCGACCGTCATCACCCCCCCGGCAGGTGGGCAGACAAGCGAGCAAACATCGCACGTGCGATGAACTCAGCGGCGGCCGCGAGTAGCGAGCTAAGCGTCATCAATCTCGCGGTCGAACGTGGTCAGGCCGAGGTCCTCAATGGCGTATCGGTGACTGTGCCGGCGGGGAGCGTGCTCGCCCTGCTCGGGCTTGCCGGCAGCGGCAAGACCACCTTGCTGCGCGCCATCGCGGGACTGGAAAGACCGCACCGCGGGTCGATCCGGCTGGGCGAAAAAGTGTTTTACGACGCCGGGGCGCGGATCGATTTGCCTGCCGAGGCGCGCGGGCTTGGTCTCGTGCTAAAGTCCTACGCGCTGTGGCCGCATCGCACGGTTCTGGAGACTGTTGCCTATGGCCTGAAGCTGCGCGGCGTGGCGCGATCAGACATCAAAGCGCGTGTCTCGAGCATGCTCAGCCGACTCGACCTCGCGCACGTCGCCGACCAATATCCGCATCAGCTGTCCGCGATTGAGCGGCAGCGCGTGGCGTTGGGGCGGGCTCTCATCTATGAGCCGCCGCTCGTCCTGCTTGATGATCCGTTATCCAGTCTCGATCCAAAATTGCGCGAGGAGGCCCGCGCCTGGCTCCGCTATCTCATTGCTTCGCTCAAGGTCTCGGCCGTCGTAGCGACGAATGATCAGGTCGAGGCGATGGCGCTCGCCGACCGCATTGCCTTGCTCAACAATGGCGCCATCGAGCAGGAAGGCTCCCCAATCGACCTTTATCGCGAGCCGGCGACGCTGTTTGCGGCGGAATTCATGGGCAACAACAATCGGCTCGAAGGTATCTTGGTTGAGAATGCGCATGAGCGTGCCGTGATCGAGGTCAAGGGGACGCATCTGGAAGGGCTCGCCCGCACCAAAGCGGCGGTTGGTGAGAAGGCTACCGGGGTCATTCGCCTGGAGAACGTGCTGCTCGGAGGCGGACGCGGAGCAAATCGCATTCTCATGTCGCTCAAGGCGCAGATGTACATCGGCGAGCGCTGGGAGCTGCTTTTTGCCAGGGACGAGCTGAGCGTGCGCACCTATGTGGCGGCGCCGTTAAAGCACGAGCTCTATCACGTCGAGTTTCCTTCGCATGCGCTGTGGATTTTTTGACCTCGCCGGAGGAGGTCCAGCCGGATGCGCTGCATCCCAGCTTAAATCGCCCTGATTTGCGGAAATCGGCGATTTCGGCGCGCGGGGGATGCAAGCCGGCCCTGTCCGGGCATGCACCCAACCGAATATTAACGCTTCCTTGCTAGTGTCCCGATGCGGACCTCTGAGCCATCACACTAGGTCCTGTTGACATTTAGGGGATTCCCCCTGACTCGCGAATGTGATTCAAGATCGCAACTAAGGAGGGCGATCTTGATTCGGCGAGAATTGACCGA
>Ga0306920_100005725_pt1 | contig 16092 bp, 12 predicted proteins | sample flu12Cox44000170_FD_204666 | JGI IMG/M metagenome (GOLD analysis project Ga0306920, IMG submission 204666) | Lab enrichment of tropical soil microbial communities from Luquillo Experimental Forest, Puerto Rico - flux4day.12C.oxic.44.000.170 (v2)... | ecosystem: Environmental > Terrestrial >... | reverse complement strand
TGTAGCCGCCTGCTCATGGCCATGCGGCGATAGCTCCATGTCAATCCTCCCGCCGAAAACATGATGATAACGTTCTTCGACTTCCGCATGACGAATCAGCCACAGGGTGGTTGAAATAGCCTTCTCATCCGCCAACTTCTGGGGGAGGGTCTCCGCAGCTGAATCTGACTCAGGCGGGCCGGAGAATGGAGTTCGCTCGATGGGCGGCTTCACTGGAAATTCTGACCTGGCCTAACCTTGCGCCAGGGCCTGCTCCTGAGCTTTGAGCAATTGCCGAATCCCTGCTTTTCCCAACGCCAGCATGGCGCCGAGCTCCGGCTCACTGAAGGTGGCTTCCTCGCCGGTGCCTTGCAACTCGATGAACTCGCCGGCCGCGTTCATTACCAGGTTCAAGTCCACCGCCGCCGCCGCATCCTCGATATAGCACAAATCCAACAATGGTTGGTTGTTCAACACGCCCACACTCACTGCCGCCACCGCTGATAACATCGGGTCTGCAGCCAGCTTCCCCGAAGCCTGCAATTGCCGTACGGCCAAACGCAAGGCCACATAGGATCCGGTGATCGCCGCTGTTCGGGTGCCTCCGTCCGCTTGCAACACATCGCAGTCGACCCAAATCGTGCGCGCCCCCAGCTTCTCCAGGTCGATCGATGCTCTCATCGCGCGCCCTATCAGCCGCTGGATTTCCTGGGAGCGTCCGTCAATCTTGCCCTTGGTGCTGTCGCGCTGTTTTCGTTGCAACGTGGAGTAAGGCAGCATCGAGTATTCCGCCGTCAGCCAGCCCCCTGTGACGTTTTGCTCCTTCATCCAGCGCGGCACCACTTCCTCAACCGTCACACCACAGATTACCCGGGTATTGCCCCACTCGATCAGTGTTGAGCCGCTTGCATAAGGGGCAATGTAATTCTGGAATCGTATCGGCCGCAGTTGTTCGAACTCACGGCCGTCCGCACGCAACCCTGAGGCGAAAGACGGTGCTTGTTGCGCCGCATTCATTGAAAAAAATCCTAGGACAAACCCCGGCTCTCGAGCAACGACGAAACTCTATTTTTGCTCCGCTTCGACCGCCGCGAAGGCGTTCTCCAGGCTGCTGAGGTCTGGCTCTTTCCTGGGATTAAGCACCTGCCGCATGTAATTCAGGGCGTCGCTCATGCTTTTCACTGAGCGCGGAAGAGTCGCCCCGCTGGCGTTGGCATGGCCTCCGCCTTGAAGTTTTTCGGCCACCTTTAAGGCTTCACCGTTGCGGCTTCTCAAGCTGGCAATCATCAGGCCATTGGCCCGGCGAAACAAAGTGATCAACACCGGGAAACTGGTCGCCTGCTGCTCTAATAATTGGTGAACAATCAGGTTGGTGTTGCCAATCACCGTGTCGACGAATCCCACCGTCGGGCTGATTTCTGTTACGTTGAACTTGCTCCACGCCAGGCCGAGAGGATCTTCCACCCGTCTTTTGACCGCCATTACTTCGAGCAACGGATGATCCAAAAGTTTCTCGATCTCCCCGTTGATCAACGCATGCAAATTCCAAAACTGGTAGATTTTCACCAGGTTGGCATAATCGCTGGCCAGCACGAAGTCCGGGTCCTCTTCAAGGAACAAATCCGCAACGTTGTTCAGGTGCACCAGGCGATCCAGGGCGGGTGAACCCAACTCATGCTCGCGGCAGAGCTCATAACACAAGAGTCCGGCCGACTTGCTCACGTCGTGGATCAGCATTGCGCTTTTGGGCGGCGTTTCGCTGACGTGATGATCGACAACCAACCAATTCAAGCGGTCCAACCTCGGCTCGAATGCAAGGTCAGTGACCCAGGCGGCCCGCTCGCGCGGTTCGCGCTGTTTCCAATAGTTATAATTGCAAGCCTCCAGCCGGACATCGGCATTGAACAGCCTGCGCGCCAGCCGTTGCAGCAACACCCCGGCAACCAATCCATCGAGATCGCTCTCATGAGTCAGGATCACCTCCGGTCTTGGCAATGAATTCATTCTGCCGAACCTAACTGAACCCATCCCCTCTGGCCAGCCGTATTCTCGCAACGCAGACGTTACTCTGCATTTTTCGCGTGCTTCCCGTATTTCGCAGTTAAAAAAAGTCAGTTCACTTGCGGTTAATATAATTTTCTTCATTCGGGCGTCTTTTTGGCCCAACATGCCTTTCGTGAAAATCGGTGCTCTTTTCGACTTATCAGGTGAAACAGCGGTTGTCGTTGGCGCCACTGGCGTGTTGGGTGGTGCACTGGCGGAGGGCCTGGCCCAGGCCGGCGCCAAAGTGGCCGTTCTCGGCCGCAATTCCGCACGCGGCGAGGCCAGAGTCAAATCCATCCTCAGCCAGGGCGGAGAATCTGCATTTTTCGCCGCGGACGCCACTCAATCTGCCAGCCTTAAGGCGGCGCAGAACGCCATCGTGAGGTCTCTCGGTGCCCCGAGCATCCTCGTCAATGCCGCCGGCGGCAATGACCCCAAAGTAACTGTCAGCTCCGAACGTGCTTTCGAACAGATCTCCCTTGAAGATTGGCACGCCAATTTCGATCTAAACCTCGTCGGCGGTGTTCTGCTTCCGTGCCAGGAGTTTGGACCCGGGATGGCTGGGCGCGGCCGTGGCAGCATCATCAACATCGCCAGTGTCGCCAGCCATCTGCCCGTCTCGCGCGTTGTTGCCTATTCCGCCGCCAAAGCCGCCGTCCTTAACCTCACCCAATTTCTGGCTCGCGAATGGGCTGCCCGCGGGGTGCGCGTCAATTCAATCACGCCCGGCTTTTTTCCAGCTGAACAAAATCGCCGACTGCTCTTCAATGAAGACGGCTCCCCTACACTGCGCACCCGCACCATTTGGGGGCACACGCCTATGGGGCGCTTCGGTGAACCCAAAGAACTAATCGGCGCCGCCCTGTTCCTGGCCAGCCACAACGCCAGCAGCTTCGTTACCGGCACCGACATTCGGGTCGATGGTGGATTCCTGTCGCAAACAATTTAAACTTAAGGAAGGCCGCCCCCATGCACCCAAAGCCACTCGATTCCGCGGCAGTCACGGAGATCATCCGGCGTTCGTGCTCGCGCGAAACCTTCCGCGGCAAACGCGTCCTTGTCATCGTGCCCGATGGCACACGCACGGCCCCCATCGGTCTGGTCTTCGAAGCCCTCTTCGCTCATGTTGGCCAATTCACCAGCGCGTTCGACGTCCTTGTCGCCCTGGGCACACACCAGCCCATGGACGACGGTGCGATCTGTCGCCGCCTCGACATCTCGCAGGCCCAACGCCACGACGCTTACTCCAAGGTCAAATTCTTCAATCACGCCTGGGACAACCCGGCTGCCTTGAAACAAATCGGCACACTCTCCGCCCAGGAAGTCCGCGACTTAAGCGACGGACTCTTCTCCATGGAAGTCCCGGTCGAGATCAACCGTCTGGTTCTCGGGTACGACCAGGTCGTAATCATTGGCCCCGTTTTCCCCCATGAAGTCGTGGGCTTTTCCGGCGGCAACAAGTATTTGTTCCCAGGCGTTGGCGGTCCTCAAATCCTGAACTTTTTCCACTGGCTCGGCGCCGTGGTGACCAACCCGAAGATAATCGGCAACAAATGGACGCCGGTGCGCAAAGTCGTTGATCGCGCCGGTTCTATGGTGAAGGCCAGCAAACTCTGTTTTTGTCTCGTCGTGGATCCCGACAAGCACTTGATGGGTCTTTTCGCCGGCACTCCCGAGTCCGCCTGGGACCAGGCCACCGAGCTCTCGCGCCAGATTCACATCGTCTACAAGCCGCGCCCATTCCACACTATCCTGTCCTGCGCTCCGCCCATGTATGACGAGCTGTGGACTGCCGGCAAGTGCATGTACAAGCTCGAACCGGTCCTGGCCGATGGCGGTGAACTCATCATCTACGCCCCGCATCTCAGCCAAGTCTGTGTCAGCCACGGCACCCACTTGCAAAGAATCGGTTACCATTGCCGCGATTATTTCCTCAAACAATGGGACAAGTTCAAAGACACGCCTTGGGGTGTGCTGGCGCATTCCTCACACGTCCGCGGCATCGGCACATTCGAAAATGGCGTTGAGCACTGCCGGGCAACGGTGACTGTGGCTTCACAAATCCCCGAAGAAACCTGCCGTCGCCTCAACCTTTCCTACCGCGATCCGAAATCGATCCGCATCGCCGACTTCGCCAACCGCGAAGACGAAGGCATCCTCCTAGTTCCCAAAGCCGGCGAACTCCTCTTTAAGCTCGAGAGCCCGCCTGACTGGGCGGCTTGAATTTACGATCTACGGTTTACGATTTACGATTTTGAGGAACCGCGAAATACGCAAAATACGCGAAAAAGAGCCGGGGGAAGGGGAATTTGGGAAGGCTGATAAACGCTAATGGGGGGAACGGATAAAGAGGTATTGGGTGAGTTCTTCTCGTCCTTCTTTTTCGTGTATTTCGACTAGTCCGTGGTTCCAATTCTCTCCCCCCATTAGCGTTTATTAGCGTCAATTAGCGTTCCAATTCCTTCCCCTTTTCGCGTATTTTGCATATTTCGCGGTTAAAATTTCCTCTTCCCTATTTGTTTCGAGGTTCCTCCCCATTTTGCAATTTGCAATCCCCCTTCAATCTCGGCACCATTCGCCCTCGCCTTAGGGATCCCGAAGCCGGCGAACGAATAACCGTGCCGGGCATCCCCTTCCGCAACATGAAACGCACGCATCATTGCAATGAACTGCGCCCGGAACACATCGGGCAAATAGTGACATTGTCCGGGTGGGTCCATTCTCGCCGCGACCTTGGTGGCCTCATTTTCATCGATATCCGCGACCGCGAAGGCCGCACTCAAACCGTTTTTGACCCGTCCGACCTGTCCAAAGAACTTTTTGAAAACGCCGCCGCTCTGCGCAGCGAATGCGTTATCCGCGTTACCGGAAAAGTGCGCCAGCGCCCCGCCGGCACGGCTAATTCCAAAATCCCCACCGGCGAAGTCGAAGTGGCCGTCAGCGCGCTCGCTGTTCTCAACACCGCCGACGTCCTGCCCTTTCCGGTCGACGACCCCGAGGTCGCCAGCAAGGTTAACGAGGAACTGCGCCTCAAGTACCGCTACCTCGATTTGCGCCGTCCTGAAATGGCTCGCAACCTGCGGCTCCGCAGCAAAGTCGCCACCGCCACCCGCGTGTTTATGGACGAACAGGGGTTCCTCGAAGTCGAGACCCCGATCCTTTTCAAGAGCACACCTGAAGGCGCGCGCGAGTTTCTGGTGCCGAACCGTCGCGAAGCCGGCACCTTTTACGCCCTGCCTCAATCGCCTCAGCAATTCAAACAGATCCTTATGGTGGGCGGTGTGGAAAAGTACTACCAGTTGGCCCGTTGTTTTCGCGACGAAGACCAACGCGCCGATCGCCAGCTCGAGTTTACCCAAATCGACATTGAAATGTCGTTCATCGAGCGCGAGGACATCTACGCGCTAATCGAAGGCATGCTCAAGCGCATCTGGAAAGTGGCGTTGAACATCGACCTGCAGACGCCTTTCAAGCGCATGCCTTTCCAGGAAGCCATTAACCGTTACGGCATCGACAAACCCGATACCCGTTTCGGAATGGAGATTCAGGATTTCACCGAAGAATTCCGCGCCAGCACATTCAAAGTCTTCAGCGGCACGGTCGCGAATCACGGCGTGGTCAAGGCGCTTAATGCCAAAGGAATGGCCGGCGCCACCCAGGGCCAGATGGACGCCATGACCGAAGTTGCCAAAAGCTTCGGCGCAAAAGGACTCGCGTACATCAAAGTGGAAAACGGCGAATGGAAATCGCCTATCGTGAAGTTCTTCAACGAAACCGAGAAAGCCGCGCTTTCAAAGAAACTCGCCATCGAAGAAGGCGACCTCATCCTCTTTGCCGCCGACCAATGGCTAAACGCCTGCGAAATCCTGGGCAAAATCCGCCTCTACTGCGCCGACATTCTCAAGTCCCAGGGAAAACTGAAAATCCCGGCCGACCGGTTCGATTTCATGTGGGTGGTCGATTTTCCGCTCCTGAGCTTTGATAAAGAACAAAACCGCTGGTACTCGAGCCACCACCCGTTCACCGCGCCGGTGGCCGAGGACATTCCGCTTTTGAAGACTGACCCGAAAAAGGTCCGTGGCCAGCATTACGACATTGTGGTCAACGGTACGGAGCTGGGCGGCGGCTCCATCCGTATTCATCAGCCGGATTTGCAAAAGACCGTATTCGAAGACGTGCTCCAGATTGCGCCCGAAGAAACGAAGCTGCGGTTCGGCTACATGCTCGAAGCGTTCCGTTACGGCGCGCCCCCGCACGGTGGCATTGCTCTGGGATTCGACCGCCTGAACGCGATCCTCTGCGGCACGCCAAGTATCCGCGACGTCATCGCTTTCCCTAAAACCGCCAAGGGCGTCGATCTCATGACCGAAACCCCAACGCCAGTGTCCCCGCGCCAGCTCCGCGAGCTATATCTCGAGGTAAAAACCGCGAAAAAGGAAGCTTAGAGAACCGCGAACCACGCGAAATCCGCAAAAAAGGGAAAAGACGTTTTTCGGGAAGGGTTCTTATTTTTTTCGCGCGTATTTCGCCTATTTCGCGGTTAAAAAAATTAAAAATTTCGTTCCACCATCGTCTTCCACATCCGCGCGGGGTTATTCGTGATCAACCCATCCACTCCCACGTCTAATAAGTGATTCGCCAGCTCCGGACGGTCGATCGTATACACCCACACTTTTAGTCCCTCATCATGCGCGTGGCGCACGGCGGCCCGCGACACCTGCTTGTTCCATACCACTACGTTGGCCCCGGTTTTGCGCAGGGCGCTTAACCAGCGCCCGTTGAGCTGACCAAAAACTCCCGGTGCCTTCTTCACCCCAGGCAGCTTCGATTGCGGACCTAGCGCCGCCAGCGGCTGGTTCGGCAACCGCGCATGCAGCGCTTTGAGGAACGTCCAGTCGAACGATTGCACGAGCACGCGGCCGGCCATTCCGTGCTTTTCCAATAGTTGCGCCGTCGACTCTACAGCGCCCGATTTGCGTTCCAGCAACGCCACACCCCGCGCCTGGATCAATTCCAGTGCCTCGCTCAGAAGTGGAACTCGCGCACCCGAATATCGCGGATCAAACCAGCTCCCGGCATCGAGCCTTCGGATTTCCCACGCGGTTTTAGTCTCCACCCTGATGTGCTTGCTGCCCCAGTGCAGCCGCGCGTCCGTCGTCCGATCCAGTTCAGCATCGTGGATGACCACGAGTTGGCCATCGGCGCTTTGCCGGTAATCCAGTTCCACCAGGTCCACTTCCGCCGCCAGCGCCAGTTCAAACGCCGCCAGCGTATTCTCCGGCGCCACAGCCGAAAACCCGCGATGCCCAATCACCAGCGCGCGTTTGTGTCTCACCGCCATCGCTGCTCTCAAGCGCAACGGACGCGCAAACACCCTCAATAAGCGACCAGTTTTCAATCTACGATTTACGATTTACGAATGACGATTTTTGAGAACCGCGAAATATACGAAATACACGAAAAGGAAGAAGGGCTTTCCAGGAAATAATATTTTTTCGTATATATCGCGTTTCTAATCCTTCTTTCCCAGCAGCGCAAATTAGCGTCAATCAGCGTTCCTTTCAGATTTTTCGCGTATTTCGCGTATTTTGCGGTTTAACCCTCTTCAATCGGTTTATCCCCGGGTCTCCCATCCAGTCTCCCCCCGGGTCACTAACTATTCCCCGCCCCGATTGTAGACTTTTTCATCCGGCGTATCGTCAACCCGGAAATGAACAGGACCATGGCATATAGGGAACCTTCCTCCGGCGCCTCTGGCTCGTCCGGCGCAATGGGCTTCTCGGGCGAAACTAATTTATCCACCAGCAAACTCGGCGGCGCGCGGCCTATCCGCGTCCTGCTTGCCGATGACCATCCCGTCGTGCGTTGGGGCTTGACCTGCTGTCTCTCCCCTGATGAACGCTTGATGGTCATCGGCGAAGCCGCCGACGGCCTGGAAACATTGCGCAAAGCGCGGGAACTCCTCCCGGACGTCATCCTGATGGACATCGACATGCCCGGGCTCAACGGGCTCTCGGTCACCGAAACCCTTCACCGTGAAAGCCCGCAACTCAAAGTGCTCCTGTTTTCCATGCATCCCTATATCGGCCACGTTGACCGCATCCTCAAATCGGGCGCGCGCGGGTTCCTCCTCAAAGACACGCGTCCGACGGACCTCATTGCCGCCATCATCAAGGTGGCCAGTGGCGGAACCTGTTTTAGCCCGACTATCGCTCGCCAGGCGTTGACCCAGTTTGCGCAGAACCAGGCCAGTGACCCGCGCGCGCAGAACCTGACCGCGCGTGAGCGCGACGTGCTGATCGGCATTGCCGAAGGTCTCAGCAACAAAGCCATGGCTACCCGCCTCGGCATCAGCGCCCGCACAATTGAGACCCATCGCAGCCACATCATGCGCAAACTCAACATCCACACCGTCGCCGGCCTCACCCGCTACGCCGTCTCCCACGGCCTTATCGCAATGGAAAAACTTCGCGACTGAGGAACCGCGAAATACGCGAAATACGCGAAAAAATTTACTCAAAACTAAAAACTAAGAACTCAAAACTGGGACTTTTCGTTTTTGGCCTATTTCACGCTCTAATCTTTCTTTCCTATCAGCGTTGATTAGCGTCACTTAGCGTTCCTCTTAGTTTTTTTCGCGTACTTCGCGTATTTCGCGGTCGAAAACTCTTCTCCCTATCAGCCCGATTAGGGTCAAAATCGTAAATCGTAAATCGCCAATCGTAAATCGAATGTCCGGTTTGTGCTTCTCTGCGGCTCACTTCCGTTCAGTAAATTTACCCACCGCGCTCCGTAACACCGCGAATTGATGTTCTGCTTCGCGGTTTGATAAAAAAGCACACTTAAGAAACCAGGGGCAGCACGGCCCTGATCACTATTGCATGAGCGGGACTATTATCGAGATCACAGTTACGACAAGGACAGAGCAATTGGGTCATTATCCTTCACGTCCTCGTCCTCGGGCACCGTTCCAAACCTCACAACCCCATAAGTTGGTTAAATCACGACACCCCTCATCCCAGGGTCTTCTCTCTTTATGACGATTCATCAGGCCTTCCCTCGGCAGGTCACCACCATTGTATTGTCAGCTGCGATCTGGATTAGCCTTGGGCTTCCGCAGGCCGGCGCGTTCGCGGGCGAACAGGTCCAATCCGCGGGCTCCATGAGCGTTGCCCGGCGCGGACACACCGCCACCGTCCTTGCCGATGGACGCGTCCTGATCGTCGGCGGGCTCGACGCCTCCGGCCCGCTTTCAGCTGCTGAAATTTTTGATCCCGGCTCCAAATCTTTCACGTTGGCGGGCAACCTGGTCAACCTGTGTTACGGACACACAGCCACTTTGCTCGCAAACGGACGCATCCTCATTGCTGGCGGCCAGGACGCCTCCGGCCTGCTGGCTTCCGCTGAAATCTTCGACCCCGCAGACGCCAACACGCCCTTCCGGCTCCTCGCCGCTAGCATGGGAGCGGCCCGCGCTGGGCACACCGCCACCCTGCGCCGCGACGGCTCCGTCCTGCTCGCCGGCGGCGACGCCGCGGGCACCGCCGAAACTTTCGATCCCGGCACCGAATCCTTTTATTCGCCTTTGCTGAACATGGCCGCCTCACGCACCGGCCATACCGCCACGCCGCTCGCCGACGACAATGTCTTCCTCGTCGGCGGCGGTACGGCGACCATCGAACTGTTCAACGCCGCTTCCAATTCTTTTAGCATCTGGCCCCAGGGCCTGAGGGTGTGGCGGCCGCCGGGGCCCAGGCGCTTTCGATGCTCAATTCCCATCAAAGCAAAAATATGAACGCGTAGCTCCTCTTCATCTGGATTGCGATAGTATGAATTTTCACGCCGCCATTGCAGGAACCGAAAAGGCGGGGAACCCAGGAGGTGGGGCGCCGCAGGTGAATACAACGTGCAAAGATAGCAGAATGTTCTGGTGGTTCAGCCGGGAATCTTCGCTGGCCATTTGGGAAACTGGTGGCAATGCGGGACCGTTCCCGCTTCTGCAATTCCGCACGTTTCACCGCGGGCATCTGGACATCGCGCCGAGACCCGGGCGCGGTGTCCGGACCGCTTTCCTGAGGTGAATTGGATGAGTTTGCTGGACGCGAATCCACGCGAATGTGCGATGCGGAAATTGAAGAACCAGATTGTAACATATACCTGCGGGACAGAGCTGTTTGACCTATGCTAGATTCACAAACCATGAGCCGCGTTCCGCGACCGGCGAGCCAGCCAGAGGAGCCAGCCCGGAGTTCTTTCCCGATCTATACGACGATCGGGGTCATGGCGCTTTTAATGGTGATTGCGGTGTCGCTGTTGCAGAACCGCCGGGGTGCTACTCCAGTCCCTGAGCCTGCGGCAGTTGCCGATACTGAGTCGGCTCAGCCGGCCGTGACCGATGCGGCCAGCCAACCGGCCACGACAGCGCGAACTGCGGCCTTGCCCCGATCTACTTCCGCAGTGGCAGACGGGCAGACAGATTCCAGGCCGGTTCACGTTGGTCAAGGCTCGCCCGGGGCTGAACTATTAATCAACCAACTGACGCAACTCCAGATCGCCGGGGGCAAATTGACCGCTCAGCAGGGCCAACAGATTCAGCAGACGCTTCGGCAAATCGTCGCTCAAGGACCCGTGGCGCTTCCTGCTATCCGCGCGCTCCTCGGTCAAAACGTGGATCTGCCTTTTGGCCAGGACGGCACGAAATTGGCCGGTACTTCTTCGCTGCGCGCCGGTTTGATCGAGAGCCTCGGGCAAATCGGTGGACCGGAGGCCCTCGCTCTCTCCCGCCAGGTGCTCCAGAACACAGCCGACCCTGTGGAAATCTCTTTGCTTGCGCGCAATCTGGAAGAAGCCGCGCCGGGACAGTACCGGCAAGAGGCCTTGGATGCGGCCCGGCAGGCGCTCACACAAGCCGCAGCCGGGAACCTCGATCTGAAAGATGTTGGTCCACTGTTCAAAGTCATCCAAACCTATGGCGACTCGACCATGGCGCCTGACCTGGTAAATGCCGGAACCAAATGGGGCTCCTACGCGAGTATGGCGCTCGCAGGACTTCAATCGGGCGAAGGGATTCCGTCACTCGTCAAGCTTACCCAGGACCCGGACCAAAACAGGATTGCGGTGCAAATGCTCGCCCAGTTGAGTGGGCAATATCCTGATGCCGGTTCTGCTTTGGTGGAAATGGCCCGCCAGAATCAGATTCCAGATAGGCTATGGAGCAAAATTGTTGAGGGCCTGGCTGGGGACCAATACCAAATCGGGTCGCCTGCTCCAGCCGTTCCCGGCCAAAACCAGCCGCCGCTTTCCGGATTAAAAACTTACCATTTGGTAGATGGCAACCAGAACTTCTATAGCCTGCCTCTTGGTGATAATGGATCCGTTCCCGATGTTTCCCAACGTCTCGCGATCGTTGACCAACTCCTTCAGGCCGCCGCTGGCAATCCCGCCGCTAACGCCGCCCTGAACCGCGCACGCGCGAGCCTGACGGGAAAATAAAGGCGGGAACGCTAATTCACGCTAATAAATGCTAATTGTAAGGAGTAGTCTGCTACGTGCCTTCGACGGCTATCACTTTCGAGACTTGAAAATAGAACAACCGGCTTCCCGCTCGGAGCCGGCGGAGATGCCGCGGAAATTTGCGCCTGATTTAATAAGATGAAACAAAACCCCTCTTTCTGGCTCGTCGGACTAAGTGCATCTGTCGGTGTGGGTCTAATTAGCGTGCTGCTCTTCAGCGGCTCGTGGCAAAAGCCCGCGGCGCCGGCCCAGCCGGTTCCTGCGCTCCGATCGCAAGTCGCCGCTCCAACCCAGGCTCCAGCGGTTCATCCGACAGTCGTCCGACCAGATCCTCCTGCTACGGTTGCGGAGGCTTCGGCTCCTGTTCGTGACGACGTCGTTCAGCAAACCGTCGGCCCCGCCCAGGCCGTCGTGCGCGTCAAACCGGACCGCGTCCTGGCCACCGTCAATGGCGTGTCTATCACTCTTAAGGATCTCGTTCCTTTGCCCAAAGACAAAGACATCGAACAAATGCTCTCGGCCGAGAGGTACGAGTTCCTGTTCGCCCGTGCCATTCAACGCGAGTTGACCTTTCAGGCCGCCAGCGCCCTGGGCGTGGAATTGTCTGAGGACCAAATGCAGCGTCTGGCTGAGATTAGCGCCCCGCCCAGCGAGGCCCGGCCCCCGGGGGTGCTTCATACTGTCCAGCAAAACCCTGAAAACACGGAATTTGAACAGCGCGATTTCGCCGGCGTGGCTCTCCTAGCGGTTCTGGCAGAAAGAGTTGGCGTGCCTTCGGCCCACGTTACCTCACAACAGGTCGAAGAATATTTCCAGCAGCACCAGAGCGAGTACGCCCAAATTCCGGCTGACCCGGCTCAAAGGTCGGGTAATGCGTGGGCTGGCGTTGATGCTGAGATCCGCAAAAAACTGACACCGGCGCTGCAGGCCGAGCACGACAAGCAAATGAATCGCATGATGACCGAGCTGCTGAACAAGGCAAACATTGTCGTAACAACTCAGCAATGAGAACGCTGAGGAGATCGGAAGGAACCGACGCTTATTCACGCTAATAAACGCTGATTAAAAAACTGAAGCAAATGGAACGAAAGTCTAAGCCGAAGACGCCGGAGAACCCGAATCACTCCTTGCGTCCTCTCCTCTTATCCGCGTTGATTAGCGCTTTTTAGCGTTCCACGTTTTTCGCTTATTTCGGTATTTCGCGGTTTACCTCTTTTCTCTAGAATTAAGAATTCCCTGTCCGCCGTTTATAGGTTAGAGTTTCGCTTACCTAGCACCATGAAAACGCGGAAAAACTGCATCGTATCTCTTACTTTCCTAGCTTCCCTGGCACTCACTTCCTCCGCCTTGGCCCAACCCGCGCCTGCGGCAAGCCGCGGTCGGGGCCCGCAGGGGCCTCAGGTCACCTCGCCCGAGGTCGCTGCGGACCACCATATCACTTTCCGCATACTCGCTCCGAAAGCCGAGAGCGTGAAGCTGTCCGCCGGCGATATCCCCGGCAACGGCCAGGGCGCCGAGATGACCAAAGGCACCAACGGCGTTTGGGAAGTCACCATCGGCCCGATTGATCCTGGCGCTTACCGCTATAATTTCAATGTCGACGGCGTTTCGGTCATCGACCCGCGCAACGCCGCCACCAGCGAATCCAATAACAACGTCTGGAGCCTGGTTTGTGTTCCTGGTTCCGATTTCATGGATACCCGCGATGTCCCCCACGGGGCCGTGGCAGCCGTAACTTATTATTCCAAAACCTTGCAACGATTCCGCCGCATGCACGTTTATACGCCCCCCGGTTACGAACTGGGCCAGGGCAAGTTTCCCGTGTTCTACCTGCTCCACGGGGCAGGGGATTCCGATGATGCCTGGACGTCCGTCGGTCGCGCCGGGTTTATCATGGATAACCTCATCGCCGCCGGCAGCGCCAAGCCTATGATCGTCGTCATGCCCGCCGGCCATACCCGCGCTTTCGGCTTTGGCGGTGGCGGAGCACGGCCATCGACCGACGAGTTCGTTCACGATTTCCTCGACGACATCGTGCCTTGTGTGGAGAAGAATTATCGCGTGTACACCGACGGCGCAAACCGCGCCATTGCCGGCCTGTCCATGGGCGGCGGCCAAACCATCAACATCGCCATACCTCATCTCGAGCAGTTTGCCTACGTCGGAGTGTATAGCTCCGGCGTTTTTGGCATCGTCCCCCGCGGCACCAACGATGTTCCCCAAGGACCCAGCTGGGAGGAACAGCACAAAACCGTTCTGGACGACGCCAGCCTCAAGAAAGGCCTGAAACTGTTTTGGTTCAGCACCGGCAAAGACGATTTTCTTGTCCCAACGACCCGCGCGACAGTTGAAATGTTTAAGAAGCACGGGTTTGAACCGGTGTACACAGAATCACCCGGTGCACACACGTGGATTAACTGGCGAAATTATCTGAACGAATTTGCCCCGAAACTGTTCCATTGATCGTGGAACTTTATTGAGGCTCCAAACATATGCACTATGGCAATTCTAAACTTCGGACCGCGGCGTTCACGCCGCTGCACCGGAGCGCGGACATTCCTGTCCGCAGCAACATCCGATTTTCAGCCCCCCGCACTCGTGATACCTGGGTGACGAGGTCCGCCTCGCCCCAATTTTTCTGCCTGGCCTTGCTCACCCCCATTTGTCTCCTCGCCCCTTCCGCCGCCCCCGCCTCCGATTGGCCCCAATGGCGCGGTCCTAATCGCGACGGTATTTCGCGGGAGACAGGCTTTCGCAAGGAATGGCCCAAAGACGGCCCCGCGCTGGTTTGGCGCGCCTCTGAAATTGGCCGAGGCTACTCGACACCTTCGGTGGTCGGCGACCGTATCTACCTGCTCGGCAGCCAAGGCACGGACAACGAATTTGTCGAAGCACTCTCCGCCAAAGACGGCAAGAAAATATGGTCCACCAGGCTCGGTAATGTGGGCAAACCGGATCAGCAACCGCACTTTCCGGCTGCCCGCTCGACCCCCACCGTTGACGGTCAATTCCTCTACGCCCTGGGCTCCGACGGCGACCTGGCTTGCGTCGAGACTGCGACCGGCAAAATTAAATGGAAGAAAAACCTGCCCAACGATTTCGGCGGCAAACCCGGCGTTTGGGCTTACTCGGAATCGCCCCTAATCGATGGGAACACGCTAGTTTGCACCCCCGGCGGCGCCGAGGCGACCCTTGTTGCACTAAACAAGAACACAGGCGATGTGTTGTGGAAATGTGCGTTGCCGGAGGCCGATGATGCCGCATACTCCTCCGCAATCATTGTTCAAACTGCCGGCACCAAACAATACGTGCAATTGCTGGACAAAGGCCTGGTAGGCGTGGACGCAAAGACCGGCAAGTTCCTGTGGCGTTACAACAAGCCCGTGAGTAAATTTAAAGCCAATATCCCCACGCCAGTTGCCTCGGATGGTATAATTTACGTCGGTTCGGTCGGCACGGGCGGCGGCGCCGTTAAGCTCGCAGCCAAAGGAGGCACCATTCAGCCCGAGCAGCTCTATTTTGGACCCAAATATCCCACCGCCATCGGCGGGGCCGTGAAGATTGGCAACTACCTGTACAGCTCGACTGGAGAAGTCTTGCAATGCATTGACTTCGCCACTGGCCAGCTCAAATGGGAAGATCGCAGCGTTGCCCCGGCTTCCTTGTGTTACGCGGATGGACTGCTTTTCGCCCACGGCGAAAACGGCGACGTCGCGCTGGTTGAAGCCTCACCGGATGGTTACAAAGAAAAAGGCCGATTCACCCCCGCCAATCAACCCGCAAAATCTGACCCAATGGAAAAAGCCTGGGCCTATCCCGTTGCCGTCAACGGCCGCCTTTACATCCGCGACCACGACGCCCTCTGGTGCTACAACGTGAAGTGATTTTTGATTTGCGATTTGCGATTGAAAAAGGAACCGCGAAACACGCGAAAAAGTGAACTGATGGAACAAGTTCTCCTGCTCTCCAATGAACCTTGGTGTTCGATGGGTGAGGCTAATCAGGTGGGGCGAGGCTCCCGCCGAGCCCTGATCTTTTCCACGGTTGCGTTGAATAGCGTCCATTAGCGTTCCCGTCTCCCTCAATTTGCAATTTGCAATTTGCAATTGGGCGCTTCATTTTGCGCCTTGTGCGCCTCTTCGCGGCTTCTGCAATAATCATTTTGCAATTTTCAATTTTCAATTTTCAATCCCGTCTCCGTTCCTTCCTTCTCGGTTCCTTCCTTTTCGCGTATTTCGCGGTTCCTCTTTCCGACGCCATTGAGCCTGCTCCCATCCCTTCCTTTCGCCCCGACCGAATCCTCATCCAACCCAAGGCTGCTCGCTCTCCCAACTTGCTCGCAGAATTCCACCTCCAGCACCGCGTCACCGTCCTGCGCACTGAGCCCGGCCTCCAAATCCTAACCGTCCCCCCCAACGAAACTGTCTCCACGCTTGTTGCCGCCTATCAACAAAGCGGCCTTGTCGACTTCGCCGAACCCGATTACCTCGGCCACACCGCCGCCACGATCCCCAACGACCCCAAATACCTCGATGGCACGCTCTGGGGCCTGGCCAA
>Ga0306920_100005723_pt1 | contig 16096 bp, 13 predicted proteins | sample flu12Cox44000170_FD_204666 | JGI IMG/M metagenome (GOLD analysis project Ga0306920, IMG submission 204666) | Lab enrichment of tropical soil microbial communities from Luquillo Experimental Forest, Puerto Rico - flux4day.12C.oxic.44.000.170 (v2)... | ecosystem: Environmental > Terrestrial >... | reverse complement strand
CAACTGGTCTGGTTCGACAACGCCGCCACGACGCACAAGCCGCAGGCCGTGATCGATCGACTCGCGTACTTCTACGCGCACGAGAACTCGAACATCCACCGCGCCGCGCATGCACTGGCCGCGCGCGCCACCGATGCCTACGAGCACGCGCGCAAGACGGTGCAGCGCTTCATCGGTGCTTCGTCGGCCGAGGAGATCGTGTTCGTGCGCGGCACGACGGAGGCGATCAACCTGATCGCGAAGACGTGGGGCGTGCAGAACGTGGGCGAAGGCGACGAGATCATCGTCTCGCATCTGGAGCACCACGCGAACATCGTGCCGTGGCAGCAGCTCGCGGCGCTCAAGGGTGCGAAGCTGCGCGTGATCCCCGTCGACGATTCGGGCCAGGTGCTGCTCGACGAGTATCGCAAGCTGCTCAACGACCGCACGAAGATCGTTTCGGTGACGCAGGTGTCCAACGCGCTCGGCACCGTGGTGCCGGTGCGGGAGATCGTGGAACTCGCGCATCGCGCGGGCGCGAAAGCACTCGTTGATGGCGCGCAGTCGATCTCCCACATGCGCGTGGACGTGCAGGCGCTCGATGCCGACTTCTTCGTGTTCTCGGGCCACAAGATCTACGGACCGACCGGCATTGGCGTGGTGTACGGCAAGCGCGAGGTGCTCGAAGCCATGCCGCCGTGGCAGGGTGGCGGCAACATGATCGAGGACGTGACGTTCGAGAAGACCGTGTTCCAGCCGCCGCCCGCGCGCTTCGAAGCCGGCACCGGCAATATTGCCGATGCCGTGGGGCTTGGCGCGGCGCTCGACTACGTGAGCCGCATCGGCATCGAGAACATCGCGCGCTACGAGCACGATCTGCTTGCGTATGCAACGAGCGTGCTCGCGCCGGTGCCCGGCGTGCGCCTGATCGGCACGGCCCGTGACAAGGCGAGCGTGCTCTCGTTCGTGCTGAAGGGCTACACGACCGGGGAGGTGGGGCAGGCGCTGAGCCGCGAGGGCATCGCCGTGCGCGCGGGGCATCACTGCGCACAGCCGATCCTGCGTCGCTTCGGTCTCGAGGCGACCGTGCGGCCATCGCTTGCGTTCTACAACACCTGCGAGGAAGTCGATGCGCTGGTGTCCGTAGTGCGGAGCCTGGCGCCGCGCCAGTAGTGCAAGCGCGGGGCGCAATGCCCCGCGCGTGTCATCCATGCTGCCGCGCTCAAAAATGCGATTCAAATGAAAAGGGGAACGAGCCGGCGCTGTCCCGGTATCACGTGCGCGCAACGCGTCTACATCTGAAGAACCATGGATTGGGGGCTCGAAGCGCCGCGCCGACGCCGGCGTTTCGGAATGAGACGATCAGGCATATCGTCGAGGCGCCCGGGCATTCGCGCGGCGCTCGCCAGCCCATAAAGTCACACCCATAGAAGGACGGCATTCGTCGTCTCACAGGTGGGAGTGGTCATGAACGCATGGATGGCAAGACGCGAGCCGATGCCGGCGGGATTTTTCGGCATCGCGGTTGGCATGCTGGCGCTAGCCGGCGCGTGGCGTGTCGCCGCGAAGCTCTGGGAAGTGCCGCCGCTCGTGGCGTCGGCGCTCACGATCGCGGCACTCGCTGTCTGGGCAGCGATCATGGCGCTTTACATGTACAAGTGGGTCGTTCACCGTGACGCCGCGCTCAAGGAATGGCAGCACGAGGTGCAATCGTCTCTCATCGCGCTCGGGCCGGTCTCCACCATGCTGGCCGCACAGGCGCTGAAGGGCTGGGCGCACGGCCTCGCGCTCGCGCTGTTCGTGGCCGGCGCCATTGCGCAGCTGGCGATCGGCGTCATGCTCCATGGCCGCCTGTGGCAGGGCGGGCGCAATGCGGAACTCGCCACGCCGCTCATCTATCTGCCGACCGTCGCGCCCAGCTTCGTGGCGGCGACCACGGCCGCGTCGTTTGGCCTTCCGGAACTGGCGATGCTGTTCTTCGGGGCCGGCGTGCTCTCGTGGCTCGCGATCGAATCAAAGCTGCTCAACCGCGCAGCGCTCGGCGCGCCGACCGCACCCGCATTGCGCCCGACCTTCGGTGTGCAACTCGCGCCGCCGGTGGTGGGCGGCGTCGCTTGGATGGCAATCACGGGGAGCGGCGCTCATGTCGCCCTGACGGGTGCCGCCGAACTGGTTGCCTACGGCCTGCTGGGATATGGGCTTTATCAGGCGCTGTTGCTGCTGCGCCTGCTTGCGTGGATCCGCGCGCAGTCGTTCGCGCCGACTTACTGGGCATTCAGCTTTGGCGCCGCCGCTTTGCCGACCCTCGCCATGCTCATCGCGCAGCGTGGAGCCCCGGTGTGGATGCATGAACTGGCCTTCGCCTCGTTCGTCGCATCGAACCTGGTCATCGGGCTGCTGATCGTCAAAACAGCTGGCCTGGTTTGGGACGGCAAGTTGTTGCCGATGCGGGCGGCTTCGTAACGACTCGGGCCACGCGTGAAGCGCTATTCGACGCCACATGCGCGCCGCGCCATGCAGTCGGGTGCCAATACGACGACATCGCGCAGACACTGCTTCGATCCGACTGCTATCGCTCAGGCCGCAGCAGGCGTCGGATTCACTTCGACTGTGACATGCGACAGTCCCTTGAAACGCCTGAGTGCAGTGCGGTAGAAGCCCGGGCTGCGCTGCGCTTCTCGGGTGGCCACCGATACGATCGCGCTCATGTGCCCTGGACCGACGCGCCAGACATGGAGGTCGAGCACCGTGTCGCCGTTGTCTTCGATGACATGGCGGACGTTCTCGGCCATGCGCTTGTCCAGATTCATGTCGAGCAGAATGCCGCCCGTATCGCGCATCAAGCCCCATGACCAGTTTGCGATCACCAGTGCGCCGATTACACCCGCGAGCGGGTCCATCCAGACCCACCCGAACGCACGCGCCAGCAGCAGGCCGATGATCGCCAGCACGGAAACCGCGGCGTCGGCAATGACGTGAATGTAGGCGGAGCGGATGTTGTGGTCACGGCTCGCGGCCGCCTGGGCATCGTCGTGATCGTGCTCGTGTTCCTCGAACTCGACCGGATGCTCGCCGTCGGGCAGGTGGACAACGGCTCTGAATGCGTGCGGCTCGGGAATGTCCTCTTTCGACTCCAGATAGCCACCTCGATCGGCAAACGCGAAGGTCTGGCGCGTGCCGTCGGGGCGGATCGTCGTCACTGAAACAGCATGGGCGTCCAGTTTCGAGGAGGGCGTTTCCGGCGTAAGGCGGAAGACAGGCGGTACGCCGTCTTCGAAGACCGACAAGGCAAAGACGCCAGCGCCGCCGAAGATGCGATGCACCTCGTCCCCGTGACCGTGTTCGTCTTCATGGCCGTGACCATGACCATGACCGTGGCTGTGCCCATGACTGTGCCCGTGGTGGTCGCCGCTCAGCAGCCAGACGCTCGCGAGATTGACCAGCAGCCCAAGCACGGCGATAGGGATCGCCTGACCGAAGTGAATGGGTACGGGCGAGAGAAATCGCGAAACGGCTTCGTACGCGATCAGCAGCGCGATCATGGCGAGCACGATCGCGCTGGTAAAGCCAGCGAGGTCGCCCAGCTTGCCGGTACCGAATACGAAGCGCTTGTCGGCCGCGTGCCGGCGCGCGTAGGTGTACGCCAAAGCGGCGATGAGCATCGCGCCGGCGTGAGTGGACATGTGCAGACCATCGGCGACGAGCGCCAGCGAGCCATAAAGACTGCCGCCGACAATTTCAGCCACCATCATCGCGCTGCACAGCGCAATCACCATCCACGTTCTGCGCTCGTTGTCTTCGTGGGCTGCACCCAGAAAGATGTGGTCGTGCCCCGCTCCGAAAGCGGAATCTTCAAAGTTGCTCATGGTTCCCCTCTTACTTGAAGTAGCTGTGGACTACTTCAATCAGCTGCTCGGTGCCGCTGCCGTGCTCGTCGTCCGGCTCTGCGTCGACGAGATGCGTCCGGATGTGGTCTTCGAGAACCACGGCAAGCAACCCGTTCATCGCGCCGCGGCTACTGGTGATGAGCTGGAGCACATCCATGCAGCCGCGCTCTTCTTCCAGTGCGCGCTCGATGGCTTCAACCTGTCCCTTGATGCGGCGAACCCGGTTGAGCAGCTTCTGTTTTTCGCGAATCGTATGGCTCACGGCCAGCACCCCCTGAATACGGTAGGGGGCTATCTTACCCTGGATAGGGTACGGGGGTATACGTTTAGTGGATGAGGGTTGGATCAGAACGTCGCGGGCAAGGTTAGGGGGCAGGCGCACGTCTGCCCCATTTCACGAATGCGCGTTGCGCAATTTCGCGCGCCAGCGCTTACTGCGTGCACCCCCGACCTGCGTGGGCCCGCCCCCGCTTCACGCGAGAACGGCCTTGGCGAGCATGCCGAGGGCCACGCAGACGAGGATGCCCGCAAACCCGGACTGGACGTGATGAGCTGCCATGCGATGCGACACGAGGCGCCCGCCCAACATCCCCGCGGCGGTAGCGGTGCTGAACCACAAGGCGACGTCGAACGGAAAGGCCGTACCGTGCATCGCCGTCGCCAGCACACCGCCACTGCCAACCAGCGCAATCACCATGAGCGACGTTGCTACGATGCCGTGCATCGAGACGTCGGTCAGCTTGCGCATCAGCGGCACGATGATGAATCCACCGCCCACGCCGAGAAGCCCCGTCATCAGGCCGGTAAGCGACCCGGTCGCCGCCAGTGCCAGTGCGGTGGGCCATGACCAGTCGAACCGGCCCGTGGCCGGGTTGACATGAGCGACGCAAAGCGGCGACGCCTGTTGTGCCGATGCCTTGCGCGCGAGCGTCTGACGAAGGAGCCGGAAGGCCACGAAAAGCATGACACAGGCGAACAGACCCAGCAGCAGCCTCTGGGGCAGCGCGCGTGCGAGGCGCGCCCCCACTGCCGTGGCGGGGACCCCGAGCGCGGCCATCAGGAGCGCGGCGCGATAGCGGACCAGGCGTTTGCGGAACGCCTCGAGTGCGCCCACTGCCGCGCTGCCCGCGACGGCGACGAGCGCGACTGGCGTCGCCTGCTGCATTGGCCATCCCATTCCAAATACGAGCGCGGGGACGGCGAGGATGCCGCCGCCGGCGCCCGTGAGTCCGAGAATGGCGCCGACTGCGGCGCCGAGAAAAAGCGAGACCAGCATCGATTCACCTCGAGGGGCGGCAAGCGGACGAGTGTCAGTCGGCCACCTGGGGTTGCACGAACCACTCCCGCCCCTTGAGCATGCCTCGCCAGTAAAGCGGCGGCAGGATGCGCTCCTTGAGCAGCCAGGCGAGTCCGGATGGTTTCTTCCCGTCGATGATCCATGCGGGGAAGGTCGGTGCGACCTTGCCGCCGTAGAGAAACTCGGCGAGCACGATCTTCCCGCGCTCGACCGTGAGCGGGCAGGAACCGTAACCGTCATAGGTCGCCGCTCCGCGCTTCACGCCCAGCGCGGCAAGCACGTTGTGCGCGACGACCGGCGCCTGCTTGCGCGCCGCTGCCGCGGTTTTTGCGTTCGGCGTATTGGTCGCGTCGCCCAGCCCGAAGATGTTTTCGTAGACCTTGTGGCGCAAGGTGCCCTGATCGACGTCGACCCAGCCGCCGGCATCGGCCAGCGGGCTGACGCGGATGAAGTCGGGCGCCTTCTGGGGCGGCACGACGTGGAGCATGTCGAAGCCGGTTTCGAATGTCTCGCTGCGGCCACCGGGCAGCGCACGCGTGAAGGTCGCTCGCCGGGTTTCGCCGTCCACGGCCGTCAGGTTGAAGCCGAAGTTGAGATTGATGCCGTACGACTCGACGTACTTCATCAGGGCGGGCACATAGTCGGCCACACCGAAGAGCGCCGCGCCGGCATTGTAAAACTCGACGTCGATCTGGTTGAGCCGGCCGGTGCGGCGCCAGTGATCGGACGAGAGATACATGGCCTTCTGCGGTGCGCCCGCGCATTTGATCGGCATGGGCGGCTGCGTGAATAGCGCGCGGCCGCCCTTGAGCTGCTGCACCAGTTGCCAGGTGTAGGGCGCGAGGTCGTAACGATAGTTGGAAGTCACGCCATTGCGCCCGAGCGTCTGCGGCAGTCCTTCAATGGCATTCCAGTCCAGCTTCAGACCAGGGCAGACGACGAGCTGCCGGTATTTCACGACGCGGCAGCCCTCGAGGATCACGGCATTCGCGGTGGGCTCGAACGCGGCCACCGCCGCCTTGATCCAGCGTACGTTGTGCGGGAGTACAGCACCCATTGGACGCGCGGTCGTTTCCGGGCGGAATACGCCGGCGCCGACCATCGTCCAGCCCGGCTGGTAGTAGTGCACGTCGGCGGGGTCGATGATCGCGATGTCGAGATCGGGTGCTCGGGCGAGCAGGCTCGACGAGATGGCGACGCCAGCAGCGCCCGCGCCGACGATCACGACATCGTGCTGCTCCTCTGTGGAGATGTTTGGTGAGCCGATGCGGCGCGTGAGTCCGCTGAGGTCGACCCCGGCGCGTTTGCCCGCGGCAAGGATTTCGACGAGCGACATCGCCGATGCGCTGGCCAGCGCCCACAGGGTCGCCGAGCGCATGCCGCTGCGGCAGTAGGCGAGCAGGGGGCGTGGCAGGGTGTCCAGATAGCCGCGGAATCGTTCGGCATCCTGATCGCTGACCTTGCCCGATTCCACCGGAAGGTAGTGTGCCTCCATGCCGAGCTGTTGTGCTGCCTGCTCGATCTCGGTGAACGTGGGCTGGTCCGCGCCCTCGCCATCGGAACGGTTGCAGATGACCGCGCGAAAGCCCATTTCGCGCAGCGCGGCCAGATCGGCAACGCGGATCTGAGGGGATACGGCAAAGGTGTCCGTGAGCTTTTTAAGTTCCATGCTTGCCTCTTGTGTTTTCTTCAATGTCGCTCAAAGGACGTTGACCGGGATCTTGATATAGGAAACGCCATTGCTCTCCGGCTCCGGCAAGTGGCCGGCACGCATGTTGACCTGCACCGACGGCAGGATGAGCACGGGCATGTCGAGCGTGGCGTCGCGGGCCGTGCGCATGGCGATGAACGACGCCTCGTCGATGCCGTCGTGCACGTGGACGTTGGCTTCGCGTTCTTCAGCCACGGTGCTTTCGAATTTCACGGCGCGACCGCCTGGCTGATAGTCGTGGCACATGTACAGGCGCGTCTCGGGCGGCAGGCTCAGGACACGGCGGATCGACTGGTAGAGCGTCGCGGCGTCGCCACCGGGAAAGTCGCAGCGGGCGGTTCCGTAGTCGGGCATGAACAGCGTGTCGCCGACGAAAGCGGCCTGCTGGGTGCCGTCGCTAACCAAATAGGTCACGCACGCGGGCGTATGGCCCGGCGTGTGCATCACGCGGACCTCCAGATCGCCCACATGGAACGTGTCGCCATCGGCAAAAAGGCGATCGAACTGCGAGCCGTCGGTGCGGAAGTCCGGACCCGCATTGAACAGCTTGCCGAACACGCCCTGGACACGCGTGACCTGGCCGCCGATGGCCACCTTGCCGCCGAGCCTTTCCTTGAGATACGGCGCCGCGGAAAGGTGATCGGCGTGGACATGGGTTTCGAGCAGCCAGTCCACCCGGGCGTCCAGCGCTTCGACGCGGCTGGCGAGCCGGTCTGCCGTGGCAGTACTGGTGCGCCCCGATTTCGGGTCGTAGTCGAGCACGGTGTCGATCAGCGCGCAGCGGCGCGTCCCGATATCGAGCAGCAGGTAGCTCACGGTCCACGTGGCGGGATCGAAGAACCCTTCGACGGAAAATCGGCAGGCAGGCATTCTGGTTATTCCTCGCAAATGACGGACGCTGGGTCCTCGCAAGGGATAACAACTCAATAATCGTGCCAGCCTTGTTGCACACAGCGCCATCGATTTTTAAATCCATGATTTGGATTGGCTTTTCCGTGCATGGCGAGCGGCGGAGGCGGCGCTTCGGGAGCGCGTTGGTGCGATGCGAATGACATGGCGACTGCCAAATGGCAGTCCGTGGCATAATTGGCAGTCTGGAAATATCGGTTGCAAGAGCAACGACCGACGATCATGACTTCACCTGACCTGACACAGACTGGTTCGCCATTGCCGGACATTGCGCCGGATGTCGCTGCGCTGGTGTCGTACCTCGAGTACGATCCGCTACCCGCCATCGTGCTCGATCCGCAATACCGGATTCTGGCCGCGAACCGGGCGTATCAGCGGCAATTTGGCGTGGAGGGGCAGGCGCACGTCGGCCGCAGGTGCTATCAGGTTTCCCATCACTACGACGTGCCCTGCGATCAGGCCGGGGAGCACTGCCCAATGAAGCGTGCGGCCGAGAGTCGCGGCCCGGATCGCGTGCTGCACATTCATCACACGCCGCGGGGCCCGGAACACGTGGACGTCGAGTTGCGCCCGATCTTCGATGCCCGCTCGGAGATCATCGCGTACGTCGAGCGCCTGGCAACGATTCGGGGCGCATCGGCGAGATCGAGCGCGGAAGGCCTGGTTGGCCGCGCCCCGGCGTTCAACGATGCGATCTCCGCTCTGCAGCGCGTCGCACCGTCGATGTTGCCCGTCCTGCTGCTCGGCGAGTCCGGCACCGGCAAGGAACTGTTCGCCCATGCGCTGCACGAAGCGAGCGACCGGGCGCAACGGCCATTCGTTGTCGTCGATTGCTCCGGCATTACCGAAACGCTCTTCGAAAGCGAACTGTTCGGGTTCGAGAAGGGGGCGTTCACGGGCGCCACCGGCCGCAAGCAGGGGGTGGTCGAAACCGCGCAGGGCGGCACGCTGTTTCTCGATGAGATTGGCGATGTGCCTCTGTCGATCCAGGTCAAGCTGCTACGTCTCATCGAGTCCGGCACCTTCAGGCGTGTCGGCAGCACCGAGACCCAGCGCGCCGATTTCCGGCTCGTTGCGGCTACTCACAAGCCGCTCGAGCAGATGGTCGCGGCGGGCCAGTTTCGCTCGGACCTTTACTTCCGGATCAGTGCCTTCCCCATTCATTTGCCTGCGGTGCGTGAGCGTAGCGAAGATATTTCGCTTCTCGCAGATTCCATCCTCGAGCGCATTGCGTCGGCGAAATACCGCTCGTCGCGCAAGGCGTTGATTTCGCCGGATGCACTCGCGCTGCTGCGCGCCTATTCATGGCCGGGAAACATTCGCGAACTGCGCAACGTGCTCGAGCGAGCAAGCCTCCTCGCAGATGACGGCGTGATTCGCCCCGAACAACTGCCGGAGGCGCTCAGGCGAGAGGCCATGTCGCCGATCGACGAGCCACCCGCGACGGGTTTCGCCTTGCCTCGCAAGGTTTCGGATGCGGAGCTGGCACGCGCCGCGGCGGAATCTGGCGGCAAACGCAGTGAGCTTGCTGCACGGCTCGGAATGAGCGAGCGCACGCTCTATCGCCGGCTCAAGGCACTCACGGATGGGGCAAAGCGCTGAAGGCTTCGCCGCTGGCCGAGCCGCGCTGACAAAAAAGACGGGCGCTGCGAGCGCTCACCGAGTCCCGGAATCGCACGCCGCCATCGCTAAGCATTGCAAAATTTTGTCAAATCAGCTTCGGCCCATTAGCGATCTTGTGCCATATTGCGGTCTTATCGGATGTTTCGAGTCCGTTGGCTCATTCAAGTCGCCGCCACACGTGCAGATTGCAACCGGGGAAATCCATGCCTGTCTACTATGCAGCCGTCGAAGACGATCCACTAACGAGCGGTAAAGGGAGCCGCGTGTACTCCAGTGGACAAGGCGTCACGGTTAAGGGCGAAGACGGCAGGCTCCGTCGTCTGGCGTATATTGGTGACGAGGCGTACTGCCCAGCGTGCGACAGCATCGGCAGAATTAGCTATGGTGCACCCGTGAGCGACAAGCGTCGTCTGGTCGATTTTGTGAACGGCGGGCGGCGTCAGGCGGTCGGTGAGGATATCGTCGTGTGCAAATGTGCGCAGCATCCGCGCATCATTGCCGTGTACGGTAAGAAATGGAAAATCGTGGAAGAAGGCGACGCAGGCAGACGGCTCGTTTCCGTGAGCGAGCCATCATCGGCCCCTTCTGCGTCATCACGGCCCGCTGAGCTTCAATTTGAGCGATGGTTTTATGTCTGGAACAGCATGACCGGGGCGGCGATGCCCAATCGAGACTTCATCGCGATCGTCGGCGGAGCCCGGCAGAGCGGGAGGACCGATGGTAATGGTTACGCTCGGATCGTGACGGACGGCGAGCAGCCGGTGGAAATTCACATCACTTTCAATGCCCCCAAGCGCAATCTAAATCCCGCGGGATCCTGATAATGGCGGACTACAATATTGAGCATTGGACAACTTCCCACACCGTGAAAGGTGGTGACAAGCATAGCGCTGTCTCCATCCCGGTCAATGATCGTGCCGCGACACGACAAGCCATCATCACGGGCTTAAAACGGAAGGGTTATTCCCTTGTGGAAAGATCATCATGGGGAGCGCGCCCGCCCAAAAACGCGTTGACTCCTTCGCACTGGGACTATCATGACATAGTGATCCATCACGCGGGACGCAGCTATTCCTGCGCTGTGAATGAACAGGGTGCGATTGAACAGATGAAGACCGCGCAATCGTACGATATGGACAGCCATGAATTTGACGATATTAGCTATCACTACGCGGTTTCGTGTCCTGGTGAACTGATCGAAGCTCGCGACATTCGCTTTATCGGTTCCCACGTGAAGGGTAACAACACGGGCAAGCTCGGCATCGTCCTGCTTGAAAACCTGGCACAAGCCGGTGAAGCGTGGCAGCAGGAGTACAGCCGGAAATCGCTTTGGCAGAAATTCAAGGGGACGCTAGACATCGCGCGTGATGCGGTGGCACTCGATCACTCAATGCCGACCAAGGCACAGATTGATGCCCTGTCGGCCTTGATTTCGACACTGAAGGAGTTCTTCAACATCTCGGCCTTGGGCGGCCATCGCGAATATCAGCTTCTCGCGCCCGGTAACGAGGGACGGGCATGTCCGGGAAAGTACGGCATGCAAGTAGTCGACGAAATGCGTGCGAAGTTCGGGTTGAGAGCGCCGTCAAAGTGAGATCGCCAAGCCAAGCCTCCGGTTAATGACATAGGTGCGGTGTTCGAGTTGGCCTTGAATTACCCGACAGCGTTGCCGCTCCGGAAGTTGGCTTGTCGCCCGTAGCCTGGCCTTTGCCTCAAAGGCGTTGAGCCATTCGCTGCTTCCCGTGTCCGGCCCGTGGCCCTCTCCATCCGAAATATCGAAGTAGTGATTCTCCAGGTACGAGAACCATTCCAGTGTGCACGGTTCGCTAACAGGAGCGCGCGACACAGTCGTGGTGGCAACAAGCCACGCAAGGACGATAAGGGAAAAAATGCCCGCGAGGATTTTCATTTGAGTCGTTTCCTGAAGATCGTTGCCTGTCTATGGTTACTCGCGTGCCTGGTGCTGTCTTCAGCTGGTCTACTGGCACGAGCTCGGCCGGCGGACATCGCAATCGTGCCAGGAAACACGGTGTACCGCGATGGTAGTCCGTCATCTAGATTGGCTGCAAGGTTAGATAGGGCCTTTCAATGTTATCAGCAACACCAATGCGGACTTATCTTTGTAAGCGGCGGTGTCGATGCGTCTGGTACGGACGAAGCCGTCGCGATGCGCGCCTGGCTGATGCGCACGCAGCGCGACCTCGGGGTGCGGGCCGAACTGCTCGAGCAGACATGGCAGCAGTGGAAAGCACTACTGGGGCCAGTTGCCGGAAGCCAATGTAATGGAAACATCCCGGACAGCGACGCGCGGCATCTTTGAGCCCATGGCGCTGCGGATTGAAGACTTCGCGCGCAGGTAAAGCGTCCCCTGGTCTGACACGCCTGCACCAAAGTCCCGCCTGGCGCGGGTTTCGAGGGAATTTTCCGTTTATGGGCGTTCGGTATCGGCCTTCTTCGTCAAACTATCCGGCTGATGTCACTTGCCATGCGGTAACCGCCACGTCAACGCGACGATGCGCGTACCGTGTACCGGCGTTCGCGCCGGATCCGTCGTCTCGATCCTTCTCCGAAATATCCCGTCGCGCCTTTTCCCGCAAAAAAAACACTGCCGTCTGTAACCGGGATGCGCAACCGAACGAATTACCGGGCTGAGGTGTAACCGTCCGTATCCGAATGGGTTCGATGGTTTCGCTGAATTCTGGCTTCGTTAAGCGGACGTGCTGATTGGCGTGCGACGGTGAACCATTGCCAGCGCTGCGACGCGCTAACACGCAGTCCCGCCGCTCTGGAGACCGGTCATGTTCGCACGGCTCGTCGCTGTTGCGTCCCTTCTTCTTCTCGCTGCCCGTTCTGGCGTCAGCCAGGCCGGCCACGCAGCGCCAGGCGGAATACAGCGATCCTTTTGGTGAGAGCGCCTATACGCCGGAACTGGTGATCGACGGTCAGAGGGGACTGATTGGCTCGAATCGACGTGCGGCCGAGGCGGCGATCAAGCTCGCGCAAAAAGCTGACTTCACTTTGAGAAAATAATAAGGATAACGAACATTTGTACTGTGGGTTGATACCGCACCGTCAATCTGTCGCTTGACGCGCGGTCGACCTGGCTTTGCCAGGTGGATAACAAAGGGGCGGCAGGGGGGAGGCACGAGGAAATGCAAGTCCATGATCGAGGTTTTCGAACCGACACCCCGACAGAAGCAGGGGCGCCAGGTGCAGTGGCAGTACCTTCCACGAAATCGAGACTACCAATCAGGAGCTCGCCATGTCATTCGTCACGTACCGATCATCGTTTCTATTGCGAACCATCACGTTCGCGACGGCGTTGGGATTCGCTTCAGTGAGCTTCGCGCAAGCCGATCCTGAAGCCGATCCGCCAGGGGCGGTCTACGTCCTGTCAAACCAGCCTGCCGGAAACTCGGTTCTTGTCTATTCCCGAACGGCAAACGGAACCCTTACCTACGCGGCCACCTACTCGACCGGCGGAAAAGGAGCGGGCACGGGAGCCGACCCGCTAGGCTCACAGGGCTCGCTGACGCTGGACGCGGGTTTTTTGCTCGCAGTGAACGCCGGCAGCAATGATGTTTCGCTTTTCGCGATCGACGGCAGCAAACTGACGCTGCTCGACAGAAAGCCATCGGGAGGTCAAATGCCCGTCAGCGTGACGGTCAGGGGGCCCATCGCGTATGTGCTCAATGCCGGTGGCACGCCGAACATCAGTGGCTTCCTTGTCGATGCGCTCGGCAAGCACCTCGTTCCGTTGCCCGGCTCGCAGCGGCCACTTGCCGGCGGAGCCTCCGCCCAGCCTGCGCAAGTCAAGTTCGCACCGGATGGCGATGAATTGCTGGTGACCGAAAAGGGCACGCAACTCATCGATACGTTCTCCGTCGGCTTTGCTGGCTACGCCTCGACTGCAACGCCGCATGCCTCGAACGGTGTCACGCCGTTCGGCTTTTCCATCACGACACGCGGTTATGCGATCGTCTCCGAAGCCGGGTCCGGTTCGGTTTCCTCCTATGACGTCGAGGACGGCAAGCATCTTGCTTCGATTAGCTCAGCGATTCCCCTTGGGCAGCACGCGCCTTGTTGGCTCGTCACGACCGGCGACGGGCGTTTTGCCTATACCGCCAATGCCGGTAGCGGCACGATCAGCAGCCTGCGCATTGCCGCGGATGGCACGTTGAGCGTGCTCAATCCAGATGCAGGCACGCTCAGCGCCCCGCTCGACATGGCGCTCACCAGTCGCGGCAAATTCCTCTACGTCCGGGAAGGCAACGGCGCGGTAAGCGGCTTTCGCGTGATGCCCGACGGGACACTCGAGCCTCTTGGTTCGGTCTCCGGTGTGCCGACCGGGGCCCAGGGGATCGCAGCGCGCTAGGCGGACGCGGGCGGGCTCACCGCGGCGCTCAGCAATTCGATGATCTGGCATCGCAGCCATATGCTCGCCTGGTCCTGCTCGCTGCTGCGATGCCAGTACAAATGCCACTCCAGCCTCGGTAGCGGAAACGGCAATTCGAAAATGCGCGCGTCGTAGCGCTGCAGAAGCTGCACCGGGGCGGTCAGCGCGAGGTCGGTGCGCAAGGCGACGAGCGGGGCAACCATATAGTGCTGCACGCGCATTCGCATCTGCCGCTGTTTGCCGAGCTTTTTCAGTTCCGCGTCGACGAAGCCGCTTCCCTGGCGGCGGCTCGACACCTGGATATGACCCAGCGCGAGGTAGTCGTCCATGCTCAGCGTGTTGCCCGTGAACGGATGATCGTGGCGCAGCATGCAAGCGTAGCGGTCGCTGCCGAGCGGCGCCTGGCGCAATTGCGGGTCGTCGATAAACGGCACGTCGATGGCAAAGTCGATCTTGCCCGTTTCCAGCGCCGCGGCCACTTCGCTGCGTGGCGTGAAGTAGCATTCGATGTTCATGCCCGGCGCCTGTTGCTGAAGCAACTCGCCGAGCGCGGGCAACAGTACCGCTTCGGTCAAATCGGGCATGCTGAAGCGGAACGTCCGTTGCGATGCGGCGGGGACGAATACGTCGCCCGCGGTTGCGCTCGCTTCGAGCAGCTGTAGCGCCTCACGCACGCGGCCGACGATGTTTTCGGCGAGCGGCGTGGGCACCATTCCGGACGGCGTGCTCACGAAGAGCGGATCGTTCAGCGCCTTGCGCATGCTCACTGCGGGCTGCGTGATGAAAAGCGCCTCGGCCGCGCGGGTGAGATTGCGCTTTTCGTAAATCGACGCAAATACGACGAACAGATTCAGATCCAGCTTTGGTGGACGCATTTCACAGGCTCCGTTTGCCGACATCATAAACGAGCTGACGTGTGATGCTGCGTCCGTGCGGGTTCCGTGTGCGTCAGTCGCGCGGCGGAATGGTCAGCCAGGCCGCGGTCGAGCCGAGCCGTGCCTTGCTGCTGCCGATTTCCATGCGCGCGATGGCCTGAAGATGCACCTCGTCGGGGCCGTCCGCGTAACGCAGTGCGCGAGCCCAGGTCCAGTGATCGGCGAGGGGCGTGTCGGGGCTCAGGCCCATTGCGCCGAATACCTGCATCGCGCGGTCGCACACCGTCGAATAGACCTGCGGGACCAGCGCCTTGATCATGGAGATTTCCTTGCGCGCCGCCTTCGCGCCCACTTCGTCGAGAAGCCAGGCCGTTTTCAGCACGAGGAGCCGCGCCTGATCGATTTCGATCCGCGATTTCGCGATCCACTCGCTCACGGTGCCGTGCTGATGCAGATACTTGCCGAAGGTCTTGCGCTCCTGCGCGCGCTCGGTCATCAGTTCGAGCGCCAGTTCCGCCGCGCCGATCGAACGCATGCAATGGTGAATACGTCCGGGGCCGAGCCGCGCCTGTGCGAGCGCGAAACCGCCGCCTTCCTCGCCGAGCAGATTCGCCGCCGGTACGCGAACGTTCTTGAACGTGACCTCGCAATGGCCTTCCGGCGAGACGTGATTCATCACGGGGATGTTTCGCACGATCGTCACGCCCGATGTTTCCGCAGGCACGAGGATCATGCTTTGCTGACGATGGCTTTCGGCGTCCGGGTCGGTCTTGCCCATGACGATGAAAAGCTTGCAGTTGGGATGCGCCGCGTTCGTGATGAACCACTTGCGGCCGTTGATCACGTAGTCGTCGCCGTCGCGGCGAATGGACGTCGTGATGTTCGTGGCGTCGGAGGAGGGCACGTCGGGCTCCGTCATGGCGAACGCAGACCGGATCTTGCCCTCGAGCAGCGGTACGAGCCACGCCTCGCGCTGTGCCGGCGTGGCGAACATGTGCAGCAGCTCCATGTTGCCGGTGTCGGGCGCGTTGCAGTTGAATACCTCCGATGCCCACGACACACGGCCCATGACCTCCGCGAGCGGCGCGTATTCGAGGTTCGTGAGACGCGTGCCGGGTTCGTCGTCCTTCAGATGCGGCAGGAAGAGATTCCACAAGCCTTCGGCCTTGGCGATGGCCTTGAGGTCTTCCATGAACGACACGGGGTACATGCCCGCATGGACTTCTTCCAGCCACTGGCGCTGGCGCGGCACGATGTGTTCGTCCATGAAGCCGTGCAGGCTGCGCAGCAGGTCTTCGACCTTGGGGCTATAAGCGAAATTCATGATGGGTTCCTTGTGTACGGGACATCAGATCGTCAGCCCGCCATCGACGACGATGCATTCGCCGTTCGTATAGCTCGCTGCGTCGGACACGAGAT
>Ga0306920_100005722_pt1 | contig 16096 bp, 16 predicted proteins | sample flu12Cox44000170_FD_204666 | JGI IMG/M metagenome (GOLD analysis project Ga0306920, IMG submission 204666) | Lab enrichment of tropical soil microbial communities from Luquillo Experimental Forest, Puerto Rico - flux4day.12C.oxic.44.000.170 (v2)... | ecosystem: Environmental > Terrestrial >... | reverse complement strand
CGGCAGATCAACGGCACGCGCTTGAGGCCGCCGTCGGCGGCGACGATTTCGGCTTGCAGGCGCTGATGCGGCTTGAGGTCGCCGTGAAGGCCGCGAATGGTGACCTGTTCGTTGCCCTTCAAACCGAGCGTCTGCCAGGATGTCCCCTCCTCGAAGACCAGCGGAACCACACCCATCCCAACCAGATTCGAGCGATGAATACGTTCGAACGATTGCGCGATGACGGCGCGGATACCGAGCAGAATCGCACCCTTTGCCGCCCAATCGCGCGACGAGCCGGTGCCGTATTCCTTGCCGGCGAATACGACGAGCGGCACGTTCTCGGCTTTGTAGCGCATTGCCGCGTCGTACATCGTCATGCGCTGGCGCGACGGGTAATGGATCGTGTAGCCGCCCTCGACGCCGGGCACCATTTGGTTCTTGATGCGGATATTGGCGAACGTGCCACGCATCATGACCTGATGATTGCCGCGCCGCGTGCCGTATTGATTGAAGTCCCGCGGGCGCACCTGATGGTCGCGCAGATATTCGCCGGCCGGGCTCTCTTCCTTGATCGACCCTGCCGGAGAAATGTGGTCCGTGGTGATCGAGTCGAGGAACAGGCCGAGGATGCGGGCGTCGACAATGTCATCGATCGGTTCGCTGCGCTTGCCCATGCCTTCGAAGTAGGGCGGGTTCTGCACATAAGTCGAACGGTCGTCCCACTTGAAAGTCAGGCCACCCTTGACGGCAATCTTGCGCCAATGCGCATCGCCTTTGAACACATCGGCATATTTGCGCGCGAACATCTGCTTGTTGATGCTCTTGCTTATAACGTTTGCGATCTCGCGGCTCGAAGGCCAGATGTCGCGCAAATAGACCTTGCGGCCGTTCTTGTCTGTCCCAAGCGGCGCCTTGGCGACATCGACCTGCATCGAGCCAGCGAGCGCGTAGGCGACAACAAGCGGCGGCGAAGCAAGGTAATTGGCCCTGACGTCGGCATTGACGCGGCCCTCGAAATTTCGATTGCCGGAGAGCACCGCCGCCGCAACGAGATCGTGCTTGTTGATCGCCTCGGAAATTTCCTCCGGCAGCGGGCCTGAATTGCCGATGCAAGTCGTGCAGCCGAAGCCGACCAGATTGAACCCGAGTTCGTCCAGATATTTCTGCAGGCCCGACTTCTCATAGTATTCCGCCACCACCTGCGATCCGGGCGCCAGCGAAGTCTTGACCCACGGCTTGACGGTGAGGCCTTTCTCCACGGCCTTTTTGGCCAGCAAGCCGGCCGCGATCATCACGCTCGGATTGGACGTGTTGGTGCAGGAGGTGATCGCAGCGATCACGACGTCGCCATGTCCAAGCGTGTGATTGCGCCCCTCGACCGGCACGCGCTTGTCCATCTCGGCGGCCTTGTTGAATTCCTTGTCCATCGCGTGGGCGAAGCCGCTTTTGACCTCCTTAAGCGCAATGCGGTCCTGCGGGCGTTTCGGCCCGGCGAGCGAGGGTTCGACCGAGGACAGTTCGAGCTTGAGAACGTCGGTGAATATCGGATCGGGCGTGTTCTTGGTGCGGTACATCCCCTGCGCTTTGGCATAGGCCATGACGAGCGCTATCCGCTCGGCAGGACGGCCCGTATCGCGCAAATAGCGGATCGTGTCGTCGTCGATCGGGAAGAAGCCGCAGGTCGCGCCGTATTCCGGCGACATGTTACCGAGCGTGGCCCGGTCGGCGATGGTCAGGCCGGCGAGCCCAGGCCCAAAATACTCGACGAACTTGCCGACCACGCCGCGCTTGCGCAGAATCTGCGTCACGGTGAGGACGAGATCGGTCGCGGTGACGCCTTCCTTGAGCTTGCCGTTGAGCCGCACGCCGATCACTTCCGGTAGCAGCATCGAATAAGGTTGCCCAAGCATCGCCGCCTCGGCCTCGATCCCGCCGACGCCCCAGCCGAGCACCGACAGACCGTTGACCATGGTCGTATGCGAATCCGTGCCGACTACCGTATCGGGATAGGCAAGCTCGCTCGCCACGGTCTTGTAGGGAAAGCCGATCTTTTCCTTCGTGCTGCAAACCGTATGCGACAGATATTCGAGATTGACCTGATGGCAGATGCCGGTGCCAGGCGGCACGACGCGAAAATTCTCGAACGATTGCTGCGCCCATTTCAGGAAGCGGTAACGTTCTTGATTCTGCTTGTATTCCTCTTCGACGTTGCGCTTGAACGAATCCTTATGGGCGAAGAAATTCACCGCCACCGAATGGTCGATGACGAGATCGACCGGCACCAGCGGGTTGATCTTCTTCGGATCGCCGCCGAGATGGTCCATCACGTCACGCATGGCGGCCAGATCCACCACCGCGGGCACTCCGGTGAAATCCTGCATCAAAACCCGCGCCGGGCGAAAGGCGATCTCGCGGTCCGACGTCTTGGTCTTAAGCCACTGCACGACGGCTTGAATGTCCTCTTTGGTCACCGACCTGCCATCTTCGTTGCGCAGCAGGTTTTCCAGCAAAACCTTGAGCGAGAACGGCAGCCGCGAAATCCCTTTCAACCCGTTCTTCTCTGCCGCCGGCAGGCTGAAATAGGCGTAGGTCTTCGATCCGACCTTCAGCGGCCGGAGGCACTTGAAGCTATCGAGCGAATCCATGTTTTTTTCCATCCTGCCAGCCCGGACCGACGCAATGCAGAGGTAATTTGATACCAATTTGATACCAAGTCGGACCGGAAACCCTCCCCGCGCCTCGTCGCGAGTGGCGGAGCGTTGGGAGGAGAGCGGACGTGGCAGCGTCATCGTCGCGCCGCAGCCCGGCTTGGCGGCTTATAGGGGCTTTTGCAGCCTTGTGCCAGTTCGGCAAGGAATGGTCGCTATCATGTGGCGCATGGCCCGATCACTGCCAAAACGCTGTCAAAAGCCGCTCCGATCCGGGGGCCCCGAAATAGGCCGATGCGCCTGACCGCCGCCGAATTGGCCTGTCACCGCGGCGGCCGGGATGTCTTCTCGGGCGTCAGCTTTGCGGTCGGCGCCGGGGAAGCCCTGACCATCACCGGTCGCAATGGCGCGGGGAAATCCTCCCTGCTGCGGCTCGTGGCCGGGCTCGTTCGACCCACGGCCGGCCGTCTTCAATTCGAGGGGGGCGATCCTGAATTTAGCATCGCCGAACAGGCGCACTATCTCGGCCACCAGGATGCCGTGAAACCTTCGCTTTCGGTCGGCGAGAACCTTGCGTTTTGGGCGGCTTTTTTTGACGCCGGTCCGATCAAGGTACGGGACGCGCTCGAGGCCATGGGGCTTGGTGGGATCGCGGCGTTGCCGGCAGCTTATCTCTCGGCCGGCCAGCGGCGGCGTTTGTCGATCGCCCGGCTTATTGCGGCGAAGCGGCCCATTTGGCTCCTCGATGAGCCGACCAGCACGCTCGATGCCGCGGCCCAGGAGCGGCTTGCCGATCTCATGCGATCCCATATGGCGGAGGGCGGCCTTATTCTCGCGGCGACACACGGCTCGCTCGGGCTTGTCGGCGCGCACGAACTGCGGTTGGGCGATCGCGATCCCGAACCGGTATCGGTTGCGCCCGCGGAAGCGGAAAGACGATCATGACGCCGCTTGGCGCGCTCCTCCTGCGCGATATGCGCATTGCCGTACGCGTCGGCGGCGGCGCACTCATGGGCGTGCTGTTCTTCCTCGTCGTTGTAACGCTCACGACGTTCGCCGTCGGCCCCGATCTTGTGCTGCTCAAGCGCATCGGCCCGGCGATCCTGTGGCTCGGTGCACTGTTGGCGAGCCTGCTCGCACTCGACCGGTTATTTGCCAGCGACCACGAGGACGGCTCGCTCGACCTGATCCTCACCGGCCGCGCGCCACTCGAACTCGTTGTCGCCACCAAAGGCGTTGCGCACTGGCTGACGACGGCCCTGCCGCTCGTTCTGGCGGCCCCATTGCTCGGGCTCCTGCTCAACCTCGACGCTCCGGCCGAAGCCGGCTTGATGTTGACGCTGCTGGTCGGCACGCCGGCTTTGACGTTTATCGGTCTCATTGGCGCCGCCATCGCGGTGACACTCCGGCGTGGTGGATTGCTGCTTGCAATCATCGTGCTGCCGCTGACGGTACCGGTGTTGATCTTCGGCGTGGCCGCGGCCAATGCCGCGGTTTCCGGTCCGATGCCGTTCGGAATACCCTTTACGGTGGAATGCGCGCTGACGCTTGCAAGCCTTGTGGTCGGACCTTTCGCCGCTGCTGCCGCCTTGCGGCTGGAAAAGGAATAAAGGCCCTGTAAAACCGGCCGGCGGAATGGCGCCATTCGGGCGCCGCGAAGTGAATGAGGAAGAGGCTAGAATGAGAGCGTTACGATGACGCTGACCGATCTCGCTAATCCCACGCGTTTCCTGCGCGTGGCCGACGCCGCCATTCCATGGCTCACCGGCGCAACCGCGCTGGTCTTTGCCTACGCGATCAATCGGGCGATTCTTGCTCCGGACGATTATCAGCAGGGCGCCACCGTGAAGATCATGTTTCTGCATGTCCCCTCGGCCTGGCTCGGCATGCTGTGCTGGGGGCTGATGACGGTTGCCGCGCTCGGCACGCTGGTATGGCGCCACCCCTTGGCCGACGTCACGGCCAAGGCGGCAGCCCCTATCGGGGCCGCTTTCACGCTCCTCTGCCTCGTCACCGGCGCGCTATGGGGCCGCCCCGAATGGGGAACTTATTGGGTCTGGGACGCGCGGCTGACGTCGGAACTGATCTTGTTCCTGCTCTACCTCGGCGTGATCGCACTTTGGCGCACGGTCGAAGACCCTTCGCGCGCGGCCCGCGCCGTGGCGATCCTCACGCTGGTCGGCGCGATTGATCTGCCGATCATCAAATTCTCGGTCGATTGGTGGAATACGCTGCATCAGGGCACCTCGGTTTTCCGGCTCGGCGGCTCGACGATCGATCCCAGCATCCTCGTGCCGCTGCTCGCCATGGCGGTGGCGTTTACGCTGTTGTTCGTGACGCTCTTGCTTGCGGCCATGCGCAACGAAATCCTGCGGCGCAGAGTACGCACGCTGCATTTGATGAAGGCAAGCGCGGCAAGCTAACCATGCAGGCGACGGCGCATATCGACTTTATCCTGGCCGCCTATGCCGCCGGCACTATCGTGATTGCCGCGCTCATCGCCTGGGTCGTACTCGACTACCGTGCGCAGCGGCGCACGCTCGCCGACCTGGAAATGCAGGGTATTTCGCGGCGCTCGGTTCCGGCGCGCGCCGAGGCGGTCAAGCGGGCGGCGAAGGAAGACGCGTGAGCGGTGCAGGAAACGGCGGCGGCGCCAATATCCGCCTGCAGCGGATCATCGTCCTCGTCCCGCTCGCGATATTTCTCGGCCTTATGGTCCTGTTCTTGATCCGGCTCGATGCCGGCGATCCCTCGCGTATCCCTTCGGCGCTGATCGGCCGTCCGGCGCCACAGACCGCGCTGCCGGGAGTGGCAGGACTTCAGCGCGACGGCGTGCCCGTGCCCGGCCTCGACCCGGCGGCATTCAAGGGCGCCGTGACCGTGGTGAATGTGTGGGCGTCGTGGTGCGTGCCATGCCACGACGAAGCGCCGCTGCTGATGCAGCTGGCGCAAGATTCGCGCCTCCACCTTGTCGGCATCAACTACAAGGACGACCCCGACAACGCGCGCCGCTTTCTCGGTCGCTACGGCAATCCGTTCGCCGCGGCTGGGGCCGACCAAAGCGGCCGCGCCGGGATCGAATGGGGCGTCTATGGCGTGCCGGAGACGTTCGTGATCGGGCGCGATGCGCGCATCGCCTATAAGCTCGTCGGCCCAATCACGCCCGATAATTTCGACTCCGTCCTCAAACCGCAGATCGAGAAGGCGGTAGCGGCGGGGTCGTAGCTACTCGGCCGGTTCGGCGGCGTATTTCCGCAACAGCGGCACCTGTAGCGCGCCGAAAATAAACGTCAGCGGCATCACGACGAATACTTTGAAATCCACCCACAGATCTGTCGAAACGTTGCGCCAAACGATCTCGTTGAGCACGGCAAGCGCGAAGAAGAAGATCGCCCAGCGCAAGGTCAATTTGCGCCAGCCTTCCTCGGTCAAGTGAAACAGCGAGTCGAACAGGATGCCGAGGAGCGGCTTGTTGAAAATAAGCCCGACGATCAAGACGGCGCCGAACAGCGTATAGATGATGGTCGGCTTGACCTTGATGAAGGTCGCGTCGTGCAGGATGAGCGTCAGCCCGCCGAACACGACAACAATAACCGCCGTGACCATCGGCATGATGGGCAACCGGCGCGTCATCGCATAGGAGACGATTAAAGCTGCAAGAACCGCGATCATAAAGGTCGCGGTGGCGGTGAAGATCCCGTAACGCGAATTGGCGAAGAAGAACAGCACAAGCGGCCCGAGATCGAGCGCAAGTTTGAGCATCGGATTGACTTGCGGTTTTTCGGTCATGATGGCTTGATCTCTAACGCGAGCGGCGCGGCTTGTCATTCATCGGCAATTTCGGAGTCTCAAGACGGCATCGGCGGAAGCCCGGCAATGGCGCGGGCGAAGTCGCGGGCGGAAAACGGCGCCAAATCCTCGAGCCCTTCGCCGACACCGATATAGTGGACCGGCATCCGAAACTTCGCCGCGATGGCGACCAGGATGCCGCCGCGTGCGGTGCCATCGAGCTTGGTCATGGCAAGGCCGGTGACGCCGACCGCCTTCTTGAAGATCTCGACCTGCGACAGCGCATTCTGCCCAACAGTAGCGTCGAGCACCAAAAGAACGGCGTGGGGTGCGCTGTCATCGACCTTCTTGATGACGCGAACGATCTTTTGCAATTCTCCCATCAGTTCGCCGCGGTTCTGCAGGCGGCCGGCTGTATCGACGAGCAGAACGTCGATGCCGCGCTCTTTGGCCGCCGCGACGGCATCGAAAGCAAGTCCCGCCGCATCGGCTCCGGCCTCGCGCGCCACGAAGCCCGAGCCGGTGCGCTCTGCCCAGATCTTCAGCTGGTCGATCGCAGCAGCCCGGAACGTATCGCCGGCCGCGAGCATAACGCTGCGGCCCTCCGCGCGCAGCGTCGCGGCGAGCTTGCCGATCGTCGTCGTCTTGCCCGAACCGTTGACGCCGGCGACGAGAATGACAAATGGCTTTTTCGCGGCGTCGATGACTAGCGGCTGCGCGACATCGGCGAGCGCCTTCTCCACCTCGGCGGCCACCACGGCCTTGATCTCATCCGCGGTGATCGCGCTATTGAAGCGGCCATATCGCAGTTCGGTGGCGATGCGGCCGGCCGTCTCGGAGCCGAGGTCGGCGCGGATCAACTCGTCCTCGATCTCGTCGACCGTCGTCTCGTCGAGCTGGCGCTTAGCGACGACATGGGCGATGGCCCCGCCGAGCGCCGAAGAACTGCGCTTGAGACCGGCGGCCAGGCGCTGCCACCATTTTTCCCCGGCTTCCGCAGGTTCCGCCGTCTTGCTCGCACCGTTATCCGCTTCGGTCATCCCGTTATGCTGTCGCTGTTGCGCCGCCCGTGATAGCGGTTCCGCCATGAACCCGGAAGAGATGGTATCGCGGCTGCTTTATCGCGACGGCCTGATGCTGGTGATCGACAAACCGGCGGGTTTCGCCGTGCATCGGGGACCAAAGGGCGGCGAAAGCCTCGAAGACTATTTCGGCGCGTTGCGGTTCGGGCTGCCGCGCGCCCCGGCCTTGGCACACCGGCTCGATCGCGACACGTCGGGATGTCTCGTGCTCGGCCGGCATCGCAAGGCGCTGGCGCAGCTCGGCAAATTGTTCAAGACCGGCGCCATCGACAAGACCTATTGGGCCGTGGTCGAGAGCGGCCCAGATGCGGATCAAGGAGAAATCGCGCTGCCGCTTGGCCGTCTCGATGTCGCGCGCGGTTGGTGGATGAAGCACGATCCCGGGGGCCAGCCAGCCGTGACGAAATGGAAGGTCATGGGCCGGTGTGTTTCAAGCGACAATTCAGTGGATCGCCACGCCCTCGCGCAAACGCCTGCCGGTAAATTAACCTGGCTCATGCTTGAGCCTTTGACGGGCCGCACCCATCAGCTTCGCGTCCATTGCGCGGTGATGGGTTGGCCGATCCTGGGCGATGCGATCTACGGCAGTGCGCCGCGCCAAGGTGGGCCGGTGCTGCATTTGCATGCGCGCGAAATCACCGTGCCGCTTTACAAAAATCGTCCGCCGGTTCGCGTTACCGCACCGGTCCCGGAGTCTATGCGCGCACCACTGGCGCGGTGCGGCTGGCGCGACGAGGAAAAAGCTCGTGACCGCGAGGACGCGCCGGAAATCAGTACATCGTCTCCTTGATCCGTCGCGGCTGACCGCGGTCGTGCTCCGGTCCGCCGATCTTGCCGCCGCTGATGCCGGCAAGGATCGTTCGCCCGCTCGGCAGGCGATCGCGCTCGACATGCAGCCCCGCGTCCCACAGTTTCGAGCGCACAATAGCTTTGCTGCACTGGAAAAAGACGCGCTCGACCGCCACCACGATGACCGTGCGCGCCGACGATGTTGCGGAGCGAATCGATGCGGTTGTTGCCGCGGCGGTTCGGGAATAAGCAGCGTCTTTTCGTCCTTAACGCGCACGAAGCCGGGAGCGTCGCCGCGCGGCGAGCAATCGAGGCCTCCCGGCCCGGCGGTCGCGAGCGCACAGAACGGCGACGCCTCGATGAATTTCCGATAATCCGCGTTGACGTGATCGATCTCTTTGACGATCGATGGGCCATAGGGCTTGTCGTAGAGCGCTTCGAGCGCCTCCCTGGTGGCGATGCGATGGTCGTCTTTCTGCTGCATCGTCATGCTCTATCTGGTTCCGTTTGGCTCCATCACGCCCGCCGATGGAGCGGCCAGCAATTGCGTTCCGTCGTGGCCGGCGATTGTCAACTCTAAAACGTTCCCCGGCTCTGCCGGCGCGGCAAGCTTAACCGCAGTGAACTGTTCGGTACGGCCGGCGTGATTGGATTCCACCAAGACGCGCCGCCGCGCGCCGACTTCGTTGTCAAGATGACGCCTCAGCGCCAGCGCACCGCATGCGCGCAAGCGCCGCGCGCGCTCCTTGACTGTGCTGCGGTCGATTTGCGGCATTCGCGCCGCCGGCGTGCCGGGCCGAGACGAGAACGGAAACACATGCAGATAGGTCAGTTGGCACTCCTCCACGAGGTCGAGCGAGCGCCGGAACATGTCCTCGCTTTCGGTCGGGAAGCCGGCGATCAGATCGGCGCCGAACAGCATGTCGGGCCGCAACCGCCGCACCGTTCGGCAAAACGCGATCGCTTCGGCGCGGTTATGCCGCCGCTTCATCCGCTTGAGGATAAGGTCGTCGCCCGATTGCAGCGACAGATGCAGATGCGGCATCAGCCGCGCGTCGCCGGCGATGACGTCGAGAAGCTCGCGGTCGGCCTCCACGGAATCGATCGAGGACAGGCGCAGGCGTTTGAGTTCGGGCACGTGCTTGAGAATCTGCTTGACCAGCGTGCCGAGCTTGGGCGTGCCCGGCAGATCGGCGCCGTAGCTGGTAATGTCGACGCCGGTCAGGACGATTTCGCCGTAGCCGTTGTCGGCGAGACGCCGCACGTCCTCGACTGCGGCCCCGATCGGCACCGAGCGTGAATTGCCTCTGCCGAAAGGGATTATGCAGAAAGTGCAGCGGTGATCGCAGCCATTTTGCACCTGGACGAAAGCGCGCGCCCGTCCGGCGAAAGCATCGACGAAATGCGCGGCGGTCTCCTTCACGGCCATGATGTCGTTGACGATCGCTTTGGGCGAGCCTTCGACATCGAAGGCTGCCCGCGCTTTCGCCCAGCCGGCGGCGAGAAGCTTCTCGGCATTGCCGATAACGCGATCGGTTTCGGTCATGGCGATAAAGGTTTGCGGCTCGGTCTGCGCCGCGCAGCCGGTGACGATGATTTTGGCCTGCGGGCGCCGGCGGCGGAGCGCGCGGATCGCTTGCCGCGCCTGGCGGACGGCTTCCGTCGTCACCGCGCAGGTATTGACCACGACAGTGTCCGCGAAGCCCGCGCGTTCCGCTTCCCGCCGGATGACTTCGGATTCGGCGGCATTGAGACGGCAGCCGAAGGTGATGACATCGACGCTCATCGGCTCAACGCGCTTTTAGGGTCGGCGAATAAAGCGGGTTCGAAGCGTCCCCCGTGCTCGTAGGCGACGGGACCGGTCATCAGCACGTGGTCGTCGCTTTCGCGCCATTCGACGGCGAGATCGCCTCCGGGCAAGCTGACCGTCACCCGGCGGTTGACGCGATCAAGCCGCGCTGCCGCAACCGCCGCGGCACAGGCCGCCGAGCCACAGGCGGCGGTCAACCCTGCGCCGCGTTCCCACGTGCGGATCACGACGCGCTCGCGCGCGGGCGTTGCCGCGAGCGTGATATTGGCGCGCTGGGGGAACAGCGGATCGTGCTCGAGTTTGGGACCGATCGCGGCAAGATCGTAAGCCGCCGGATCCGCGACCCAGAAAATAGCGTGGGGGTTGCCCATGCTCACGGCGGACGGTGACTTAAGGATCGGCCCGTCCGGCGCACCGAACGCCAGTTCGATGGCGCGTGTGTCGTCAAATTCGCGCGCCAGGGGAATCTCGTCCCAGCGCCAACGGGGCCGGCCCATATCGACGGTGAAAAGCCCGCCTTCCGCCCGCCAGCAGGGAACGACGCCGGCGGCGGTTTCGAACTTCAGTTCCGGCCGGCCGGTCTGCCCGCTCACCAGCGCCGCGACACAGCGCATGCCGTTGCCGCAGGCGCCGGCTTCCGAGCCGTCATTGTTGTAGATGCGGATCGCGGCATCGGCGTCGCCGCGCGCCGGATAGAGCGCCATGAGCTGATCGTACGGCTCTTGCCGCGCGGCCGCGCGCGCCTCCGCTGGCTCGATCGGCTGCGGCACGCTTCGCAAATCGACAACGACGATTTCGTTGCCCAGCCCGTTCATTTTGACGAAGTCCCGGTTCGCCAAAGCGCCGACGGAGGGAGCGCCCATGACTATAAGAGGTCCGTGATCATAACGCGTCCATCCAAAAAGGCTCGCCACAAGGCCCGAATGCCGGCGCTTATATGAGCGTCCGCCCGGCCGGCCGCAAATCTAACCAGTCCTAGCAGCGGCGGAAATTTGGGCAAGGCGAGGTTTGGCAGACGTGGTAAAGGAAGCCGGGGCGATTGCAGAATCACACCGACGGCGGCAACCCCGCTCTTTGAAGGAGAATGCGATGTCGTTCGGAGTGCTGCGCACCGTCATAGCGGGCGCAACCCTGGCAATTTTCATTGCTGCCGCAACCCCGTCATTCTCACAAACCCCACCAGCTTCGCCAAACGCGCCGACGCAAATAGCTCCGCCGACGACGCCGTCTCATCCTGGCGACGTGTTCGGCGAGGACGCCACGCTTTCCGCCAAGACAATCGTCTATGTGAAGGGAACCGGTACCTGGGACAAAGCCTTCGAAATCATCAGAAGCTCGCTCAAAAAGATCAACAGCTACCTTGATAAGGAAGGCATCAAGCCCGACGGCCTGTCGCTGACGATCTTCACGGCGACCGACGACACCGGATTTGACTACGAGGCCGCCGTTCCGATCGCCGCGCCGCCGAAAAATCCGCCGCACGGCGATCTCGCCGTCGGGCAATCCCCGGAGGGCCAAGCGCTCAAATTCGTTCATCGCGGCTCTTATGACGATCTCGATAACACTTACGAGGCGATTACCAATTATCTCGACGACAAGCGGCTTGAGGCCAAAGATATGTTTATCGAGGAGTATGTGACGGATCCGGCCGCGGCCGACGCCAAAAAGCTCGTCGTCAATGTTTATGTCTTGATCAAGCCGGGTCAGACCTCGCCGGGCTGATATCGGGCGTGCATTTGCGCGATTTTCGCTTGGTTGACAGAGCGACACGCTGTCACTAGCTTCCGCTCGCTCTCGCAAGAGAAGTTAATTCAGCCCGCCGACCGGCCCTGGAGGCCGGAGGCAACCGCCCGACAGCGCAATGCGCCCTCGGGCGCCATTTTGTTTTCTGCTTTCCCCTGGCGGGAGAGCCGAAAGGCAACAATGTTCGACAGTCTTTCGGAACGCCTGAATGGGATCCTCGACCGGCTCACGCGGCGTGGCGCGCTGTCGGAGGCCGACGTCGAGGCCGCGCTCCGCGAAGTGCGGCGCGCGCTGCTCGAGGCCGATGTGGCGCTCGATGTCGCACGCGACTTCACCGAACAGGTCAAGCAACGCGCCGTCGGGGTGGAGGTGATCAAGTCCGTCACCCCGGGCCAGATGGTCGTGAAGATCGTGCACGACCAATTGATCGAGACCCTGGGGTCGAGCGCGCAGCCGATCGACCTCAATGCCCCGGCTCCGGTCGTCATCATGATGGTGGGATTACAGGGTTCCGGTAAAACCACCACTACGGCAAAGATAGCAAAGCGCCTTGCGGAGACCGCCAGGCGCAAGGTGCTGATGGCTTCGCTCGATACCCGCCGCCCGGCCGCCATGGAACAGCTCGCGGTGCTCGGCCGCCAGACCGGCCTCGAGACGCTTCCCGTCGTCGAGGGACAGACACCCGTGCAGATCACCGCCCGCGCGATGCAGGCGGCGCGGCTCGGCGGTTATGACGTCGTGCTGCTCGATACCGCCGGCCGGCTTACCCTTGACGAAGCGATGATGACCGAGGCCGCCGAAGTCCGCCGCGCCGCCAATCCGCACGAAGTGCTTCTGGTTGCCGACGCGCTGACCGGCCAGGACGCGGTCAATCTGGCGCGCGCCTTCAACGAGCGGCTCGACCTGACCGGCATCGTGCTGACGCGGATCGACGGCGATGGCCGCGGCGGCGCCGCGCTGTCGATGCGCGCCGTCACCGGCAAGCCGATCAAGCTCATCGGTACCGGCGAAAAGCTCGACGCCATCGAGGATTTCTATCCGGCGCGCATCGCCGATCGCATTCTCGGCATGGGCGACATCATTTCGCTCGTGGAAAAGGCCGCCACGACCATCGACGCGGAAAAGGCGGCGCGCGTCGCCGAGAAGATGCGCAAGGGGGCTTTCGATCTGGCGGACTTACGCGAACAGCTGGCGCAGATGCAGCACATGGGCGGCATGACCGGCCTGATGTCGATGCTGCCTGGAATCGCCAAGATCAAGAATCAGATCGCCGAGCGCAATCTCGACGAGAAAGTGCTCAAGCGGCAAATGGCGATCATCGATTCGATGACGCCGCAGGAGCGCCGCAACCCGGATGTCCTCAAAGCGAGCCGCAAACGCCGTATCGCGGCCGGCTCCGGCACTAAACCCGAAGACATCAACAAACTCCTCAAAATGCATCGCACCATGGCCGATGTGATGAAAGCGATGGGCGGCGCCAAGCGTGGGCCGATGGCGGGCCTCGCCAATATGCTCGGCTTTGGCGGTGGCATGCCGAGCCCCGAAGAGATGGCCAGGCTCGCGGAGAAAATGCCGGGCGGCTTGCCGCCGGGAATGCCCGGCGCGCCGGGCAAGGCCATGCCTGGCCTGCCGCCGAATTTTCCCGGACTGCCGGGCGGGTTACCGGGTGGACTTCCCGGGCTTGCGCCGAAATTTCCCGGCAATCTTCCAGGTTTGGGAAAGAAGAAGTGATCGTTTCGCTCAATGAGTCGTCCCGTCATTCCGGGGCGCCGCGCAGCGGCGAGCCCGGAATCCCTCGCCCCCAATGGGCGGTTATGGATTCCGGGCTCCTCGCCGCGCTCGAATCCGGAAATGACAAAAAGGAGAAAGGAAGCTGAATGTCTCTCGTTATCCGCATGGCACGCGCCGGCACCAAGAAGCGGCCGGTCTACCACATCGTCGTCGCCGACAGCCGCGCACCGCGCGACGGCCGCTTCATCGAGCGTCTCGGCTATTTCAACCCGCTCTTGCCGAAGGAAAAGACCGAGCGGCTGAAATTCGACCTCGATAAGGCCAAGGCCTGGATGGCCAAAGGCGCTCAGCCTTCGGACCGCATCATGCGCTTTCTCGACGCGGCTGGTGTTCTGAAGCGGCCGAAGCGAAACAATCCGGAAAAGGCCGTTCCCCGCAAGGAGCGCAAGGCCAAGGAAGAGGCCGCTAAAGCCGCCGCCGGCGGCGCGCCCGCTGCGGCCGGCGCCGCGCCGGCAGCGAGCTAGCTGCAAATGGCGGGCGGGCGCATCTGTCTCGGACAAATCGGCGCCGCCCACGGCATCCGGGGCGAGGTCCGGCTGCGCTCCTTCACCGCCGAGCCCGCGGCATTTGCCGCCTACGGTCCGCTCGAAAGCGAAGATGGCCGGGTTTTCACCATCGAGACGCTACGGCCGGCCAAGGACTTTTTTGTCGTCCGGCTATCGGGGGTGACCGACCGCTATGCCGCGGAGCGGCTGACCAACACCAAGCTTTATGTGCCGCGCGAACGGCTGCCGGAGCCGCAGGCACAAGACGAATATTACCATGCCGATCTGATCGGACTGCGCGTCGTCGACTGCGCCGGCCAGCCACGTGGAACCGTAATTGCGATTCACAATTTCGGCGCTGGCGACGTGATCGAAGTGCGGCCGCAGATCGGCGATAAAACCGAAATGTTGCCGTTCGACGCGGCGACAGTGCCTGAGGTCAATGTCGCGGGCGGAAGAATAGTCGTTAGTTCCTCACCCGACGCGGAAGAGGCTGGCGAGGCGAAGCCGGGCCGGGCGAAGGCGCCGGGCGGCGCGCGCGCCCTCACCCGGACCGCCACAGGCTCGCGCCGGAACCGGCCTACTCTCTCCCGCAAGGGAAGAGGATAACGATGTGGCGGGCGAGCGTCCTTTCGATTTTTCCGGAAGTCTTCCCGGGTCCGCTCGGCGCGAGCCTTGCCGGCAGGGCGCTTGCGGCCGGCGTGTGGTCGCTCGAGGTCGTCGACATTCGCACTTCTGCGACCGATCGGCACCACAGCGTCGACGACACCCCGGCCGGCGGAGGGCCGGGCATGGTGATGAAGCCCGACGTGCTTGCGCGCGCAATCGATGCGGCCGCAACGGACGGGCGCCCAAGGCTGCTGCTGTCGGCGCGCGGCGTGCCGCTCACCCAGGCCCGGGTCGAAGCGCTAGGCCGCGGCGCGGGCGTGATCCTGGTCTGCGGGCGCTTCGAGGGTGTCGACGAACGCGTCATCGCGGCGCGCGGCCTAGAAGAAGTGTCGATCGGCGATTATGTACTGTCCGGCGGCGAAATCGCGGCTATGGCGCTGATCGATGCGTGCGTTCGGCTCCTGCCGGGCGTCATGGGCGCTGCCCATTCCGCCGCCGAAGAGAGTTTCGCCGGCGGCCTTCTGGAATATCCGCAATATACCCGGCCGCAATTGTGGGAGGGTCGGCCGATACCGGAGGTCCTCCTTTCGGGCGATCACGCCAAGATCGCCGCCTGGCGCCGCGCCGAGGCCGAGCGGCTGACCAGCAACCGGAGACCCGATCTTTGGCGGGCCTTTTTGCAGCGTTTCCACGGCGGATCGCGCACCGGGTGACGGTCGGGTGACAAAGCCCGCGCGGTAGCGTAGAAGCTGCGCCAACCCGTTTAAGCCAGCCGAAACGGCGCGAAGGCAGCGCAGCCGATGGAGAATTCGCCATGAACCTGCTCAAGCAAATCGAAAACGAACAGATGGCGAAGCTTTCTGCCGGCAAGGAAATCCCCGATTTCCAACCGGGGGATACGCTGATCGTCAACGTCAAGATCGTCGAAGGCGACCGCACCCGTGTGCAAGCCTACGAAGGCGTGTGCATCGGCCGCGCCGGATCGGGGCTGAACGAGAACTTCACGGTGCGCAAGATTTCCTACGGCGAAGGCGTCGAGCGCGTCTTTCCGCTTTACTCGCCGATGATCGATTCGATCGAGGTCGTTCGCCGCGGCAAGGTGCGCCGCGCCAAGCTCTACTATCTGCGCGGCCGGCGCGGAAAGTCCGCGCGCATTATCGAGCGCCAGGATTCCGCGGAAGGCACGGAAAACGAGGCCGAGGGCAAGGCGGCGCAGTAATTCATACCGCCGGGGCGACCACTGGCGCGGAGTTTTCCGCGGTTCTTGAAACTTTGTCGCTTGTTGAAATATAGCAGCGCTCAACATGGCCAAGCCCCGCACGCTCTACGACAGGATCTGGGACGACCATCTGATCGAGGAGGAGCCGA
>Ga0306920_100005721_pt1 | contig 16096 bp, 14 predicted proteins | sample flu12Cox44000170_FD_204666 | JGI IMG/M metagenome (GOLD analysis project Ga0306920, IMG submission 204666) | Lab enrichment of tropical soil microbial communities from Luquillo Experimental Forest, Puerto Rico - flux4day.12C.oxic.44.000.170 (v2)... | ecosystem: Environmental > Terrestrial >... | reverse complement strand
CTCGCGGTAACAGCGCAAGACTCGGGGCCGAGTGGATCGCTGGTCCTTTCTCGTGAAGCTCTTTCATCTCCTACTTCATGCCGGTTTAGCCCGGCGCACTGAGAAGGGCTGTTTACAACAGTTAACTTCCGTTTGCTCGTGATTCGCTCGGAGCTGCGGCGAAGCGCCAGATCAGATGAACGATATGCCGACAAATCGTCAAAGTGGGTTCGTAAACACTGCGCCGTTAGTCAGGACTAATCTGCGAAACGTAGCTAACCCCCGGTTGATCTTTCAGGCCGGAGTGTGTTTATCAGCAGGTCGTCTTCGCGGCCAAGAAGGCGATCGTGCGGGTCACGCTGCCATGTACACTCTGGTTCCTCGACCGGGGCAAGGCAAAATCGAATCTCAAAGAGAAAGCTCTCTTCATTGACGCCGGTTCGAGAGGAGTCCATGGAATCTGTGTTTGCGCAGGCAGGGGCCGCCCAGCGTTTCAATACTTGGTTGCGCTGCGGTTTGGACGGTCAGCTACTTCGGCGATGAGATCGAATGGCGCGGGCTGCGGTTCAAGCTGCGCAACGGCAGGCTGAGGCGGGTGTGACAACCTAAAGCCAGAGATGTCGCGTGCCCACCCCGTCGCTGGAAAAGGGGCGACAAGGGTGGGCGAGCGGCTGTGAACCACGATTAAGGGTGCCGGCCAGGCACATTCCAGTTCTGGGAATCGCCTCCGTTGCAGGGGTTCGTAGAGACGTTGCCGTTGTAATCGCTGTCCAGGCATCGTCCCGTCTGCCGGTCGACGATGGTGTTGCCGAAGAACTGCCAGTTCTGGTAATTACCTCCGTTGGCAAAATCCGTATAGACGGCTCCGGCGGCGTTGCTGTCCAGCAATCGGTGCGTCTGCCGGTCGGCGATGGTGTTACCGTCGAACAACCACTCCTGGGAAATGGCTCCGCTGTAGCTATCCGTATAAAGGTTGCCGTTGTAATCGCTGTCCAGGACTAGCCCCGTCAGTGCATTCCACCCGACCCAAGGTTGTTGGTAGTAATTCATTGAGATTTCCATTTCGTAATTCCAAGTGTAACCCCATTGATTAGGCTGGTTCGAATCTAATGTAAAATCCCACCCCATAATCCCACCAAAACTGTCAGGGAAGGTATTTTGGAGTTGAGATATTACCGTGCCCATATCATTACCATCTTGACTAGACCACGGAATATATCCATCGCCGGTGCACATGGGCGGATCGCCTGCTGTCGTCCCACAATAGGATACGGGTACGCCCATAACAAGTTTTATCGAAGGTATCTGCACCGAGTCTACTATGTTAGCGTAGTTATTTATCTTGTCCGTTGCCGTGCAGTCCGTGTTACCGCCGTTTAGGCAGTTGTTGTAGGTTTGGTTGTTAAACCACGCGATCTCACTTCCCGAATTCCAAAATATCTGGGCGTATGGGGGATATGGGTAGTTGTAATCATCCAACCAGTAGGCGGTTTGTGGGGCATGAGTGATGATGTTTTGCTCGAAAAATGGCGCTTGACTCAGTTGATAGTAAAGATCGTCCGTTAGCTCAGTCAGAAAGACGACGCCATCGTAAGCACCACCCGCGTTAAATGCACTATAGTCTTCGAAGTCAATGTCAACTCCATTGAAGCCGTTGGCATATACAAAGTTGGCTATCTGACTCGCCAGATTATCGACATTACCGGAGCACGCTTGGTAGGCCTCGGATGTATAGTCCTCGCCCGTATTTTGATTTACGTTGTCTGCCCCCCCGAACGAGACCAGGACAGTCTTGCCAGCATTGTGCAGTGTCTGCATGTCGCTAGGGGAAATGTAAGGTTGGGAGGTAAACTGACAATTCGAATTCACACTTGCATCAACGGTTATAAAGTTAACAATCACATCAGTGTAATCTGAGTTGGCGATCTCTGGAAACGCGTCGTTACCATAAGTGTCGTAGCCGTTACTGTAGATGACATTATGTGGTGCGCCCTGGTAGTTTGCCTGACCATAACAGAGTGTGGTCAGTATCAGTGCAAGACCTAAGGCAATCGATTTCAGTGTGCTTTTCAAAGCAATACGCGGTTTCATGGTAGAACCCTCTTTGTATGTTCGTACGGGTTGAACTGCCGTTGAGGTTGTGGACGGAGTCTCTCGCCTTATCGCTCCAGAACTCAGTCCCATGGCTTCATTTGTTGCTGTCCAGCGACGTAATTTGAGGAAGCGCTGGAACGGTCAAGCCCGGAGAAGCTGTGCGAACCGAGGCACTCCGCTTTCTCCTCGTTTACGTATGTGATATTTCTTGCTGAATTCCTTCACGAGCTGGGAAAATTGCTAATGCAGCACCTTGGTGGGCCTTACCAGAATGGCGTGTCGCACACGCGACTTCGTCGATTGGGCTAGAAACCGAGGCTTGCTTTTGAAAATCCCTGAGAGCAGGACAACAACAGGCCAGCAGTTGCGGCCAGAAAGTTGCATTCCCATCTCTCCCTCCAATGCATTACAGTTAGTGCAACGAGGGTTGAACGAGAGGTTTTAATGAGATGAAGGGCAACTTCATTGCGTACTATCGCGTATCGACCGGCAAACAAGGGGCTTCAGGGCTTGGGCTGGAAGCACAGCGCAAGGCCGTGGTCGATTACTTGGACGGCGGCAAATGGACTCTCGTTGCGGAATTCGCCGGTCGAGAGTGGCAAGAACTCTGACCGTCCCGAGCTTGAGAAGGCACTATCCTTGTGCCGCTTGTATCATGCCAAGCTGGTTGTCGCCAAACTCGATCGGGCCTCCCGTAACCTGAAGTTTCTCGCAACCCTGATGGATGACGGGGTGGAATTCGTGTGCTGTGACATGCTGAGCGCCAACAAACTCGCCATTCACATTCTCGCTGCAGTAGCACAGGCGGAAGCGGAGATGATAAGCGCCCGCACAAAAGCCGCTCTAGGGCCGGCTTCTATGAGACGGCTGATGGTGTCAAGTGAAATCCATTCCTTCAATGTCTGTTTTCTGATTCACCGTTGAGGGCGAACCAGGGTTTGCGAATTGGCTGATAATAGATTCGGCCGGTGAAGCAGAGGCGGGCGGCCGGCCCCAGCCTAACCGCCGGCGAAAACTACGCCGCGAACCTAGGACGCCGGCATTCTGAAACCTGACCACTAACTCTAGACTCTCCGATCCTTGGGCTCGCGCCGCTGCTCCGAATTACCATGCCCACGACAAAGCCGGCTAGCGCGAGAATCAACAGCAATGCTGTGACGATAGCGACGGTTTTGTGGCGGCGCACAAACTTCTCGACGCGCTGAGCCCGGGTGTAGTTCCGTGTCTGGAGCGGATCTTCATTCAGGTAGGCCGTAACATCACGAGACAGGGAGTCGACTGATACATATCGGTGCCTCGGGCGCTTGTGCATTGCCATCAGAACAATATGGTCCAGGTCTCCGTGCAACTTGCGGGCTGCATCGGCAGGACTGCGACCAGTATCAAAGTCGATGGTTCGACTCGGCGCCTCTGGTGGTTGTTCACAGATGATTCGCCCGATTTCCAATGGACTTTTGCCTTTCAACTGGAACGGGTGGCGTCCCGCGAGCAAAAGATGAAGCAGTAGCCCAAGTGCGTACACATCCGCCGCAGCCGTGATCTTCCCACCGTACACTTGCTCCGGGCTGGCATACTCCAGCGTCATCATCCGTTGGCTAAATCGCGTGACCGTTTGTTCTTTAGCGATTGGATCCCGCAGTTTTGCAATGCCGAAATCCAGCAGCTTGGGCACACCTCCCGCCGTGACCAGAATGTTTGCAGGTTTGATGTCTCGATGAACCACGTGGTTCTCGTGTGCGTGCTCAACGGCAGCACAAACTATGAGAAACAACTTGAGCCTGTCGTCAGTGAAAAGAAGGGCCTTACAACAATACTCGTCGATCGGTATTCCATCCACATACTCCATAACAAGGTAAGGAGAACCGTCGTCGGTCATACCTGCGTCTAGCAGGCCCGCGATGTTCGGGTGTTTCAGGTTTGCCAGAATCTGCCGTTCTGTAGTGAAACGCTGCAGCATACGTGGGGACGGCCGAACCCAGGGTTGCATCAGCTTGATGGCCACCTGCTGTTGGTCTGATGCATCCGCTCTGATAGCGAGGTAGACAGCGCCCATGCCTCCTTCGCCTAATTTCTTCTGGAGCATGTATGCACCCACGCGCTTGCCAACCGGCGGGAGGTCCGCAATCTGCTCACGTGCAATGTTGACTACCGCCCTATGAGCGAAGCCGAGAGATTGTTGGGAAGAGTCGAGTAGTGACTGCACTTCGCGAAGCAGCTCAGCATCATCACCGCAGGCTTGCTGAAGAAATGCCGAAGCTGTTCCGGGCTCTCGTTCGAGCGCAGCATAAAACAACTCTTCAACCCGACGCCAACGCTGGGATTCCACGCCGTTACTCGCCTCTATGACGCACGCGGTTCCATTTCTCGAAGCAGCCATGCCTTTGCCAGCTTCAGTTCGCGATGGACCGTCGCCGGAGAGATGTGGAGAGCCGCCGCTGTCAGCGCGGTGGCACGTAGCGTGTGACCGGGGCGTTCGGAATGCAAACATCGCCCGGCCAGGCGCTGCAGTTCGCTGTAAATGATGGGCACCAGTTCGTCGAGAGCCCGAGAATCTCCGCCTCTCCAACGCCTGAGAAGCATAGTAACGGCTTGCTTGGGAGTCAGTTGGCATGCGTGCCCCGGTAAAAGTTCGGGGCGCACGCCCAAAGCTCGTTCACTTGCAGGGACAGTATTTTTCAGCTCAGGAATGTAGCGAGCAGTTACCGCGTAATTACCCACCCTATCGCCCACATTATAGATCAGCCAGCGACTTTCCCTACCGCATGAGGGAATTCGAGCACAAATGTCACATATATCAGCAAAGGAGAGCCTGGAGCGTCGGGCTTGTCGCATGAGCTTCGAGAAACAATGACACTCATTCGTAAAAGCATTGTCTTCGCGCGGACAGCTATCGCTACGTTTTTCGCCGCACACGCGTATCCCGTGCTGGACGCAAGTGATCTTGATTCTTATCTGTTTAGCCGCGCGACCCGCATCGATCAGGCATGGGGATCCGACCGCGCCGGTGCAGTCGGGCGAATAGCGACTGATTCGATTCCCCCAGCCGCTGTGCCTCACCTGTTCGAGGCCGAATCCGAGAGCCATCCTGCGCCCAAGGCGAGTGCCAGACGCCATAAGAAGTCAATGCCAGCGATAACGCTTTCACGCTCGCGTCTTGCGCGAACTTTCAGCGGCGCACTCACTCGCGTACAAAGGACAATCGCTCTTGCACCTCCACCCAGCCGCCGCAAACTAGGGCTCGCTTTCGGCGGAGGATTCGCCCGCGCGGTGGCTCACATCGGTGTGCTCAAGGTGCTGGATGAGGAGAAGATACCGATTGACCTCGTCGCGGGCACCAGCGCCGGCGCGATCCTTGGCGCGGCATACTGTGCCGGCCTCAGCGCCAGCGAGTTGGAGGCAATGGCAGTTGCCTCTCGCTTCCGCGACTTCGCACGCATGACCTTGTCGCGCTACGGGCTTTACGTCAGTGATCGCATGGCCAACTTCTGCGAGCGGGTACTCAAAATCAAAAGCTTCGAAGACCTGAGGATACCGCTTGCCGTCACCGCGACTGACGTTCGCACCGGTGATCCGGTCGTTTTCACCAGGGGACCTATCGTCAGTCCCATGCGCGCCAGTTGCGCCTATCCAGGTATGTTTTCTCCCGTCGAGGTGGACGGACGCTCCTTGATCGATGGCATGCTCGCATACTCGGTGCCAACCCCGCCTTTGCGCGAAATGGGTGCCGACTTTGTGATTGGTGTCTACCTTTCCGCAGACAGGTCAGGACATCCAGCTCCACGCCATCTACTCGAGGTAATTGGACAGTGTCTCTCCATCGCGGAGGACAAAATGCGCCACCTGTGGAAGAAGGACGCCGACCTGGTGGTTGAGCCTGATATCAACGGCTTCAGCTTCGATTGCTTCGACCGGGCAAAAGAGCTCATCGCCAACGGTGAAAAGGCCGCTCGCGCGGCGTTGCCTCAATTGCGAAGACTGCTAAAGCTTCCTGAGCCCCATGTGTTCTCCGCATAGCGAATATCACACGTGTCCAGAATCAATTCGCTGATACGGTAGAGGCTTTGTATCACGCCACGACTCAAAGCCTCCCCTGAGCTCTCCTCCCCCTCCGCCCAGAATGGCATCGATCCCTTCCTGGCCTCAGGACTTTTTTTCACTCGAATTGGTCTCCTCGATGCTCGGGTGTGATGCAGATTGGAATCGAATTGGAGGCTGCGGTCATGCAACCGTAATGGGGCACGCAGCGTGCCAAAGGGCCGTGAGGATGACAATCGGCAAGCGGCTTTCCAATATGTTTCGCCGGTGCAGGAGCTACAGGGGTTGATCGAAGCGCGCAGTTGCCACCATCAGTCGATGAGCACAGCGAATCCGCTCTGGTAGCAAAAACGGTACAGGAGCAGCCACGCTATTGCTGGATGGTCTGTATAGCTTTCGGACGGACCTGCTCGTTCTGAATCTGTGAGGCATCCCAACCACCGCCCAGCGCCTTGACCAGAAAGACCGACAGGACCATCTGCTGGCCGAGTAGCTGGGTCGCAAGTCGCTGGTTGCTCAGCAGCGTAGCTTGCGCGGTGATGACGTCAAGATAGCTGGTCACCCCGCCGACATAACGGTTGTTGGCAAGCTCAAGTGCCCGACGAGAGTCGGCTACGGCGGCATCCTGCGTAATACTTGCTTCGCTCAAGGCGCTGAGACCGGAAAGACCATCCTCGACCTCTTGAAACGCAGTCAACACGGATTCTCGGTAATTGGCGACGGACTCGTCATAAGCCGATTTGGTTGCAGCCAAATTCGCACGGAGCCGGCCTCCCTCAAAGATCGGCTGCAATAGATCGCCACCGACTGCCCAAACTGCACTAGGAGCCGTAAACAGCTGGGTAATATCCGTGCTCTGCAACCCTCCACTACCAAAAATCGTGAGCTGGGGATAAAAAGCCGCAGTGGCAACGCCTACGAGGGCATTCTGGAACGCCATCTGTCGCTCCGCGGTCGCGATATCAGGGCGTCGCTCCAGTAAATCGGATGGCACTCCTAATGGTACCGGAGGTGGAGCGGCGTTCAACGCACGCACGGGAACTGTGAAAGCCGATGCAGGATTCCCTGTCAGAACGGCGATCGCGTGTTCAAACTGCGCGCGCTGCTGCTGCACGAGGTAGAGCTGGGCCTCTGTCGAATCGAGCAGCGTTTGCTGCTGTGCCAAATCGAGTCCTGACGCGACTCCCCCTGCGTGTCTCGCATCGACCAGCTGCAAGCCTTTCTTCTGAATATCGACGGCGTCGCGAACCACTTGTGTCTCGGCATCGAGTTCGCGCAACGAGAAGTAGTCCGCGGCCAACTCTGCGGTCAGCACGAGATTCACGTTGTACATATCGGCGGCGGTCGATTGCAGCGAGGCATTGGCGGCTTCCAGAGTCCGATGCACTTTGCCGAACAAGTCGGGTTCGTAATTCAGCAGAAACGGAATCTGAAAGTTATTCTGCGTAAGCGGATTGCCGAGCGTTACCACTTCCGGGCGATTGCCCGAATAACGCGTGCGCGCATAGCCGGGGTCGATGCTAAAAGTCGGAAAGTATCCCGCCGACGCTACTCTCGCCAGCGCACGCGCTTGGTTGAGTCGATCCTTCGCTGCAATCAGCGACTGATTGGCATTCAGCAACTGCTGCTCGTAACCATTCAGCTCGACGTCCTGATAGATTTCCCACCAAGCGCCCTTCGGAATCGAATCTTTCGGCGCCGCTTCCCGCCAGGGCGCTACCGTCTTGTAGGCTTCTGGAGCAGGAGCTGGTGGGCGCTTGTAATTCGGACCAACGACGCATCCTGCGAGTAGCCCACAGGCTGCAACGCCGAGCGCCAGGCTCGGGGACCTCATGATGTCTGGCCTCCCTGGTTCTCGGGTGCAACGTTCACTTGCTGGCCGTTCTCCAGAGAGTCAGCGGGATTAATAATGATGCGATCGCCCAGATTCACGCCGCCCAGGATCTCCAGCGTCGTGCCGTAGTCACGCCCAATCGTGATTGGACGCAACGTCACTTTGCCATCCGGTCCAACCACAGCAACTCTGGGCCCTTCCTGGCGGAACAGCATCGCGTTTACTGGAATGGTGATCTTCTTAGCATCAATACCAGTTTTAAAATGTACTTCGCCGTAAGAACCCGGCAGGAGTCGTTCCTCAGGATTCGGAACATCGACCTCGGTCAGCAGAGTTCGCGTGGTTGGATCGATCGCTTCCGCCGTCCGGGCGATAGTGCCCTTGAATCTCTGTCCGGGCAACTCCGGCAGGGTAACCCACGCATCCATTCCAACCTTGATCGCAGGCGAGTAGTTCTGGGGAACGCTAACAAAGACCCGCAGCGGATCGACGCGGGCCATATCGAATAACTCGCTACCCGTGCTACCGGCTCCAGCGTTAATCAGCGCGCCGGGATCAACGTTTCTCTTCGTCAGCACGCCGGAAAACGGCGCATAGACGTGCTTGAACGACTCGAGTTGTTCGAGCCGGCGAACGTTGGCATCGGCTGCAGCCAGATTTGCCACGGCTTGTTGGTAACCGCTCGCTTGCTGATCGGCCTCTTGCTGCGACACAGAATCGGTCTTGCGCAGGCCGACATACCGATCGGCATTGATTTTCGCTAAATCCAACTGGGCAGCGATTTGCTGCCGCGTTGCGCGCGCCTGCATCAATTCCTGATCAACTTCCGGCGTGTCAATATCGGCAAGCAATTCGCCCTTGTTCACGCGACTTCCGATATCCTTGTACCAGCGAAGCAGATACCCATTCGTCCTGGCGTAAATGGGCGATTGCTCATATGCCTGCAGCGAGCCAGGCAGCACGAGTTCCTCGTCGGGGTTCTCCGCAACCGGATGGATGACCGCCACTGTCGGTCTCGAGTTACGTTCTGTTTCATCCGCCAGCACCCGGCTGTCCCGCATGCGCACCAGCATCGTGATCACCCCGCCGGCAACAAGCAGCAGAATGACCAGGCCAATCAGAAACAAGGCCTTCCGAGGTGGCGCAGGCGGCAGAGGCGGAGGAGCAGTTATCTCCGGTGCCTGGTGCTCGGCTTCTAAAACGTTATGATGTGGCTGTGAACCCATATAAATCTCATCCGTGAAATTCAGAATATTTTATGACTCTTTAAACTCCGCTTGCCGCGCCTCTCGGCGACCATGAATCATCGCGAATACACAAGGCACGAAGAACAGTGTAGCTACGGTCGCAAACATCAGTCCCCCGATGACAGCACGTCCCAGGGGAGCATTCTGCTCACCGCCTTCGCCCAGTCCCAGCGACATTGGCAACATTCCAATGATCATCGCCAAAGCTGTCATCAACACCGGACGAATACGCGTGAATCCCGCTTCCAGAGCCGACTGCAATGCGGGGACGCCGGCCCTCATGCGGTCACGAGCGAACGAAACCAGCAGAATCGAGTTCGCCGTCGCGACACCCATGCACATAACGGCGCCTGTGAGAGAAGGCACGCTCAACCGCGTGTGCGTCAACAACAGGATCCAGCAGATGCCGGCCAGCGCACCGGGCAGCGCAGTAATAATGATGAAGGGATCGAGCCACGACTGAAAGTTCACGACCACCAGGAAATACACCAGCATGATGGCCATAATCAGGCCGATGCCGAGACCAACAAACGATGACTTCATCGTCTCCACCTGCCCGCGCACAATAATGCGGGTGCCACGCGGCAGGTTGCTCTCAAACGGCTTCAACGCATTCATCGTGTCTTTCGCCACAGCGCCTAAGTCGCGGCCTTGCGTGCTGACATAAACGTCAATGACTGGCTGGACGTTGTAATGGGAAACCACCGCCGGCCTCGCAACAGGCGTCAGATCCACTAAATTGCCCAGCACCTGATAGTCCTTCACGGCTGGATTATTCACCGGCATACCCATCACGTCCTGCAACGACGTAACGTGATATTGCGGCGCTTGCACGGCAACGGAGTACGTAACGCCGTTCTTTGGATTCAGCCAGAAATTCGGCGTAGTCTGGAAGCTGCCGCTCAGCGATACCAGCACGTTCTGTGCCACGTCACGCGCGTTCATCCCCACCTGCGTGCTCTTCGTGCGATCAATCTGCAGATTTAGTGTCGGTAACGTGAGCATCTGCTGGACGTGTACATCCGCCGTACCGGGGATCTGTCGCGCCCGGTTTGCGATCTGCTGTGCGATGGCGTAATTGCCCTGCATGTCGGCGCCGGTTACTTGGATATCAATGGGCGCCGGCAGTCCAAAGTTAAGGATTTGGGTCACGATATCTGCCGGTTGAAAGAAGAACTCTACTCCCGGAAAGCGACGAGGCAATTCGGACCGTAGCTTGCGGATGTAGTCTGCGGTGGGGTGATGATGCTCCGCATTCAGCCCGACTAAGATTTCGGCGTCGCTGGTGCCGATGACGCCCGAATTGCTATACGAGAGATTGATGCCCGAGTACGGTAGCCCGATGTTGTCCAGGATGGTGACCAACTCATCCTTGGGAATCTGCTGCCTGAGGTACTTCTCCACCACGTCGCAGAGTCGTGCTGTCTCCTCCACTCGCAACCCGGCGCGCGCCCGCAAATGCAGCCGCATCAGGCCGGCATCCACTGAAGGAAAGAAGTCTTCGCCCAGAAAGAACACCAGCCCCAGGGAGAGCACACAAAAAGCCAAAAAGCAGGCGGCGAAGACCTTGCGGTGGGCCAGCGTCGTCTCGAGTAGTTGGTAATAACCGTTGCGGAACTTCTCAAAGCCGCGCTCGAACCCGCGTTGAAAGCGACCAAATATCGTTTTCGGCCCAGCGGCGCGGTGCTCATGCCCACGCATGATGTACATCACCAGCGTTGGAATCAGAGTTCGCGACAGGAAATACGATGCCAGCATCGCGAAAACCACGGCTTCTGCCAGGGGAACGAACAGGTAGCGTGCAACTCCAGCGAGGAAGAACATGGGCACGAACACGATGCAAATCGATAGCGTGGACACAAACGCTGGCACCGCGATTTGCGCTGCACCATCCAGAATGGCTTGCTTCATTTCCTTGCCTTGGGCAAGGTTGCGCTCGATGTTCTCGATTTCCACCGTGGCATCGTCCACCAGAATTCCGACCGCCAAGGCCAAGCCGCCGAGGGTCATGATATTGATCGTCTCGCCCAGCGCGCTCAGCGTGATTACCGATACGAAGATCGACAATGGGATGGAAATCGAGATGACGATCGTCGGGCGCCAGTCTCCGAGAAATAACAGGATCATGGCCGCCGTTAGCGCGGCCGCAATCAGCGCCTCTCGAATCACTCCATTGATCGACGCACGTACAAACAGCGACTGATCAAACAATGGCTTGATGGAGATGTCCCGGGGTAGCGACTGTGCCGCAATCGGCAGAATGTCCCTCACCGCCTGCACGATCGTCAGCGTTGACCCGCCGCCGACCTTGTAGATCGACATCAACGTGCCGCGAACCCCGTCCTGCCGAACGATGTTGGTCTGCGGTGCGAATCCGTCACGCACGTGTGCCACGTCGCGCAGATATATGGTCGAGCCATTCATCGTCTTCACCGGTAGATCGTTCAGCTCGGCAATCGTCTTGGGTGAGCTGTTCATCTCTACCTCATACTCTACGGGTCCAATCTTGGCCGAGCCGGACGGAGTAATGATGTTTTGCGAGTTAATCGCGTTGACGATGTCGGATGGAGACAATCCGTTGGCTTGTAATCGGGGCAGATCCAGATCGACCTGCACTTGGCGAATCTTGCCTCCGTACGGGTAAGGTGTGGCTGCTCCTTGCACGGTCGCCAGCTGCGTGCGCAGGAAGTTCTGCCCCAGGTCGAAGAGTTGCTGTTCCGGCAGCGTTTTACTGCTCAAGCCGAGTTGTACGATCGGCGTCGAAGAAGCTGTGTAGGTGATGATGAGCGGCGGCGTGGTCCCCGGCGGCAGTCCCCTGGTAATCGTCTGCATCATCGCAGTGACCTGTGACAGCGCCGTTTGAATATTAGCGCCATGCCGGAAGAAAATCTTGATCACCCCGACTCCGTTGACCGATTGCGACTCAATATGCTCGATGTCGTTGACAGTGATGGTCGTGGCACGCTCAGAGTTGGTGACGATGCGATCGGCCATCTCGCTGGGCGCGAAACCGGCATAGTTCCACACCACGCTGATGACAGGAATATTGATGTCGGGGAAAATATCGACCGGAGTACGCAGAAGGACGATCGGCGTCAGGATGATCAGCACGATCGCCATCACCACAAAGGTGTAAGGACGCCGTAGAGCTAGTGCAACAATCCACATAATTAATTAAGAGGGGCTACTACAATTGGCGCCGGTTTACGGCCTGCCCGGGACGCCTACCACTGGCAGACTTTATGATTCGATACGGTACGTATTGGATTCAATATATGCTAAGGTGGAGTCATGCCGCAAATGCTTGGCGAGCCAGTGCTTGAACCCACATCGGTCAACGGTAACAAGCGCCCGCCTGGCCGCCCGCGAAGCGAACACGCCCGCCAGGCAATTCTTCGCAGTACGATGAATTTGCTGCAAGACATAGGTTTTGACGATCTCACGATTGAGGCGATAGCTGCCGACGCAGGCGTCGGTAAAGCCACTGTCTATCGATGGTGGCCAAATAAAGGTGCATTGGTTGTCGACGCCTTCGCCTCCCTCACAGAAAGCAAGTTGCACTTTCCCGACACCGGATCAGTCTACCGTGACGTAAGTTTTCAAATGCGACGCGCCGTCGCGATCTTCCGCAGTCCGCAAGGGAGGATCGTCGCCGCTCTACTCGGAGCTGGTCAATCTGATCCGGAGTTACTGGAAGCTTTCCGTGCCCGCTTCTTGCGGCCGAGAAGACAGGAAGCTTACAAAACGCTTCGCCGTGGAATCGACCGGGGTGAACTCCCCCGTGGCCTCGACCTCGACCTGGTATTGGACATTCTCTACGGGGCGATCTACATGCGTTTTCTGATCCGCCACGACGAACTCAGCGCCGCTTACGTCAACGAGGTGTGCGAAGTCGTCCTCACCGGAGCCGCCAAGAAACTACTGGTATCGCCACGAACGAAATCCCAGAGGGCCAAACGCCGCCGCGCGAACCTGTGGTGAGAATCGGTTGGTTTGACGAAGCTAGGCGCGTGCGAGAGAATTGAAGCGGGGCTTGTAGTCTAAGCGCTTTCCTCAAGAAGTGGGCCTGTGGCGCAGCTGGGAGCGCGCTTCCATGGCATGGAAGAGGTCGTCGGTTCGATCCCGACCAGGTCCACCATTTTCAATGACTTACGAACGCCTCAGGTTCTGCTTTGGTAGCATTTGGTAGCAACCTGCGAAAACTCCTCGGCTAAAAGTGCATAACGTGCGCGAGCGCTCCGGATTTCCTTGTGGAGCCAGCGGCCCTGCAGACCAAGTAATTTCAATAATTTAGTCAAATTCAACGACGGCGGCTTCGATCACCCGAAAAACGCAACATAACCGTTGCGAGCTGACCTGTTCCAAGTCGTGGAAGAGGTCGATTGTTGTGTCCCTCTGCTCGATTATGCCTCCAGCAGCGCCACAACACTCACCAATACTGTTGCCGGAGCCGTAGGATCCTTCGGTCGCATTGGCGCCCATGCGGCCTGACCTAATGACCTCGAAGAGACCTTGCCATCCAAATGCCACAAGCATGTTGGATGGCAAGGATCGGCCATTGCTGATCTACTTCCTGCTTGCTGAGGGACGATGCCGTTCATGCGCAGATATTCCACCATTTGCCCATAGTGGATCATACGAGTGAGCAACGGCGTCAACCGCGAACTGAACACGGGTGTTTTGTCTGGCGGTATCGAGGCGTGCCAGAAAAACCGGCGAGAGCGCATTTTCTGAGGTGATCGTGGCCACGCTCTGATGCAGCGCAGTAAAAGACCCCCTCAAGTAATCCATGATCTCAGCCTTGAATCGCACATCATCCGGGCCAGTTTCGGCCTCCTGGTCAGGAGTTGCAGGCTGACCGAGAATACGCGCCGCCATCCGGTAATTGTTCGCCGCGAGGTGTTTGACCTGCTGTGCGAAAGTGCGCACACCGATAAACTCGCCGGCGGTCGGCGTGAACGAGTATTTCTCTTCCGGCATTGCGTCTGCAGCAGAGACGACTTCCTTTTCAGTGTTGCTGATCCAGAAATCGAGCGCCCGACTCATAGTTGTGCCGGTCTGAGTTGGTGTCGTATCCCTGGCAGCCGGGCGGCTGATGGGCGGAACGATGCCATTCATGCGCAGGTACTCGACTAATTGGCCGTAATGATCCCACGTATGAACACAGTCTTCAATCGCAACCCCCAGACGCGTCGCTGTCTCTTGAGGCCCGGGCGAAATGCCCGGAGTAGGAATGGGACGGTTTGCGTCATCGATCGCCGCTGCCGCGCGATGCATGTATGCAAACGATTCCTCGAGGTAAGCGATGATCTCGGCTTTTGCCTGGACTGAGCTCGCTCCGCTCTCGTTCGTGCCAACATCGCGCGGTGGTTTTTCACCGAGGATACCGGCGCCTAGAAGGTAATTGTCGGCTGCGATGTGTTTGAGTTGCTCGCCGAACGATCGCACTCCATTGAACTCGCCCACGGATGGCACAAAGCCATATTTCTCTGCGGGCATGGCTTCGGCCGCGTCCACGATTCGCTTCTCCTGGTAATCCAGAATGAAGTCGATGATCTGAGTGTTGCTGCGATGCATTACGGCGCTTGCCGCTTGCGCAGCGCACCCGCTGGTTAAGGCAAACAAACAGACTACTGCTATCAAATTCTTCGCTTTCATGAATTCTCCTAAAGAAAAATGGGTTTGAAATCAGGAAGTGCATACGTCTGCTGCAGTCTATTCAGACCCGGTTTTTCTTCGGAGTGAGGAGGGCTACGATCGGCTTTAGGTGAGCCGATCGACGATACGACGATACGTGAGCTAACAGGCGGCGAAGCTTTGCCGCTCGCAAGCCGCAACGGCCTTTGAATTTCAAAGGTACGAAGTTCTGCGAATTGAAATCGCTCGAGGCTACGCAGGCTGCAATGTCGCCGCGACGATTTCAGCGTGAGGTCGCACCGGGCGATTTGGCCATGCTTGCGGCCGACATACTGCCGACAAAGGATCGTTGGCTTTTTGGACGATGGCAAACGCCGAGAGACTCACCGCCAGATCCAGTCGCGCAACCGAAGGCTGAGATTGCGAACACCAGAGTCAGGAAGCCCGACGTGATGGAGGAGCCGCGACACACAGAATTACGCCGTAAGACGGAGTTGATCCTGAAACGTTAGCTGGCAGTAGCAATTTTGTTCAAGTAGCGATTTATCGAAGCGTCCCAGTTCGCATCCCCATTCTTGCGTCTCTGGTTCGTCCTGAATAACGTTTCCGACTATCCGGAAGTCATCCCGGTCCGATGTGGCGCAGGTCAGCGCCCGGCGGCGGACAACTAAGACGACCTATTCACCGAAGCGGCGTGAAACCTCACAGAATCTCAGGAGATAAACCTGGCCGCGCCGACTACCCGCGATTAACGGGGCAGGGGCGAGTTTGCCATGAAGGAGCAGCCGCGAGCAAATTACTCAATCTTTGGTGACAAGGCAGGACTAATCCGCGAAGCGAGGGTCAATGTCGGGGTGGCCGACCACAAACCCGCTATGCGAGACTCGGTCGCATGTCCTACCCGACCCAAACGGCCCGCCGGATCGCACATCGATACAATGTCCGGGTGCCGACAACTCGGGAGCCAGTTAACCAAAATGCCTTCCGCGACGCCAGGAGGCTCCTAGTCAATCTTCGACCGCTGTACTGAAGCAACTTCTGCTGGCGGAAACCACCCGCCGACCTGCTGCATAAGCGATAGAAGATTGGCGACACCCCAATGGTCGGTGATCTTGCCGTTCTGGACACGCATGACGTCGACCGTCTCGAAATGAATCTTGCAATGAGTTGGAGCGACTCCAAGAAATGGCCCTTGATGAGTGCCGTGGTACGTCTTGTACGTAGTCACTCGATCGCCATCAGCAAGTTGCCAATGGATCTCCGCATGAAA
>Ga0306920_100005720_pt1 | contig 16099 bp, 12 predicted proteins | sample flu12Cox44000170_FD_204666 | JGI IMG/M metagenome (GOLD analysis project Ga0306920, IMG submission 204666) | Lab enrichment of tropical soil microbial communities from Luquillo Experimental Forest, Puerto Rico - flux4day.12C.oxic.44.000.170 (v2)... | ecosystem: Environmental > Terrestrial >... | reverse complement strand
TGGCCAGCAAGTCGGGCGCGGGAATCTACGGGATCGGTTGCGCGCTTAGCCACCATGCCGCCTCGCAATGAACGCTCCAAACACCAGATGCGCCAGCCCGAATCCGACGGCCAGCATGAGGTTGGCCCACCGCCACGGCAGGGGCAACGCGATCGCTCCGGCCAGCACGAACACCGCTCCCATGACAGGAATCGTTCGCACGGAGAACGCGCCTGCCTGCATCACGGCTACTCCGTACAGCAGCAGCCAGACGCCGGGAATCTGTCGCGGATCATTGGCCCGCAGCAAAGCAACGGTCATGACGCCACCAGCAAACAGCGCGGGTAGTAAGCCGACAAACAGCCTGCGACCGGAAATCGACAGCAGATGCGTGCCCTGGCGGGAAGCCTTCCAGTGCATGGCGACCAGTGCCAGGGTAACGGCAACCAGCGCCTCGGCCAGCCATACCGCCAGCCAGGCTTCGGTTGTGGGCAGACGCACGGCGACGATAGAGGCGGCGAGAGCCGTCGCTCCGATGCCGACATAGCCCCAGCCGGAAACGGCAGTGAAGGAGGTGCTGCGCTCCATGGTTTGGCGGATGACCTCGAGATGCTCGAGCGCTTCCGGCTCGGATGCGGCCAGCCGCCTTCGCGGGGTGCGGCGGCAGGGGCGGGGGTCGGACATGAATGGAAGATTATGACCAGGGCTGCTGCTTGTCAAGTACTTTGTCAAGCAAAGTAAGCCGTTGCACCCAGGCACCCTTGCGAGGGGGCGCGGGCTTACCAATGATTCGCGCACAACTCGCGCTCAGGGGGAAGCAGCCCGCCAGGCTATCGAGCTCAGACTGCTGCGCCCTATGACCTCGTCGATCTACATCTCATGTATGTGCGGGGGCAAGCGTATCTGGCCGCGCATCAGGGCAGAGAACCGCCGCCGAGTTGCAGGAAATTCTCGACCCTCGGGGGTAGTGTTGAACGATCCTATCGGCGCACTGGCTGGTGTTCCGGTCGGCCGTGCTTATGCGATGGCAGGTGACATCGCCATGGCGAAGGCGACGTATCAGGACTTCCTCACCCTGTGGAAAGATGCCGACCCGGACATTCCCATCTACCAGCAGGCAAAGGCGGAGTACGCGAAGCTGCACTAAGCTGACAACCAAATCCGCGCTCCTCCGTGAACGTCAATTCCAGCTCAGCTTTACTTCGCCACAACCGCTTCCACGGGCGCCTCGCGGTGGGTCGGCTCGAAGCGCAGCTTCTTGCTCTTGGCGTCCACATCCACCCGGACCTTGTCGCCGTGCAGCACCTCACCGTCGAGAATCTTCATGGCCAACGGGTCCTGCACCAACCGCTGGATCGCCCGCTTCAGCGGACGCGCGCCGTAAGCCACGTCATAGCCTTCGGTGAAGATCAGTTCTTTCGCCTTCGGGGTCAGTTCGAGCGTGATCTTGCGGTCGCTCAGCAGCCGCTGCAAGTCCTGCAGCCGCAGATCGACGATCTTGGTCAACTGCTCTTTGCCAAGCGGCTTGAAGAAGATGATGTCATCCACACGGTTCAGGAACTCGGGCTTGAAGTGCGACCGCATCGCTTCCATCACCTGCTCATGGGCTTCTTCCTGCCGCTCAGGCACCGCTCCCGCCTGCTGCAGGTAGCTCGAACCAATGTTCGAGGTCATGATAAGGATGGTGTTTTTGAAATCGACACGACGGCCCTTGCCGTCGGTCAGGCGGCCGTCGTCCATGATCTGCAGGAAGACGTTGAACACATCGGGGTGCGCCTTCTCGATTTCGTCGAACAGCACGACGGCGTACGGGCGCCGCCGCACCGCCTCGGTCAACTGCCCGCCCTCGTCGTAGCCCACGTAGCCCGGGGGGGCGCCGATCAACCGCGACACCGAGTGCTTCTCCATGTACTCCGACATGTCGATGCGCACCATGGCGTGCTCGTCGTCGAACAGGAACTCCGCCAGCGCTCGTGCCAGTTCCGTCTTACCGACGCCCGTCGGACCCAGGAAGATGAACGAGCCAATCGGTCGCCGCGGATCGCTCAGCCCCGCGCGTGAACGCCGAATGGCATTGGCCACGCGCGCCAGTGCTTCATCCTGGCCAATCACGCGCTCGCGCAGGCGGTCTTCCATCGTCACCAGCTTGTGCACTTCGCCTTCCAGCATCTTCGACACGGGGATGCCCGTCCACTTGCTCACGATCTTGGCGACGTCTTCCTCGTCCACCTCTTCCTTGAGCATGCGCGACTGCTTGGAATCCATCTTGGCACTGAGCTGCTGGATTTCCGCCTCAAGCCTGGGCAACTCGCCGTACTGCAACTTCGCGGCGCGTTCGTACTCGCCTTTGCGGGTGGCCTCCTGGATGTCGAGCTTCAGCCGCTCCAACTGCTCCTTCTTGGCGCGTACGTTGGCGATGGTTTCTTTCTCCTGCTTCCAGCGTGCCTTGAGGGCGTTCGACTGCTCCTTGATGTGCGCCAGCTCTTTCTCGACGGCCGCCAGGCGCTCGCGCGAGTTGGTATCATCTTCGCGCTTCAGCGCCTGCCGCTCGATTTCGAGCTGCGTCGCTCGCCGCTCGAGCTGGTCAATCTCGGTCGGCATCGAGTCAATCTGGATGCGCAGCGAAGCTGCTGCTTCGTCGATCAGGTCAATCGCCTTGTCGGGCAGGAAGCGGTCCGAGATGTAGCGATGCGACAGCGTCGCCGCCGCCACGATCGCCGAGTCCTTAATGCGGACGCCGTGATGTACTTCGTACCTCTCGCGCAACCCGCGCAAGATGGCAATGGTGTCTTCCACGTTGGGCTCGCCCACAAACACGATCTGGAAGCGCCGCTCCAGCGCGGCGTCTTTCTCGATGTACTTGCGATACTCGTTGAGCGTGGTTGCGCCGATGGCGCGCAATTCGCCGCGCGCCAGCGCCGGCTTCAGCATGTTGGAGGCGTCAATCGCACCCTCGGCCGCACCGGCACCCACCAGCGTGTGCAGCTCGTCGATGAACAGGATGATCTGCCCTTGCGATTGCTCAATTTCTTTCAGTACGGCCTTCAGGCGGTCTTCGAACTCTCCGCGATACTTCGCTCCCGCCAGCATTGCGCCCAAGTCGAGCGAAACCACACGCTTGTTCTTCAGCTGCTCGGGCACGTCGCCGGAGACAATGCGTTGGGCCAAGCCTTCGACGATGGCGGTCTTGCCCACGCCGGGCTCGCCAATCAAAACCGGGTTGTTCTTGGTGCGGCGCGACAGCACCTGCACCACACGGCGTACTTCTTCATCGCGCCCAATGACGGGATCGAGCTTGCCCTGGCGCGCCAACTCCGTCAGGTCGCGAGCATAGCGTTCCAGCGCCTGATATTTGGCTTCGGGATTTTGGTCGGTCACTTTCTGATTGCCACGAACAGCGGTCAGCGCCCGCAGTATGTTGTCGTAGGTCGCGCCCGCCTTGCTCAGGATCTCCTGCGCTGGGTCGCGCTTGAGCCTGGTCATCGCCAGCAGCAGGTGCTCGGTCGAGACAAACTCGTCTTTGAAATTCGACGCCTCTTTGAAGGCGTTTTCCAGAAGTTGGTTGGCTGCGCTCGACAGCGAGGCCTGGGCCGCGCCTCCGCCCGACACTTTGGGAAGGCGCTCAATTGCCGCCATCGCCTGCTGCTGCACAGCAGGAAGCTGCAGCCCCACGCGCTCAAGCAGGGGGGCGACAATGCCCTCATGGTCTTCGAGCAGCGCCGCGAGGATGTGGACGGGCTGCAATTCAGGATTGCCGTGCTCGCTGGCGAGATCATTCGCCCGCTGCATTGCCTCCTGTGCTTTTACGGTTAGCTTGTCCCAACGAATTGCCATAAAAACTCCAGTTGTCAGGGTTCAGTTGTCGGTTGTCAGCAAAAACCGCCCGTTCGCGCTCCGCCTGTCGCTCATCCCGCCAATTTTAGTCCCAGCCCCGGGCGGAACGGAGGCAAACGAAAAGGGAGGGGATGGTTGCTCCGCCTCCCTTAGAATTTGCCTTAAATCGTGCGCCGCCGGAATAGCGGCAGTGGGTTGGTTATGGCTTAGGCTGCCTGGCCCTTCTTGACCTCCAGGACTTTGCCGCCGATGTTCACCTTGATCTGCTTGGGCTTGGCTTCGGCGCGCTTGCCCAACTTGACCTTCAAAACTCCATTGCTGTAGTCGGCGGTGACGTCTTCGGGGTTCACCGTGTTCGGCAGCGTGAACGAGCGAGCAAAGCTGCCATAATGGCGCTCTACGCGGCGGAAGTTCTCTTCCTTTTCTTCCTTTTCGAACTTGCGCTCGCCGCTGACGGTAAGAACATTGTTCTCGACTTTCACGTCGAGATCCTTCTCCTCGATGCCGGGCACCTCCAGCTTGAGCTGGATGCTGTGCTCGTCCTCGTAGATGTCCACTGGGGGAACGAACGCTCCCGCGGTGAGCGATTCCTCACGGCCACCGGCGACCTGCTCTTCGAACAGGCGATTCAAACGGCCTTGCAGGGCGTTCAGTTCACGGAAGGGATCCCAACGAGTCAATACAGTCATGATCTGCAACCTCCAAAATGTTTGAGAAATCTGATGGCCGGAAGGCCACCGATTGACTTAGATGTCTCTATTAGCTAAAAAGATCATAAAATCTTAGTGTGTTATTGTCAAGTTAAAACTCGATCTCCGAATAAAGGTTGCCGCTATTTGACGAAATATCGATTATTCAACGACTTGACAGACAACGCACTTAAGATAAGCAGTTTCCGGGACTCCCACCAGGACAGGATGGTCGATGGCAGCACCACGTTTCTGGAGGATTCTAAGGCACCTCCCGGCATCGGTAGCCGCTGCTTTCAACGTTTGCAGAAACTCGCCTTCCCCCACATGGAAGGAGCAGGAGCAGGTCACCAGGATGCCGCCGGCTCGAAGCATCTTCAGTGCGCGCAGGTTCAGCTCCTTGTATCCTCGAAGAGCCGTTTCCAGGGTGCGCTTGCTTTTGGCGAATGCCGGAGGATCGAGAACGATCGTGTCGTACTGCCGGCCTGCGGTGGAGTAGTCCTTCAGCAGGTCAAATGCGTTGGCCTCGAACCACTCGATCTCGCCGCAAGTGTGCGAGTCGCGGTTGAGGCGCTCGTTCTGCTCGGCCACTTCCAGTGCCGGACGCGAGGAGTCGACCGCCGTCACTTTGCTGCACACCCGCGCCAGGTGCAGGGCGAAGCCTCCCTGATAGGTGAAACAGTCCAGCGCCTCGCCGCGGGCGTAACCTGCAGCCGCCGCATAATTTTCACGCTGATCGAGGAACGCCCCGGTCTTTTGCCCGCTCAGCCCGTCGAAGTGAAAGCGCACACCGTTCAAGGTGAAGACGGATTTCGCCGTCTCACCCAGGACCAACTGCGACGCCCGCGGCGGAAGCTGCTCCAACTCCCGGATATGCGGATCAACCCGGTCCAGAAGGCTGCCGCCCGAAAACTGCTCTGCCAACTTGTCGGCTACGATCTTGCGCAGCTCTTCTCGGTCGAACGCCTGGGTCAGCGCCTGTATGGTGAGCACATCGTTGTATTTGTCCACGATGAGGCCAGGCAGCAGATCGGCTTCGCTAAAGATCACGCGATAGGAGTCGGAGTCGCGCACAAATTGCCGGCGGAACCCCACGGCACGGTCCATCCGCTGGCGCAGCAGCGGCAGAAGCTGACTCGCCGTGATGATTTTCGACGTTAGCAGACGGATCGCGATCTGCGACGAGCTGCTATAAAGTGCCGATCCCAGCTTGCGGCGTCGCTCATCCTGCACATGCACCAGTGCGCCGGGAGGAACCTCGCCCGACTTCGCCAGATCGGAGCGGTAGACCCAGAGATGCCCGCTCTTCAGGCGGGCGGCCCCGCGCGGAGAAAGCGCAATCTCAGGAATGGAAACTTGGTTGGGCAGAGCGTCCTCGCAGATATGATCTGCCCCATCTTAGTCAATACGCCGTCGTATCAAGGCAGTCTCTAAATGAAATCGAAATGGAAATCCAGAACGCAGGCAAACAACGGCTTCATGTCGGTTTTCCCGACAGCCATGCCGCAGCCAACCAACACACCGTTATCACGAATGAGAAAGCGCCAGGAGTCACGAAGAAGTATCTCCAGCTTAAGGGCGTTACGGCGCCAAAGCAGAGGGCGAGGGCCCACGCAGTGCTGCGCAGGCGCGCCAAAGTCGGTGCCCGAAGGCCGCCCAGTTGCCACGCCAAGGCCGCGGCGAATAGAAGAAACACGGTGACAAAAAGCCCGAACCCAACATAGAAGTCCCAATAGGTCCGGCTAGAGCCTTGCACGTCGAAATGAATTGACTGCATTGAGCCAATCAGCGAGTCCACTCCCCATTTGGGATCGACCCTGAGAAACCCAAGTGTATGTCCCACCGCAAAAAGCAGCAGGAGACCAGAAGCCACTCGATACAGCACCCACGCTTTCCAGTCTCACCTCCAGAGGTCAGGCGGACGGCGGTGTACCACCTGAGCCATCCCATCAGGCGCAACTTCGTGTAGACGATACGGGCGCAAATTCCGGCGAATAAATCTAGTTGGCAGCTTCATCCGCGGGAGGATGAAGGAGCACGTTCCGTCGCCGCTTTGGGTTTGGGTTCGTCTTGCGGCTTGGGTGGTGGCGGAATGTAGTACAGAATGCGCTTGCAATAGTCGCAGCTCATAAACTGCTGGTTGGTCATGACCTCCTGGAACACCTGGGGACGAAGTAGAACACTGCACGCCGAACACAATTGGTTCTCGTAAACCGCTGCCAGCGCAGTTCCGCGCATCTTGAGCACGCGGTCATAGTGATATAGGGCGGTCTCGGTGACACCCGCGCGCAACTGGCTGCGTTTGGCGGTCAGCTCAGCCAGCTCTTTTTCGTCAGCCGCGGTGCGCTGGCGAACTGCATCCTTCTCCCGGTCATTCTCGGCAGTGTCAGCTTTCAGCTCCGCTTCCGACTTCTTCAGCGATTCCTTGCGTACGTCGGCGGTGACCATGATTTCGAGAACCTTGTCTTCCAGTTTGGCGATGGCGCCCTCGGCAAACTGGATTTCATGCATTAGCGCACGGTATTCGTCATTGGTCTTTACATGCAGCGACTGGTCGCGGTACTTGCTGATCTTCTGCTGCTGGTCCTGAATGTCGGATTCGTGCTTCCGCCGGGCCGCTTCGTCGGTCTTGGCGGCCGCCAGCGCCGCTTCGACCCTTGCCCTGGAACTGGCGAGTTTGGCTTCGATCTCCGCTACGTGCTTCGGCAACGAGATGATTTCGGCCCTTAGCGCGGCGATTTTGGAGTCAATCTGCTGTAGTTCGATGAGACTTTGGAGGTCGGAAGTCATTAAGCCTTGAGGAATCCTCATTGATTCTAGCACGCAGGAATCGGCCGCCGGCTCTGCCCTGACGCCCCGTCCAGCTCTCGTCAGCCACGTGATATAAACTGCTCCCCATTGGAAATTCAACTGCCGGAGCACTCGTGAAAGCACGTTTCCTCGCAATTCCTATCTGTGTCCTGGTATTGACTTCGGTAATTTCGACGGTCGCACAAAGCTCCAACCCACCTTCTCCGGCGGACGCGCAGCAGCTAACGATCGAGGCGATCTTCGCCGAAGGTGGCCTGCTGGGTCGCGCTCCCGAGGGAGTTAAATGGAGCCCCGACGGTTCAAAGGTTTCGTTTGTGCAACGCGATGATAGCGGGGAGCACGGAGCGCTCTACGATGTCAACCCGGTCACCGGCAAGACCGAACTGCTGGTCTCGAGCGAAAAACTGTCGTCGCTGGCGCCACCCGCCAGCTCGATAAAAGACGAACGCCAGAAAGAGGCAGCCCAACGTTACGCGATCGCTGCCTATCTCTGGTCGCCTGATTCCGCGCACCTGTTGTTCGACTCCCTCGGTCAGCTCTGGCTTTATAGTCTGGAGAGCGGAACTGCCGTTCAGTTCGCCGTGAGCGCCGACCCCGTGGTCGATCCCAAGTTCTCGCCCAGCGGCGACCGGCTCGCCTACGTGCGCAAGCACAATCTCTACGTGCGCGATATCAAACGCGGCCAGGAAGAGGCCCTCACCCGGGACGGCGACGAGAACCTTCTGAATGGCGAGGTTGATTGGGTCTACCGCGAGGAGCTCTACACCCGCAGCAATTATTTCTGGTCACCGGATGGGCGGACGATTGCCTTTCTGCAGATGAATCAGAAAGAGGTGCCGACCTATCCCATCACCGACTGGATCCCCACCCACCCTACCGTTGACCTGCAAAAGTATCCCAAGGCAGGCGATCCCAACCCCGTAGTCCGTCTAGGAGTCGTACCCTCGAACGGCGGCAAAGTGAAATGGCTCTCCTCGGGCAGCGGGCGCGAGGGCGACCTGCCCCTCGGCAACGATCCCAATGTACTGGTGCCGCGCTTCGGATGGGTGCGCGATGGCCTGCTCTGGGCGATGGTTCTCAGCCGAGTGCAGAACCGGCTGGATCTCTACTTCGTCGACGTGCAGAGCGGCAAGTCAAAACTTGTGATGACCGAATCCAGCGATGCCTGGATCGACATGCATCCCGAAGTCGATTTTGAGCTGTTGGCATCCGGTGACCGCTTCCTCTGGACCAGCTGGCGCGACGGCCACTATCACGTTTACCTCTATCAGTTCGACAAGCAGAACCCGCTCGCCAGCGACGCCAAACTCGTGACGCAACTGACGCACGGCGATTGGGAGGTGGAAAGCATCAACGGCGTGGATGAAGCCCAAGGTGTGGTGTACTTCAGCGCCAATGAGGGCGACTGGCGGCAGGCCAACGTCTTCGCCGTGGGATTGGATGGCAAGAATTTTCATCGCGTGTCCAAGGAGAACGGAACCCACGAGGCCAACTTCGGGCCCGCGAACACGAGGCGGTACGTCGATAACTATTCGGCATTGACCACACCGCCGCGCCTGTCGCTGTGCGCGACTGACGGCACTTGCACTGCGATCTGGCTGTCGCGCGACGTTGGGGGCTACAACCTGCTTCCGCCGACGCCGGTGGAGTTCAAGGCCGCAGACGGGACCACAACGCTACTGGGCACGCTGTTGCTGCCAGAAGGCGGCCCGATGTTGGCCAATGGTAAGGCCCCGCTCATCGTGAACCCGTACGGCGGCCCCGGCGCACAATTGGTGCGCGATGCCTGGGGTGGTAGTAACTTTTTGTTCGATCAGATCCTCGCCCGCCAGGGATTTGCCGTGCTGCAAGTCGACAACCGGGGCATGGCGAATCGTGGCAAGGCCTTCGCTTTGCCAATCAAACATAACTTCGGAGAGATCGAGTTCACCGACCAGATGGCCGCGGTTAAGCAGGCGCTGCAGCAATATCCGCAACTGGACGGCTCCCGCATGGGCTTCTGGGGCTGGAGCTACGGAGGATACTTCACCCTTTACACCATGCAGAAGACCGACTTGTTCAGGGCCGGAGTGTCAGTCGCTCCGGTTACCGATTGGCACAACTACGATTCCATCTACACCGAGCGCTACATGGGACTGCCCCGCGACAACCAGGACGGCTATCACAACAGCTCTCCGGTGAACTTCGCCGCCGACCTGCACGGCAGCCTGCTGGAAGTGCATGGCACCAGCGACGACAACGTGCACATGCAGAACACCATCCAAATGGTCAATGAGTTCATCAACGCAGGCAAGCAATTTGAGTTGATGTTGTATCCGCGAAAGACCCATAGCATCTCCGGGACAGCGGCGCGCGTGCACCTGTTTCACCTGATCGAGGACCACTTCGAGAAAAACCTCGCGCCTGGAAAGTAGCGCGCGAAAGATCACAAAAACGGAAAGCGAACGACTTTGAAACTCACGAAAACTGTTTGTTCAGGGCTGATTGCTCTGTTGATTTCCACCGTCACCCTCGGACAGCAAGCTCCTCCCGCCCGCACCATCGTGCGGGCCGGACGCCTGCTCGATGTACGCACCGGAAAGATCCTGATCAACCAGGCGATCGTCATCGAAAACGGCCAGATCGTCAGCGTAGGTCCTGACACCGGCGCTACCGCAGACGCCAATGTCAAGGTCATCGACCTGTCGAGCAAGACTGTACTCCCCGGACTGATCGACGCCCATACTCACCTTACGTATGATCCGAAGTTTGGCTATGACCGGCTTGCTATCTCGCTACCGCGGGAAGCGCTGATCGGCGCCAAGAACGCCCGCGTCACCTTGCTGGCCGGCTTTACGACGGTGCGCAACGTCGGGGCGCGGGAATTCTCTGATATTGCGCTGCGCGATGCCATCAACGCCGGCGATGTCCCGGGCCCGCGCATCGATGCCAGCGGGCCCGCGCTCGGGATCACCGGCGGGCACTGCGACGACAATATGCTGCCTTACGAATTCCATGCCACCGAAGTCGGCGTCGCCGACGGTGTGGAGAACGTGCAGCGCAAGGTACGTGAGGTCATTAAATACGGCTCCGACATTATCAAAGTCTGCGCCACCGGCGGAGTGCTGTCGCTGGGCGACAATCCCCAGGCATCGCAATACACGCAAGAGGAATTGCGTGCCATCGTGACCGACGCCCATCGCCTGGGCCGCAAGGTCGCGGCCCATGCTCACGGCGCGCAGGGCATTCTGTGGGCCACGGAATCCGGGGTTGATTCCATCGAGCACGGCTCCTACATCGATGACGCTGGAATCGCTGCCATGAAGCAGCACGGCACCTACCTGGTCCCGACGCTCTATCTCAGCGACTGGTTCCTGGAGAACGCCGCCAAGATCAATACCCCGCCCTCGCTGATTGCCAAGGCGCAACAGGTGATGCCCGAGGCGCGTAAGAATGTGGCGCATGCTTTCGCCAGCGGCGTGAAGGTCGGCTTCGGCACCGACGCGGCCGTCTATCCCCACGGCCTCAATGCACACGAATTCGCTGTGATGGTGAAACTGGGTCTAACTCCATTCCAGGCGATCCAGGCCGCGACCGTCAGTGATGCCGATCTGCTTGGCTGGTCTGACAAGATCGGCGTGCTGGAGCCCAATCATTTCGCCGACATCATCGCCGTGGACGGCGATCCGTTGCATGACATCACGACGCTAGAACGGGTGCGGTTTGTGATGAAGGGCGGAGTGGTTTACAAGAACGAATAGGACGGTCTGGACATCGCACTTGCCCAGCACTGCGGTTTCTGATTCAATCCTGAGGCATCATTCCTACGCCCCCGGGAGCATCGACCTGGCAACTCAAATCTTCGCGTGTAAGTCCATCGACAAGCTGATCTCCGACTCCGAAGAGGCGGAACACCGGCTTAAAAAGACGCTTGGTCCGTGGTCACTAACCGCGCTAGGCATCGGCGCTGTGATCGGTTCCGGCATATTTACTGTGATTGGGACCGCCATCGCCGGCCAGAAGTTCGACACCTCATCCATCCTCAACGCGCCACTGGCCGATTTCATCGTGCATCATGCGGCAACGCTGGGCCGGCCTGGAGCCGGTCCCGCGCTGGCCATTTCACTGGTACTCGTGGCTGTGGTTTGTGCCTTCACCGCACTGTGTTATGCCGAGCTGGCTTCGATGATTCCCATCGCCGGCAGCGCTTACACCTACACCTACGCCACGATGGGAGAATTGGTCGCCTGGATCATCGGCTGGGACCTCATCCTGGAGTACGCCGTCAGCAACATGGCGGTCAGCGTGGGTTTCGCGGCGCACCTGGTCGACATGTTCGACTGGTTCGGATGGCATCCGGCGCTGCGCTGGATTTCACCGGCGTACCTGCCCTCGGGACTGATGGACCTCAAGGGTGAAGTTCTCTACTCTCCGGGCTGGCACTTCGGGTTCAACCTTCCGGCGTTCCTGGTTGTTATGTTGCTCACGGTCGTGTTGGTGCGCGGTATTCGCGAGTCCGCGGAAACCAATAATGTTATGGTGCTGCTGAAGATCGCGGCCATTCTGGCATTTGTATTCGCCGGAATGCACTACATCCATCCCACGAATTACCATCCCTTCGCACCGCAGGGCTGGTCGGGCATACTCACCGGCGGCTCCATCATTTTCTTCACCTACATCGGTTTCGACTCGGTCTCGACTGCGGCGGAGGAGGCGCGGAACCCGCAACGCGATCTGCCTATCGGGATCATCGCCACACTGATCGTCTGCACGCTGCTCTATATTTCAGTCGCAGTTGTCCTCACTGGAATCGTGCCCTGGCAGCATCTCATCGACGACGCCGCTCCCGTGGTGAACAGCCTCAAGCAACTGGGCCTGACCACGGGATCGCACAACCTGCACTGGATACGCCTGGTAGTGCTGTTCGGGGCCATGATGGGCATGATCTCGTCGTTGCTGGTCTTTCAGTTGGGACAGGCGCGGGTGTGGTTCGCCATGTCGCGCGACGGCCTGCTGCCGAAGCTGTTCGGTCGCGTGCATCCCCGCTTCCGTACTCCTTCGACCGCGACCTGGATCGCAGGATTCCTGGTTGGCATTCCGGGTGGCATTCTCGATATCGGCACGCTGGCCGATCTGTCGAACATCGGAACCCTGTTCGCCTTCGTGCTGGTTTCGCTGGGCGTCATCATTCTGCGCTATAAGCAGCCGGAACGCCGCCGAGGGTTCCGCGCCCCTGGCGGATTGGCTGCGCCGGTCCTCAGCGTGATGTTCTGCGTCTTGCTGATGGCGGGCCTGCCCATCCTTACCTGGATCCGCTTCTTCGTCTGGCTGACGATTGGGCTCACGGTGTACATGCTCTACAGCCGCCACCGCAGCGAGTTCTGCCCTGAAGACCGGCGGCGATAGAATCGTGATCGTATGACGGAAGCCTTCGCCGGCGCTGGTGCTTCCAGCGCCTTTGTGGTTTCGCTGCCCAAGGCCGAACTGCACCTTCACCTCGAGGGCACGGTCGATCCGGCAACGCTCGCCGAGTTGAGTCGCCGACACCCCACAGCGCTGTCCACCGCGAACCATCGCTACACCAACATCGCCGATAGTGGACGCGTCTTCACCGAAGCAGAAGCTCAAGCCCTCTACCGGTACAAGAACTTCACCGGCTTCCTGCTGGCCTTCAAGGCGGTCACCGAGCGGCTGCGCACTGCCGAAGACTACGAGCTGGTCACCTATCGCATGATGCAAAAGCTGTATGCCCAAAATGTTCTGCATGCGGAGGTGTATGTTTCGGTCGGCGTGATTCATTGGCGCGGCGGTGAATTCGCTCCGCTGTTCGAAGGCCTGGAGCGCGGACGTCGGCGTGGCGAACGTGATTTCGGAATGTCGCTGTACTGGATCTTCGATGCCGTCCGGCACTTTGGCGTCGAGGCCGCGCAGTGTGTGGTCGACGAGGCCGTACGCCTCCAATGTCGCAGCGTTGTGGGGATTGGCCTGGGCGGCGATGAGCGACGGGCCGCACCAGAACTGTTTCGCGATGTCTACGCGCGTGCCGCCAGCCACGGCTTACGCCTCACGGTCCACGCGGGTGAAACCGTGGGTCCTGAATCCATCTGGTCGGCGCTGCGCGAGCTCAAGGCTGAGCGCATCGGCCACGGACTGCGGGCGACTGACGATCCCGCCCTGGTCGCCCATCTGGCGGTAGAAGGCGTTCCAGTTGAAGCCTGCATCTCCAGCAATGTGCTGACGGGCTGCTGTGCGGCGGTTGAACAGCATCCCCTCCGCAGACTCTTCGACGCCGGAGTGATGGTGACGTTGAATACCGACGATCCTGATATGTTTCGCACCAGCCTGGTGCGCGAGTACCAGATTGCCCAAAATGCGCTTGGCTTCAGCGAGTCGGAGTTGCGCGACTTGGCAAGAAACTCGTTTCGGGCGTCGTTTCTGCAGCAAGACAGGAAGCGGGAACTCCTGGCAAAGTTTTGAACTGCCTTTTGTAGCTTTGCCAGCCGCGGTCCCCGGGCACGGTCGGCTTTCTTTCGACTGCACGACATGGTCGAAAATGGAGGTGAAACTTGCCTCCCATACCCGGGTTGACAGCCCGAATGGGACTGACTCGCAGCTCCGAAGAGACGGTCCTACCTGCTACCTTCCGACGCTGATGCGAGCCGTCCCACCGGGAGGTAGAGTCTGCGATTCGCAGTTTCACTTGCGACCCTTCGGTTGGTTTGTTCGGCGCTTGCGTTCGCTCAGAATAATTCATCTACCGGCAATGCGGCCACCATGCAGAGGGTAAGCCTGCCGGCTGGCGAAGGCACCCTCACGGGATGCCTGGAAGGCCAGCCCGACGAGTTTCGGATCACTGGAAAGACGCCACGATAGACCTGCTTATGGGCCACAACCAAGCTGTTGGCAGTCACGTTGGGCATGTCGTTCAATGGGCGGGAAACCACGACCGGAACCGCGATGCCAGCGCCAGCGACGAAGGCACACCCCACGGACTCGGTTTCTTCCAGGTCGAGGAGATCCTGGCTGACCAGGGTACCTGCAAGCGCTAACCCGTGTACGGCCGGGCCTCATTCCATAGCGTTCGGGCCTGCGCGACGCGACAACTGAGCCGAGAGAAAGGGCCCCGCGCTCGTGTGGGACCCCTTTTGTTTTAGTCTGGTGTTGCGGAGAGGCCCATGCCCAAGCACATCGGAATCGTGGCCTGCAGCGCTGAAGGTGCGGCGCTTTGCTATCGCACCATCTGCGACGAAGCACCGGCGCTCATGGGACGCCACACGCATCCCGAGATCACCATGCACACCCACTGCCTGGGCCAGTACATGAGTTTTGTCGAGGCCGGAGACTGGCAGGGTGTCGCCGATCTGATGCTATCGTCCGCCGACAAGCTGGCCAAGGCAGGAGCGGACTTCCTGATTTCGCCCGATAACACGATCCACCATGCATTTGAATTGGTCGCGCCGCACTCGCCACTGCCTTGGCTGCATATTGTTGACGAGGTCGCCGCAGTGGCGAAGGCACGCGGTTTCCGCAAGCTCGCCGTTACCGGAACCATATACACCATGGAGGGCACGGTCTACCAGAGGAAGCTGCCGGCGGCCGGCCTTGAGTATCTTGTGCCGGAGGCCGACGAGCGCGCTCGTATTGACGCCATCATCTTCGACGAGTTGGTCAACGGCATCTTCGCCACTGAGTCGCGGGCTTACCTTCAGCAGGTGATCGACAGGATGAAAGGGGAAGGATGTGACGCCGCGGTGCTGGGATGCACCGAGATTCCGTTAATCATTGACGACAGCACGTCGGCGCTGCCGACGCTGGACTCCACGCGCATTCTTGCCCAGGCTGCGTTGCGTCACGCCCTGGCGTAATCAGCGGGTCGCTTGCGCGGCCTTGAACGCCGCCAGCCGCTCATGGGTGTTCATTACATGAACCGGCAAGCGAAGTTGCGACCCTTCCTCGAGTATCGGGATCAGCTTGTCGAACTCCGGCCCCGAGTGCGATCCAGTAAACACGATGCGCACGGGGTGAAACAGGTCCTTGCCCTTGGTGCCAGTCTTGGCTTTCACCTCGTTCATGATGGCCTTGAAGCGCTCTGGGGACATGGGCGTGGGGTCGTTGTCAACCTGCTCAGCAAACGCTGCGAGCACGTCGTTCGCCTTCGGGCCTCCCAGAACTTCAGTGTTATCGGCCGCACTCAACGCGGCGGCAGCATCCACGCGAAAGATCAATCCTGCCCGCTCCGGTAGCTCGTCGAGCTTGTTTACCGACGGCGCCAGCAGGGCGACGACTTTGCTGAGCCACGCACGGGTGCGCTCATCAGGGTTCGCCGGCAGCAGGCCGGCGTTGACGAAGTACGGCTCAGCCAGCTTTTCGATGCGCCCTGGCGGGCCCTTTTTGATGTAGTGCCGGTTGAGCCAATAGAGCTTCTCCATGTCGAAGGTCGCCGCCGCAGGCGTAACCCGTTCCAGCGTGAACTCTCTGGTCAGCTCTTCCGGGGTAAAGATTTCGCGCGTGCCTCCGGTGGGGGCCCAGCCCAGCAAAGCCAGGTAATTTGCCAGCGCTTCGGGCAGCACTCCCATCTCGCGGAAGTTCGCGATCGAGGTGGCTCCGTGACGCTTGGAGAGTCGGGAGCCATCACTACCCAGGATAGTCGAGAGATGCGCGAACTCAGGTACTGGCCATCCCAATGCCTCGTAGAGCGCCACCTGCTTGGGCGTGTTGGAGAGATGATCGTCGCCGCGGATGACGTGCGTGATCTCCATGAGCGCGTCGTCCACCACCACCACGTAGTTGTAAACCGGAATGCCACT
>Ga0306920_100005719_pt1 | contig 16100 bp, 11 predicted proteins | sample flu12Cox44000170_FD_204666 | JGI IMG/M metagenome (GOLD analysis project Ga0306920, IMG submission 204666) | Lab enrichment of tropical soil microbial communities from Luquillo Experimental Forest, Puerto Rico - flux4day.12C.oxic.44.000.170 (v2)... | ecosystem: Environmental > Terrestrial >... | reverse complement strand
TCCTTCACACCGGCACCGCCACGGGATTGGCCAGCTGCGGCCTGCCGGACCGGATCCGAGCCTTCTTCACCGGCCTCGACGAGACGGCGCGATTCCATGTCGAGCCCGGATGGGTGGCCGGGGTGGTGCCCGACTTCGAGCAGGGCTGCGAGCCGGACGAGTTCCGCACCTCGACGCTCCGCTTCTTCCTCACCGAGCGACAGCTGGGTTCCAGAGCATGCGCCGCCACACCCTGGCCGTCCTCGACGATCTCCATGCGCTGCAGGACCGTTCGCGCGCCCTGCAGGACGAGCTCAACGCTCGCCAGACCGAGGAAGGCAATCGGCGCCTCTACGTTCTGGCCGTCGTCACCTCGGTCCTCGCTCCGACGACGCTGGTCACCGGCTTCTTCGGGATGAAAACCGGGGGCATGCCGTGGACGCAGCTCCCCCACGGGACCTGGCTCGCCTCGGGGCTGCTCCTAGCGAGCGTGGCGGCGATGCTGTGGCTCCTTCGCCGCGGCGGCCTGCTCTGAGGGGTCGCACCGGCGAGACCGCTCGCCGAGGTCACCTCGGGTTGTCCTTCGCCCGCGCCTGGATCGGCGTGGCCTTCAGCTCGGCGGCGATGTCCTGCGACAGTCGCTCCACTGCCCGGCTCAGCGCGGCGGCGACATCGCTGGATTGGCCGGCACCCGCCGGCTCGACGATCCGTGCGCGACGGGTGGCCTTCGGCTGATCCTCCCCGGCAGCCAGGACGAACCACACCGCGTCGAGGTTGACGTCCTGGGCGACGTCGAGACGCTCCACCGCCACCACCACGCTTTGATCCACCGCCAGTCCCGGAGCGGCGTCCCCCAACACCTGGGCGTCGGGCAGCAGCGCCCCGAGGTCCAGGGCCAGGGAGTTCCGGAGCAGGGTGTCCAGGGGTTGCACCCAGCGGTCGAACTCGTCCACCGAGACCGTGGTCGCTCCCGTCCGGCGCACCAGCTGGGGCCGGTCGAGCGACTCGGGCAGAGTGACCGGGGCGACCCGGATGGTGCGGGTCGGCGCTGCCGCAGCGCTCGCCGCCGCCGGCAAGGTGGTGAGGGTGTAGAAGCGCGACGGGGGCGAGCTGCCCAAACATCCGCCGAGGAGCATCAGCCCGACGCCGATCGCTCGAGCGCGCATCACGGTCCCTGCTTCCCGCGCACCAGCGCCTCGGGGTGTCGCTCGAGGTAGTCGGTGAGCAGCTTCACCGAGCGCGAGGCTTCGCGGAGGTCCCGCAGCGCCCGCGGCAACTCGCCGCTTCCGGTGTTCGAGTTGCCCAGCAGCCCCGAGGTGGCGGCCAGCGTCTTCTCCATCTGCGCCGAGGCCTTCTGCAGGCTCTGCATCGTCGGGCCGATGTTCTCGCTGGCCTGCTGGGTGATCTGGTCGAGGTTCTTGATCGTGTCGGTCAGCGCCGGAGAGCCGATGACGGTGTTGGCACTGTTGATCAGCCGGCGGGCGTCGCTCATCATCTGTGACGCCGATTCGGTGAGCCCGTCGATGTCCGAGCCCGGGGCACCCGGGATCTCCGGGAAGGGCGCTCCGGGAACGAGCCGGGCCTTCGGCGCCCCGGGACGGAAGCCCAGCGCCACCACCCGCGCTCCGGTGAGGAGGCTCACGCTCTTCAGCTCCGCGCGTAGGCCGTTCTCCACCAGTACCCCCACCTCGTGGTCGATCCGCTGGCGGAGCTCCTTGGTGTCGGTGGGAAGCGCTCCTTCCTGGAGGAGACTCCGCTCCGGCTCGAGCGAGAGGGTGACCACCGCGTGCACCTTTCCGCCATCGCCCTCGAGGTGGATGTCGGTCACCTTGCCGATCCGGATGCCGAGCAGCTCCACTGGCGAGTCGATGTCCAGGCCGCGCACCGAGGTCCCGACCCGGAGGAGGTAGGAGACCTGGGGACCGTAGGGTGTGTGGCGCACCGCGTCTGCATCGGCGTAGAGCGGGAACTCCGCGTCGCGCGGGCTGGACTGGGTGCTCCGATCCTGATCCCGGGTGTCGAAGCCGATGCCGCCGAGCAGCACCGCCTGCAGCGACTCCATCTTCGCCCGGAAGCCACCTGCCCCGGTGCGGAACTCGAACCCTGAGGCGTTCCAGAAGCGCGTCTCGGGGTGGATCAGCCCGTCGTGCGGGGCGCGGACGAAGATGGTGATGCCCACCGAATGCGCGTCCTGGGCCAGCGCCGAGCCCAGCACCTCGCCCACCTGGACCCCGCGGAAGTAGACCGGCGACCCTCGGCTCAGCCCACCGAGCTCGCTCGCCCGCAGAAGGTAGGTCTTCCCCTCTCCGGCCGGAGGCAGCACCGGCGGCTCGTCGAGCCCGTCGAACCGCTCGGTGTGCTGTCCCTTGCCGGGGGCCATCTCGATGTACGCCCCGGAGAAGAGGGTGCTCAGCCCAGACACTCCGCCCAGGCCGAGCCGCGGGCGGACCACCCAGAACTTGGTCCCGGTGGTGAGGTAGGGACGGAGATCGCGGCGGACCCTCGCGTTGGCCACCACGTGGGTGAGGTCCTTGCTCAGCTCGAGTGACTCCACCGTCCCCACCTCGACGTTGCGGAGCATCACCTTGGTTCGACCGGCCTCCAGCCCCTCGCCGCTGGCGAGGGTGATGGTGATCATCGGCCCGTGCTCGCCCAGCGTCCGCGCCCCGAGCCAGACGGCGATGGCCACCGCGGCGATCGGCACCAGCCAGATCAGCGGGAACCGGCGAACCTGCACCTTCGCCTGGGGGGCATCGGTCATCGGCCGTCTCCCTCCACCGCGTCCCACATCAGGCGGGGGTCAAAGGCCGTCGCGGCGAACATGGTGACGATGACCACCGCGGCAAAGGCAACCGCCCCCGCCTCGGCACGGACCGAGGCCAGAAAGCCGAACTGCACCAGCGCGACCAGGATGGAGATCATGAAGATGTCGATGTTCGACCACCGCCCCACCCCGTCGACGAGGCGGTAGAGCCGCGTCCGGAACCGGAGGGCCCTCGCCGAGCGGCGCCGGATGGCGAGGAGGAACCACCCCAGGCTGACCAGCTTCAGCACCGGGACCAGCACGCTGGCGAAGAGGACGATCAGCGCCAGCGGCCAGAGGCGGAGCCGGATCAGCTCCCCGATGCCGTTGACAATGGTGCTCGGCTCCGGGCGACCGAATCGTCCCACCGACATGATGGGGAGGATGTTGGCCGGAACGTAGAGCGCCGCTCCGGCAAGGGTGAGGGCCGCCGTGCGCGAGACGCTGGCGGCCTTCCGGCGCCGGAGGACCGCCCCGCACCGCGGGCAGCGCGTTCCTTCCCCGAGGTGGGTCAGCAGCTCGCAGGAGGAGCAGGCCAGGTCGGGGCGCCGCCCCTCCTTGCCCAGCTCCGGCGAGGCGATGGCATCCCAGACCCGCCGCCGGTCGAGGGTCCGGTCGATCAGGAAGCTGAGGAAGGCCGTCGCCGCCACCGCGGCGCCCCCGATCCCCACCGACACGCGTCCGAGCGCCTGGAGCCGGGTGTAGGCGACGAAGGCGCCGATGACGAAGACCTCGGTCATCGCCCAGGGGCGCAGCGCCTCGGCGAGGCGGAAGGTGGGCCCGAGGAACGGCGGCCGGTCCGGATGCAGGAGGGTGAAGAGCACCCAGGCCACCAGCCCCAGCCACACCATCGGGATGATGATCGAGAAGCAGGCCACCAGCGCCCCCAGCACACCGAAGCCGTCGGCGGAGAGTGCCCTCGGCCCGGTGAAGAGGAGGTCGGCCTGCTCCCGGCCGGCCACCCGCACCTCGATGATCGGAAAGAAGTTGGCCAGGACCGCGCAGACGGCCCCCGCCACCGCCAGTGCCAGCGCCGTGGAGTCGGGCGGCTCACGCGCGTCGAGCACCGCGCCGCAGCGCTCGCAGCGGGCGACGGTGTGAGGCGCGAGGGGGGGCAGCTGCTGCTCTCGCCCGCAATCCGGACAGGCGATCCGTTCCTCCTTGGCCGGAGCAAGGGGCACGGCACTCTCCGAGGTCACCTCCCCAAGATGGGGACGAGTCGAGGGCCTGCCCACCCCCTCGGTCGAACCGGGACGTCGCTCAGCCGACGCTTGCCGCGTCCGGCGGACGGAGCTTCCACCGGCGATGGAGCCACAGCCATTGCTCGGGATGGGCGCGGATGAGCCGCTCCAGCGCCGCGGTCACCTTCTCGGTATGGGCGAGGAGGTCCCGCTCCCGGTGACCGGTGTCCTCGGCCTCGAAGGGCCCCTCGACGTGCAGGCGGAGCCGGCCGCCGTCTCGCAGCGCCGCTGCCACCACCGTCGGCGCGCCGGTGCGCAGCGCAGCCATGCTCAGCGCCGGGGTGGTCGCTGCCGGGCGACCGAAGAAGGGGACGAAGAGCGAATGCTTCCCGCCGATGGCCTGGTCGATGAGCATCGCCACCACCTCGTTGCGGCGGAGGGCGGCCACCGTGCCGAGCAACGCCCCACGGGGCGCGATGAGGCCGAGGCCCGAGCGCTGCCGCGCCTCCACCAGCTGGGCGTTGAAGCCGCCCTTGAGCGGACGGACCACGGCGTGCAGCGGGACCCACTGCGCCATCGAGGCGCCGAAGAGCTCCCAGCTCCCGAGGTGCGCGGTCGCGCAGAGGAGTCCCTGTCCACGGGAGAGCAACCGCTCCACCAGCGTGAAGTCGTCGACCTCGACGCGGGTGCGGAGCTCCTCGCGCGAGTCCCCGATGCTCCGCAGCGAGTCGACGACGGTCCGGGCCATGTTGGCGTAGGCGCCGCGGGCGATGGCCTTCCGCTCGGCATCGGTTCGCTCGGGCAGCGCGGCGGCGAGGTTGTCCAGCGTCACCCGGCGACGGATCCCCAGCGCGTAGGCCATCGCCGCAACCCCCCGGGCCAGCGCATCCACCCACCGGGCCGGCGCACCCTGGACCAGCCGGACGAAGGCGGCAGCCACCGCCCGCGACACGGAGGAGGCTTGAACCAGCGCCGTCTGTCTGGCCGGGCCAGCTCGGGGCATTTCCCGGACAGTAGCGTCCCCCGCGCGGAACGCCGAGCGGCAGGAGTCGGGCCCGATCCGGTACGCCGACCCGGCCGGCGGCTGTCGTAACGTGGCGACGATGCTCGACGTGGTGATCATCGGCGCCGGGGCCTCGGGCCTCGCGGCCGCGGAGGTCCTCGCCCACGCCGGGCTCCGTCTCCGGGTGCTCGAGGCGCGCCCGCGCATCGGCGGGCGGGTGGACACCCGGCAGGTCCAGGGCTGGCCGGGGCCCCTCGAGCTGGGGGCGGAGTTCATCCAGGGGCGCGCCCGCACTCTCCTCGACCGCCTGAAGCGTGACCACCTCCGGGCAGTGCCGGTCCCCCAGCGGCACGTCTCGGTCGCCGGGCAGCGGCTGGAGGACTCGACCGAGCTGTTCCGGCGCGCGCTGGAGCAAGTGGCGCGACTGCACGGAGACCGCCCGGTGAGCGACGTGCTCCAGGCAGCGGCACGCAGCGGCGCGCTCGCCCGGCGGGCGCTGGCCATCGCCCGGCTCTACGTCGAGGGCTACTACGCGGCCGACGCGGAGCACGCCAGCGCCGAGGCCATCGGCGCGCTGGAGCGAGCCTCCCGCGCCCTCCACGGCGACGAAGCCTCCCGGGTGGCCGGCGGATACGTGGCGGTGCTGGAGGCGATGCTTGGCCCGGTCCAGCGCCACGACCCCGAGGCCCTCCAGCTCTCCACGGTGGTGACCGGGGTGCGGTGGTCCCAGGGCCGGGTGGAGGTGGCGGCGCGCAAGACCTCCGGCGTCCCGCTCCGCGAGCTCCGCGCCCGGGCGCTGGTGGTGACCTTGCCCCTCGGCGTGCTCCAGGCTCCTGCGGGGAGCACCGGCGCCGTTCGCTTCCACCCCACCCTGCCGGAGCTCGAGCGCGCCGCGGCCCGCCTCGCCGCCGGACCGCTGTTCAAGATGCTCCTCCGCTTCTCGCGTCCCTTCTGGAACGACGATCGGCGCCGCCGGCTCCGCGGCTTCGGCTTCGCCCACCTGCCCGGCGCGCCAGTTCCCACCTTCTGGACCACCGCGCCCGAGCCCTCGGGAGTGGTCACCGGGTGGGCGGGGGGACCCGCGGCCCGGACCCTGGCGGAGCTGCCGGCAAGCGAGCAGCGCGCCCAGACGCTCGCCAGCCTGTCGCGCCTCTTCCTCCTTCCGGCGCGTCGCCTGGAGACGATGCTCGAGGACACCGTGCAACACGATTGGCTCGCCGACCCGTTTGCCCGTGGTGGATACGCCTACACCCCGGTGGGAGGACTCGACGCACCCCGGGTGTTCACTTCCCCGGTGGCGGACACCCTGTTCTTCGCTGGCGAGCACACCCATGATGGAGGCCAGGCCGGAACGGTCCACGGTGCAATCGAGACCGGGGAGCGCGCCGCCCGAGACTGCCTCGCTGAACTGCGCATCCGGCGCCGGCAGAGGCGCTGAGAGAGGAATGCTGGCCTTGTGGGGACCCTTGCTCCTGCTCGTCGCCGCCGCGGATGCGGGAGCGGCGGACCATCCCCCGGCGACCCCGGAGGTGAAGGCCCGACAGACCTTGCAGACCTCGTCGGTCTACGGCGCGGCCGAGTTCCGTGACGTGGTGAGCGGCGCCTCCACCACCGGGACGCCGCGGCCGGCGCGTGCTCAGCCCCAGGAAGAGCCGGCCACCCAGGTGGAGATCCGCGAGCCCGATCCCTCCTTCGATGCCGGCGTCCGAGGGGACAGCCGCACCGCGGCGCGATCCGACCCGCCCCCGGCCCCGTCGCCGCCGGCCCCCACCGCCGACGCCACCGGCCAGGCGCTGCTCGAGCAGTCCAAGGCGCAGACCGAGACGATGCAGGCACTGCTCGCACAGCAGCAGGCCCAGGAGCAGGCGCGGCAGGCCGAGCAGCAAGCGCGCACCGATCGCGCCGCGGCAGTGCAGGACGTCCGCGACACCATCGGAGGAACCATCCAGACCCTGGCCACCAGCGGCAACTACGACTCCAGCAGCCTCTCCCAGGCTAGCGCCTCGCTCCGGAAGACGGCCGCCTCCGCCACCGCCTCGGGTTCGGTCGGGGAGGCTACCCGGGCCAACGAAGCGGCGAGCATGCTCGACGCGGCAAAGGACGCGCTCACCCAGCGAAACGCACAGCAGGCGCAGTGGTACCTCACCCGCGCCGCCGTCCTCCTCGGGGAGCAGCAACAGGGGCGCGGTGGGTACTGACCTCCCGGGACGGCGCGGCGCGGCGCGGCGATGCCGTGGGGGGCTGACCGTCTGGTCGGGAGGGCGGGCGGCGGTGGGCGTGGCGCGCTACATTCGATCGACATGAACGCGGGCGTTCCCTTCTCCGGTCCGGGCTCCAGCAACGCGGCTCCTGCTGCGGGCATGGAGGACATCGTCCAGCTCGACCAGAACCACCCCGGGTTTCGCGATTCGGAGTACCGGGCCCGGCGCAACCACATCGCCCAGCAGGCGCTCCGCTGGCGGCCTGGGGACCCCACTCCCGACGTCGAGTACACCGATGTCGAGCAGGGAGTGTGGCGGACGGTGTGGCTCAACCTCAGCCCGCTCCACGGGCAGCACGCCTCCGCCGAGTACAAGGCGTGCTCGGAGCGGGTGACCTTCTCTCATCACCGCATTCCCCAGCTGCGCGAGGTGAACCAGAAGCTCGCCGGGACGACCGGCTACACCATGGTCCCGGTGGCGGGGCTGGTCACCTCCCGCGCCTTCCTCGGCAATCTGCGCTTCGACCAGTTCCTCTCCACCCAGTACATCCGCCACCACACCGTGCCGCTCTACACCCCCGAGCCGGACATCGTGCACGAGCTGGTGGGCCATGCCGCCACCCTGGCCGACCCGGGTTTCGCGGCGCTCAACCGCGCCTTCGGCCGCGCCGCGGAACGGGTGAGCGAGGACGTGCTGAAGCAGATCGAGCGGGTCTACTGGTACACGCTGGAGTTCGGGGTCACCAAGGAGAACGGGAAGCTCAAGGCCTACGGAGCCGGGCTCCTGAGCTCCTTCGGAGAGCTGGAGCGGTTCCAGCGAGAGGCGCGGCTGGTGCCGCTGGACATCGCCGAGATGACCGCCCGGCCCTACGACCCAACCGTCTACCAGGAGGTCCTCTACGTGGCCCGGTCGTTCCCGGAGGCGGTCCGGACGGTGACCTCCTGGCTCGACGAGGTCGCCCGGTAGCGCCCCGGCGCTTCCCGCCTCCCGTCAGCAACGACCAGGGTTTCGCTCTACGAGGTCTCTGATACCTTTGGGCCGATTGCGGAAGCCACTGGGATTCCAGCAGATTTCTCGGGGCTTCGGCGAGGCGTGAAAACTTCTACCTCGAAGCAGGTCGCCGCATCAGTTTGCGTGATGGCAAGCCCGCGTTAGGTTGGTCGGGCACTGGAAATCCCGACGATTCGACGGTACAGGGCCGCCGCCGCTCGGGGCTGCCCGGGGGCGGGATCCCTCCCAATCGAAGCAAGGAAGCAGACCAACACCATGGCGTCCAACATCCCCATCGAACGCGTCCGCAACATCGGTATCTCGGCCCACATCGACAGTGGGAAGACCACGCTGACCGAGCGGATCCTCTTCTACACCGGCCGGATCCACGAGATTCACGAGGTCCGGGGCAAGGACGGCGTCGGGGCCAAGATGGACTCGATGGACCTCGAGCGGGAGAAGGGCATCACCATCCAGTCCGCGGCGACGTACGCGCTGTGGAAGGACATCAACATCAACATCATTGACACCCCGGGCCACGTGGACTTCACCATCGAGGTGGAGCGGGCGCTTCGAGTATTGGACGGGGCGATCCTCGTCCTCTGCTCGGTGTCGGGCGTGCAGTCGCAGTCGATCACCGTCGACCGGCAGATGCGCCGCTACAAGGTTCCGCGGATCGCCTTCGTCAACAAGATGGACCGCGCCGGGGCGAACTACGCGCGGGTCGGGGCCCAGCTCAAGGAGAAGCTCGGGCACCACCCGGTGCTGCTCCAGATCCCCATCGGGGCCGAAGACCGGTTCCAGGGCATCGTCGACCCGATCGTCGGGAAGGCCTACTACTTCGACGGCGAGAACGGGGAGAACGTGCGGGAGGAGGAGATTCCCGCCGACCTTCGCGACGCGGCGAAGAAGGCTCGCCACGACATCATCGAGGGTGTGGCCAACGTGGACGACCACCTCGCCGAGCTGTTCCTCGGTGACAAGGAGATCAGCAACGAGGAGCTGAAGGCCGCCATCCGCCGGGCCACCATCGCCCTGAAGATGACCCCGGTCATGTGCGGCTCGGCCTACAAGAACAAGGGCGTGCAGCTGCTGCTCGACGCGGTTCGCGACTACCTCCCTAATCCGAAGGAAGTCACCAACGAGGCGCTCGACCAGAAGAACAACGAGGCCAAGATGGTGTTGGAGTCCGTCCCGAACAAGCCCTTCGTCGGTCTGGCCTTCAAGCTGGAGGACGGCCGCTACGGACAGCTGACCTATATGCGGATGTACCAGGGGCGCATCGCCAAGGGCGACTTCATCATCAATCAGTCGAACCAGAAGAAGGTGAAGATTCCCCGCATCGTCCGGATGCACGCCAACGAGATGAACGACGTCGCCGAGGCCAACGCCGGGGACATCGTGGCCCTCTTCGGGGTGGAGTGCGCCTCGGGCGACACCTTCACCGACGGCGACCTCTCGGTGACCATGACCTCGATGCACGTCCCGGACGCGGTGATCTCTCTCGCCGTGGCGCCCAAGGAGCGCACCGGGCAGGCCAATTTCAGCAAGGCCCTCAACCGTTTCACCCGCGAGGATCCGACCTTCCGCGTCCACCGGGACGAGGAGTCGGCGCAGACCATCATCAGCGGGATGGGTGAGCTGCACCTCGAGATCTACATCGAGCGGATGCGGCGCGAGTACGCCTGCGAGGTGGTGGCCGGAAAGCCCCAGGTGGCCTACCGGGAGACGATCACCCAGCGCGGAGACTTCAACTACACCCACAAAAAGCAGACCGGTGGCTCGGGCCAGTTCGGACGGGTGATCGGCTACCTCGAGCCGCTGCCGGCCGACGCGGTGGATCAGTACGAGTTCGTCGACGACATCGCCGGCGGCGCGATTCCCCGGGAGTTCATCCCCGCGGTGGACAAGGGCTTCCGCGAGGCGCTCAAGAAGGGCTCCCTGATCGGGTTCCCGGTGGTGGGCGTCCGGGCGGTCATCAACGACGGTGCCAGCCACGCGGTCGACTCGTCGGAGCAGGCGTTCAAGACGGCGGGGATCATGGGCTTCCGTGAGGGTTACGAGGCGGCCAAGCCGACCATCCTCGAGCCGATCATGAAGGTGGAGGTCCAGGCGCCGGAGGACTTCCAGGGCTCGGTGGTGGGCCAGCTCAACCAGCGGCGGGGGACCATCATCAGCACCGAGAACGCCGAGGGCTACGTGACCGCGGTGGCCGAGGTGCCGCTGAACACCATGTTCGGCTACAGCACCGACCTCCGGTCGGCGACGCAGGGCAAGGGCGAGTTCACCATGGAGTTCGCCAAGTACGCCCCGGTGCCGCGCGCCGAGCAGGAGGAGATGATGAAGGCCTACCGGGAGAAGCTCGCCGCCGAGCGGCGGTAGCTCCCCGGTTCAGCGCACGCTGCGCCACGGGCGCCCCGGAAAACACTCCGGCGGCGCCCGTCGTCTTTCCGGGCCCTTGCGAGGTATCAGAGACCTCGTAGGAACCGATCGCGGACCGGGGCTCCGAGGTCGGTCGCCCCCGACCGGAGGCTCGTCGACGCCTGGCGTGGGCAAGGAGCCGGGCGAGGTATCAGAGATCTCGTCTGGGTCCGGTTTCCGGATCCGGGACGCCCCTTCCCAGCCACGCATGGGCAGGTGAACCGGAGGACGCCGTGCCACGTGGATGGGGCTGGCACGGTTCTCGCTCCCGCATCCTCCGATGGGACGACTCTGGGACCGGATCCGGGATGCTTGGCGGCTGCTGCTTCGCTCGCCGGCCTTCGTGGCCTCGGTGGTGCTCCCGCTCGGGCTCGCGCTCGGCGCGAACACCGCGCTGTTCAGCGTGGTCCGCGGCGTTCTGCTCCGGCCGCTGCCCTATCCGGAGTCCGAGAACCTACTCCGCATCCGGCGGGTCGCCCCCGAGCACCCCGATTCCGAGGGCGGACCGGTCTCGCCGCTCAACTATCGAGACGACCTCCAGAGCTTCCCTGGCTTCACCAAGGCGACGACGTGGGCCATGACCAGCGGGACACTGGGGTTCGGCCAGAGCTCCGAGCACGTCGACGTGGGCGTGGCGACCGCCTCCTACCTCTCGGTGCTCCGCGTCTCCCCCCGGCTCGGACGCTGGTTCACCGAGGAGGAGGAGACGCTGGGCAACGACCGGGAGATCGTCATCTCCCAGGCGTTGTGGCAGCGCCGCTTCGGGTCCGACCCCGGTGTGCTGGGGCGCACGGTGGACTTCGAGGGCCTGCCCTACACCGTCGTCGGGGTGCTGCCCGCAGAGCCGGCACTGACCAGCCCCGCCGACGCCTGGGTCCCCCTCGCCTTTCGCCCTGACCAGCTCGAGCCGCAGGCACGCAACCGCCACTTCCTCGAGGCGATGGGTCGGCTGGCGCCAGGGGTCTCGGCCGAGCACGCCAACCAGATGCTGGCCGACGTCGCCCGGCGGACCATCGCCGACCATCCCGAGGCATACGGGACCTTCAACCCCTGGCGCTACATCGGCGTGCCCCTCCACGACTACCAGGTGCGGGCGGTGCGGCCGACACTGGCCCTCCTCTTCGCCGCAGTGACCCTGGTGCTCCTGATGGCCTGCGCCAACGTGGGCAATCTCCTCCTCGCCCGCGCCACGACGCGCGAGCGCGAGCTGGCGGTGCGTGCGGCGCTCGGGGCGGGGCGCGGCGAGCTCATCCGTCAGCTGCTCGCGGAGAGCGTGCTCCTGGCCCTCGTGGCCGGGATTCTCGGCGTCGGGCTCGCCGCCTGGGCCGTTCCCTTCCTGATCTCCCTCGCCCCGGATGCCCTGCCTCGAGCGGGCGCGGTTCGCATCGACGGCACCGTCCTCCTCTTCTCCCTGCTCCTCTCGATCGGCGCGGGCTTGCTCTTCGGAGTCTTCCCCGCCTTCAGCACCTCCCAGATCTCCCTCGACGAGGCGCTGCGGAGCGGAGCGGCCTCCTCCCGTCCCAGGCCTCGCCGCTTGCGCCGGATCCTGGTGGTCGTCGACGTGGCGCTGGCACTGGTCCTGCTCTCCGGGACCGCACTGCTGGTCCGGAGCTTCGTCAACACCCTCCGCATCGACCCTGGCTTCCGCTCCGACGGCGTGACGACCCTGCGGATGATCTTTCCCGTTCCTTCCCACGAGACGATGGAAGAGTCGTCGGGTCGGATCCGCGTCGCCGTCGATCGGGTGCGCGAACGGCTTCAGGAGCTGGGAGGCGTGGAGGCCGTCGGCGCGGTCACCCTTCTTCCGATGTCCGGCAACCGGAGTGACCGGCTCTTCGAGATCGAGGGGCATCCGATGGACGACAAATCGGAGCGCCCCCCCGACGAGTACCGGGTCATCACCCCTGACTACTTCCGGGCGATGGGCATCCCCCTCCTCAAGGGGCGGGACATCGCGGTGTCCGACCGGGCCGACGGCGCTCCGGTGCTGATCGTCAGCCAGGCCTTCGAGCGCCACTGGCTGCCCGAGGGCGCGCTGGGGCGCCGAGTCCGGCTGCTGTCCCCGGCCACGCCCTGGGCAACCATCGTCGGAGTGGTGGGTGACGTGCGCGACTTCGGGCTCGACGCATCGGTGCACGGGGCGATGTACTACCCGCTGTCGCAGGCGTCGGCCGAGGAGCTGGGCTTCGCGATCCGGACGGCGGGCCCACCCGGCGACATCGCGCGGGCGGCGGTGCAGGCCCTTCAGTCGCTGGACAGCAAGGTGCCACCCTTCGACATCGAGCCGATGGAGGGAAAGGTCTCGGCCTCGACCGCCCAGCGGCGCTTCTCGCTGTTCCTGATCGCCACCTTCGCCGGAGTGGCACTGCTGCTCGCCGCGGTCGGCCTCTACGGTGTGGTGGCGTACACGGTCCGTCAGCGGACGCGGGAGATCGGCGTCCGGATGGCGCTCGGTGCAGACCCGGGGCGAATCGTGGCCATGGTCGCCCGGGAGAGCGGCTGGATGCTGGGAATCGGATTGCTCGGCGGAGCCGTCGGGGCGCTGATCACCGCTCGGCTCCTGGCAGGCTTCCTGGTTGGAATCGGGCCCGCGGATCCCACGGCGTTCGGCACCGCCGGCCTCGTCCTGGCGATGGCCGCCGCGATTGCCACCGTGGTTCCGGTCCAGCGCGCCACCCGCGTCGACGCCGCCCTCGCCCTCGCCTCCGAGTAGGGCCAAGAGCGAACGCTCGCCCGGGCGCCCGCTCCACGATCGGACCCTTCGCGCCCCGTCCGAAACCGGGATCGGCCTCCAATGAGGCTGACGAGGTGTTTGGTACCTTTTGCGAGGGGTTGCTTCCCTCGCTGCTCAGGGAGTTCCGGCGTCGGCCTTGCTGGGTGTGGCGATCGCCTTCTGCAGGCGTGCGGTGGCGACGTCGAGCGAGGCTCCGGCCGCGGCAGTGGTCGTCACCGGGGCCTTCTTCTTCTTCTTCGGCGGAGTCTTCGGCTTCACCGGCGTCTCGGGGATCGAGGCGACCGGCGCTGCCGAGTCCAGACCGCTCGAGGGCGGGAGCACCGGCTTCGGCGGTGGCGGCAGCGGCGTGTCATCCACCTTTCCGATCATCTCCGGCTCGAGCGCCGCACGGAAGGCGAGCTTCCCGCGGGCGTCCTCCGCGTCGTCGTGCGTCTCTACTCTCAGATGGACCACCAGCCGCAGCCCGCGCTGGGCCTGGAACTCGACCTTCCCCGGCACCCGGTACCCGTAGGTGTCGCTCCACGGATAGGGCCCGGTCCGCGCCGCGCGGTAGGCGAACTCGGCGGTGATCACGTGATTGCCGGCGGCGATCGGTCCCTCCCAGAAGCGCTTGCCCCACCCGGGCTGCACCGGGCCGGGCAGCGGCTTTCCATCGAGGGTCACCGACCCCTCGGCAAGCGCATACCGGTCGGGGTCCGGACCATCGGTGATCACCACCAGCTCCGGGCCAGGAATCTTCACCTGAGCGTTGAGCTCCGCGTCGAGCTCCTCCGCCGGCGAACGCGTCCCCGCCGGCGCGGCGGCCAGCGCAACCACGGGAATCGCGAACCAAACCCAGGACATCCAGTGCCGCATGGCGCCGGGAGAATGCCACGGCGCGGCAGGCGAACGCCAAGGGGCGACGTGCCATCGGCGCTACAAGCCTACAGATCGATCTGCATCCCCAGCTCGACCACCCGACCGGGGGGAATGGCGAAATAGTCCGGGGTGGCGCGGGCATTCCGGGAGATGACCTGGAAGAGCACCTTTCGCCACCGCGCCATCCGGCTCCGTCCGCGGGGAAGGACTGTTTCCCGGCCAACGTAGAAGCTGGTGGTTTCCGGCCTGGTCTGGAGCCCCAGCGACCGCGCCCGCCGGAGGATCTCCGGGACCCGGGGGCTCTGCCGGTAGCCGAACTTCGCTACCACCCGCTGGAACCCCATCCCGAGCGGTTCCACCGAGACCCGCTCCTCCACCGGGACCTCGGGCACGTTGAGGGGCAGCACCGAGAGGAGGATCACCTGCTCGTGCAGCACCTGGTTGTGCTTCAGGTGGTGGAGCAGGACCGGCGAGACCAAGGTGGTCGAGGAGCTGAGGAAGACCGCCGAGCCCCGCACCCGCACCACCGGGTGGCGCTGCAGATCCTGGAGGAAGGTATCGATGGTGAGCGCGCTGGCCGCGAACCGCTCCGCCAGCTCGGTCCGCCCCCGCTTCCAGGTGGTGAAGCAGGCGAAGAGCACCAGGCCCACCACGATGGGAAACCACCCGCCCTGTGGGAACTTGAGGAGGTTGGCCAGGAAGTAAGGGATGTCGAAGGAGAGAAAGAGCCCGGTCACCGCCAGCAACCGCAGCGGAGACCAGTGCCAGGCGTGGCGGGCGATGTAGCCGTAGGCGATGGTCGTCACCAGCATCGTCCCGGTGACGGCGATGCCGTACGCCGCAGCGAGCTTGCTCGACTCGCGGAAGCCCAGCACCAGCGCGATGCAGGCCACCATCAGGAAGTCGTTCACCCCCGGCAGATAGATCTGCCCCTCATTCTCCCGGGAGGTGTGGACCACGGTGAGGCGGGGGACGTACCCCAGCTGCACTGCCTGGCGGGTCAGGGAGAAGGCCCCGGAGATGAGTGCCTGGCTGGCGATGATGGTGGCGACGGTGGCCAGCACCACCGACGGCACCAGCAGCGGGCGCGGGACCAGGGCGTAGAAGGGATTGGCCCGTGCCGAGCCGTCGAAGAGCAAGAGCGCCCCCTGCCCGCAGTAGTTGAGGATCAGTGCGGGGAACACCACCACGTACCAGCTCTGACGGATCGGCTTCCGGCCGAAGTGGCCCATGTCGGCGTAGAGGGCCTCGCCGCCGGTGATCGCCAGCACCGCCGAGCCGAGCACCTCGAATCCGCGGAAGCCGTTGTGCTGGAAGAAGCGCACCGCGTGGACCGGATTGACCGCCTCCAGGACCTGGGGAACCCGCGCCACCTGGACCAGCCCGGCCACGGCGATGAAGAGGAACCACACCAGCATCACCGGGCCGAACACTCCCCCGATGCGGGCAGTCCCCCGTCGTTGCACCAGGAAGAGGAGGGCGAGGATGACGCAGGTGATGGGGACGACCCAGGGTTCGGCGGCCTGGGTGGCCACGCTCAGCCCCTCCACCGCGGAGAGAACGGAGATCGCCGGAGTGATCACCCCGTCGCCGTAGAGCAACGCCGCGCCGAACAGGGCGAGGAGGATCACCGCGTTGCGGCGCCGGGCCGCGGTGACCGAGTCGGCCGGAGGGATGAGGGCCAGCAAGGCGAAGATGCCGCCCTCCCCCTGGTTGTCGGCCCGCATGATGAAGCCGAGGTATTTCACCGCCACCACCAGCGTCAGCGACCAGAGGATCAGCGAGAGCACCCCGAGGACGTTGGCCGGGGTGGGGGCGACGCCGTGCTCGCCGAAGCACTCCCGGAGCGCATAGAGCGGGCTGGTGCCGATGTCGCCGAAGACGATGCCCAGCGTGGCGATGGCGAGCCGGACGACGAGCCGGCGCTGAG
>Ga0306920_100005718_pt1 | contig 16103 bp, 15 predicted proteins | sample flu12Cox44000170_FD_204666 | JGI IMG/M metagenome (GOLD analysis project Ga0306920, IMG submission 204666) | Lab enrichment of tropical soil microbial communities from Luquillo Experimental Forest, Puerto Rico - flux4day.12C.oxic.44.000.170 (v2)... | ecosystem: Environmental > Terrestrial >... | reverse complement strand
TTCGGGATCGGGCCGGGCGGGCTGGACTGCGTTCTGGACGGCGACCTCGCGGTGATCTCCGTCCCGCTCGACGCGTACGGCGTGAACTACTACAGCCCGACCCGGCTGTCGGCGCTGCCGGACTCGCCGCTGCCGTTCCGGATGGAGCCGATCCCCGGGTACCCGGTGACCGCGTTCGGCTGGCCGGTGATCCCGGCCGGCCTGACCGAGCTGCTGACCACGCTCGGCGACCGCTACGGCGACCGGCTGCCGCCGGTGCACATCACCGAGAACGGCTGCTCGGTCGCTGACCAGGTGTCCGGCGACGGGACCGTCGACGACCAGTTCCGGATCGGCTACCTGGACGGGCACCTCAGGGCGGTGCACGCGGCGATGACCGCCGGCGTGGACGTGCGGGGGTACTTCGCCTGGACGCTGATGGACAACTTCGAATGGGCCGAGGGCTACCACCAGCGGTTCGGGCTCGTCCACGTGGACTTCGAGACCCAGCGGCGCACGCCGAAGGCGTCGTTCGGCTGGTACCGGGACCTGATCGCCGCCCAGCGCCAGCCGGCCGGCGCCTGACCCGACCCCGCGGCGCCGCGGGGGGGCGCGGGCGCCGCGGGGCGGGGCGCGGGCGCGGGCGCGGGACGCGCGCGCCGCGATCGCCATCGAGCCGAGCGGGCCGGCGCGAGGTGCCCGGCGTCGCGGCGCTGGGGCGCCGTGGCGACGCGCCCCAGCGCCGCCGGCCGGACGCTTCGCCGACCCGCTCCCCCAGGTCAGCCACCTAAGGCTCACTCCAGGGGGATTGCGGCGGAACTCAGATCGGATATATCGTATCCCACTCTGGGGCTCGCCCGGACATGGAGGTGCCTGACAGCGTGCGCAGCGGTGGCTGCGGCCATCGCGGACGGGAGGGACCATGACCGAGGCCACTGACGAACTGCGGGTTTACGAGGGCGCACGGCCCACCCGCACCGGCGACCTGACCCTGGAAGGCCAGGGAATGGCGCCGATCCCGGAAGACCAGCGCTACGGCGGCGTGTACCGCATGTTCACCGTGTGGTTCACCCCCAACATGGAACTGTCCGGCGTCTTCGCCGGAACCCTGGCGGTCGTGTTCGGCCTCGGCTTCGGGCTCGGGCTGCTGGCCATCGTGATCGGCACGATCATCGGGTCGCTGCCGGTGGCCATCTTGTGCACCTGGGGCCCGAGAACCGGCACCGCCCAGGTGCCGCTGGCCCGGCTGCCGTTCGGGAAGACGATCGTGCTGCCCGGCACCGTGCAGTGGCTCTCGTCGATCGCCTGGGACGCGCTCGTCGGGCTGTTCGGCGGGCAGGCCGCCGCGTTGCTGTTCCACATACCGTTCTGGCTCGGCGTCGCGATCGTCCTGGTCATCGAGGGCATCGTCAGCGTCTACGGGTACGAGTTCGTGCACCGGCTACAGGAGTGGGGCTCGATCATCCTCATCGTGCTGTTCCTGATACTCACGGTGCGGATCTTCCAGCACCACGTGGTCCTGCCGCACAACACCGTGCACGGCGGCACCTTGTTCGCCTCGTTCGTGCTGATGGTGACGATCTCGCTCAGCGAGGGCATCTCCTGGGCGTCGTACGCCTCCGACTACAGCCGCTACATGAAGCCCGACACCTCCAAGGCGGCCATCTTCTGGCTCACCCTGGCCGGGCTGACCGCGTCGTACGTCTGGGTGGAGACCATCGGGCTGGCCGGGGCCAGCGTGCTGGGCAACCAGACCGCGGCGGGCGTGCGCGCCCTGATGGGCGGCGGCTTCCTCGGCGTGCTGGCGCTGATCGCGATCGTGTTCGGCGCGATCACGTCGAACTCGATGAACGACTACACCGGGTCGCTGGCGTTCCAGGCCCTCGGCGCCCGGGTACGGCGGCCGATCATCGCCGGGGTGGTGGCGGTCCTCGCGTTCGCGGCCATCCTGTGGATGAACTCCGCCAACACCGCGGGGAGGTTCCAGAACCTGCTGCTGTTCAGCGCGTACTGGATCGCGCCGTTCTGCGCGATCGTGATGATCGACTGGCACTACAACAGGGACAAGTACCGGCCGCCGTTCCTGCGCCGCGCGCTGGGCTGGAGCAAGCTCGGCAACGGCTGGCCCGCGATCGTGTCGTTCGTGGTCGCGTTCGGGATCATGGTGCCGTTCATGAACACCTCGATCATCGTGGGACCGTTCGCGAACGACCTCGGGGGCGCCGACATCGCCTTCTACGTCGGGTTCGTCGTGGCGGGGGTGCTCTACTACGTGCTGCGGCGGGTCGCGCTCGGGCAGGAGGCCCGGCGGGCGCCCGCGCCAGCGGTCGAGGTGGCCGGAGCCGAGGACCGCGGCGTCTAGCCATGCGGGCACGTTGCGATGCGAGCCCGCCGTGTTCCGGAGCCGCCGCCGCGGCCATGACAGTGGACGATCATGAGCTGGCCGCCCAGGTGCTCGGGCACCTGGATCTCGACCGTGCCGTGCGCCTGACCCGGGAGGTCTGCCGGATCCCCAGCGTGCTCGGTGAGGAAGGGCCGCTGGCCGCGTTCCTGGCCGATGTCATGAACCAGGCCGGCTTCGAGGCGGTGGAACTCCAGCCGGTCCTGCCCGACCGGCCGAACGCGCTCGGCGAGGTGTCGTTCGGCCCGGGCCGCCGGCTGGTGCTCACCGGCCACCTGGACACCAAGACCGTCTCGCACGGCTGGACGGCCGCCGACCCGTTCTCCGGCGCCGTCATCGGCGACGCGGTCTACGGCCACGGGATCATGGACATGAAGGCGGCGCTGGCCTGCCAGATCACCGCGATCGAGGCGGTGGCGCGCAGCGGGCTGCCGCTGTCGGGCACCGTGGCCATGGCCGCGGTCAGCGACCATATGGGCGACCAGGCCGGCGCGGTCGCCTACTTCGACGCGTACCCGGCCGACCTGTGCGTGCTCGGCGAGCTGACCGACAACCAGATCTGCGTCGGGCACCGGGGCCGCTACTACTTCGACATCACCGTGCTCGGCAGGTCGGCGCACAGCTGCCACAAGCACCTGGCGATCAACGCGAACACCCTCGCCGCCCGCGTGGTGCTGGCGCTGGACGCCTCCCGGTACGAGCCGGAACTGGCCGACGACGTCCGGGAGATGTTCGGCGCCGAGACCTACGTGGTGCCCGGGCGGGTCTACGGCGGGCTGCCGCCTGGCGGGCCGTCGATGATCCCGGACGAGTGCGTGATCCGGGTCGACTGCCGCCCGCAGCCCGGCGTCACGGTCGAGCAGGTCCGCGCCGAGATCAGCCGCTGCCTGGAGGAGGCGGGCGCGGCCGACGAACGGCTGGTGGCGCAGGTCGAGCTGGCCGACGTCAAGAACGGGTACCTGGCCCGGCCGGACGACGAGGTCGTGCGGCTGATGCGCCGTGCGGTGCGCACGATCCGCCGCGACGAGCCCCGGCTGGTCACCGAGGGCTGGCTCGGCGACACCGCCAGCTTCGGCGACAAGGTGCCGACGGTCATCTTCGGCCCCGGCGGGCCGCCGGTGTACTGCCCGGACGAGCACCTGCCGGTCGCCGACATTCACGAGGCGACGCGGGCGTACGCCGTGTTCGCCGCGCTCGCCCTGGCCGGCGGTCCGGCATGACCCCGTTCGACAACGTGCTCGACCAGTGCCTGGCGGTCGCCGCGGGCGAGGAGGTCGTGCTGCTCGCCGACGAGGGCACGGACCCGGACGTCGTGACCGGCCTCTCGCGCGGCATTACGCAACGGGACGCCACCCCCCTGATCGCGCTCATGCCGAGCCCTGGGCTGCCCGGCGCCGAGCCGCCCGCGGCGGTGGCCGCGATGATGCGGGACGCGCCCGCGATCATCGAGCTGACCAGCCTGTTCATCGGGTCGTCGGCGGCCAGGCGGGCCGCCACCGACCGCGGCGCCCGCTACCTGGCCATGCCCGGAGTCCGGCTCGACACGTTCCGCGCGGACGGACCGCTGGCCGTGGACTTCGAGCGGCTGCGGATCGACGCCGAGACCGTGGGCCGCGCCTGGGACCGGGCGTCGACGTTCCGGCTGACCAGCCGGGGCGGGACCGACCTGCGCGGCTCGGTCGAGGACCGGCCGGGCCGGGTGCTGCACGGCATGGCGCGCGAGCCCGGCGCCTACATGGCGCCGCCCGACGTGGAGTCCGGCACCGCCCCGGTCGAGGGCACCGCCACCGGCGTGGTGGTCATCGACGCCGACCTGCTGTTCATGGGCGAGGGGCCGCTCGACGAGCCGGTTTTCCTGTACGTGGAACGCGGCCAGCTCACCGGGGTCGAGGGCGCCGCGCGCGGCCGGCTGACGTCGATGCTCGAGCGGTGCCGCGACGACCGGATGGCCAACATCGCCGAGGTGTCGGTGGCCTTCAACCCGGCGGGCACGGTCTGCTCGGTGCCGATGGAGACCGAGTCGTCCCGCGGGTCGGCGCACATCGCGCTGGGCAACTCGATCGCCTACGGCGGCCAGGTCGCCGCCGTCGCGCACCTGGACTGCGTGATGCGGGACGCGGTCCTGGAACTCGACGGCGCCGTGGTGATGGCCGAAGGAAAGTTGTCATGACCGCGTCCGGGCCGGCAGAGCGAAGCTGGGACAGCCGCGACGGCCGGCCGGAGGCCGGCCATGGAGCGGGACGGGGAGGTGGGTGGGGGCACGCGGGGGGGTCTGGGGGGGTCGTCCCCCCCAGGCCAGCACAGCCGCGGATCCTGCTGGCGAAGCCCGGGCTGGACGGGCACGACCGCGGGCTCAAGGTGATCGCGTTCGCGCTGCGGGACGCCGGGGCCGAGGTGATCTACCTCGGCCTGCGGCAGTCCCCCGCGGCCATCGTGGCCGCCGCGGTCGCCGAGGACGCGGACCTGATCGGGATCTCGGTGCTGTCCGGGGCGCACCTCCCGCTGGCCGGGCGGATCCTCGCGCAGCGCGCCGAGCAGGGAGCCGGGCACATTCCGGTGGTCATGGGCGGCACGATCCCGGCCGCCCACGCCGACCAGCTCCGGGAGATGGGCGTGGCGGCCGTCTACCCGGCGGGCAGCCTGCTGCCCGAGGTCGTAGACGGCCTGCTCGGTCTCGCGGCCCAGCGGGCGGCGACATGACTGAGCCAAAGGGGCCCGGGGCCGCCTCCTCCATCACCACCGAATCGGGGATCCCGGTGGCCGTGGTCTACACGGCGGAGGACCTGCCCGGCGGCGAGCCCGCCCTGGCCCGGCGCCTCGGCCGGCCCGGCGAGCCGCCGTTCACCCGCGGGCCGTACCCGACCATGTACCGCGGCCAGCTGTGGACGATGCGGCAGTTCGCCGGGTTCGGCGCCCCCGAGGACACCAACGAGCGCTTCCGGTTCCTGCTCGGCCAGGGCCAGACCGCGCTGTCGGTGGCCTTCGACCTGCCCACGCAGCTCGGCTACGACTCCGGCCACCCGATGGCCGCCGCCGAGGTCGGCCGGGTCGGCGTCGCGATCGACACCGCGGCGGACATGTGCGACGTGTTCGCGGGCATCCCGCTGGACCAGGTGTCGGTGAACTTCACGATCAACGCGACGGCGCCGATCATCCTGGCCGCCTACCTGGTCGCCGCCGAGCGCTCGGGGGTGCCGTGGCGGGCGCTGACCGGGACCCTGCAGAACGACATCCTCAAGGAGTTCCTGGCCCGCAAGGCGTACCTGTACCCGCCGGGGCCGTCGCTGCGGCTGGTCACCGACGTGGTCGAGTTCAGCTCCCGGGAGCTGCCGCGGTTCAACCCGATCTCGGTCACCGGCTACCACGCCCGGGAGGCCGGCTGCGACGCGGTGCAGGAACTGGCCCTGACCATGGCCTCGGCGGCCGCGTACTGCGAGGCGTTCCTGGCCCGGGGCCTGGACTTCGACACGTTCGCGCCGCGGCTGTCGTTCCACTTCGCCACCACCCTGGACCTGTTCGAGGAGGTGGCCAAGCTGCGGGCGGCCCGGCGGATCTGGTACCGGGTGGCCACGGGGCGGTTCGGCGCCACCGCGCCGGCCGCGGCCCGGCTGCGCTTCTTCTCCGGGAACTCGGGCACCACGCTCACCGCCCAGCAGCCGCTGAACAACGTGATCCGGTCCACCTTGCAGTGCCTGGGCGCGGTGCTCGGCGGCGCCCAGTCCATCCACGTGATGGGCTACGACGAGGCCTATGAGATCCCGACCGAGGAGGCGGTCACGCTCTCGCTGCGCACGCAGCAGATCATCGCGCTGGAGTCGGGGGTCGCCAGGACCGCCGACCCGCTGGCGGGCTCGTATTACGTGGAGCGGCTGACCGACGAACTCGAGGCCCGGGCCACGAACCTGATGGGCGACATCGACGCGCTCGGCGGCGCGGCCGCGGCCATCGAGGCCGGCATCCCGCAGCGGTGGATCGCCGAGTCCGCCTACCGGGCCGAGCAGGAACTGGCCAGCGGCGCCCGGCCGAAGGTCGGCGTGAACGTGTACGCCGACACCGGAGGCGCCCAGGAGGCGACGCCGGAGGCCTTCGAGGTCGACCCCCTGGTGGGCGCGCGGCAGGCCGAGCGGACCCGCGCCCGGGTCGCCGCGCGAGACCCCGGGCCGCACGCCAGCGCCCTGTCCCGGCTGGCCGGCGACGCCCGGTCGGGCCGGAACGTCATGCCCGCCCTGATCGGCGCGGCCCGGGCCGGCGCCACGGTCGGCGAGATGGCGGACGCATTCCGGGACGCGTTCGGCGAGTTCACCGAGCCGGCGCCATGGTAGCTCCGCAGCCGCTGCGCGGGGTCCGGGTGGCCGACCTCACCCGGTTCGTGGCCGGATCGCAGGCCACCATGTGGCTGGCCGCCCTCGGGGCCGAGGTGGTGAAGGTCGAGCCGCCCGCCGGGGACCCGTACCGGGCCCAGGGCACCGAGCGGGCCGGCGGCGAGTCGGTGCTGTTCATGGCGCTGAACGCGGGCAAGCGCAGCCTCGCGGTGGACTTCCGGGATCAGGCCGGGCGCGAGGTGATGGACCGGCTGCTGTCCCGCTGCGACCTGCTGGTCGAGAACTCCCGGCCGGGGAGCCTGGCCGCGCACGGGCTGGACTGGGAGTCGGTGCACCGGCGGTTCCCGCAGATCGTCTACGGGTCCATCTCCGGCTACGGCGACGTTGGCCCCGAGGCCGGGCGCGGCGGTTTCGACCTGATCCTGCAGGCCGAGAGCGGCGTGATGAGCGTCACCGGCAGCCCGCAGTCCGGGCCGGTCAAGGTCGGCGCCCCGTTCCTCGACGTCGGCGCCGGGCTGAGCTGCGCCTGCGGGCTGCTGGCCGGGTACATCGAGCGGCTGCGCACCGGGACCGGGTGCCTGGTCTCGGCCTCGCTGCTGGAGTTCGGGCTCGCGGGCCTGGGCACGGTACTGGCTAGCGTCGCGGTGTCCGGCCGCGAGCCCGGGCTGCTCGGCACGCACTCGCCGCTGTTCGCGCCGTACGGCGGCTTCCGGACCGCGGACGGCTGGCTGGTCATGGCGGGCGCCGGGTCCGAGCAGATGTGGCGGCGGGCCTGCCAGGCCCTGGGCCTGGCCGACCTGCCCGGCGACCCGCGGTTCGCCGACGCCGCCGCCCGGGTGGCGCACCGGGACGAGCTGACCTCGCGCATCGAGGCCGTGCTGACCAGGCAGCCCACCGAGCACTGGCGGCACCGGCTGGACGCGGCCGGCGTGCCGGCCGCGGAGGTGCGGGGGCTGGCCGAGGTGCTCGGCTGGCCGCAGGTGGCGGCCCTGGGCAGCCTACAGCCGTTGCGGGCGGGCGCGAACGGGGCGGGCGGAGCCGACGCGGGGTATCAGGTCGTCGGGCCGCCGTTCCGGCTGGACCGGACGGTCCTGACGTATCCGGGGCCGCCGCCGGCGCTCGGCCGTGACACCCGTTCGGTGCTCGGCGAACTCGGCTACCCGCCGAACGAGATCAGCCGCCTGGCGGACGCGGGAGTGGTGGTGGCGGCGTGACGCCCGGGCGGGTGGATCGACACCGCGCCGCCGGGCGTGGGGCCCGGCGGCGCCGCCGCTACCATGGCCGGCGGGGAGGGGGTGGCATGTGACCGGCCCGAGCTATGGCGTTGCGCTGCAGGGAGTCGACCCGCCGGCCGCCTTCACGGCCATGGTGGCCGAGATCGAGTCGCTCGGCTTCGACCATCTCTGGGTCACCGATTCCTCCCTGCACGCCCGCAACTGCTACGCCTACCTGACCCTGGCCGCCGTCAGCAGTTCCCGGCTCCGCCTCGGCACCGCGGTCACCAATCCGGTGACCCGGCACCCGGCGATCACCGCGGCCGCCGCGGCGACCGTGGACGAGGTGTCGGGCGGGCGGGCCATCCTCGGCATCGGCGCCGGCGACCGGCCGCTGCTCGCCCTCGGCCACAAGCCCTGCGCCCCGGCCGACCTGGCGGACGCCATCGAGGCCATCCGCGCGCTGTGGTCCGGCGACGAGGTCACGGTCGCCGCGCCCGGCTTCACCCTGGACCACGCCCGGCTCCGGTTCGACGCCCGGCCGGGGCTGCCCATCTACGTCTCGGCCAGCGGCCCGCGGACGCTGGAACTGGCGGGCGGGCTGGCCGACGGCGTGATCCTGCTCATCGGCCTGTTCCCGGACGCGGTCACCTGGGCGCTGGAGCGCATCGACCGCGGCGCCCGGGCCGCGGGCCGGGCGCGGCCGCACACGGCGCTGTTCGCCTACGGGGCGATCAGCGACGACTCCGGCGCCGCGCTAGCGGCCGGCCGCTCGATCGCCGCCTGGTTCCCGCAGACCGCCCCCCACCTGTGCACGCTGGCCGGGCTGCCCGCCGACATCGCCGGGGCCGTCCGGGCCAGCTACGCGGGCGGCGAGTTCCAGGAGGCCGGGTCCGCCGCCCGGCTGCTCCCCGACGGCTTCGTCCGCAGGATGGCCCTGGCCGGGAACTCCGCCGAGGCCGCCGGGCGGATCCGCGACGTGCTCGGGGCCGGAGTGGACTCGGTGCACGTGTTCCCGCTGGGCGACGACCGGATGGCCACCGTCCGCGCGTTCGCCGACGTCATGTCCCATATCTCGTCCCCCCCGCCGTTCTCGTCGACCCCGCCTTCATTTGCCGGAGGTAACCGATGACTCGCCCCGCCTACGGCGGCCGCGCTCACGCTGATGTCCCGTCGCCGTTCGGAGCGCTCTCCGAGCACCGGACGATGACCGACGTCGCCTACGACCAGCTCAAGGCCGCCATCGTGGAGCTGCGGATCCCGCCGGGCGAACGGCTGCGCGAGGCGGCCCTGGCCCAGGGACTGAACGTCAGCAAGACGCCCGTGCGCGAGGCCCTGGCCCGGCTCGAGCAGGACGGCCTGGTGGAGCTCAGCTCGTTCAAGAGCGCCGTCGTCACCCGGTACACCGCCCAGGACCTCAGGGAGATCTACGAGCTCCGCGAGATCATCGAGGTGGCGACGGCGCGCTCGGCGGCCGAGTCCATGACCGACAAGGGCCTGGCCGACCTCGGCCGGATCGCCCGGGAATGCCTGCGGCTGAACCACCAGGGCGGCGGCCCCGAGCTCGTCCGGCTGATCTCCGAGTTCGACACCGTGTTGTTCGGCGAGGTCAGCAACCAGCGGATCCGGGCCATCCTCGACAACCTGGCCGACCACCTGACCCGCATCGGGCTGCTGGCCGGCGAGATCCCCGGCCGGAACGCGGCGTCGGTCCGCGAGCACGCCCAGATCTACGAGGCCATCGAGTGCCGCGACCTCGAGGCGGCGGAGAAGTTCATGCGTGAGCACATCCGCAGCGTGCGCGACAACCAGCTGCGCGCGCTGCCCGGATCGGGTAGCCCGCCGTGAGTCCCGCGGTATTGCCGGTCACAGCGTCGGCCGCCCTGCGTGACGCCGGGCGCGGCGCGTGGGCCGCGGCGGTGAGTCACCCGATGGTCGCCGCCATCGCGGCGGGGACGCTGCCGCATGAGACGTTCCGCGGTTACTTCGAGCAGAACGTCCGCTACCTGGAGGACTATGCCCGCGCGATCGCGCTGACCACGGCGAAGGCGCCGGACGCCGCCGCGCTCGACGTGCTGTCGCGGTTCCTGCGGCAGATCGTGGCGACCGAGATCCCCGCGAACCTGGCGTTCCTGGAGCGGCTCGGCGGTTCGGCCAGCCGCCTGCCGGGACTGGGCGAGCTGCACCCGGTCACCTACGGCTACACCCGCCACCTGCTGCAGGTCTGCGAGGCCGGCAGCTGCGCCGAGGGGCTCGCCGCGGTGCTGCCGTGCCAGTGGAGTTACGGCGAGGTCGCCCAGCCGCTGATGGCGGCGTTGCCGGCCGACCCGGTGTACGCGGACTGGATCCGCATGTTCGGCAATGCCTCCTACGACGCGCTGGTGGCGGAGACCACCGGCCTGCTCGACCGGCTGGCCGGCCCCGTGGCTGGAGATCCCGTGGTTGGAGATACAGCCGACGCCGGGCTGTGGGCCCGGCTGTCAGAGGTGTTCAGCATCTCCATCCGGTACGAGCGCGAGTTCTGGGACATGGCGTACGCCGCCGCCTGATCCGCGGCCGGGCCACGAACGAAAGGTAGGGCACCGATGCGAGCGATCCAGGTCCAGCAGGACCTCACCGTGCGCTGCGGCGAGGTCGACACACCGCGGCCCGGCCCGGGCGAGGCGCTGATCCGGGTGCACGCGGCCGGGGTCTGCGGCACCGACCTGCACATCATGGACGGGATGATCAGGCCCGACTCCTACCCGATGACCCTCGGCCACGAGGCGGCCGGGATCGTGGTGGAGGCCGGTTCCGGCACCGCGATCACCGCCGGCACCCGCGTCGCGGTGTTCAACAAGCTGTTCTGCGGCGCCTGCGCGCAGTGCCTGTTCGGACGGCAGAACCTGTGCACCACCGAGCCGGGCCAGCTCGGCTTCAACCGGGACGGCGGCGACGCCGACTACGTGCTGGCCCCGGAGCGGAACCTCGCGGTCCTGCCCGACGCGGTGGACTTCGCCACCGCCGCGGTGCTGACCTGCGCGGGGATGACCGCGGTGCACGCGACCCGGATGTCCGGGCTGAAATCCGGCCAGACCGCCGTGGTCAACGGCGTCGGCGGCGTCGGCATCCTGGTGATCCAGGCGGCCTGCCGCGCCGGGGCCACCGTCATCGCGGTGGCCGACTCCGCGGACAAGGCTGAGCTCGCGCGGGCGCACGGCGCCGCGGACGTGATCGTTCTGGCTCCGGGTGAGGACTACGCCGCGCTGCCCAATGCCGTACGGTCCCTGACCGGCGGGCGGGGCGCGGACGTGTTCTTCGAGCTCGTCGGGACCACCGCGACGATGCGAGCCGGGATCCGCTCGCTCGCCCCGCGCGGCCGGTTCGTCAGCACCGGCTACACCGACCAGACGCTGGAGATCCACCCGATCGACTTCATCCTGTCCGAGACCAGCCTGGTGTCCACGGTCGCGGCGACCAGGACCGACCTGAACGACGCGATCGCCATGGCGGCGGCCGGCGCTCTGGTCGTCCCGCTGGCGGGCCGCTACCCCCTGGACGGCATCTCCGACGCCCTGTCCGCCCTGCGCAGCCGCAGCGTCCTCGGCCGCCAGGTCCTCGTCCCGAACTGAACGGAGCAGCCATGCCCGACAGGATCCTGATCAAGAACGGCACCGTCGTCACGATGAACGACGCGGGCGACGTCCACTTCGGCGGCTCGGTCGTGCTGGAGGGTGACCGGATCGCCGACGTCGGCCCGGCCGGCGAGGTGGCCGGGCGCCGGACGGCCGAGGGCGCGCAGGTGATCGACGCCGAGGGCAAGGCGGTGCTGCCCGGGCTGGTCGACCTGCACTACCACACCGCGCTCGGCAAGGGATGGAGCGATCACCTGCCGTTGTGGGAGTACCTCGAGACGTGCTGGTACCCGATTATCCGCGCGCTGGACGACGACGCCGCGTACTGGGCCGCGCTGGCCAGCTACACCGAGTCGATCCGGTGCGGCGTCACCACGGTCAACGACATGTACCGCCGCCTCGACGCCCTGGCCGCGGCGGCCGAGGAAGTCGGGATCCGGGCGGTGCTGTCCAACGACATCGCCGACGACGAGCACGACCTGGACACCCTGGAGATCAACGAGCAGGCGTACCGGTCCAACCACGGCAAGGCCAACGGCCGGATCGAGGTCTACGTCGGCATCGAGTGGCTGCCGCTGGCCTCCGAGGGGCTGCTGCGCGACACCCGGGCCCTGGCCGACGATCTCGGCACCGGGATCCACATCCACCTGAACGAGTCGCTGACCGAGGTGGAGAACTCCAAGCAACGGTTCGGCCGGCGGCCGACCGAGGTGGCCTACGACTGCGGCATCCTCGGCCGCAACACCATCGCCGCGCACTGCGTGTGGCTGTCCGACACCGAGATCGCGCTGATGCGGGAGACCGGCACCCAGATCTCGCACCAGCCCTCGTCCAACGCCAAGCTGGGCAACGGCGTGGCCCGGGTGCCGGAGATGCTGGCCGCCGGCCTGAACGTCGGGCTGGGGCACGACGCGGCCGAGTGCAACAACAGCCGGGACCTGTTCGAGGTGATGAAGTTCGCCTCGCTCATGCACCGCGCCACCCGGGTGGACGCCAGCCTGCAGCAGGCCCCGGACGTGGTCCGGATGGCCACCAGGAACGGCTCCGCCGCCCTGGGCCACGACACCGGCCAGCTCACCGCCGGGCACAAGGCCGACGTGATCCTGGTCGACCTGAAGAGCCAGATGTTCACGCCGCTGATGCCCGGCAACGCCGATCACCTGTTCTCGCACCTGGTGTTCGCGGCCAACGGCAGCTGCGTAGACACCACGATCATCGACGGGAAGATCGTGATGGAGGGACGCAGGATCACCACGGTCGACGAGCCGGCGGTGCTGGAGAAGGCCAACGCCGCGTTCATCCGGGTGCTGGACAAGATGGTGGTCCCCGACATCAGCGGACGCTGAAGCCCGGCCGGGCTCGCCCACACGGGGACGCGGTCGCGGTGCTGATTGACGCGCACAGCCACATCCTGAGCCTGGCGGCCGACCCGGAGTTCACCGCCGCCTACGGCCGCGAGGGGTCGTTGTGCATCTTCCGCAGCATGGGCCTGCTGCCCTCGCACCGGATGCCGGCCGACGACGAGTGGGAGGCCAGCGGCTACTCCGGCCGCGGCTGGCCGGTGATCGGCCCGGCGGAGTCGCTGCGCGACCATCCGGGGTTCGACAAGATCGTGGTGCTGGCGGTCTCGCCGCAGTACCTCGACGGGCGGCTGATCGGCACCGTGGATACCGGCGGCGCGCTGGGCGTGCCCGGGCCGCCCGACCCGGAGCGATGCAACGACTACGTGGCCGCCGTGGTCCAGGCGGACCCGCGCCGCTTCATCGGCTTCGCATCGGTCAACCCCGCCTTCCGCGGGCCGGCGGCGGCGGTGGCCGAGCTCCGCCGGGCCGTTATGGATCTTGGCCTGGGCGGGCTGAAGCTGTACCCGATGTATCAGCACTGGTCGCCGGCCGACCGCGACCTCGCCTTCCCGCTCTACCAGGCCGCGGGCGAGCTCGGCCTCCCGGTGATGATCCACCAGGCGGGGTCGACCCGGATCGACGCGGCGCTGGAACTGGGCCGGCCCGCCCTGCTCGACGACGTCGGCCGGTGCTTCCGCGACCTGCGGGTGATCGTGGCGCACTGCGGGCACCCGTGGGTCGACGAGGCGCTGTTCCTGCTGACCAAGCACCCGAACTTCTACGGCGAGCTGTCCTACCTGCTGGCGAGCATGACCCGGCGGGACCTGTTCCTGCTGCTGCACCGGTGCGAGCCGATGTTCGTACCGCTGGAGAAGCTGTTCTTCGGCACCGACTACCCGGGCTTCCTCTACGACCCGGTCGCGCTGGCGGAGAAGGTGCGCTCGGTCAATCAGGAGGCCGGGGCCCTCGGCCTGGAGCCGATCCCGCAGCGCAAGCTCGACGGCCTGCTCGGCGACAACTTCGCGAGGTTCGCCGGGCTCAGCCTCTGAAGCCCGGGCAACTTCCTAGCCGTGCCAGGCAACTTTCCCGTCCCGTCCCGCGTATTTGTGGATGAACCCGGACGGGAGGTGCGCATGGAACCTGGCCAGGCCGTCACGGTCCTGGAGGAGTTCCTGGCCGAACGCGGCCAGCCGCTATTACGCTCCGCGGTGATGCTGGCCGGCAGCCAGGAGGCCGGCGAGGACCTGCTGCAGGGCGCGCTCGAGCGGGTATACCGGCACTGGCGCAAGATCGAGGGCAACCCCGAGGGCTACCTGCGGCGTACCCTCTACCACCTGGCCGCTGACGGCTGGCGCAGCCAGAGCCGGTGGCGCGCGAGGCTGCACTTGCTCGGCCAGGCCGGGATCACTGCGGACGCCACGGACCATGTTGACCAGCGTGACCAGCTCGTCAGGCTGCTCCGCCAGCTGCCGCCGCGGCAGCGCACCGCGATCGTGCTCCGCTACTGGGAGGAACTGACCGAGGCCGAGGCCGCCGACGTCATGGGCTGCTCGCCGGGCACGGTCAAGTCCGCGATCTCGCGCGGCCTGCAACGACTCCGCGAGCTCAGCGGCATCCAGCACGGCATCCGCGACGACACGCCCCAGGCCACCGGGAGAACGTCATGACCACGGAACTGGAACAGCGGCTCCGGGCCGGCATGGAACGCGTCGAGGCACGGGATCCGAGTGGCCTGGCGGCCCGGGCCTACCGGCGCTACCGCAGGCGCCGCCGCACGGTCCGGGCGCTCGCCGTCGCCGGAACCGCGGTGGCGGTGGCGGGCGCGGCGACCGCGCTGGCGGAGGCCAGAGCGGCGAGCCCGCAGGTGCAGACCACCGCCTACGTGGCCAGCCGCGTCAGCGGCGCCCTGGCGCAGGTGTCCGGTGACATGGTGCACACCCGCACCACCTACACTCCCGCAGGCTCCATGGGGCGGCAGTGGAACCTGACCGTCGTCTGGTCCTACCGCCAAAGCATCAGGAGCACCGAGTACTCGCTGGGCGGACAACCGTACTGGGACACGGGGATAACCATGGTCGCCGGGCTGTTGTCGATCCGGGCGGTCAACGTCGATTACCCGGCCAGAACCGTCATGCGGATCACGCCCGGCGGCGATCAGGGGGGCCTGGCGGTGCCGGCAGGCGGCCCGGTGGCCCCCCCGCCGGCCTACTGTTCTGTTTACATGCCTCCCACGACTGGCGGCATCCTGTTGCAGGCCGGGGCATCGCCGCGCGTCTGGGCGAAGTACTTCAAGGCGGTGCTGGCCTGCGGCCAGTTCCGGGTCGCCGGGCAGCAGCGGCTCGACGGAGCGCAGACCATCAGGCTGGTCGACGTCCCCAGCCGACAGCGCGGGTATCGCCCCCAGACGGTCTGGGTGGATCCGTCGACCTACCTTCCGGTCGCCATGGAGTACACCGACTATCCCGGAACGCAAACGCATACCACGTTCGAGTGGCTGCCTCCGACCAAGGCCAACCTGGCGAACCTGAACGTGCCGGTCCCCGCCGGCTTCAAGCAGGTCAAACAGCAACAGGTCCCGTGAGGAGCGGGACGCCCAGAAAATGGGCTGCGGCCGGCCCGGCCGGGCAGGCATGCTGCGGCCATGGACGGTGGCGAACCCGGCCGGGCCTGGCGGGCCGACGACCGCGCCGGCCTACCAGCAGCTGGAGATGTTCGTCTACCTGGTCGACGTGCCCGATGAGCTCGGCCCCCCGCACTTCGTGCCCCGGGCCCGCACGGCCGGCCTGCCGGCCAGGCCGAACTGGTACCCGCGCGCGGACGGATCCGACGGCGAGGGCGGCTTCGTGGCCGTCAGCGGCCACCCGGAGCTTTACGCGGCGGAAGCCTCCGCGGCCGGCCCGGCCGGGACCGTGGTGGCGTGGACGCCGGGCACCTTCCACCGGGGCACCGCGCTCGCCGCACCACGGGGCGCCCGGTACACCCTGCACCTCAGCTTCCGCCCGGCCGCGGCCGAGTGGGGCCAGCGCCACGGGTGGCCCGACCGCAGTCACGAGCCGGCCTGGTACCGCTTTGTGGCCAGGGCGTCGCCGCGCCAGCTGCAACTGTTCGGCTTCCCGCCGCCGGGCCACCCGTTCTGGACCTCCGAGACCGTGACCGGGATGGGACAGCGGTATCCCGGCCGCGACTGGTCCGCCTGGCTCGGGGACCCGCGGGCCTGATGGGCTCGTCAC
>Ga0306920_100005716_pt1 | contig 16103 bp, 13 predicted proteins | sample flu12Cox44000170_FD_204666 | JGI IMG/M metagenome (GOLD analysis project Ga0306920, IMG submission 204666) | Lab enrichment of tropical soil microbial communities from Luquillo Experimental Forest, Puerto Rico - flux4day.12C.oxic.44.000.170 (v2)... | ecosystem: Environmental > Terrestrial >... | reverse complement strand
ATAGGCTCACCGTTCCTTCTGACAGCATAGTGTGGCGGCCTCGGCGCCGACCACGGACAGAAGCGTGAGCTCGGCGGCGTGACGATCACTCGGGGAGACTTGACATCACCGGGGCCCATTACAGAAGCCGTGTACTCATAAATCGGGCGGCTCGGGTCAGGCACGTTTGATGTCCGCTATACGCCTGACAGCGGCGCGAAGGGACATCGCCGGGGCCCAAGGCGTGCCAGTAGCGGATATCCCTCGGAGGTCTTCGCGGGATGAGAAATATCAGCGGCGCGAGCTCGTTCCAACATGGTCGGCGGGTCGCCGCGATCTCTGCTTTTGAATTGCAAGGCAAGAACCGGAGTTCGGCTCGCTCACTTCAAGCGTAAGTCTTCGTTCAGATCATCGGCTGATGTCGGTGGTCCTGACGAGACAAATCACGAGGAGCCATTTCAATGAGCAAGGAAGAAGATAACAAGGCCGTTGTCGGCCGTTGGTTTACCGAATTCTGGGGCAAGCGCGTCAATCTCGCAGTTGTCGACGAGATCACCGCGCCGGACATGCTGCTCAAATACTCCCTGCATGAACCCCGCCGCGGCCGCGAGGACATCAAGGCGTTCATGACCGATTTCCGTGCCGCATTCCCCGATCTCAATTTCTGGGGCACGGCGGATCTTATCGCCGAGGGCGACTATGTCGTCGGTCAATGGGAAGGTGGCGGCTCCCATACGGGTCCGGCCTTCAATGACTTCCTGATCGGCGATCTCCCGGCTGCGACCGGTCGGAAGATGCACTTCACCGGCACCACGGTGCTGAAAGTGATCAACGGCAAGATCGTCGAGGAGATCGGCCTCGATGATGGCGTGACCGCGCTGACCCAGCTTGGGCTGATTAAGGCGGCGTGATCGCCCGCCGTGGCGTGGGGCATGCCCTACTTGACTAAAGAACGCGCCGTGAAAGCATGCGTCTCCCGCACGAAAGAGCTCAGGGAGATATCATGAAGAGTCTCATCGGCGTCCTGGCGCTGGCGGTCGTGCCTACGCTCGCAGCCGCGGCGGAAAAGCCGGATTGGGCGTTCCCGGTCACGGAGAAGGTGCAACCCCCTCCCCGCTTCGAAGCAAACAGGGTGCGACCCGTGCCGCCTGGCAGCGCGCTCTCGATCACGCGCGCCAAGGCGGACGACATGTACGATATCCCGAACTGGTTCCCCAACATGTATCCGCCCATGCCCGCAATCGTTCAATACGGCAACAAGGAGAAGCAAGTACGTGCGTGCGGGTCGTGTCACCTGCCGACCGGCACCGGGCACGATGAATCGGCTTACGTAGCCGGTCTTCCGGCGTCCTATTTCATCCGCCAGATGGCGGACTGGAAAAGCGGCGACCGCAAATTCAGCCCCACAATGGTGACGATGGCCAAGGTCATCACGGATGCGGAGACAAAGGACGCTGCCGACTATTTTGCCTCGCTCAAGCCGCGGCCCTGGATCCGCGTGGTCGAGGCCGACGTCGTGCCCAAGTCCTACATCGGCCAGGGCAACAAGCGGCTCGTTCATCCGGACGGCGGCAGCGAGCCTTTGGGCAACCGCATCATCGAAGTGCCGGAAGACGAGGAAGTGGCGGTCTACCGTGATCCCATGTCCGGCTTCGTCGCCTACGTGCCGAAGGGCAGCATCGCCAGGGGCAAGGAGCTCGCGAGCACGGGCGACGGCGGCAAGACGGTACCGTGCAGCATCTGCCACGGCCGCACGTTGCAGGGCCTGGGCGACGTGCCCGCCATCGCGGGACGCCATCCCAACTATGTCGTTCGCCAGCTCTGGAACATGCAGAACGGCGATCGCGTCGGCACCTCGGCGGCGCTGATGCAGCAGGTGGTCGAGAGGCTGAGCAACGACGACATGCTGGCGATCGCGGCATATGTTGCATCGCTGACGCCGTGAGGGAGGAGACCGGCGCTCGCTGCAACAGGTGGGCCGCTCTGCCGCGCAGCGCTGGCGCGCGGCTCGCGCAACCATGTAGACCCATTGCGGCGCGAACGGGAGGATCAGGTGCTGGAGCTCTACCACAACATCAATTCGGTCTGCGCGCAGAAGGTGCGCATCGCGCTCAACGAGAAGGGCCAGGAGGCCAAGGAGCATTTGCTCACCCTGCGCGGCGACCAGAACGAGAGCGCCTATCTCAAGCTCAATCCCAACGGGGTGGTGCCGACGCTCGTTCACGACGGGGTGCCGATCGTGGAATCCTCGCTGATCCTTTATTACATCGATGACGTTTTTCCCGAGCCGCCGCTGATGCCGAAGGCGCCGCTGCCGCGGTTCCGCGTGCGCATGTACAACAAGCTGATCGACGAATATTTGCACAACGCCTGCACCATTCTCACCTTTGCCACCGCCTTTCGCCCCAATTTCCTAAAGGTGCCGCGCGAGGTCTGGCTGGCCGAGATCAACAAGGCGCCGCTCAAACGGCGCGCAGAGTACAAGCGCAGCGTGATCGAGCACGGGCTCGAGTCCGAATTCGTCAACGACGCGCTGGCGCAGCACCGAAAATTGCTGTCGTGGATGGCGGATTCGCTCGCGAGCGGAAAGTACCTTGCGGGCGACAGCTTCTCTAACGCCGACTGCGCGGTCGTTCCCTACATTCTGCGGCTGGAACTCCTCAAGCTCGGCGGCCTGTGGGCGGAATATCCCGCCATCGCAGACTGGTGGGCGCGCATGCGCGCGCGGCCCTCGGTCAAGGCGGCGATCTTCGATCGCATGACGGACACGGACTGGGCGCCGTTCAAAAACCTCGCGCCCGATCCCTGGCCCAAGGTGCAGGAGCTGCTGCGAGCGACGGCGTGAACCTCAGGCGGCGAGTCGCTTCCCGCCGTTCCTGCAGATGCATGTCTCGGTCCGCTACACCTGTGATCCAATTACAACGTGCCGCAGAAATCCGTTTCGCACCGTTTGACACGAATGCGAGCGGATCGAATCCAAAACGTCCGAAGCATTAAGACGTTCATGCTTACACTTGAATTGTAATAAACCCAAAGCCCGCAGAACCTTAAATTCATTCAAAAAGATAGCGGGAGATTCATCGCGCGGCCCCTGTTAGGGACGTTGTTGCAGCGACCTTGCGACAACTTCCTTTTCTGGGGCGGTTCATGTGCAAGAAGGAGAGATCCCGTCATCGCGTCAAGAGCGTCACGAAGCTGGCGCTCGTTTCGGTCAGCTATGTTGCGCTCGTCGCGGCGGGCGCTGGCGACGTGCGGGCCCAGGCATCGCCGCCGGCCGAGCAAGGCGCCACGCAATCGGACGAGCCCCCATCGCCGCCGGGCACGCCGGCGCCGGAAGCTCCTGCCGCGCAGCCGGCCGCGTCGTCATCGCCGGCGACGCCGGCGCAACAGCAACCGAACGTGCCTCCATTGCCGCAGGTCACCGTCGAAGCGCCGCGCCAAAAGCCGCGCGCCACATCGACGATGCAGACCGCGCAGGTGAGCGCGCCGCAACCGAGCGCACCGCAGCCAAGCCCGCCGCAGTCAAGCGTGCCGGACCCGAGCGCGGCGATACAGGCGGCCTGGCCGGCGAGCGGTACACAAGATGCGCGCACGGGAACGGTGGGTATCTATTCGAACAGCACGCCGGTGGCGACCAAGATCAATACGCCGCTGATCGACATTCCCCAGTCGCTCAGCGTCGTGACCAGGGAGTTCATCAACGACAACAGCTTTCAGAACCTCACCGACATCACGCGCTACGTTCCGGGCGTCGACATCCACCAGGGCGAAGGCAACCGCGACGAGCTCATCATCCGCGGCGTAGATTCGAGCGCCAACTTCTACGTCAATGGCTTCCGCGACGACGTCCAATATTTTCGCGATCTCTACAACGCGCAGAGCGTCGAAGTGTTGAAGGGACCGAGCGCGATCACCTTCGGCCGCGCCTCCGGCGGCGGTCTCGTCAACCGCACGCTCAAGGAGGCCGACGGGCAGCGGATCTACGAGGCGACCGCGCAGACGGGCTCCTATTACGACAAGCGCTTCACGCTTGACGCCGGCCAGGCCGTCAACGAGACCGTCGCCGCGCGTTTCAATGCCATGTACGAGGCCAGCGATACGTTTCGGCAGTTCGGCTGGCTCGAGCGCTACGGCGTCAATCCGACGGCGACGCTCAAGGTCGACGACACCACCAAGGTCAGATTCAGCTACGAATATTTTCATGACGTGCGCACGGCCGATCGCGGCAATCCTTCGCAGGGGCGAAGCTCCGCGCCGCCGTCATCGACGTCGCTTTATCCGGCGTTTCCGTTCGCTCCCAACGGGGACCTGACCGCGTTCTACGGCAGCCCCAGTCTCAACCGTGCGCAGGCCAGCGTGCAGACTGTGATGGCCTTCATCGACCACGATTTCGAAAACGGATTGACGGCGAAGAACGGGACCTATTTTGCCGATTTCAAGAAATTCTATCAGAACGTCTATCCCGGCAACGGCCCGCTGTCGGGGGCGGTCAATCCGACCGATACCTTGTTCAATCGCGCCGCCTACAATCACATGACGAATCGCCAAAACACCTTCAACGATACCGACTTCATCTACAAAGGCTTCACGGGGCCGCTGTTTCACACGATCGGCTTCGGAACGGAACTCGGCCGGCAAGCCGGCATCGACGTCCGCAACACCGGACTGTTTCCCAATGGAACCAACACGGAGGCGGACAATCCGTTTGCGCCGACGTATTTCGGGCCCATCAATTTCGTGCACCAGTACCCCGGATTTTTTTCCCCCGGCGTCACCACGGCCGATTCCAACAGCCAATACCAGCTCGACCTCCAGTCGGCCTATGCGCGCGACACGATCGAGATCACGCGCTGGCTGCAACTGATCGCCGCGGTCCGCGTCGATCGCTTCGATGAAACGGCGCTGGATCTGAATACGAGGACGCGTCGCAACCGCGTCGACAAGTTGGTGTCGCCGGCGGACGCCGTGATCTTCAAGCCGGTAGAAAATCTGTCGATCTATTATTCCTACATGGTCTCGTATCTTCCGGCCTCCGGCGACCAGTTCAGCGCGCTCACCGACGGCACCGTCATCCTCGAGCCGCAGAAGTTCGTCCAACGGGAAATCGGCGTCAAATGGAACGCCCTGCCGCGGCTGTTATATACCGCCGCGGTCTACGATTTGATTCGCACCAATGTTCCGCTGCCCGACCCGAACAACCCCGGATTTTTCATCTTGTCGGGCAGCAACAGGATTCGCGGCTTCGAGACCGAGCTGAAGGGTTATATCAACGACCGCTGGCAGTCCTGGCTCGGCTACGCCTACACCGATGCGCGGGTGTCGAGCGACACCTCGCCCACCATCCGCGCGGGCAACCGCATTCAGCTCGTTCCGTTCCATCAGTTCTCGTGGTGGAACAAGTATCAGATCGACCCGGTCTGGTCCGCGTCGCTCGGCGCCATCTACTTCTCGGATTCGTACGCGTCGTCCGACGACAGCGTCTACCTGCCGGGCTTCCTGCGCTTCGACGCCGGCGTCTACGCGCAGATCACCGAGACCTGGAAGGCGCAGCTCAATATCGAGAACATTTTCAACAAGGGCTATTGGGCCTCGGCGGATGGCAACAACAACATCTCACCGGGTCAACCGCGGACCTTTCGCCTGAAGGTCACCGCTAAGCTTTGAGGCCCCAGCGAAGGCCTGATAGCGCCTCCACGCCGACGCTGCCAACTCGGTGGCGCATACGCCCCGCATAGCGCGTCGAAGACGCGCGTGAACGCGCTTGAAGCGCGTCGAAGACGCGCGTGAACGCGCTTAAGCCGCGTCGAAGCGGCGCGCAGGCGCTGACGACTACTGCGCCCGACCGCGCTTACGCAGACTGCGCAAGCGTGTCCACCTAGGGGCGTCGCCAAATTCCCCCGCGAGCCAAAGAACGAAACCGCCGAACGCCAGAATAGCAATCTCCCCGAACATCAGAAGTAACAGCACCACCCACGTGGACTGATGCATTGAAGCCGCCCCACTGTTTGCGACCCCCATTTGTTGTGGTTGGCGAGATGGAAACAGAAAATCGGTCCGGCAGTGTGACCCGATTCAAATAAATGCAAAGCGTTGCAAAAAACTCACAGTGATCCTCTTCGGCGTACTGAAAGCAGCTGCCGATGTGCCGCCGGATACCATCCGCCATGTCATCACGGCTCGGTTGAGTCTCGCCCGCAAAAGGCTCATGCTCCGACTCGACCAATGGGAGCCAGGCCGCCATGACCGTCGCACGCTTCCCCCAGCTCGCTCATTGGGGCGCCTTCACGGCGCTGGTCGAGGACGGTCGCGTGGTCGGTTGCGAGCCGTTTGCGCGCGACCCCGCGCCGTCGAATATGCTCGACGTCATCCCCGAGATGGTGCACTCGCCGTTGCGCATCGCGCGGCCCGCCATTCGCGACGGCTGGCGTGAGGGAAAGGAACGCACCGGCGCCGACCGCTTCCACGAGGTATCCTGGGACGAAGCGCTCGCCGCCGTCGCCTCCGAGCTTGCGCGCGTGCGCGAGACTTTCGGCCATAGCGCGATCCTCGGCGGCTCCTATGGCTGGTCGTCGGCAGGCCGCGTGCACCATGCCCGCAGCCTGCTGCGGCGGTTCCTGTTCCTTGGCGGCGGCTGCGTCGACCAGGTCGCCAATTACAGCTTCGGCGCGGCGCAATACGTCCTGCCGCGGGTGATCGGCACCTTCCAGCCGGTGGTGGGGCAGACCACCGACTGGTCGTCGATCGTCAAGCATACCCGCCTGATTCTTGCGTTCGGCGGGCTCGCCACCAAGAACGGCCAAGTGACCTCGGGCGGCGCCGGCGCCCACACCATGGAGCCGTGGTTGCGGCGCGCGAAAGACGCCGGCATCGAATTCGTCTCCATCAGCCCGCTCAGGTCCGATGCGCCCGAGTTTCTCGGCGCGCAATGGGTGCCCATCCGGCCCAATACCGATACCGCGCTGATGCTGGCGATGGCGCACACGCTTCTCACCGAAGCGCGCTACGATGCCGAATTCGTCGCACGCTATTGCACCGGCTTCGAGCCTTTCCGCCGTTACCTGCTCGGTCTCGACGACGCCGTGGCAAAAGACGCGCAGTGGGCGGCGGCGATCACCGGGGTTGACGCCGACACCATCCGCGAGCTCGCGCGCCGCGCGGCCGCAACCCGCAGCATGATCACCTGCGCGTGGTCGCTGCAGCGCGCACACCACGGCGAGCAGCCCTATTGGGCGGCGATCGTGCTGGCGGCGATGCTGGGCGGCATCGGGCTACCGGGCGGCGGCTTCGGCTTCGGCCACGGCTCCACCAACGGCATCGGCGTGCCGCGCGTCGATGTGGCCGGACCCGAGGTGCCGCTGCCGCTCAACCCGGCGCGCACCATGATCCCGGTCGCGCGTATCGCCGACCTGCTGCTCAATCCCGGCGCAAGCTACGCCTTCAACGGCCGCCGCTATACCTTCCCCGATATTCGCCTGGTCTATTGGGCCGGCGGGAATCCCTTCCATCACCATCAAGATCTCAACCGCCTGCAGCGCGCCTGGCAGAAGCCGCAGACGGTGATCGTGCACGAGAGCTGGTGGACGCCGACCGCGCGCCACGCCGACATCGTGCTGCCCGCCACCACCACGCTCGAGCGCAACGACGTCGGAGGCTCGACCCGCGACTCGTTCATTCTCGCCATGCACCGCGCCATCGACCCGATCGGCGATGCGAAGAACGACTTCGATATTTTCCACGCACTGGCGCAGCGTCTCGGCTACGAGCGCGCATTCACCGAAGACCGCGACGAGATGGCCTGGTGCCAATGGGTCTACGATCAGGTGCGCGCCAGCGCCACCGCCAAGGGCGTCGCGCTCCCCGGCTTCCAGCAGTTCTGGGCCGAGGGCTTCGTCGAACTGCCCCCGCCCGAACGCGACTACGTGCTGTTCGAAGATTTCCGCCGCGATCCGGAGCGCCATCCGCTCAAGACCCCGTCGGGGCGCATCGAGATCGTCTCCGAGGCGGTTGCCGGCTTCGACTACGCGGACTGCCCGCCTCATCCGGCTTGGATCCCGCCAGCAGAGTGGCTCGGAAGCGCGGCCGCGCAACGGTGGCCGATCCATCTGGTCACGCACCAACCCGCAAGCCGTTTGCACGCCCAGATGGACCCCGGACCGGTGTCGCGCCGGCAGAAGGTCGCCGGGCGCGAGCCGGTGCGCATCAATCCTCAGGACGCGGCGCGGCGCGGCATTCGCGACGGTGACGTCGTGCGCCTGTTCAACCCTCGCGGTGCCTGTCTTGCCGGCGCGGTGGTCGATGCCGACGTGATGCCTGGAGTGGTGGTGATGGCCACCGGCGCCTGGTTCGATCCGGCGGATGCCGCGGGCGAGCCCGAGCGGCACGGCAATCCCAACGTGCTCACCCTCGACATCGGGACGTCGCCGCTCGCGCAAGCAACGAGCGCGCTCACCGCGCTGGTCGAGATCGAGCGCTGGGATCAGCCAGCGCCGGCGGTGCGCGCGTTCACGCCGCCGATCGTGGCGGCCGCCGGCTAGGCGTCATCTCTCACTGAACTCCCGCCGCGTGCAGGTATTGCAGATCGACGAAGCGCTCGGCCGCGGGAAGCGGCGCCTTGATCGTTTCGCTCTCGCCCATCAAGGCAATGACCTGCTCCATTCCTTTGAGATTGATCTCGCCTAATTTGGGCAAGATGCCACGGTCGGGTTCGAAGTAGAGCGCCAGCGTGAGCTTGGCGTTGGCCTCGGCAAAACCTGTCGTCTCGACGATGGTTTTGACAACGTCCGCGCGCTTGGCGGGGTCGCGAATGAAGCTGAACGCCGCGGACAGGGCGCGGACATAACGGACGATGGTGTCCTTGTTGGCGGCCGCCCAGGAGCGCCGCGCCGCCGTCACGGTGTAGAGATATTCGGGGACCGCGTCGGTGGACAATCCGAGCAGCCGATAGCCGCGCCGCATTGCGACAAAGTCCTGGGGCTGGCCCAGCGGAACCGCATCACAATCGCCGGCGGTCAGACAGGAGAGACGCTCGGGCGTTCCATCGACGAACCTGGTGCGAAAATCCTCTTTCCGCAGCCCGTTGAGGGCGAGCAGCTTGCGTATGGCGATCGTGATCGAACCGTTTTCCGCGGCGATGCCGATCAATTTCCCCTTGAGGTCGGCATAGGTCCTGTTCTCAGGCTTGGCGACGAGACTGTAAACCGGATTATTGAATTCGGCGGCAATGGCGACGGCGTCGGAGCCCGCGAGCGCCGCTTGGATCAGAAACGGCGTCGCCACATGGCTGATGTCGGCCGTCCCGTCATGCAGCGCTGCGATCAGCCGCTCGCCTCCGCCTGGAACGGGAAGCATGCTGAAATCCAAACCTTCGCGGACGAAATAGCCTTCGCGCTCCGCAACGAGGAGCGGCAGCGCGAAGATGCTCCGCAGCGCCGAATAGGCTTGACCGTAGCGGAGCGGGATCGCTTGGCCGCAGGCGCTCTCACAGGCGCAAAAGCAAAGCAGTGCCGCGATGATGGCACGCATGAATTCTCACTCCATGCCTGCCGGCTGCGTCAAGGCCAGGCATCGCCGGTCTTCCGGCGACAACGTCGCCTATCGCTTCGGCGCGAATTCCTGATCGGGGAATGGCGATGCGTCCGGCACCTTGATGACGACGAAAGCGTGATCGGTCGTCGCGTGGCAGGCATTGCATCCCTTGGTGAGGTTTTCATAAGCCTCATCGAATTGGCGCTGATAGCCAAGCTTGATCGCGTAATCGAGCAGTGTGATCGGCTGCGACACGGCGGCGTCGACCAAGTCCGGCACCGGCAAGCCCTTGAAGCGAGGAACCGCTTTGGAGACGACCGCAAAGCCCTGCCGGAGCTCCTTGAGCATGTAGCCGGCGAGCGGCCAGTTTTCCGCTTTTCCCGCCAACGCGAGCTTGGTGTGGCGCGGCTGGATGAGCATGCTCATGAGGGCGGCCATCTGCGGATTGAACGGCGCCGGTTCAGCGTTCGGGTCCCCGAACGGGCTCTGAGCAGCAGTGCGGCCCGACCATATGGCTGCCGTGGCAAAAGCGGTAAAGGCGGCAACCAGTACGACTGCAACGACGCGACCGCGCATGACTCTCATTCTCCTTGAAGCTCACTTGCTCGGGCGTGATGCGGCATGTCCATTGTGCCAACGATGGCCCTGGGGAGCAAAAGCACGACCACCCATCCCCGCCGTCGTTCCTAGATGCGCTGCAGTGTGCATTCGGTCTCGACCGGAATTTTCGGGTCGGTGCTCGGCGACGAACGTCTGACGACGCGGAGCTGCTTGTAACCCGGCTTGTCGCAGGAGACTTCAACGTCTTTGGGATCAACCTCCTTGCCGAAGCCGGGAACCTTGTAGGTGCCGAGCAGGTCGGTGCGCGTGACGATACCGCCGCGGTTCTTCACTCCCACGGTCACCTTGGCGTCGGGAACGGTGGCGCCGTTCGTGTCCCGCACGAAGCCGAAATAGGAAGGCCCCTCCTCCTCGCTGTTATCGTCGTCATCGCCGAAGCCGGCACCGCCCGCCCACGCGGCGATCGAAAGGGCACAGGTCATTGCGAGCACCGCGCCCATCATCCGTCCGACACACCGAGCCGGGAATTGCATCCAGTCCTCCTAGGATGGCGTTGCAGCACATCCGCCGTCGGCCGCCGAGATATGTTAGCGCGTAAAATAGGGCGTGAGATAGTACGCCAGGACGGCGAGCGCCCCAATCGGGACGACACATACCCATCCGGGCCACAGCCGCTCATTCCACATGGTGGGCGCGAAAAAGCTGATCGCCGCCGCCACCACCAGCGCCGCGACCACCGACAGCGAGCGAGACTTTAAAAATTCCAATTCGACCGTCGCCTTGTCGTAGGCAAAGAGCGCGAGCGTATAGAGCACCAGATAGGCGACCGCGGCGAGACAACCGAACAAGATGACCCGCTGCACCCACGGCTCCGGAGCGGCGCTGGCAATCCATCCCAGGGCGACGGCGCCGATCAAGGAGGTCAGCATCCAGCCGTACCAATACATCGCCGGACCCCGTCGCTCGGGGGTCCACAGAAAATCAAGTTCTCCGATCACCGGATGGTAGGTGAGGAGTGGAAGGTTCAGTTCCGTAGAAACCACGTAGATGACCGCGTAAGCGACGCCGAACACGATCGTGAACACGGCAAGCTTGCTCGACGCCATCATGAGCCAAATCCCCGCGCATTGTTGGCGATATGGCCGACGAGGAAATTGGCCCAGACGATAATGGCCAGGAGCAGCGTCACGTTCTTGCGTGCGGCGGCATAGTCCTCCGATAGCGGCTGCCTCCAGAACGCCCAATACGCCGGCAGCAGGATCATGCCGATCGTGGCCACGTGCTCCTTCATCTCGAATACGCCGACGGTCTTGAAAAATCGCAGCTGTTCGAGCGCGAGGCGGGACGTGAAGCGATACTGCGTGTATATCCACGCTCCCATGACGAAGGTGACCACGTAGAGGACGATGATGGCCATCACGTATGAGGCGCTGGGCACGGCACGAAAGCGCGTCACGAAATTACCGGCCTTGGAACGCACCGGCATCCAAACGGACACCGCCTGATGGGTGATCGCCCCAAGCAGCGCAACGGCTAGAAGTCCGTGGATGATGAGGAGTGTCGTCCAAAAGGCCATGGGACTCCCCTACTTACGCCGGCCGCGGCGGCCAACGACTTGTGCGACAACGTTTGCTTGGTGTCCCCCTCAAAGACCCACGCATCGCAACGCTAACGTCCCCGCAGCATAGTCTAGTTGGCCGAGACACTTTCCAACGTCGGGCAAGAACGCCGTTCGATCGGCGTTTCGTAGTCCTGATAGTTGGTCTTATCCATCACAACGGCCTTCAGGTTGACCTCCTTAGGGGTCGGCTGCTTGCGCAGATTGCGGATGGCGATCTGGGTGCCGAGACAGCCTTGAACGAATCCATTGTAGTCGCCGCTTCCGAGGATATCACCGGACTTGACGAAGTCGATCACCTCTTTGCTGGCATTGATGCCGACGACCGGCGCCTTTCGGTTGGCCGCTTTGAGCGCTTCGACGGTGCCGATCGCCATTGGATCGTTGGCTGCGAGCACGCCGTCGATCTGCGGATAGAGCCGCAGAAAGCTCTTCATCACTTCGATCGCCGGCGCACGGGCGTAGTTCGCCGACTTCGAGGCGAGAAGCTTGACCTCGGGAAATTCCTTGAGCGCGTCCTTGTACGCCTTCACGCGGGCGATGCTCGTCGGCAGGTTGTCGGGGCCCTCGAGGATCACGACGTTTCCCTTCTTGCCCATCGCGTTGATGAGATAGCGCGCAGTCGTGAGCGCGAGCTGATAGTCGTCGGTTCCGACGTAAGCGACGACGTTGCCGCCGGCGAGCCGCTCGTTGACGTTGGTCACCGGGATGCCGGCTGCGTTGAGCTTGTCGACCGCCGGCACCATCGCCTTGGGATCGAACGGCGCGAACACGATCGCATCGGGCTTGATGCGCACGACCTCGTCGACGAGGCCGAGCTGCTCGGCGGGAGCCTCGCTTCTCGGGATGAAATGAACGATCTCGGCGTCGAGCGACTTCGCCGCGATCTCGCCGCCGATGCGCACTCCGCGAAGAATGGGATTGGACGGATTGCGGGTGAAGGTCGCGACGGTCTCAGCGCCAGCCGGCAAGAGCGCAGTCACGTTCAGGACCGCCACTACGGCTGCGAACCAGGCACCACGGCATTTATCCGAGAGCTTCTTCTCGGGCAGAAAGCGCATGATGTCCTCCGCGTCGTAGGGAATTTGATCGCGCCGAGACCGAACGTCGCCGCGACTCTAGCAAACGTTCGGCGACGGCCTCCAGCCCTCGGATTGACCGAACGTGTGCATCGCAGTCCTAGCGTCCCGCGGTGCTCGCACCGCCGTCGCCGCGCGGGCAGACTATTGCGCCGGTATCCTCACGCATGCGGCGACAAGCGGACTGTTGGCCGGCACCGGACTGCGGCAGGTTGCGGACCGCTCGGTCGGAATGACGGCGGCGTTGCGTCGGGCGCCGCAATAGGCGGTCAAGAGCATCTCGTCCTCGGCGCATTGCACGCTGCAATTCGTAGCGTCGCAGTTCGATCGAACGATACGCATGCCGAAAGGAGGGCCGGGCGGACCGGGATCACCTTTCGGACCGGGAGGGCCGGGCGGCCCCGGATCACCCTTGGGCCCCTGACCTTGACCGCAACCCATCATTGCGCCGGCCAACGCCATCGCAATGAGCACTCGCAGCACACGCATGGCCTTCCCTCCGAAGAAGGGGCCACAGGATGTCCAATTTCGCGCGCGGGCAAAAGGCCAACCGAGCGCGCGTCGCGGCAAAACGCCGTAGGCGACAGCGGCGCGGTATCGTATAAATACCGCCCGATCGGCTTGGCATCGCTTCGCCGTCGTCGTGCCGATCAATCGGATTCAGGGTTACGAATTCGGGAATGGAGACCTCAATGTCGAGGAAGATGCTGACGGGCTCGTTCGTCGCGCTGATCACGCCGTTCAACAAGGACGGCTCGGTGGACTTCGGCGCGTTTCGGACCCTGCTGAAGTTTCAGGAAGACCGGGGCACGTCCGCGGTGCTGATCATGGGCTCGACCGGCGAGACGTCGATGCTCGCGCCGGAGGAAAAAAAGCAGATCATCGTCGAGACCGCGAAGATGAAGACGCCGCGCATGCCGATCTTCTTCGGCTGCACCGGCAACAACACCGAAGCGACCATCGCCAATGTCCGTTTCGCCGAGGCGAACGGCGCCGACGGCGCCATCCTGGCGGCGCCTGCCTATATCTGCGCGCCGGAAAGCGACATCGAGCGCTTCTTCCTCGACGTGGCGGACGCGAGCGATCTGCCGCTCGGCATCTACAACAACCCGCCGCGGGTGAAGAGCGACTTGCATTGGGAGCAGCTCCTTCGCATCTTCAAGCATCCGAACTACGTGGTGCACAAGGAATCGACCGCCCGCGTCGGGCAAGTCGCGCAGGTATTGGCCGCCAAGCCCAAGGTCTCGGTCATGTGCTGCGACAGCCCCAATCTCGGGCTCGTGGTGCCCACCATGTCGCTCGGCGGCCACGGCACCGCCAACATGACCGGCAATATCGCGCCGGCCGAGCTCGCGACCATCTCGACGCCATGGACGAGCTACGCCGAGGCGGAAAATTTCAAGACCACCTACCTCAAACTCCTGCCGCTGCTGCACTTCACCTATTCGGCGATCAATCCGGTGGCGGTGAAATCGCTGATGAAGGCGCTCTCTTTGCCGGCCGGCAACCTGCGCAAGCCGCTGACCAACCTCGACGGCGAGGCGCTCGCCAAAGGCGTTCGCATCGTGCAGGAGCTCGGGCTCGACGAGCAATACGGCTACAAGATCGGCCCCATCTCCGCCGTCGCAGCGTGAATATCGCCTGCCGCTCGGCTAGTGCAACGATCTCGCTGCGCTCCCTCTTCCCGCACGCGGGGAGAGGCGGAGCGCGCGGCATCCGTATCTGCCACGTCATCCGAATCCAGCCGTAGCTGAAACAAGACATGGACCTCGGAATCCGCGGACGAAAGGCGCTGCTGAGCGGCGCGAGCCGAGGCTTGGGACGGGCCTGCGCCTTCGCGCTCGCTCGGGAAGGCGCCGACGTCACCATCGTCGCGCGCAGGCGCGACGTGCTGGAAAAGACCGGCGCGGAGATCGCGGCGGCGACCGGCGTCAAGGTCACCACGGTTGCCGCCGACATCACCACCGGCGCGGGACGCTCCGCCGCGCTTGCCGCCTGTCCGCAGCCCGATATCCTTCTCAACAACGCCGATGGCCCGGCTCCGGGTGACTTCCGCGACTGGTCGCGGGACGATTGGATCGCCGCGCTCGACGCGATGATGCTCTCCCCGATCGAGATGATGCGGCTCACCGTGGACGGCATGATGACGCGCGGCTTCGGCCGCATCATCAACATCGTCTCGCGCAGCGTGAAGATGGCGCAATTGGAGCTCGGTCTGTCGAATGGCGCGCGTTCCGGGCTCGTCGGTTTCGCCGCCGGGCTTGCGCGACAAACCGCCGCCCACAACGTCACCATCAACAACCTCCTGCCGGGAATCTTCGACAGCGACGCGCAGCGGGCGCACGTCCGCGCCATGCTGGAGCCGACCGGCAAGACATTCGAGGAGCTGTGGCGCGCGCGCGCCGAGGCCAATCCCGCCCGGCGCTACGGTCGGCCGGACGAGCTCGGCGCCTATTGCGCGTTTCTGTGCTCGCAACACGCCGGCTTCATCACCGGCCAAAATTTGCTGATCGACGGAGGGAGCTATCCCGGGACATACTGAGCCGCCGCACGAAAGGATCGTTGCATGAGATTCGCGACCATGTCCGCGCTTGCGATCGCACTCGCCGCACCGTTGCCGGTCGCCGCGACGGCGCAGGATTATCCCTCCCGCACGGTCACGGTGGTGGTGCCGTTTCCGGCCGGCGGATCGGTCGACGGCGTCGCGCGCATCCTGGTGCAGAAGCTCAACGAGACGGTAGGGCAGCACTTCATCGTCGAGAATCGCGCGGGCGGCGCGTCCGGAATAGTCGGCGCCAACGCCGTCGCCAAGGCCGCCCCCGACGGTTACACCTTGATGGTTTCGGCCTCGGTGCAGGTGATCAATCCATTCCTCTACAAGAGCGTTCCCTACGACGTGGTGCACGACTTCACTCCGGTGACGCTCTTGGCGGAGGGGCCGTTGATCGTCAGCACCACGCCGAGCGTACCGGCGAACAATTTGAAAGATTTCTTCGCGCTCGTGCGCAAGGACCCGCAGAAATATACCTTCGGCGGCACCAGCCTCGGCTCCGCCGGCCATCTCGCCATCGAGCTCCTCAAGCACGACGCCGGCCTCGACACCCTGGTGATCACCTACAAAGGCACTGCGCCGGCGCTCACCGATCTCATGAGCGGGCAGATTCAGCTGCTCGCCGATCCCATGCTCTCCTCGCTGCCGCTGGCGCAGAGCGGTAAGATCAAGGCGCTCGGCCTCACCAGCCTCAAGCGCGCGGCCGCGGCACCCGAGATTCCGACCGTGGAGGAGTCCGGCGTGAAAGGCTTCGCATTCGTATCTTGGTACGGACTGTGGGGACCGAAGA
>Ga0306920_100005714_pt1 | contig 16106 bp, 15 predicted proteins | sample flu12Cox44000170_FD_204666 | JGI IMG/M metagenome (GOLD analysis project Ga0306920, IMG submission 204666) | Lab enrichment of tropical soil microbial communities from Luquillo Experimental Forest, Puerto Rico - flux4day.12C.oxic.44.000.170 (v2)... | ecosystem: Environmental > Terrestrial >... | reverse complement strand
ACCCGCAGGTGCTCGCAGAGGAGATGATCACGCGCTACGACTATCCCGGCGTGGGCGCATATCGCGGCTTTCGCGAGCCGATTCGTTTCGGCGCGACGCCCGCGCCCGACCCGAGCGCAGCGCCCGCATTCGGCGAGCATTCCGATGCCGTGCTGCGCGAAGCGGGCTGGAGCAGCGTCGACATCGAACACTTGAGAAACGAGCGCGCCGTTCTCTAGACAGAACAGGCCGCAACCGCACACTTTGATATCCGCTTATGTCAGTTGGCGTGTGCGGAAAACAAGGAGACAACGCGATGGACCGTTCGCAGCACGTCCATACCCAGGACGCGCCCGACGCGCGCACGCAAGCGCCCACCCTTGCGTGCGATTCGCACATCCATATCTATGATCGCCGCTTCGGGGCCGCGCCCGGCAATGGCGTGCATATCGTTGAGCGTGCAACGGTTGAGGACTATCGCCGCGTGCAGGCGCGCACCGGCACGCAACGCGCCGTGATCGTCACGCCGCGCCCCTACGGCACCGATAACCGCGTGACGCTCGACGCCGTCCGCCAGTTGGGGATCGACAACGCGCGCGGCGTGGCCGTCCTGCGCCCCGACGTGACCGACGCCGAACTCGGCATGCTCGATCGCGGCGGCATACGCGGCATCCGCTTCACGCTCTATACGCCGCATCAAGCCGTGGTGACGTTCGACATGGTCGAGCCGCTTGCACGACGCGTGGCGGAACTCGGCTGGCATGTGCAGTTGCACTGGACCGCCGACCAGATCGTCGAGCACGAATCGTTGCTCGCGCGCCTGCCTTCGACCATCGTGTTCGATCATCTCGCCCGCCTGCCCCTGCCGGTGGGTACGTCGCATCCCGCGTATGGCGTGGTGCGCCGTCTGGCTGCTTCCGGGCGCGTGTGGGTCAAGCTCTCCGGCGCGTACCTCGATTCGCAGGTCGGTCTCGCAGGCGGCTATGCCGATCTCGCCGGCACCGCGCGCGCATGGGCCGCGCTCATGCCGGAGCGCACCGTATGGGGCAGCGACTGGCCCCACGTGACTGAAACGCACAAGCCCGATACCGCCGCGATCTTCGACCTGCTCGCCACCTGGGTCGAGGACGAAGCGGCGCGCAAGCGGATTCTCGTCGACAACCCGGCCGAACTGTACGGCTTCCCCCGATGACCTGACTACCAGCACGACCCACGCAACACCCGATACGAACAGCCGCGCGCGAGGTACGCGCGGCGACCTTGAGCACCAGGAGACGACACGTGAAGTCCACCGCCACCGCCGCACCCCTTCGCAAGACCCGCTTTACCGACGCGACCATCAGCCTGTTCGAGCGCACCATTCCCGACCCGTTCGTGCTCGCCATCCTCATCACGGCGGTCGTGGCTGCGCTCTCCGCCCTGTTCGCCCCACATGCGACGCTCGATACGCTCGTGGTTGGCTGGTACAAGGGCTTCTTCAACATCCTCACGTTTGCGTTTCAGATCACGCTCGTGCTCGTGACGGGACACGCGTTCGCTCACGCCGCGCCGGTACAGCGCGTGTTCAAGGCGCTCGTGAGCGTCGCGCGCACGCCGGTGCAAGCCGCTTCGCTCACCTTCCTGCTCGTGGCCATGGCCTCGTTCTTCAACTGGGGCCTCGGCCTCGTGGTGAGCGCGCTGCTCGCGCGCGAAGTGGCCAAGCGCATGCGCGTGGACTTCGCGTGGATCGTCGCCGCGGGCTTTTCGGGCTGGGTGGTGTGGGCGAGCGGCATTTCCAGTTCGATCGCGCTCGCGCAGTCCACGCCGGGCAGCGCGATGAACGTCGTGCAAAAACTCACGGGCGAAGTGCTGCCGTTCAGCGCCACCGTCTTCACGGCGTTCAACCTCGTGCCCGTGGTCGTGATGCTCGTCGCCACGCCCATCGTGCTCGCGTTCCTCAAGCCGCGCGACGAAGACGCAGTCGTGCTCGACATCGAGAAGAACCCCGACCCGGAGCCGCGCAAGCGCCCCGAAGGCAAGCTGAGCTTTGCCAGATGGCTCGAATACTCGTGGCTTGGCAGCGCGTTCATCGGCGTGGTGGGCGTGACGTTCCTCGTGCTCGCGCAGATCGAACACATTGCCGCGTTTTCGGGCGTGAACGCCGTGATCTTCGTGATGTTCATCGCGGGCGTGATCCTGCACGGCTACCCGCTCGCCTACGCGGACGCCGTCAAGAACGCCGCGAAGCAAACGGGTTCGATGATGCTGCAATACCCGCTCTATGGCGGCGTGATGGGCATGATGGACGCCACCGGCCTGCCCAACGTGATCTCTCACTTCTTCATCGCGATCTCGAACACGCATACCTTGCCGTTCTGGAGCTATGTGTGCTCGCTCATCGTCACCTTCTTCATTCCGAGCGGCGGCGGCCACTGGGCCGTGCAAGGCCCGTTCGTCGTGCCCGCGGCCATTGCGCTGCACGCCTCCATGCCCGCCACGACCATGGCGGTGGCGATGGGCGAGCAGGTCTCGAACATGATGCAGCCGTTCTGGGCCGCGCCCGTGGTCGCCATGGCCGGCATTGGCGTGCAGCGCGTGCTGGGCTTCACGGTCATGACCTTCCTGCTCGGCACGGTGGTGTTCGGCGCGGCGCTGCTGCTGCTCGTTTGACACCCTCAATTCCCGCAGGCATGAATCAGGAACTGCTGCATCGCTCTCGCCGGGTCGCTCAACACCGCCCCCGGATGCCAGAGCATGCCCGCTTCCATCTGCGGAATGGCATCTTCCACGGCGCACGCGTCGATGCGCTTGCCCTCGAGCGACCACGGCCTGAACACCATGTCCGAGAGTATCGTCACGCCAAAGCCGTGCGCCACCAGCCCGCGCAACGCCTCCATCGAACTCGTGCGAAACGCGATATTCGGAGCGACGCGCCGCTTCTTCCAGTAGCGCATCGTCGAGGCTTCGCCCTCGTCCACTGTTAGCAGGATGTACGGGTAGCGCGCGATGTCGCGCAGCGTCACCGTGCCCATTTGCGCGAGCGGATGCGTTGGCGCGGCCCACAATTGCCGGCGCGAACGCATCAGCACATGATGGCCGAAGCGTGCGCGGCGCTCGACATTGGAGAGCAACGCCACGCCGAGATCCACCTCCCCCGCGAGCACCGCCTCCTCGATGGCCGGGCGGTCGAGGTCGTGCAGGTCGATCTCGATCTCAGGATAGGTCGCGCGAAAGCGCGCGAACAGTTCCGGCAGGAAGTAGCCGAGCAGCGTGTACGACGCCGCGATGCGCACCGTTCCGCGCAGGCTGTGCGCGCGAAACGGCGCCTTGTGCAGCGCGTCGCGCACCGACTCCAGCACGTGGCGCGCATGATTGAGAAAGTCCTGCCCATCGGGCGTCAATTCCACGCCCTGGGGCAAGCGCACGAAAAGCCGCGTGCCGAGCGCCTCTTCCAGCGCGAGCACCGCGTTGGTGATCGCCGACTGCGAGACATGCTCGGCCGCCGCCGCCATCGAAAACTGCCCGTTCTGCGCCGCCGCCACGAAGTAGCGGAACTGCCGCAAAGTCACGTCCTTGGCCATGTGCTTTTCGAATATCGTGAGTCGATCGTTCCGATTCTACGATACGCAACCTTCGACGTGACTTTCGCGCTCAGCGCGGCGCCATGCGCAACGCGCCATCGAGGCGTATCACCTCGCCGTTCAGATAGCGGTTGCCGACGATATGCTCGACGAGCGCCGCGAATTCCGCGGGCTGGCCAAGACGCTGCGGAAACGGCACGCCCGCACCCAGCGCCAGTTGCACTTCGGCAGGCATGGCAAGCAGCATCGGCGTTTCGAAGATGCCCGGCGCGATGGTCACCACGCGAATCGCATTGCGCGCCAGCTCGCGCGCCGCCGGCAGCGTGAGCGAGACGACCCCGCCCTTGGAAGCCGCATAGGCCGACTGCCCGATCTGGCCATCGTACGCGGCCACGGAGGCCGTGTTGACGATCACGCCGCGCTCGCCGCCCTCGTCGGGCGTGTTCTTCGCCATCGCCATGGCGGCGAGGCGCATCACGTTGAAGGTGCCGATCAGGTTCACGGTCACGACCTTCGCGAACAGATCGAGCGAGTGCGCGCCCTCTTTCCCGACAATGCGCTGCGCCGGTGCAATGCCCGCGCAGTTCACCACGCCGTGGAGCGCACCGAAGCGCTGCGTGACGAGCGCGATGGCCGCCTCGACGCTCGAGGCGTCCGTCACGTCGACCGCCGCCGCCAGTGCGCGCTCGTCGCTGCGAGCCGCTTCATCACGCGCCTTGCCGATGTCGATATCGGCGAACACCACGTTCGCGCCGCGTTCGAGCAAATGACGCCCCACCGCCGCGCCGAGCCCCGAACCGCCACCGGTCACAAAAAAAGTCTTGCCTTGCACCACCATACCAATTTCCTCCGTTAATTATCCGTTAGGTATCCGATGTTTCAGGCGCCATGGCCTGCCAGCTCGCCGCGATAGCGCTCGCGAACGCCGCGCGAGCGCTCGTAGTTGCGCTCCTTCACGATGCCGAAGCCGCGCACCGCGCCGTGCACGCCGAGCAGGCCGATGGCCGCCGCAAGCGTGTGCGGTGCGAGCTTGCCGAGCACGAGGCGCACGTCGTCCTCGAATTCGCCGATCATCGCGCGTTCGATCACGCGGTCGCGCTGCCTGCCGAACGGATCGAGCGGCGTGCCGCGCAGCGCCTTGCCGTGCTTGAGCACGCGCAGCAGCGGCTCGACCCACGCGCCGCGCAGCGCGATCTTGTTGCGCCGGCCGGTTTGCGCGTCGCGGCGCGTGAGGAGCGGCGGCGCCATGTGGAAGGTCTTTTTTCCCGCTGCGCCGTCGAACAGGCTGGACAGGTAAGCGCGGAAGCTTCCATCCGTATGCAGTCGCGCGACTTCGTATTCGTCCTTGTAGGCCAGCACCTTGAAATAGTGGCGCGCCGCGGCTTCCGCGAGCGCGCCGCTCGCCCCTTCGATTCCCCGCTCCGCCTGTGCAACGGTTTCGACGAGTGCCCGATAGCGCGCCGCATAAGCATCGTTCTGATAGAGCGTGAGGTCGCGCTCGCGCGCCGCCACGAAGCGCGCGAGATCGAACGGAGCATGCATGATCCCGGCGTCGGCGCCCGCCACGCGTTCGAGCGCGCGAGCGTCCTGCGCGATCAGACGCCCCCACAGGAACGCGCGTTCGTTCATCTTCACCGCGGCGCCATTGAGTTCGATGGCGCGCAGGATCGACGCCTCGGTAAGCGGCACGAGCCCCATCTGATACGCGTAGCCCACCATCATCATGTTCGAGGCGATGGCGTCGCCGAAAATCGCCTCCGCGGCGGCCGTGCAGTCCCAAAACGTCGCGCCCTCGGCGCCCATCGCGCTCTCGATCGCTGCCTGGTGCACGGCCTTGCTCACAGGCAGGTCGCCGTCACGCACGAAATCGGCGGTCGCGGTAATGCGCTCGTTGACGATCGCGCGCGCACCGCTTGCCGGCAGACGCGAGAGCGCACCCGACGAAGCGGCGACCACGGCGTCGCAGCCCAGCAGCACATTGGCCGCGTGCGCGCCGATGCGCGACGTGGTGATGAGCCCGCGGCTCTGCGCGATCTGCACGTGGCTCAGCACCGCGCCGTTCTTCTGCGCGAGGCCCGTGAAGTCGAGTGTCGAGGCGCCGCGTCCTTCGAGGTGCGCCGCCATCGCGAGGATCGCGCCGATCGTCACGACGCCCGTGCCGCCAACGCCCGTCACGACCATGCGCAGATGCTGCTCCAGCGCCTGCGGCACACGCGCGGGCGGCGCGAGCGTGGCGCGCAGCTCGGCTTCGATGCGCTGGATGCGCGCGGCGTCCGGGCGCTTCGGCTCCATGCCCTCGACGGTCACGAAGCTCGGGCAAAAGCCCTTCACACACGAGGTGTCCTTGTTGCAGCTCGACTGGTTGACGGCGCGCTTGCGGCCCAGCTCCGTTTCGAGCGGCTCGATCGCGATGCAGTTCGACTGCACGGAGCAGTCGCCGCAGCCCTCGCACACGGCCGGATTGATCACGACGCGCGTGGACGGATCGATCAGCTTGCCGCGCTTGCGGCGGCGGCGCTTTTCGGCGGCGCAGGTCTGGTCGTAGACGATTACGGAAACGCCCTTCTGCTCGCGCAGGCGGCGTTGCAGCGCGTCGAGCGTGTCGCGATGCAAGAGCGTCACGCCGTTGGGCAACGCATGCGCGCCCACGTATTGCCCGGGGCGGTCGGTCACCACGGCGACTTCGCGCACGCCTTCGGCCAGCACCTGCGCGACCACGCGATGCACAGTCAGGCCGCCCTCGGCGGGTTGACCGCCTGTCATGGCTACGGCGTCGTTGAAGAGGATCTTGTACGTGACGTTCCCGCGCGCCGCCACGGCCTGGCGGATCGCAAGACTGCCCGAGTGCTGGTAGGTGCCGTCGCCAAGGTTCACGAACAAATGTGGCATGTCCGTGAAGGTCGACATGCCTACCCACTGCACACCTTCACCGCCCATCTGGCAAAACGTCGCCGTGTTGCCCGCCTCGCCGAGCGCCATGATGTGACAGCCGATGCCGGCCGCCGCGTGCGAGCCGTCGGGCAAACGCGTCGACGTGTTGTGCGGGCAGCCCGCGCAGAAGAATGGCTTGCGCGTGAGCGGTTCACCCTGCGGCGCCGGGGCGAGCGCGATCACGCGCTGCGCACCCGCACGCGCGCTGGTTGCACGCGCACCCATCGCGGCCACTGGTGGGATATCAACGGCGGCGTGCCGGAAAAACCGCTGCAAAGCGCGCGCGAGCTGCTCGGGCGCGAACTCCATCGCGGCGGGAAGCAGTGGCTCGCACTCGCCGAGCGTCTTGCCGTGCACGGACGGCCGCTCGTCGGCACGCACGTTGAAGAGCGCTTCCTTGATCTGCCGCTCCACGAACGAGCGCTTTTCCTCCACGACGAAAAGCGCCTGCATGCCGCGCGCAAATGCCTTGATCCCTTCGGTTTCGAGCGGCCAGATCATGCCGACTTTATAGAGGCCGATGCCGAGCTGTTCGAGGCGATCGGCCGTGAGGCCCAACGCGTCGAGCGCGGCCAGCACATCGCCATGCGCCTTGCCCACCGTCACGATGCCCACGCGCGCGTGCGCGGGCCGCAGCAGCGCGCGATCGAGCGGATTCGCGCGCATGAAGGCGAGCGCGGCGGGCAGGCGCTCTTCGAGCACGCGGCGCTCGAGTTCGGCGCGCTCCGCGGGCCAGCGCAATTGCGGGTCGTAGTTGAACGCGCGCTGTGCCGGAACGTCGATATCGTGCGGCAAACGCAATGGCGCGCCGCGGGCCACGCGCATCGAACGGCCGCTCTCCACCGTTTCCGTGATCGCCTTGAAACCCACCCACAGGCCGCTGAAACGCGAAAGCGCGTACCCCGCGAGGCCGAACTCGATGTACTCCTCCACCGAGGCCGGAAAGAGAATCGGCATCATCGCGCCTTCGAACACGTGGTCCGTCTGGTGCGGAAACATCGAGGACTGCGCCGCGTGGTCGTCGCCGGCCACGGCCAGCACCCCGCCATGGCGCGCCGCGCCGAGCATGTTGGCGTTGCGGAACACGTCGCCCGTGCGGTCCACGCCCGGCCCCTTGCCGTACCACATCGAGTACACGCCTTGCACGCGCTTGCCCGGAAACGCGTCGAGTTGCTGCGCGCCCCACAGCATGGTCGCGCCGAGATCCTCGTTCAGGCCCGGCTCGAAGCGCACGTCGAAGTCCGCGAGCAGCGCCTTCTGGCGCCACAGTTCCTGATCGAATCCGCCGAGCGGCGAGCCGCGATAGCCGGAGACGAGACCCGCTGTGCGCAACCCGGCACGCCGGTCCGCGCGCGCCTGTTCGATCAGGATGCGCACGAGAGCCTGGGTGCCGGTGAGAAAGACCGCGCCGTCCTCGCGCAGGTAGCGGTCTTCGAGACGATAGTCCGCATCGATCTGGCGCCCGGCCTCGACGGCTCGCATGTTCATGGTTTTGTCTCCGCTCTTCGACTTGTGGGTACTAGCGGATTCTAGATAGCCAATAGCGGCGATTCGTGCCAAACTGAGCCACGTAATCTTCGATAATTAGCAACATTCGCCCCAAATTCACCTTTTTCAGGGAAAGCTGGCCAATGAAATTCGACCGCGTGGATGTAGCCATCCTGCATGCCCTGCAGCGCGACGCGCACGTGAAGTCCGCCGACCTCGCGGAATCGCTCGGGCTTTCGCTCTCGCCGTTCTACCGGCGCATCCGCATGCTCGAGGAGCGCGGCGTGATCACGCAGTACGTCACGCTGCTCGACCAGGAGAAGGCGGGCTTTCCCGTCAATGCCTATGTGTCGGTGGCGATCGAGAAGAAGAACGAGACGCGGCTAGCCGCGTTCGAGCGTGCGATCTCGAACTGCGACGAGGTGATGGAGTGCTATCTGATGACGGGCGCATTCGACTACATGCTGCGCGTGGTGGCGAGCGATATCGCGGGCATCGAGCGCTTCGTGATGACGCGGCTCACCAAGATCGAGGGGGTGCGCGACATTCACACTTCGGTGGCGCTGCGCCGCGTGGAGTACAAGACGGAGTTGCCCGTACGCGTGCGCGACGAGTGATGCGCGATTGCACGATCAGGATGCCGAAGGAATCGCCGCGCGGCGCTGGCGCTCAAAAAAGCTGCTCGCTCAGCGCCTGTAGATTGACCCACTTGACCGTGCTGACGAAGGTGCGGCCCTCGCCGTCCACGGATTCGATCATCACGCGCTGGCCACTCGCCTCGGCCAGCACTCGCACCACGCGATCGCCATAGCGCATCAGGGCGCCGATATCCGGGCATGCATCCCCGCCCGGCCGGCGCCCTGGAGGCTTCACGACTTTTGCCCCGTCTTGCGCGCCGTCCGCAATGGTTTCGCGGCGGCCGCGTCGGCGGGCCGCCCCGCCCGGCGCGTGGTGCGGCGCGCGGCTGTGGCCGCCGTGGCGCCGGCGCTTTTCTGCCGTGCCGCTTCCAGTTCGCGCGCCTGCGTGTCGTGGTTCACGCGCAGCGCGTCGAGACGGCCTTCGAGCATGCCTGCCTGGTGGCGCAAATCGCCCAGTTGCGTCTGCAGTGCCTGAATCTCGGCGCGCGCGCTTTCCTCCGTGCGCGCGGCACGCTGCGTGACGGCTTCGACATCGCGCTGCAAACGCGTGTTGGCCGTGCGCTCACGCTCGATTTCGAGCAAGGCGCGTTTCTCGGCGGCCTGCAAGCGTGTTTCCGCGAGTTCCGCGCTGGCGCGCAGCTTGTCGAGTTCGGCGGAAAAGTCGGCGCGCGCCTGGGTCAGCGCGGCATCGCGTTCGCGCACCGACTGCCGGGCGCGTTCGAGTTCGCCTTCGAGCGCGCCGCGCGTGGCAACCGCCGCGGCCTGCGCCTGCTCCAGTTCCTGTATACGCACCTGGGCCGTGAGCAACGCCGCCGTGCGCTGTTCGAGCGCGGCCTCGGTGTGCGCCAGGTCGGCGCGCACGGCGGCGACCTCGGCTTCGGCGGCGCGGCGCGCCTCCTCCACGTCCAGACGCAGCGCTTCGAGCGATGCCTGCGCCGCCGCGGCCGCGCGCGTCCAGAGCGCGGCGACGAGCTCGCCGGCCGCGCCCTGGAGTTCCTCAGGCAAATCGGCGTGCTCGATGCGCACGCGGCTCTTCTCGCGCAGCGTGGCCCAGAATTCGGATAGCACAGCGGTAGGCGTGCTCATGCTGCCGCGGTGCACGAGCTGATAGAGCCGGTTGGCCGTGGGCGTGATGCCGAAACGGAAGAACATCAGCGCGCAAACTTCGCGATACAGCTCGCGCGTCTTGGGAAACTCGGCCTTGAGCCGCTCGATCTCGGCGGCCAGACGAACTTCGTCGGGAGCGACGTCGGTCATGGGGGAATGCGGGGATGGAATCCGATGAATATTACAACGTAAAGCGTACGATTCCTACCGCTAACGCGCGCCAACCACCGTGGCTGCGCTCGCGGGCCGGCGCGTTGCGCGACGGCCCGCCTCTTCTTCGTCATGCCGCGCGCGGCGATGCGACGGGCGGCGAGCCCTCGTGAAAGAGCTGGCTGAGCTGCGCGCGCAGCTCCGGCGAATCGGCGTGACGATGCACGCTCACCGCGTGCTGCACCGCGGCTTCCAGAAGCTCCGCGTCCGAGTCCGCCGAAATGGCAACCGTGCAGTTCATCTCGCTCGGGAACTCCCTGCAGTCAATGTACTTTCGAGTCATGGCGAGACCTCTTGTGGGCGAGTCAAAGACACCTCAAACACACGCACGCGCAAACCGTCTGCACATGTGTGAAAATTATAGAATCCATGCATGACGCTTGCTAAACTATTAAAACAATCGACGCACGTAAATAATCTGAATTAATTGCGCGAGATTTTATTTATCAAGCTGCGTAATTTAGGTTAGCTAATGAATCTGCGAGGCTCGGCCGCTGCCCGGCTACAAGCCGGGTGATGCCGCGAAGCGCTCGTTGTCCGGGCCTGTCCGGTCCGGCCAGAGGCTGCCCCCGGCGCCCTTCCGAAAGCCCTTCCTTCCCGCTTTCGCGACCGAACGCACGCCGTCTTTTGTGCGTGCGAAATCCGCATTGATTCGACAATTGAAGCGGTCGCTCGCAGTCCCGTTCCGTCCACGCAGTCCACGAAAGTGCACGCCGCGCGGTTTGCGCGTGTTTTTCCCGATCCGATGAATGAGAGGTGTGCCATGCCCAGCCTGTCGAGCGACTCCATCGAAACACTGAAAGCCGCGCTGCGCGGCGATGCCCTGCAACCGGGCGACGCGGGCTACGACGAAGCGCGGCAAATCTGGAACGCAATGATCGAGCGCCGCCCCGCGTTGATCGTGCGCTGCCGGGGCTGCGCCGACGTGCGGCGCGCCGTGGCGTTCGCGAGCGAGACGGGCGTGCCGCTGGCCGTGCGCGGAGGCGGCCACAATATCGCGGGCAGCGCGCTGTGCGACGGCGGCATCGTGATCGACCTTTCGCTCATGAAGTCGGTGAGAGTCGAGCCCGCCGCAAGGCGCGCATATGTCGAGCCGGGCGCGACGCTAGGCGACTTCGACCATGAAGCGCAGGCTTTCGGCCTCGCGACGCCCCTGGGCATCAATTCGACGACCGGCGTGGCCGGTCTCACGCTGGGTGGTGGATTCGGCTGGCTGAGCCGCCGCTTCGGCATGTCGATCGATAATCTGGTCGCCGCCGACATCGTGACCGCCGACGGCAATCTGCTGCGCGCGAGCGCCGAAGAAAACGCCGACCTGTTCTGGGCGATCCGCGGCGGCGGCGGCAACTTCGGCGTGGTCACGATGTTCGAGTTCGCGCTTCATCCCGTAGGCCCCGAGGTCTACGGCGGACTCGTGGTGCTGCCGCTCGATGCCGCCAAAGAGGCGCTGGTGCAATACCGCGAGGCGGCTGGCTCGATGCCCGAAGACTTGACCGTGTGGAGCGTGCTGCGTCTCGCGCCGCCGCTGCCTTTCCTGCCGCCGGAAGTGCACGGCAAGCCGGTCATCGTCTTCGCGATCTGCTATACGGGGCCCCTGGAAAACGGGCCGGACGCGGTGGAGCGCGTGCGCGGCTTCGGCAAGCCCTATGGCGAACATCTCGGGCCCATGCCGTACGCCGCCTGGCAACAGGCGTTCGATCCGTTGCTGACACCGGGCGAGCGCAACTACTGGAAGTCGCACAACCTCGCCACATTGCCCGACGGTCTGCTCGACACCTTGACCGACGCCATTGCCGCACTGCCCTCGCCCCAGTGCGAAATATTCTTCGGGCAAATCGGCGGCGCGACCGCGCGTGTCGCGCCGGACGCGATGGCCTATCCGAGCCGCGACGCCCTCTATGTCATGAACGTGCACGGCCGCTGGAGCGATGCCGCCGACGACGCCCGCTGCATCGCCTGGGCGCGCGGCTTCTTCGAAGCCTCGGCGCCGTATGCGCTCGGCAGCGTCTATGTGAACTTCCTCACGGAGGATGAACGCGCACGCGTCGAGGCGGCCTATGGTCCGAACATGAGCCGTCTCGTCGCCATCAAGACACGTTACGACCCGCACAATCTTTTCCGTCACAACCAGAACATCCGGCCGGAAGCGTCAGGCGAAGGAAGCAGCTAAGCAGCAAAGGGAGCAATTGATCCGCGTTTCAATGTCATCGTAAGGGGAATCGTCATGTCGACCTATGTGGTTCTTGCGCAGTTCACCGACCAGGGTATCCGCGCCGTGAAAAACAGTGCACAGCGGGCCGGTCAGGCAGCGGAAATGGCAAAATCTTTCGGCTGTGAAATGAAGCAGATCTATTGGACGCTAGGGGAATACGACATCGTCACCGTCATTGAAGCGCCCGATGAGCAAAGCTTCATGGCGTTCGGTCTCGCGCTCGGATCGCTCGGCAATGTCCGCACGCAAACGCTGCGCGCATTGAACAAGGACGAGTTCACGGCAGTGGTCGGCAAGCTTCCTTGATTCGCTCGATAGAACGGCAGGCGGCGCATGGGCCGGCGCCGCGCCTGTTGTTCAGCCCGCTGTTCAGCACATTGTTCATACCTATGCGGGGCATGCGAAGCACATTGCCCCGCCAGGTCGGGGAGGCAGTTCTCTGCCCGAACTCGCCGCCGCGCGCAGCGACTTTCCGGGAAGCGGCACTGTGCGAGCGAACTCTTTCTTTTTCGCAAACGTTTGCCGCCCGGGTATCAAGTCTGCGCTGCCGCGGCCGAAAACGCGTACATCGCCACGAATTTTTGGAGACCCGGACGTGACGCGCGTTGTGCTCTTACTTGCCGTAATGGTTATGACAGGCTGCGCGCAACTGCAGCCGCCCACTACGGCGCAAACCGGGAAACCCGCAGCGTCGAACGCGATCATGAAGTTCGACATTCCCGCCGATGCGCTCGGCGCGCGCGATCCGCAACTGAGCGCCGTGCTCGCCAAGGCGGGCGCGCTCGCTGCCGCGCAGAAGCAACCCACCGTGATCCGCGTGACGGCGCTCGGTCAGGACCTCCCCTACATCAATCAGGCTATCTGGAGGGGTGTACCGTCAAGGCAGGGGCCCAAGCCCACGCTGGAAAACCTCACGGCTGGCGCGAACCAGACGTACAGCGTCTCGATCGAGCCGCTGCGTGCGGGGAGCTGACCGATGCGCCTGATCGCTTTTGCCGCAGCCGCGCTCTTCCTGTGCAACGCCGCATGGGCGGGCCAGCCCGCCGCTAGCGCGAGCCCAACCGTGGTTGCCGCTGCCGCCACGCCCTCCGCGGACAAGGTCTACCCGCCGCTGCCGACGCTCGCCATGCTGCCGCCCGCCAGCGGCGACGACGACGAGCCGCCCGCTCCGCACTCCACCTCTCACAAGAAGAAAACGCGCCAGCACGACTGCCACTGCGCGATGCCCACGCCGCGTATCGTCGTCTCGGACACCTCGCGCGCCTATCTCAAGGACATCGAGCAAAAACTCGATTCCGCTCTCGCACAGTAACGTACACCCCGGAGCCTCGACCGATGCCGCAGCAGAAGACCAACGCCCTCCGCCCGTTGCGATCGCGGGGCGTCCGCACCTGGCGTGCCTGGGTCACGTTCATGGGACTGGCGGCGTTCGGCATGCCGGCGGCGCATGCCGCCCCGCCAGCCGACGAGTGCTTCGAAAAGGCCGGCGCTTACCAGGGCGTGAATCCGCTCGTTCTGCGCGCGGTGGCATGGCGGGAATCGAAAGGCGACGCGGCGGCCATCAACCACAACGCCAACGGCTCGATCGACGTAGGGCAAGCGCAGATCAACTCGATCCACTTTCCCGAACTCACGCGCGAGGGCATTCCGCACCGCGCGCTCACGGACCCTTGCGTGAATATCTTCGTGGCCGCGTGGCTGCTCAAGCAAAAGATGGTGCGATACGGCAACACGTGGCGCGCCATCGGCGCGTACCACTCGGAATCGCCGCACGAGCGCGATACCTACGCACGCAGCATCCAGGCGATTCTCGTGAGCTGGGGGCACTTGCAGCCGGGGCGATGAACGCGGCACGAGGCTTCGTCATCGATTCGTTGCTGGCGCAACGTCCCCGCTAGCCGCGCAGCTTGTTCAGCAGCTTGAGCCCGCGGCGCGCGACGGCCGAATAGAGTTCGGCGCCCTTTAGCGCAGGATCGACGTGGCGCTCGTAAGGCTGGAGCGCGATCGGGAAATACGGCGAAAGCTTTTCCACCACGCGCTGCGGCGAAATGTGCGTGTTGCTCTGGACCACCGCGAACATGCCGTCGCTTTCCGGCGAGAGATGCCGCGCCTCGCTCCAGCCTTCCATCCTGTCCGCGAACCAGACGCTTTCATCGGCGTGCAGCGCCCGCTGCCCGGGCTTCGGGCCGGTGTGATACTGCTCCAGCAGCCCAACGTTCTCCGCATTGAGCCAGTAAAGCGTGTACTCAGTCCAGTCGAGCGCGTAGTTGGCGAGCAGCACGCGCCGCCAGTCGGTGCCGTGCAGCGCCGCGAGGCGGCTTTGCAGGCTCAGGCACAGCGTGCGCGACAGAATGGCCGGCGTCCACCAGATGCCGTCGCGCGAAAGCTGCGGATCGATGCCCAGCAGCTTCGCGGAAGCCTCCCAGTAGTAAGGTTCCACCGTGCGCGGCTGGACATGCGTGAGCGCCTTGCCGTCGAGAATCAGCGTGTCGATGCTGAAGCGGTGCGTGGCGAAGCAGTCGGGGTCGAGCACGAGGAAATACTCGGTCTCGATCCACTCGGGCGCATTGAGCTTGATGATTTGCTGCCGGTGCCAGTTGCGGATCTGATGGCGCTGCGAGAACTCCGCAAAAATGCCCATGTACAGCGACTCGTCGACCACTTCGATGGGGAAATCGGACCACGCCCTGGCGTAGCCCTTGACCTCGTCGAGTTCGTCGTGCGGCACGACGATGATGAAGCGGTGAAACGTCCTCGGCGTCGTGAAGTGGCGCAGCGACGAAAACAGGATGTCGCAACGGCCGATGTTGTCGGCGTAGTGCCTTCCCCGCGTCTTGATCGGCAGGATCGCGCTGATCTGGTGCATGGCAGTCAGGTCCCGCCTGTTAGAAGAAGCGGTAAATGAAGTTCGGGATGTAGCCGCGCCGGTGCGTCAGCGCAATGCCGATCAGCCGGCCGCCCGCATCGAGCAACTGCGCCTTCAGGCTCAGCACGACGGGCTTGCGCGACACCTCGGCGCGCACCGCCATGACCGTTGCATCCGCAAGCGCCGCGTTTTCGATGCCGGCGAACGACTGGCTCGCGGGCGGCGCATGCACGACGATATAGTCGTGCGCGTCGCGCAGCGTGCCGAAGAGGCGCGTGGCCTGCTGCCACGAAGTCGGAAACGCGCCGCTTTCCGGCCGCGCGACGACGATGTTGTGCCGCTCGACGCTCTCGAACACGAGGCCGCCCGAAGGCGCGAGTTCCGTTGGCGTCGCGCCCTGGGCGCGGCTTTGCGCGCCGTGCCCCGACCATGTCAGCAAGCCTTGCGCGTTCGGCTGGCCATAAAGCGGCGCCTCGGAGCCCGACGCCATGTCGAGAATGAGAACCGGCTTCGTCGTGCGGTGCTCCAGTTCGACGGCGAGCCCGCGGATCACCGAGAGCAGTCCGTCGTTCTTGCCGAACGAGAGCGCCATGATCACCTTGGCCGGCGAGTCCGTGCTCGCGTTGATGGCCGCGATCATGCGGCCGTACGCCATGTGCGCGGGCCGGCTGGCCGCTTCCGCCGGGTCGCCCGAAGCGCCGCCAGCGCCCGGCCGCCGCGCGTCGCCACCCAGCTTCACGGGCGCGTTCAGCACCGGCAGCAGCAGCGAGCGCTCGACCTGCTCCGGGCTCAGGAACGTCTCGCGCAGGCTCGCCATGACGAGCACCACGAGCGCCGAGATCAGCAGCCCGGCCGCCACGCTCGCCGAAATGATGAGGCTTGCCGAAACGCTGCGCTGCGAAGGCGGGAACGGCGCCTGGATCACGCGCACGTTCGTGCTGTTCACCTGGCTCACCTGCCCCTGCTGGATCTTCGCGAGTTCGACCTGGCGCGACCGGTCCTTGAAGCTGTCGGCGAGAATGTCGCGGCTTGCCTGCAGCTGGCGCATCTGGCTGGAGATGTCGCTCAAGCCCTTGAGCTTCGCGCGCGCTTCCCTGATCTGCTCATCGAGCGCC
>Ga0306920_100005713_pt1 | contig 16107 bp, 16 predicted proteins | sample flu12Cox44000170_FD_204666 | JGI IMG/M metagenome (GOLD analysis project Ga0306920, IMG submission 204666) | Lab enrichment of tropical soil microbial communities from Luquillo Experimental Forest, Puerto Rico - flux4day.12C.oxic.44.000.170 (v2)... | ecosystem: Environmental > Terrestrial >... | reverse complement strand
GGCGAACTGGACGACGTTCCCGGCCAGGTCCGTGCGCCCCTTGCCGGAGCCGCCGCCGCCGTAGTTGACGGTCATGCTGGGCTGGATCGACTTGAAGCTCTGAATGGCCGTCTGCTGGAAGGTGAGCTGGAAGGTCGACCCGCTCCCGTTGAGCGTGCCGCTGAGGCTGCTCGACCCCGAGCCGCCGCCGTTGGTAGTGGTGGACGAACTACAGGCGGCAAGCGACAAAGCCATCGCGGTGAGGGCGGCACCCGCCATCACGGCGCCATGAGTGCGCACACGTTGCATGTTGATATCCCTTCTCAACTACCGGCCGACTGTTGTGAGGAAGATGGCCTCGGTGCTGCGCAACAGGCGGATCCGGTCTGGCCGAAGACGATGCTAGCGACCGGCTCGAATGCCACCGCGCTACCCCCAAGGCCGGGGGTCATGCCCGTGTGCCCCATCATTTCCCGGTCGGCAGTGACATTGGGATCGTGGCGCGCGGGTAGGCGGTACATGGACTTGACCTGGGGATTATCAGCTCGACGCCACGCTCGCGCATCACTTGGAGTCCTTGCCACCCGAGGAGCTGCCACTGTTGTCATCTTTCTCCCGCATCCGGGCGGCGCATCACCCCCTGCCGGGTGATATTTGGGGACTACCAGCATGAATGGCGATCATGGATACAAGGCAATTATGATCGTTCGCCACCGAGTCAGCCAAGATTTGTTTGACAAATATTCACTTTCGTGTCATCCATAATTTGGGTTTATGTCATCTAAATTTCGCGGCCCTCGCCCTGGCCAGTATCAAAACCGCCAGGTAAATAGCGCATCCCATTTTGGCACGTTCTTGGGCGAGTTGCTCATCGTCCTGCCTGGGTGCGCAGGTTTGGCTCCACTAGGCTCTATCCCATGGGTGAACATCGGCAGGAATTCCAGCGCGAGCTGGAGGACATCGAAGCCAAGGTCATCGAGTTGTTCGCCATGGTCGCCGAGGACCTGCCCACGGCGACCCACGCCCTCCTGACCGGCAACAACGAGGCGGCTCAGATACTGGCCGAACGCGACCAGGTCATCGACGCCCTCTACACCGAGACCGACGAGCTCGTCAGCCGGGAGATCCTGCTGCAGGCACCCGTCGCATCAGACCTGCGCTTCCTGCTCTCCGTGCTGCGCATCGTGCCGGAAATCGAGCGATCCCATGACCTCGTCGTCGAGATCGCCCGGCAGGCAGACCACTTGCTCAATCAGGACCTCTCGCCGCGCAGCCGCGGGCTTGTCGAGCGGATGGGGGATCTCGCGTCCAACATGTGGCGCCAGGCGGCCGACGCCTGGTACAAGCGGGACCGTACCGCCGGGTTCGCGCTCAGCTCGCGGGACGACGAGATGGACGAACTGCACGCCAGCCTGATAGCCGAGCTTGCTTCGGGACGGATGACACTGCCGGTGACGATGGAGATGACTGTGGTGGCGCGCCTGTACGAGCGCCTTGGCGACCACGCGGTCAACATCGCCCGCCGGGTGGTCTACCTCGCGGGGTCGAACCCGCAGGTCCCGGGCCCCGACTCCTGATCATTGCCTGCGCCAGTACCCCGGCGACCTGTTACCGCACGGCGGGCCGGGCTGGCGTGCCCTGCCCGCCGTGCGGTACGGGCCTAGAAGGCGCCGGTGCCGTCGGGGGTTCCCAGCCCTGTCGGGGCGTCGCCCGCCGTGCCGGATGATGATGCACTCTGCCTCCTCGACGCGAGTACCCGGGCTTGGCGGCCGCCCGGGCGGTGACTGACCGGGCGGCCGTCCTATAGACGACGTCTGGCACAAGGACGTTGCCCGGCAGCCCCGAAATGTTTCCGGTTGCGCCGAAGCGATGCCGGGCGCCAGAACGGCGCCCGTCAGCCGGTGCGGACCGGGCCAGTCAGCCGGTGCGGGCCGGGCCAGCCACGCGGTGCGTAATGTCCGGAAAGCAGATCAGGCGTCGCAGAGGGCAAGCAGCTTGGTGACCGTGGCCCAGTTGCGGGCGGTGCCGGCGGCGACCGGGCTGGCGGACCGGCCGAGCAGGTACAGGGACAGCTCGCTGCGGCCGAACCCGTCCGGGGTGTGCAGGTAGAGGGTGTTGCCGACGACCTGGGCGGTGTCCTTGCCGCTGCCCCGTTCGGCGGCACGCCGCTGGCCCGCGTCGATGGCTTCTGCCGCCGCCGCGGGGACCGGGCCGCGGAAGAACACCGCGTGCACCATCTTGGGGTTCGGCTCATCCGGGTAGGGGTTGTCGCGCACGGCCCGCGCCAGGTCGGCACGGGACAGCACGACCACCGCGGGCTTGACGCCAAGGTTGGCCGCGATGGCCGCTTCCAGCGCCGTGGCCAGCGCCTCGTTGTCCGCCTCGTCGCTGGTGAAAACCACGTTGCCGCTCTGGATGTAGGTCGCCACGCCGGTGTGGCCGAGCCCGGTGACCACCGCGCGCAGATCCGCCATCGAGACCTTGTTGCGGCCTCCGACGTTGATGCCGCGCAGCAGGGCGATATGAGTGGCCATGGCACAACATCCTGCCAGGTCAGTGGCGGCGCTTGCGCCAGTCGGGAGGCTCCGGCGGCGGGCCGAGGTTCGGCGGCGGCTGGCCGCGGCCCGAGCGCCAGCCCACCGGCTGCGCGGCAGGCGCACCCGGCGAAGCGGCCGGCCCACCCGGAGCCGGCCTGCCCGCCGGGGCTGTCGGCGGCGCGGCCGGGGTGGCCAGGCGCGCCTGGCCGAGGCTGCGCCAGCTGACCGTGGGCAGCGTCGCGATGGCCGGGTTGGCGTCGGCGAGCACGACATGCCGCCGCGGGCCCGACGCGTAGCTCACGATCACCGCGCTCGGCGGGAGCCGCTGCAGTTCCTCCGGTTCCACGAGGAACTCGCGGGAGCGCTGGACGGTCCGGCCGAGGGAGGAGTTGAGCCCGATCGCCCGGGATGTGGTGACCCCCCATGACGTGCTGGTGCTGATTCCGTCGGTGAGTGAGTCCGTGTCGCTGGTGCCCCGCGACTCACTGGACTCGGCGCTGTCCGAGCCGGACCGGGGTGCCAGCGGCGCACCGCCCGGGCGGCCGCGGCTGCGGCCCTGGCTGCGCCCGGAGCTCTGGCTGTGCGACCGGCTCAGCGATGCCGACTGCGCCGTGCCCACGGTGGAGGTGTAGGAGTCACCGGCGGTGTCGCTGACCGACGCGCCCACGGTGTCGGTGAACTGGCTCAGCACGAACCGGTGCTGCGCGCCGATCTGCTCGCTGGCCGCCTTGGCGTCCTCGGCGTTGCCGAGGCGCATCACCGCCAGCGCCGCGTTGCCACGGCCGAGCCGCTGCGCGACGTGCGGCGGGATCGACCGGTAGGCGACGACCAGCCCGGTCCTGGTGGCCTCGCAGGCGTCCGCGAGCCGGTCGATCAGCTCCCCCGGGAGCGCCTGCGCGCCGGCCACGCAAACCGTGTGCCGCCACGGCCGGCCGGGACGTGCCTGACGGAGCAGGTGGGTGAGGGCGACCGTGACATAGGCCGCGAGCACCCCGTTGCCGAACGCGCCGCCACCCGGATCCACGGCCACCACGCGCAGCCTGCTCCGCGGCACCGGGGCCGGATCGCTGCCGAGGCGGTCAAGCACCCGCAGCCGCGCCTCCAGCGCCCAGGCCCGCTCGATGACCACCCGGTCGGCCGCGCCGCGGCCGAACAACCCGGTGATGCGCTCGAGCTGAGCCGCGGTGAGCCGCCCCTGGCGCACGTCCTCCCGCGGGTCCCCCACCTGCGCCAGCGCCCGCAGCGCCGCGGTCACCTGGCAGATCCGCGCCCCGTCCGGCAGCACCTCGAGCAGCCGGGCCAGCAGCGCGTGGTCGGGCGCCGGATCGTGGCCACCCGCGGCGGCCCGGTCCGCCGACACGCAGGCGGCCAGGACGTCCGCCATGGCCGCGGCGGGCAGGCCCACCCCGAGATCGAGCCTGGGCAGGTCACCGGGCAGCACCCAGACCAGCGGGCTTACCCGGAGCCGTCCGGCCAGCGCGACCAGGTCCCCGGCCACCGCGCCCTCGGACAGGTCGAGGACCGTCAGGGCGTCCCCGCTGGCCAGCCGCGGCACGCCGACGCTGGTCAGCAACGCCGACCAGCCGGCCAGGGTGCCCCCGGCCAGATCGACCCGGTCGATCTGTTCCGGCAGTACCACGGGATACCACAGCGCCTGGCCGCGGAACGCGCGCTCCCGGCTCTGCCAGGCACGGAACCGGCGGGCGTGCTCCTCCTGATCGGCGAACAGGTCCCGCTCCTGCGCCGCGCGAGCGGCGCCGGCCCGCTGGCTCTCCGCCGCGATGGCAGCCTTCAGCGCCTGCCGCCCCCGCCACGCGCTGACCGTGCCCGCCGCGGCCAGGCATGCGAACGTCACCACGCCAAGCCCGGTCAGCGCCGGGTTCAGCCGACCGGCCCAGCCGAGCAGGACCACCGCGCCGGCCAGCAGCGCACCGCCGGCCGCGGCCTGCCTGGCGGGACGGCTGATCAGGCTTTCCTCGCGCCGCTGCGCGGCCTGCCAGCCCGGGTTGACCCGCTCCGGATCCGGGGGCACCGGGCGCCGCGGCGGCTGCCCCGGGTCCGCATGCAGTAGCTCGTGCTGCCAGCCCAGGCTGATCTGGCCGGGCTGGAACGCGGCTCGTGTCACGGCGGCCCCCAGGGGGCGGGCGGGCCGGCCGGCTCCGGCCGCGTGGGCAGCGGCCCGCTGACGGTGTGGCACGGCGCCCGCACGACCACCGTGGCGCCGCCGGCGCGCGCCGCGGCGAGGCCGGTGACTACTACGAAGTCACCGCTGCGCAAGGCGCACAGCGTGGCCGCCTGCACCGCGGGAACCTCCATGGTGCCTAACGGAACGGCGGGGCTGGCCCCGGCCGCAGTGATCAAGCCGTCGCCAGGCCCTGCGGGCTCGGGCTGGGCCAGGACCTGACCGAGAGGCACGATCGTGGTGCCGGTCAGCGGGGCAAGCTCCGCGGCCAGCCGTGGGTCCGCGAGGCGGTGCACGATCGCGGCGTTGACCTGGCCGGCGATCCGGGCGGCCGGTTCCGGCGCGGTGGTGGCCAGCACCGGCGCCAGCCCGGCCGGGCTGCCCGCCGCGATGAGCCCGGCCACGGCCACCGGATCGACCCCGCCGCATTCGGTGAGCCAGCACAGCCCGTCGGGCGCGAACCCGCCGCGGTACATGCTCGCGTACAGGCCGGCCAGGTCCGCGGCGATCAGCCCGGCGATCACCCCCGCGGCCGGCCCGTATCCGGGGCCGCCCAGCGTGAACAGGGCCACGCCTCGCTGCCGAACCACGTCGGCCAGGCTGGCGCCGGTGCCCGTCCCCGGGCCGCCGCCAGCCGGCCCCCACGGCACGGCCGCCAGGGCGGCCTGCTGCTCTGGGCCGGGCCGCACCCGGGGCTCGTACCGTGGCCCGCCGGCCGCCCCGAACACGTGCAGCGGGGCACGCGCGGCCCCGCAGCGGGCGGCGAGCGCGGCGGGCAGATCGCGGTCCCCGGTGTGGTCCACCACGATCACCGGCCTGCGCCGGCGAATGGCCGCCTCGGCGAGCAGTAAGCCCGACGCCAGCACCGCCGGGGCCGCCGCACCGGTCACCAGCACGCCGCCGCCGGCGTCGCGCCAGCACAGCACCGCTGTCCGCCCGGTGGCCGCCTCGACGCCGAGGCACACCCCGTCCCTGGTGAGCATGCGCCCGGCCCGCAGCGAAGCCGTGGCCCGCCTGCGGTGCCAGATGCTGACCAGCCCGGGGCGGGCCGCTGGCATGTCCCACTCGTCGGTGTGCAGCCAGCGCACCCACCAGGCCACGGCGGCCACGCAAGCGGCGAGTATCAGTGCCAATGGGGCCTGGCCGGGCAGCCCGTGCACGATCGCCGCGGGCAACCGGCTCACGGCGGCGGGCCCGGTGGCCATCGCTTTCACCGCTGCGGCCGGGCCGTGGCGCAGGCCAGCCGCTGCCGTGGCGGGGCCGATCGCGAGCGCCCAGACGACACCGCAGCCGGCCGGGACGGCCAGCCACAGCGGGCGCCACCAGGTGGCCTTGCTCACCACGTCGAAAGCCGCCGCGAATATGAACGTCAGCGGCGCGAATAAGACGCCGGCCACCACCGCCGCGACAGCGGCCGCGGCGAGCACTTCACTACGGTGCGGCGTGCCGAGCGGGACGAGATAGCGCGCCCGCCGCGGCGAGCGCACCGGGGCGAGAGTAATGGCGGAAGGCATTTCAGGTTTAAGGTTCCCAGCCGTCCGCGGTGTGTGTCCAGGCACTTGCCAAAGCGCCGGTGCCCCCTGCGCCGGAATGCGGCGGGACGGCCTCGACGACGATGCGGAACAGCTCCGGGCGCAGCATCGCCATGGTCAGCGCGACCGGGGCACCGGTGGCGGGCATGGCGAAGCTCACCGTCACGGTAGCCACCGGTTCCCCCGCCGCCAGCCGCAGCGTCCGTGCCGCGGACGGCGGCGGCAGTCCCATTTCGATCTGCACCGCGCCCGGGCGCGGGCCCTCCGCGCCCGCGGAGCGCCACGGCAGCGGGAACGACAGCGGTGACGGCACCCCGGTCAGCTCCTGCGCGCTGGCCGCGACCTCCTCCTCGCCGGGCTTGCCGGCCGGGGCCATCCCGAGCTTGGCGGCGAAATGCTCGGGCAGATAGCTGGCGGCAAGCGCGCCGGGTTCCCCGCCGACCGTCCACACGCACCGGACCGACAGCACCGGCTCGCCGGGAGCGACGCCGAGCGAGCGCCCGATGTCCTCCGGCGGGCGGCGCACGGTCGTGTGCCGGCTCGTGCACGCGAGTTGCCCGCCCATCGGGTCAACGCGGGATACCAGCCCGAACACGCCCTCAAGCGGGACCCAGTACTCCGCCGGGCTGGCCCGGTACACCTGCCCGTCGGGGAGGCGCCGCACCAGGTGCCGCGCGGCCAGTTCGTCGATGGCCGAGTCGATCTCCGCGGAGCTCACGCTGTACCGCCTGGCCAGCGCGGTCAGCCTGGGCAGCCGCCAGCCGGGTTCGTGATGGACGAGGGCGGCGGCGAGCCGGTCGGCGAGGACGGCGGCAGCAGCGGGCCGACGGCGCGGGCCGCCTCTGCCCTCCTCGTCGTGGAGCATGCGCCTCGCCAATTGGGTAGTCACCGGAACTTCTCATAACGGGGTTTTCGTCCCGTTCACTCCAGTGATAGGGGGCTCAGGTTATGAGAAGTTGAACGACAGATGGATGCGAAGGCGACGAGCAGAGGACGAGTTGTAAAACGAGATCCTTGCTTGCGCCGATGAAACCTGGTCTGCCCGGATACGCCGGAGGGGGCACGGTCAATACGGCCGTGCCCCCTCCGGCGTGTTCTCGTGGGCACCCGGACGGGCGGTTCAGCCGGCCGGCGCCGCGACGCTGACCGCCAGCGTGGTGGTGTGACCGCGGTCGGCGGTGACCGTCTCCTCGGCGCGGGCGCCGCCGGGCGCGAGCACCCGGACGGTCCAGTTACCCGGCGCGGCGAAGAAGCGGAACCCGCCGTCCTCGCCCAGCGGGACCTCGGCGACGAACTCGCCGTCGTCGTTCAGCAGCCGGGCGTACCCCACGCGCGCCGGGGCGGCGCCGGCGGTCACCGTGCCCTCGATGATGGCCTCACCGGAGGAGTTCTCGGTCATCGCGACCCCGCCCGCTGGCGCGCCGCAGCCCTGCGGTTCCCCGCTCACCGGCCCGCACCAAGCTCGATCGGCACGCCGACCAGGGAACCGTACTCGGTCCAGGACCCGTCGTAGTTCTTGACGTTGGCCTGACCGAGCAGTTCGTGCAGGACGAACCAGGTGTGCGCGGACCGCTCGCCGATCCGGCAGTAGGCGATGGTGTCCTTGCCGAACTCCAGGCCGGCCTCGTCGGCGTAGAGCTTGCGCAGGTCATCGTCTGACTTGAAGGTGCCGTCGTCGTTGGCGGCCTTGGACCACGGCACGTTCTTGGCCGTGGGGATGTGCCCGGCCCGCTGGGCCTGCTCCTGCGGCAGGTGCGCGGGCGCCAGGAGCTTGCCGCTGAACTCGTCGGGTGAGCGCACGTCCACCAGGTTGCGCTGGCCGATGGCGGCGACCACCTCGTCCCGGAACGCGCGGAGCGAGGTGTCCTGCTGCTGTGCCTTGTAGGACGTCCTGGCCCGCTCGGGGACCTCGGTGACCAGGTCGCGCGAGTCGAGTTCCCACTTCTTGCGGCCGCCGTCGAGCAGCTTGACGTTGGCATGCCCGTACAGCCGGAAATACCAGTACGCGTACGCGGCGAACCAGTTGTTGTTCCCGCCGTAGAGAATCACCAGGTCGTCGTTGGAGATGCCGCGCGCCGACAGCAGCTCCTCGAAGCCGTGCCGGTCCACGAAGTCCCGGCGGACCGGGTCCTGGAGATCCTTCTTCCAGTCGATCTTCACCGCGTTGGCGATGTGGCCCTTGTCGTAGGCGCTGGTGTCCTCGTCCACCTCGACGAGCACCACGCCCGGATCACCGAGATGGGCCTCCACCCAGTCGGCGTCCACCAGGACATCGGAGCGGGTCATGCAGGTACCTCCTTGTCGTGCTCTGGCTGCCCCGTGTCGTGGCTGGACGGCCAGAACCGTCGGATCATCACATACATCTCGCAGCCCAGGCACAGGCCGAAGGCCGCGTTGAGAAAAGCCGCCGCGAGCGCGAGCGCGGCCGCAACGATGCCAAGCAAGGTCACGCCCGTGGCGTACCCGATCACCCCGATCACGCTGATGACCAGGCCAACCCACTGGGAGAACCGCGGCGGTGCCTCGTCCTCGAGTTCGGCGGGCGGGCCGAGCCGCGGGCGCACCAGCCAGCGGAAGATGAGCCCGTAGGGCGCGTACTTCAGGCCGAACACGGCGCCGATGCCGAACACGACGGCCTGCACGCCCAGCAGCCAGGCGCTGCTGGTTATCAGCACCAGCACCAGGACCAGGGCCGACAGCGCCGCGGCGAACCGCTGTCCTCTTGGATCGACCTTCATGGCCGCACCACCCTTTCCGCTTGGTTCCCGCACCGCCGCGATCGCAGGGAAACTCCGATTTTCCTTGGGCCACCCGGCCAGCCGGCACGCCAAGACAACGGCGAATGGACGGGTAGCGGTGGCCGGGCTCGCTAGTCAGGCAATGCGGGTCCCGGCGTGGCCCCGGCGACACAGGGCCGCCGCCACCCGGCAGTAGTCCACCTGACGGCGGATCGTGAGCATGACCGACCCGGTCGGTCGTAGCGGCGTACCCGCTGGCCTGCTGGCGATCGCGGGAGCAAGCATGGGTCTGATGCTATGCGCGGCCATGCGACGTGTCACTTCCCCGTCCCCGCCGCTGGCCCGCCGGTGGCCAGGGCCACCGCCGCCACCACGTCCTCGCGGCGCGGCAGGCCGCTCGCCCGGCGGGTGACCTGGCCCTGCGGGCCGAGTACGAACACCGTGGGGGTCCGTCTGACGCCGAGCAGCCGGACCAGGTCAAGCCGGTCGGCCACGTCGATCTCGACATGGGTGACGCCGGTGTCACGGGCGGCCACGTCGGCGAGCAGTTGCCGGGCCGCACGGCAGGGTGCGCAGAAGGAGGAGGAGAACTGGAGCAGGGTGGCTCGCGACCCGAGCGGCTGGCCAAGCTCGGCCCCGGTCAGCGACTGGTTTTTCGCCGTGGAGCGCGGCGCGGGGGCAAGCCGCCCGTCACGGCGCCGCAGCGCGAGTCCGCCCACGGTGGCAAGCACCAGCACGGCGGCTACCACGATCGCTCCGGCAAGCACGCTTGTCTACAGCACCGGGCGGGCACGTCGCATTCCCATGAGGTGCTGCGTGCCGTCAGTCCACCGGCGCGGAGGCGACCACCTTGCCGTTGACGGTCACCTGGAAGTAGCGCAGTTCCTGCTCGCCGAGCCAGGTCGAGGCGGGGTACCAGGATTGGTCTCCCCACGCTATCCAGCTACCGACCACGGACTTTCCGCCGGTGGCGTCGGTGACCTGGAACTGGCAGACGCTGCCCGGCTGCAGGCCGGTGACGTTGACTTCCATCTGCGTGCCCCAGGGCTCGTGCCGGTAGCGCACGGTGAGGTGCGCGCCGGCCATCGGGCCGGTGCCGCTGGTCTTGTGCCAGGGCACCACCCTGCTATGCCCGTGCGCCTGGGCGCTGGGCGACTGCAGCGCGTTGGCGACGAAGGCACCGCCGCCGAGAGCCACGACCGCCACCGCGGCGGCCGCTGCCACGGTCCGCCACCGGTGCATACGCCGCACGTTGGTGGTCCGGGCGATCAGCGAAGTGAGCATTTCCGCGGAGGGCACCCCGGCGAGTTCGGGGTCCTGCTCCGGCGCTGCGAGGCGCTCGGCCTCGACGATCGGGACCTTGCGCAGCATGGCCGGAAGGCCGGCCAGGCTCGCCAGTTCCTCGCGGCACTCATGGCAGGACGAGAGGTGCTCGTCCACCATGGCGCGCTCGGCGGGATCGATGGCGCCAAGCACATAGACGCCGAGTGCCTGCCTGATCTCGCGGCATCCAGCCATGCCGGTCACGGTGCTAGCCCCCGTTCTTCCAAGGCCAGTTTGAGCGCCCGGAGGGCGTAGAACGCGCGGGACTTGACCGTTCCCGCGGGAACGCCGAGCACGATGGCCGCTTCGGCCACCGATCTGCCCCGGTAGTACGTCTCGAGCAGAACCTGCCTGTGGTCGGGACGCAGCGCTGCCAGCGCGTCCGCGACCGCCCATGATTCGAGCACGCGATCGGCCTCATCGGGGACGGGGACGAGGTTGAGAGCGCCCTCGCCGACTTCCATGGGGCGTGCTTTTCTGGCCCTGTGCGCATCGACTGCCAGGTTACGTGCCACCGCGAACAGCCACGGCCGGGCCGGCCGCTCCGCGATCGCCTCGGGGTGGAGCCAGGCGCGCAGCAAGGTCTCCTGCACGATGTCCTCCGCCCTTTGCCTGTCGCCATCGGTCATGCGCAACGTGAACCGCAGCAGTGCGGCCGCGTGCTCTGCGTAAAGCGCGCGCACGAGTTCCTCGTCGCGGACCTTGTGGGCCGGCTCAGAGTCCCCGGCTGCCCGATTGCGCGCCACACCCTTACCACGCAGACGGGACGTGATCGGTTCACGGCGGGGTTTCACTGGCCCTCCCCGGGCCGATGCGGGCAAGCGGGCTTAGCCCCGGGCGAACTGCACATGCCTGGCGGAGGCGGCGATCCGCAGGCCATCCGGGGTGACATGTACCGATGTTAGGCGCAGGTGCAGCGGCAGGTTGCTCAGCGGTACCACGACGTGCAACTGCGAGGAGTAGGCGGACACGGGCAGGCCGGGCAGGCCAGGGACGTCGACCCGTACCGGCGACACTTTGATGCCGGAATTTGAGACCCCGACCGCGATGGTGGCGGAGACGGGGATGTGCACGCCGTGGAAGGCCAGCCTGCCGGAAACGCTGAGGTTCTTCCCGGCCGGGTGGAGCCGGAGCCCGCCGGGGAGCCGGCGGTCCACGGTGCCGAAACCGACCATCGCCGAGCCCGCGGCGCGATCGGCTGTCACCATCGATGACCCGCTGCCGAGCACCTGGCCGACCGTGGCGTGCACGCCACTGAGGTGGACCTTCAGGTCGTGCAGCGTGGCACCGTCGGCAGCGACCTGGCTGGCCGAGACATCGATCTGCCGGTAATCACCGGCCGCGACCTGGGTCAGGAACGGAAACCCGGAGATCGATACCCCTGGCTTGTCCGGCAGCCCATAGGCGCTGGTGAGCCGGTCGGAGATCTGGTTCTCCGCGACGGCGACCGAGATCCGGTCGGCGGCCACCAGCACCACCAGCAGCACGGCGAGGACGGCGGCGCCGATCAGCAGCTTTCGCATGGCGGTGCCACACTACCCAGCGGCCGTCGGTGCCAGCCCCGTCTCGGGGCAACATGCCCGCGGTGGCGCCGGGAGGTCAGCCCCCCGCGAACGGTGGCAGCACCTCGATGACGGCCCCCTCGGCCAGGTCGACCGCCTCGGCGGCACGCCCGCCCGCTTGTTCACCGTTCACAAGGAAGGAGGACCGGGCCAGCACGGCGCGGAACTCGGCGGCCGCCGGGCGCCGCGCCACCGCCTCCGCCAGCGCTTCGGCCAGCGTAGTGGCGTCGAGCGTCTCCTCGGCCACCCCGGCGGCATGCTTCGCAGCAGCCCAGTAGCGCACAGTTACCATAGGCACGTCGGATATCCTCGCTCACATCGGCTCCGGGCGATGCTGCCTCGGGCCCTTCGGCAGATCCATGGTGGAGGGGGTTACTCCACACACGGTAAGGCGGAGGTGGCAGCAGAATGAGTGAGCTGTTCCTGCTCACCAACGCCGCCGAACCGGCTGTGGAAATCATGCCCGCACTCGGCCTGCTGTTGCACACGGTACGAATCGGCCCGGCCGACATGATGGCATTCGAGGACGCGTTGGCGGCCGATGCGATCCTGGTCGACGCGCGCCAGGAGCTGATCTCGGCTAGGCAACTCTGCCAGTTGCTGCGGCGAGCCGCGCCGGCGGCCCCCATCCTGGCCGTGCTGACCGAGGGCGGCCTGGCCGCGGTCACCGCCGAGTGGGGTGCCGACGACGTCATACTCGCCACGGCCGGACCCGCCGAGCTTGAGGCGCGGCTTCGCCTGGCCATCGGGCGCCAGGCGAGCACGGTGCCCCTTGCGCCGGACGAGATCCGCTCGGGCGAGCTGTCCATCGACGAGGCCACCTACACCGCCCGGCTGCGCGCCCGGGTGCTCGACCTGACCTTCAAGGAATTCGAGCTGCTGAAGTTCCTTGCCCAGCACCCCGGCCGGGTGTTCTCCCGTGCGCACCTGCTGCAGGAGGTGTGGGGTTACGACTACTTCGGCGGCACCCGCACGGTGGACGTGCACGTGCGGCGGCTGCGGGCCAAGCTGGGCGCCGAGCATGAGGCGCTGATCGGTACCGTACGCAATGTGGGCTATCGCTTCGTGCCGCTCAAGGCCGTCGAGGACGGCCGCCGGGGCGCGGCGCGGGACAGCGAAGCCGCGGCACAGCAGCCGGACAACGAAGGCGAACTCGCCGCCACGAGCCACACCACCGGCGCGATCCACACCACCGGCCGCGTCCCGGTGCCCGGCAGCTCGCGCGAGGGCTGAGCCTTGCACGCCCCGGACGCCGGTCACGTCACGATCACCACGCTGGAGCAGCTCACCGGGACCGAGGCGGCCGAGGTTCTCGGGCTCGCCGACGCGGCTGCCGCCGCCGACGGCGTCGGCCCGCTGTCGGAACAGGTCCGGCTGCATCTGGAGTATGGCGGCGGCCATGGGGCACGGGACCTGCTGCTGCGCCGCGGTGATGCCCTGGCGGGCTACGCCCACCTCGGCGGGCCGGACCCGGCCGGGCACCTCAGCGGCGAGCTGGTCATTCACCCGGCGCAACGCCGGCGCGGCCTTGGCCTGGCCCTGGCCCGCGCGGCGGTGGCCGAGGCGGGCCCGATGCCGGTGCGGATCTGGGCGCACGGGGACCTGCCCGCGGCGGCCGGGCTCGCCGTCGCTGCCGGGTTCACCCGGGTGCGCTCCCTGCTGCAGATGCGGCGCCCGCTCGGCGCGCCGTTGCCGGAGCCACGGCTGCCTGACGGGGTCACCCTGCGCAGCTTCGTGCCCGGCCGGGACGAGGACGCGTGGCTGGCGCTGAACGCGGCGGCCTTCGCGGATCACCCCGAGCAGGGCGGCTGGACCCGGGATGAGCTGGAACACAGGGAGGCCAAGCCGTGGTTCGACCCGGCCGGTTTCTTCCTTGCCGTCCGGGCGGGCCGGCTGGCCGGCTTCCACTGGACCAAGATCCACGCACCGGCCGGCGCAGGTGAGCCGGCGGGCGAGGTGTATGTGGTCGGAGTGCATCCCGCCGAGCAGGGCACCGGGCTGGGGAAGGCGCTGACCCTGGCCGGCCTGCACTATTTGCGCGGGCGCGAAATACCCTCGGTGATGCTCTATGTGGACGGCGAAAACACCGCGGCAATCCGCCTGTACAAGTCACTAGGTTTTGTACCTATCGCCACAGACGTCATGTACGAGCACCCAACCGGGCAACAGTAAGCACCCAAACAAAATCATCAGCGCCAACCGCCAACCGCGCGGTCCGGGCCAACGGCCACCAAGAATCGCGGGGGTCCGGGGGCTCGGCCCCCCGGGATAGGACTGCGGCATACGGCGAAGACGGCCGAAGGCCGTCAAGCATGCAAGTGCTGCTCGGCGAAGACGGCCGAAAGCCGTCGAGCATGGTCAGGCTGCCCGACCGGCGAACACGGCAACCTCAAGCGACCGAGCGCAGCCCAAGAACCTCGTCGAGTTCTTCCACGGTGAGTGGGTGATCGCTGGCGGCTACGGCGCTGAGGACTTCCGCGTAGAGCTCGATCTCGTCAAGCGCCACGCTGTCGTGGACACGCAGATCGAGACGGTCTCCCACCGCGCCCACCTCCGTTGCTGAGCGGATCCGCGGAACCTCTTGGCAACAAGGCTACGACGTGGCCGGTCCCCCCGCATGACCCACAAGGGTCATTCCCGGACCATCTTCGGGTGATATTAGCCATCCCCCCGATAACAATTCCAGCAAGGTGACTGCGCCGTGTCCCAGCAACCGGTATGGGCACAACTCGCCCATCGATACCGCCATGCACCGGCGCACCGCCTGCCGCGTACACCTCGTTCGCCCGGCCCGGGGCGCGAACATCAAGGGTTCGGTGTTAAGCTAGCTGTAAGTAACTGACCCGACCCGCCCGGTTACGCTCTGCGATTCGGTTAAACCGGGATAATCGTTCGTTTCGGTTGCGCGCCCGCGTAGTCCGGACAAGAGTCGTGCCCACTCCCACACCGTGTGGGGAGAACCCCGCTTTCCCCGCTCGACCCGCCCGGCCTGACCAGGTTTGCGGCGGCCCCGCACCACCCGCCCGCCAGGGCGGATTCGTCGACGACCGCCCCCAGGCGGCCCCGTCCGTGCCCGCCGGGAGCGAACCGGGACGGCCTGGCTCACCTCTCGGGTGCCACGATGACTAACGATGCAGCAGACCTGATGCCGGACCTGGGACAGGAAGACGCCTTCGAAGTCCAGATGCGCGGCTATAGCCGCCGCCAGGTGGACGAATACGTCGCCCGCACCCGAAGCCAGATCCGTGATCTTGAAGAGCGGCTCTCGCGCTCCCTCGACGACACAGAACGGGTTCGTCTGGAGCTGTCCGCCGCCAGGCAGGACCTGAGCAACAAGCCCGCCCATGAGGAGATCAGCGAACGGGTCGGCCAGATACTCAAGCTCGCGGACGACGAGGCCAAGGCGCAGCGTAACCGCGCTCAGGACGAAATCAGCAACCAGCGCGACGATGCCAAGAAGGAAATAGAGCGGCACCGGACCGAGGCGCGCGAACAGACCGAGCGGATGCTGACCGCGGCCCAGGAGCAGGCGGAGAACGCCATCGCGGCAGCCCGTGCCGAGGCGGAGAAGCTGCGCAACACCGCCCGTATCGAGAGCGAGCGGGCGGTCGGCGACGCCAACAAGGAAGCGGAAAACACGATCGCCACGGCCAAGGCCCAGGCCAAGCAGATGCTCGACGAGGCGACGATGCGGGCCACCGCCATCCACGACGGCGCCGAGCGCCGCCTCAACCTGCTGACCTCCCGGCATACCGAGACGATGCGCCGGCTCACCGAGATCCGCGACGTGGTCACCAACCTGGTGGCCAGCGAGACCGCCCGCGGTTCGCTGGAGGAAGAGGTCGCCAAGTCCGTGGCCAGCGGGGTCGCGGCCGGCGCCGTGCCCGCGCAGGCCCCGGCAGCTCCGGCGGGCCGCGGCGCAGCCGAAGGCAGGCGCTCCCCCGGGGCCCAGCTTCCCGGCCGCGGCGGCCGCGACACGGCAGCGGAGCCGGCCCACACCACCCCGGCCCGGACCAGCCGGCCGACCGACGCCCAGGAAGAACTGCCCGGCCGAAGCGGCACCACGGCTTCCGAGTCCGCCCCGGCCAAGCCCGCCACCCGCTCCACCTCCACGGGCGGCGGCGCGCACGCCAGCGGCTCCCGCCAGAACGGCTCGCCCGACTGACCACCTCAAGCACCACGACGGGCTGGCCGCACCCGGCCAGCCCGTCTTTTCGTCATCATGGCTTCGCCATGATCACGTTAACGATGGGT